>OAVG01000143.1_pt1 | contig 64491 bp, 66 predicted proteins | sample 1495271 | NCBI WGS metagenome assembly OAVG01 (sample SAMEA2580077, study PRJEB22360) | human gut metagenome | biome: human gut; feature: human-associated habitat; material: faeces | place: Denmark | collected 2008/2010 | reverse complement strand
CATTGCGACACAGAAATCCATCCTCACGGATTATGTGAAAAAGCAGGGATGGCACTTAGCAAAAACGTATGTGGACGATGGTTACTCTGGTACGAATTTCCAAAGACCAAGTTTCCAGAACATGATTAAGGACATTGAAAACGGACTGATAAACTGCGTGATTACGAAAGATTTATCACGTCTGGGGAGGAACTATCTTGACTGCGGCTTATATCTGGAAGTGTTTTTCCCAGAGCATAACGTGAGGTATATAGCGGTCAATGACGGCGTGGACACGCTCAATAAATCGGCGATGGACATCACGCCTTTCCGCAACATCCTAAACGAAATGTATTCTGCCGATGTGTCGGTCAAGATAAAATCGGCGTACCGTGCGAGGTTTCAGCAGGGGAAATTCATGGGAACAACAGCCCCTTATGGCTATGTCAAAGACCCTGCCGACCACAACCATCTGTTGATAGATGACAAGGTTGCCCATGTGGTAAGGGAGATATTCGACCTTGCGTTAGCGGGCAACGGAATCGCCAAAATCCGTAAGCACATCAACAAACAGCATATCCTACGCCCTGCCGCTTATGCGGTCACACAGGGGGCGATAGGCTATGAGCGGCACTTTGAAGATAACGAGGAGAACCGTTATATTTGGAGCGAGAACAGCATAAGGGGAATTTTAAGAAGCCCGATATATGCGGGAAACCTTGCAGGCTACAAGCGGATTGCCGCCAACATGAAAAGCAAGAAACGCCCCTCTAAGCTGCCCGAAGAATGGGAAGTGATACCCGATACCCATGAGGGGATAGTCACGCAGGAAGAATTTGATACCGTACAGCAGCTTATGACGAGCCGCAGGCGGGAGCAGAACGCAGGGGGATTTGAGAATATCTTTTCGGGCGTTATCAAATGTGCGGACTGCGGCTATGCAATGCGGGCGGCGAGTGCCAACAGGAGGAAACGCCCCGACATCATCGACTGCGTACAATATACCTGCAATAATTATGGCAGATATGGCAATGTTATGTGTACCGCACATAGCATTGAAGCGAGGGATTTATTCAACGCTGTCCTTGCCGACATCAACCGATTTGCGGATATGGCGGTCAATGATGAAAAGGCGGTAAGGGCGATTGAAAAGCGGCTCACGGAAACAGACCAGAGCAGGGCAAGGGCACTGGAAAAGGAGCAGAGAAAGCTAAACAAACGCCTTGCAGAACTGGACAGGCTGTTTTCCTCACTCTATGAAGATAAGGTGATGGAGCGTATTACGGAGCGGAATTTTGAGATGATGTCGGGGAAGTACCAGAAAGAACAGCTTGAAATCGAAGCAAGATTGAGGGAGGTAACGGAAACGCTCAACGACAGCTATGAGAAGTCGCAGGGTGTCCGTGATTTCCTCTCCCTAATCCGTAATTACCAAGGCTTAAAGGAACTGGACGCAACCATCATAAACGCACTCATAGACAAGATACTTGTTTCGGAACGTGAGAAACTTACAGACGGAACGGTAAGACAGGAAATCAAGATTTATTATAAATTCATCGGCTTTGTCGGTGAATTACATATCACGCCAACCAAGCGGTGGACGGCGTTAAAGCCTAAGAATTGTACGGTGTGCGGTGTTGAATATGTTCCCCGCTCTGCAATATCAAAGTATTGCCCAGAGTGCAGAAAAAGGATAAGAAAGGTTCAAGGAACGGAAACGAAACGCAGGAGCAGGGAGCGAAACAGACAGGCATGTATTGAACTGTCCGCAAAAAATGACCGACTGACCTGGAACAAAGGGAAGGGCGTATCATCCGTCAGGGCAATATGAACAAAAAAGTGCATATCTATCGGTATGTGACGGAAGCAACCTTCGACAGTTACATGTGGCAGCTGATCGAAAGCAAGCAGAAATTTATTTCCCAGATCATGACCAGCAAATCACCGGTACGAAGCTGCGAGGATGTGGACGATACGGCATTATCCTATGCGGAAGTAAAAGCCCTAGCAACGGGGAATCCGGCGATTAAGGAAAAAATGGCACTGGATGTGGAAGTATCGAAGCTGAAACTGCTGAAAGCGAATTTTGTGAGCAACCATTACCGGCTGGAAGATGATATCGCAAAGAATTTCCCACAGCAGATAGCAGTACTTAGGGAAAGCATCGAGGGATTCAAAGCGGATATGGAAAAGTATCAGGCAAATAAGATCACGGATCCGGAGAAATTTGTGATGGAAGTTGGTGGCACTGCCTTTTATGAGAAAAAAGAGGCAGGAGCAGCCCTTCTTGCTGTCTGCCAGTCCATGAAACAGGCAGATGCCATGATCAATATCGGACAGTATCAGGGATTTTCCATCCGACTAAAGTTTGATTCCTGGAATAAGGAATTTATCCTTTCCCTGAAAAATGAAAACGTATATCGTGTCAGCCTTGGTTCCGATGAAAACGGTAATATCGTCAGGATCAATAATGCATTGGAGGCAATCCCACAAAAGCTGGCGGAAGCAGAGCGTAAGCTGGAGACGGTGCAGGGACAGCTGAAAAATGCGATGGAAGAGGTGAAAAAACTGTTCCCGAAAGAGGAAGAATTGAACCAGAAACTGGAACGTCTGTCGGAACTGAATGCCTTGCTGAACATGGATGAAAAGGAAACTGTGATGGAGGGAGAAGAAGAGCAGGACGGGGAGCAAGAGGAACACTATTCCCTTCATGACAGAATTACGGCTATCAAACAGAACAGTCAGAGACAGGATGGAAAAGAGCCTGCAATGAGAACATCAGAAGTGTGTATCGGATAGTATTTCGGATATACAACATGAGAAAAATGTTGTAGAATAGGGGCATAGGGTTATGCCCCTTTAAATAAACAAATCGGGATTTATCAGAAAATGAGGAATAGTTGAAATGGAGTCGCTATAATAACATGAAGATTGAAGGGAACCAGAAAGAACTGGATGCAATGGTAGAATTTCATAAGGGAAACCGTGTCGAGGGGCTGAGTTTGCAGCGGAATTTCGTAAGGAGTATAAAGACAAAGATCACTGTCCTTGCCTGAAAGCCTGTCGTTATCACGGAAACTGTAAGGAATGTGTAGCAATCCACAGAGCGCATCAGGAACATGTTCCTAATTGTATGCGACCATTGATTAATAAAAAATTGAAATTGATGTCAGAATTAACAGAGCATACCTTGGCAAATGAAATAGAAGCTCCACATGAGATTTTAAGAAAATAGGCAAGTCATATTCAAGTTTACAGAACTGAATCAAAAGAGCTCGAAGGAGCTCTTTTTCCTTTTTTATAATAGTATCATTATGGTATAATAGAGACATTAAAATCGGAAGTTGGAGGATACACGCATGAAAATTGTAATCATTAATGGAAGTGCCAGAAAAGGAAATACGCTGGCAGCAATCAATGCATTTATAAAAGGAGCGTCAGAAAAGAATAAAATTGAAATCATTGAACCCGACAAACTCAACATTGCACCATGCAAGGGATGTGGTGTCTGTCAATGCTCTAAGGGATGCGTCGATAAGGATGATACAAATTCTACCATTGATAAAATTGCTGCCGCAGATATGATTCTTTTTGCTACACCAGTTTATTGGTGGGGAATGTCAGCACAATTGAAACTTATCATTGATAAGTGCTATTGCCGTGGATTGCAGTTAAAAAACAAAAAAGTTGGCACAATTGTTGTAGGTGGTTCTCCCGTAGGCAGCATCCAGTATGAGCTGATTGATAAGCAGTTTGACTGTATGGCAAAATATCTTTCATGGGATATGCTTTTCAAAAAATCATATTATGCAACAGCCAGAGATGAACTTGAAAAAAATAAGGATTCCATGAACGAACTTGAGTGGATTGGAAAAAATTTATAAAGCACACACCAAATTCCAGTTTTTAGAGCTGAATCAACATTTAATGACGATGGAACTAAAAGTAAATAAATTCATTTATGTTTTATAACCGATATACACCGGCAGTGAAATACCTGCCGGTTTTTTCATGCCCGGAAGGAGGTGCTATATGAAGAGAACAGAGAAAGTATTGTTGATTGTGTTTCTGGTTGTTTCGTTGATATGTGGGAAATTCCTCTTGGATTACTGGCGGGATTCTTATGATAACAGACAGAACTACCGGCAGGTGGAAGAGATGGCGTTTCCGGAAAAGGATACAGAGGATGATGATACAGAATCCAATGCAGATAATCCAACGACAGAAACAGATGATTTTGATTATCAGGCACTGTTGGATGAAAATGCAGACTGCATTGGATGGCTGAAGATTGATGGAACTGATATCAGTTATCCGGTCGTGCAGGGAGAAGACAATGAATTTTATCTCCACCATGATTTTCAAAAGAACTATGCTATCTGTGGAACACTGATGTTGGATTGCCGGAATGATATTGATGCCAGGCAGGAACATTTGATTATTTATGGTCACCAAATGAAAGATGGCAGTATGTTCAAGCAATTAAATGGGTATAAAAAAGAAGAGTATTACCGTGAGCATAAGGAAATCACGTTATTCTTGAAAAACCAGAAATACCAGTATGAAGTAGCTGCTGTGTATGTGACAAATGTGGCACAAAGCGGTGGTTATTATGATTATTTACACAAAGAAACACGAAAACAGCAGATGGATTATTTACAGCAGATGGCAGCTTATCAGCTTTATCCGACGGGTGTTACCGTCAGGGAGGATGATGAGCTGCTTTCTTTATCTACCTGTGAATATTCCAGCACAAACGGCAGGCTGATTGTACTTGCCAGAAGAATTGGACGATAGGGAGGAAAATGAATATGGCAATGAACAGGAATATGACAATGGCAGAAAAAGAAATCCGGGATTATGCCAAGAGACAGATGGAGCGGGCAGAACAGCGGGAAAACATTGTGTTTACGGAGAAACAGAAAGAACAGGTTTTGGAGTATGCCGCTATGACCGGTGATGATTATCATATCAGAAAAATGGTCAGAAACCTTGCAGACGCTGTCCGTTCCTCGGATGAAGAGAAGGTGAATGAAATCTTGTGGGATGCCAGAGAAGAAATTGACGGATTTCCGGATCGTTCCGTTGGTATGGCAGAGCTAAAAGGATATGGTTATACCGTAGATGATATGTTTCCTCTTCGTCAGAAGATGGCACTGGAGCTTCATCGTGTCGGGGAAAAGGTGTACTGCCTGCAATCAGATGGCTCCCGTGGGGAATATGCCAGCAGGGAAATGATATTGGAACATGAAGGTCTCTATGGAATTGAAAAAGATGCATGGCAGCGTATGCAGGAACAGGAGGATGAAATAGATTTTGAGGAAGCTGGATTGTATCAGCCTCTAATGACAGATCTTGATAGAGATGAAGCATTAAGGATGTTTGATGCGGGGGAGACAGTATTTCTGGTTACCACTTATCCAAGACCGATTGCGGTGCGGGAACGAATGGAGATTGAAAGAGGACCGGAGCATTACCAGATGGAGAGAGAGGAGGTGGAACGGATCAGGACGTTGGAAAAACGGATGCAGGAGTATCCACAGATAAAGTCGCTGAAAGAGGCAAAACTTCTTCTGGGGACAGAAAACAGGTATGGAATATACCAGATCGTTGAGGGCAGCCCCGGCAGAGAATATGAATTTATGGATCTGAATTTCATTGAAAGGCATGGGTATCAAGTGAAAAAAGAGGACTATGAGTTAATCTATTCCGATAAAATGCTTTATGGCGATACGTTGGATTCTCTGTATGAGAAATTCAATATTGCCCATCCGGCGGATTATACCGGGCATTCCTTATCGGTAAGTGATATTGTAGTCCTCAATGAAAATGGAAATGTAAAAGCATATTTTGTAGACAGTATCAGTTTCCGTGAATTGCCGGATTTCCTGCAATTAGAGCCGGAACTGAACCAGGAGGAAGTGGCTTACCGAATCGGGGATCAATACTTTTCGATTCAGGTGGCAACGGAAGGATATGATTATTCCTTTTATGATAAGGAGTATAAACTCATGGACGGAGGCATTTTGGATGATCCGGATATTTCTATGAGACAGGCTATTCAGAATATTTTAGAAGATGAAGGGCTGGAGCAGTTAGAACGGATACCGGTAGATTATGATGAACTTCAGGAAAAAGCGGAAGAAGTAGAGACAGAGATTCTTCAGGAAGCAAGAAGCCAGAGAAAGCGTGTGCCGGTCATTTCTGATCATACGGAAGCGGAAGCCGGATTAAATGGAATGAGCCGGTCAGAAATCGAAGAGACCGTATGGGCGATTGCACAGGCAGAGATTATTGAAAATGACTTGGATGCCAGGATACAGGCTGTGCGTGTGTATGGAAGCCGAACAAGGGATGGGTTATATCATGAGGATTCTGATATGGATGTGGTAATTGTTTATGAGGGAACTGTCCGTGAGGATGAGTTGTTTTCCGTATTGAATGAAGCTGAGTATAAGACTGGTAATATGAAAGTGGATATGAAACCGATCAGACCGGATAAGACTGGTACGTTAGAAGATTTTCTTGAAAAATCTGAACGGTATCTGGATGAAAAAACGGAGCAGATGAAAGCCAGTGGGGAGTACAAGCCATTGGCGAAAGTAGAAGAGCTGGTGGAGGGAAACTACAATATGATCGATAACCTCCTGAACAATATGCCGCCGAAAAAAGAACCGTATCTGGAATACTATGCTGCAGAATGTGATGAATACCATAACCTTGGCAACATTTATAAGAGTACCAATCTGGATGAGATACTTGAAAAATACCGGGAAATCATTGATGACCCTACCTTAAGTTATTATGGAAACGGAATGGGAATTATTTATCGTGACCCAAATGATACTTTTTATGATGAGGCGGAGGTATCTCTGGTCAGCAGGAAATCTATCCGGGGAGACAATCTGGATGATGTGGCATTTCTGGCAGCACTTCCAATGGTACATGAAGCACTGGAAAAGATCGTAGAGGCGTTTCCGAATTTTCGGTATTATCCCCCGAAAGAATTGAATGTCCATTATTATCCGGAGAAAATGACTGCGGATGAACTGGCGGCGGCACTGGATCAATTAGCGGAAGACTTTGACCATTATGATTATCATGATAACTTTAGCCCGGAGGAAGATATGGTGGAAACTGTCGCATTGGAATTAAGATGTGGTTATGCCCATAAGTACATTCCGTTTTTGAAAGATATTATAGATGAGGAATGCGAAGAATCTCCACGGGCAGAAGAACTTCTGGAGAAACTGAAAGCCTATCAGCCTGAGATACCGGAAGCGGCAGTACCGGTTGTCCGCATCAATTTCTGTGAGGATAAGGAAATGAACATTTCCGGTTATCAGAATCTGGGAAGTCTGGATGAAATAACAGCCAAAATGGATGAAGAGCTGTCTTCAAAAGCGGACCCTAAGACAGGAATGCCGGAGAAAACAGTTCAGATGTATTTTACGATTTATTATCCGGATCATAACCAGATGCAGGAATTAAAAGGGAAAATCAATATCGGAGATGGAAACGGAGGTATTGTAAGCCAGTTGAAGAACCAGAATGAGATGAAGCTGCATGATGAAAGCTGGCTGAATTACCAAAAGGGTAAGGGAGAAGAATCCTTTCAGGCATATCTGGCGGATCTTACGGATATGCAGGAGCATGTACTGCCATATTTGCAGAGTTTCTGTAGTTTGGAAGAGAAAGCACCTGAAAAAGTAGAAGGAGCAGTTCAATCATCGGTGGATGGAGAAAAGAAGTTGGCTGAAAGAGCAGTATCTGATAAGGGCGCCCTAAAACAGGGCTCCCTTTTTGAGAACGAAAAAACAAATGGGAATAAGGAAAGAAAATCTATTCATGAGCGATTGAAAATCAATAAGGAGATCATTGCCAAACAGCAGGGAAAAGATAGCAAAGAGAAAGGGGTTGATAGAGCGTTGAGTTGAGAATAGTATTATAATTAAGCCTAGGGATCACTTCTAATGGGTGATTACTAGGCTTACTAAAAATAAAATTAAAATGCATATATGCTGCTTATTAGCAGCGAATATAAATGATAGTAATTGACAAAAAGCAGCATAAGTGATATCATATACAAGAGGTGAAAGTATGTCGAATATTGGAAAACTAATAAAAGAGAAAAGAATTGCAAGCGGATTATCACAAAGAAATCTTGGAAAAGAATGTGGTATAAGCGATAGTGAAATAATGAAGATTGAAAATGGGACACGTAAAACTCCTAATTGGGAAAACTTATGTAAAATAGCAAAAGCTCTTGGTATTCATCCATTAGACATCCTTTTGGTTGCTGGTTATATTTCTATAGATGATATTAATTCGAATGGTAGACTGCAAAATCTGGATAAATTAGATGATGATGATTGTAAATTTATTCAGTTATTAATTGATTTTATTATTTCAAGAAAAGAGACTGATGAAATTTCGAAAGGAGGTCTGTGAGTATGTCTTTTAAATTAGGAGAATTGTTTTGTGGACCTGGTGGAATTGCTTGGGGAGCTACACATGCAGATATTGGAAATTCGGACTTTCGAATTGTTCACCAGTGGGCAAATGATTATGATGCAAGTACATGTGATACATATCGTCGAAATATTTGTCCGAATGCCCCGGAAACAGTATATCATGAAGATATTCGAAAATTTGATATGAGTAAGCTTGCCCCCATAGATGCTTTGGCGTTCGGTTTCCCCTGCAATGATTATAGTGTTGTAGGAGAACAGAAAGGGATGGAAGGTGTTTACGGCCCATTATATTCTTATGGTGTTAAAGCATTGAAACTATTTAAACCGCAGTGGTTTTTAGCTGAAAATGTTGGTGGATTGAGAAATGCAAATGAAGGAAAAGCATTTACTAAAATCTTAACAGAACTTAGAGATGCTGGATATACAATAACTCCACATCTTTACAAGTTTGAAGAATATGGAATTCCTCAGGCTAGACATAGAATAATTATTGTAGGAATAAGAAATGATATACCGGTTACGTTTAGAGTGCCTTCTACGGAACCATATCAGGGAGTAGATAATTCATGCAGAACAGCCATAGAGGTACCGCCAATTCCAGAAAATGCAGCGAATAACGAACGAACAAAACAGTCTGCTGTTGTTGTTCGACGTCTACAGCACATTCTTCCAGGACAAAATGCTTTTACAGCAGATTTGCCGGATGATTTGAAGCTGAATATTAAGGGGGCAAAGATAAGCCAGATATATAAACGCCTGGATCCAGAAAAACCCTCTTATACAGTTACTGGAAGCGGAGGTGGTGGAACTCATATCTACCATTGGAGTGAACCTAGGGCTTTAACAAATCGAGAAAGAGCAAGGCTTCAGACTTTTCCAGATACATATGTTTTTGAGGGAAGTAAAGAGGGAGTTCGCAAACAAATTGGAATGGCAGTTCCATGTGAAGGAGCAAAGATTATTTTTGAAGCAATTTTGAAAAGCTTTGCAGGAATAGAATATCCATATACAGAAGCAAATATAAGCGAATAACAGCTTCATCCAGGGGTGATTATTTATGGATAATTTGACACCTGAACAACGCCGGAAAAATATGAAAAATATTCGAAGTAAAGATACGTCTATTGAAAATTTACTACGGAAAGCGTTGTGGCATAGAGGATATCGATATCGTAAAAATTATAATAAACTTCCCGGAAAACCTGATATTGCATTGACAAAATATAAGATTGCTATTTTTTGTGATGGGGAATTTTTTCATGGAAAAGATTGGGAAATTCTAAAACCACGTTTAGAGAAAAGTCATAATAGTGATTATTGGATCAACAAGATATCTAGAAACAAAGAACGTGATGAGGAAGTTAATAAAAAACTACTCTTTTTAGGATGGACTGTAATTAGATTCTGGGGAAAAGATATCAAGAAAAATCTTGATCAGTGTATTCAGGTAATTGAAGAGACAATTTTTGATATTAAAATAGGTGATGGTGAGAAAGAATAAGAGCAGAGGAATACGCCCTGCTCTTATTTATTGTTCATCAACAGAAAAGTCCATATAATATTGTTCATCATCTATTTTAATAAAACTAACATCTGTTCTTCCATAATTGATTAAATCATTGGTATGTACATATGCTCCATTGGGTAATCCCAAGCGGTTTCTAAAATACTCACCAAGTAATGCATTGCTGGCTGGTGTGGTAATGGCTTTATCATTTTGCTGTTCCACGCGCAGTAAAAGAGTGTGGTGATCATCGGTTACAACAAGAAAGTGTTGTTTATTTAAAGGGAAGAAACCACTTGTTGCTATGTTAATTGGAAGAGGAATATATGCTTCATTTTTATTTCTGCCTTGTCGTTGTCCCCAATTCAGACCTGAACGTTTTCCCACTTCACCAGTCCTTGTTAAAAACGAAAGATGTATAACGTGATCATCGAAATTCGATTGAAATAAAACGGATGAATTTGATTGCAAGCGGACGATAACATAATCTTCCACTTCTGCATGATTGCAGAATATGGAACGGTTGACAGCGGCTTCGTATTTTTTATATGCATCAACTGGTTTGCATGATATTAACGTATTATCGCACTTTCTCAACAGAGAAGCTTGTGTAAATTCATAAGAACCAGAATAAGCACAGATCGGTACGTTATCCTTCAGCCAGATAAACAAATTTGTTTTGGGTATGGAGCCTTGATAAAGGTAACTGCATGTAAAGTTTTTATATATCTTTGAATAGCGGTCTCCTTGAAGCTCTTTAAAGCCATCATGTGATATATTATCTATTCCTTCTTTTATGGTAGAACCAATGATTAATTCAACTGTTATATCAGATATACCGTATTCTTCAAAAGTTTTTAACAACCAGGAAGCCATACTTGGTGTTGCCTGATATGAAATAATACACAACCTATCTGCACCAGTAGATATTGGATCAAATAAAAGCTGTTTTACGATATTATTGGTATTTGCAGGTGCCATAGATCTAATTCTCCTCGATAACATCATAGTAGATGATATTTCCTGGAAGTTTTATATTTGGAACCCAGAGCTTCTTCCCATGCCAACCTTTTTTACCAGTAACCTGATACATTGTTAAAACAAGTTTTGATGGGAAATTTTTACCCAATTGCCAATCATTTGGCGATAACAAAGCACCGGTTCCTTGAGCAACATCTCTTTCTCTTCTGACGATTAATATTCCTTGCATTGTCGATTGTTCTGCAAGAATAGAATCAATTACAGATATAAAAGCATCCATTTTAAAATCAGAGCTTGGAATAATATGTTTTAAAATCTCTTTTATTATTCGAATGCTGACTTGATAGTATGGTTCACTACTCTCAAAAGGTTTCAGAAGTGTTGATATTTCTTCAATTGAATCATTGTCAGGATTAAAGGGATAATAGTTTGTTCCACCAGACAGCATTTCAACATGATCATTATCAAGTACATTTTTTCTTGTCGGATTAAGTCCATTTGGATAATATATTTTGATATTATTTATGCCGTTTTCTACCTGTGCAATAATAGAATTATTTGTGGCATTTATATCAGCAAAGAGTTTATATAAATGCTCGTCAATAAAGACCTTCATCAATCCAGGATCACGATCATAACCGAACATGCGGCTATGTTGCCACATTGTGTCTGCCTGAGGTTTTTTACTGGTTCTGGTATAATAAATTGTCTGTAGTCCGGGAAAAGTAACACCTCGGCCTAATGTATTTCCTCCTATAACAAAATTACATCCGTTTTCGTATTGTTCACTATCAACATCGGTTTTTCCATTCATAATCAGAACATTGATTAAATGTGAGTCTAGTAATTCATAGGCTTTATTCATATAGGCTTCATAGGATACCTTTTCAGTTTTGGAAGGACAGATAAGGCTGTATTCTTGTTTGAGCAATTCTGTGAATTCTGAGTTCTTATGTTCTGTGCACCAAGAAAGAGCATGTATAACTTCATCAGCATATTTTTGATGAACTGCTTGTTTTACACTTGGGTGAAAGAGACAGTTTGAAACTTTTCCACCCGAAGAAAGTATTTGTGCAGAAACAGCAATATGCCGGATTACAACATTTTTTGTTGGTTCAGTTATTTCCTCTAAATATTGAATACACTCAGGTTTCCCACTTGCAGGAAAGAAGAAATCACCTCCAAGGTAACCATTTCCAGGCTGAAAATAATATGTAAAATAAGGATGCCATCCAGACGAAACAGTTTGCAAAAGGATGGCTTGCGGTGTTCCTGTTACTTGTAAATAAATACTGCTAGATGCCCCATTTTTAATAGAATCTAAGTATTTGTTAATAGAAGATTGTCTGTCTTTATTAACAAGTGTATTTAAGGAAGCTGCATCTGCTTCATCATCCACTATAAAAAGAGGATTGCCTTTCATGAATCCAGTAGAATTGAAAATGTTTGCCCATAATTTTAAAATACGTGCATTTTTCTTTAATACTACAATCGTGGGTTGGAGCAGGCTGTTGTCAATAAATATTTGTGCATCGTTCTCACCACAGATACAATATCCATCTAAATCTGCTTTGACACGATCTAAGGTTTGTTGTTGTAAAACCACATTATCCGTTGTCAGCAAAACAAAAACAGGGAATCCTAAATCTGTTGCTTTACAGATAATGCCAAACATTTGACCAGTTTTACCTGATTGAACATTTCCAAAAAGAAGACCTATTTCATGGCTTGTGAACGAAAAGGTTTTTATATACGAATTACCCACTTCTTCTGCAGTTTTCAATACTGATTCTGCGAGCTTGGTATTACCTCTGCATTCAATTTTGTTAAGGTATGTTTTGAGATACTGCATTAGCTATCAGCTCCTTCCTGATCAAGCGGCTTAAATGAGAGCATCCACACATCAAGTGAATTTCCGTTTTCATCCAAAGCAGTCTGGCCTGTTTTCTTTAGATATAGATTTTCACAACCATATTCCTGTAACATTTCTTTTGTTATCATACCTGTACGATCAGTGTCTGCTTGTGTATCATTGACAGGCTTAACGAGACCTGCGGCGGCTAACCGACCTTTCAGCCATCTTCCCATAATTAGTTCATCACCTACAGCACTAAATTGTTTATTACCATCGCTAGTGGTATGAGCCTTGAACCAATATCCATCATCAGTAATAATGAAAAATGGTTTGTTTTTTTCAGGATATCCTTCTATACGTGTGATTTCTTTTGCAACAGTCAGCTGTGTTTCATACCAATCTCTGGATTTGCGTTTACTTCTAGGTGCAGCATAACAGACATTGACATTGGATTTTGTAAAATGTTTTCCATCATCCATATGGCGTTCATCATATGAAGGTACTTTTAAAGGTAGAAGAAATGATGCATATGCGGCACATCTTTTATAAAAATCAACATTCGATTGTGGTACAGTTGTTACAAGCTCTATTCCAGAAAGTGCAGTATTGGTTTCGTGAATTAATGGCATTCCAACAACATCTGCGATATTATTAGAAATATTTGGAGCTTTTAATTTATCAATAAACTGAGTCAACTCTGATAATTCGCTTTTGTCCGTTGTTATAGAAGATAATTCATATTGTCTTCTGTTATTTGCTTCTGGTTTTATTACTCCGAGATTTGCAGAGCCCAGAATTGCAGAAAAAGGAAGATTATCTTTATAAAAGGCATAGAGTTTTCCGTGATATTTGAATGCTTTTACAATCCTGATTTCTCCAACACCTGATTCCTGCCATTTTTTATTTAATTTAAGAGCAGTGTGATAAGAGCCTTCTGGCATACCTTCAACAAAATACATACCTATAATAAGGCAAATATTTTTGATATTGTTCTGCTCTACTAAGCGTTCTAATTCGTCAAGAGATGCTCGGGAAACATAGCCTACCGCAATATCTATTCTATCACATAATGTTATTTGCTCATTAATTGTATCAATAATTGTATCTTGTCCTTCGTCCGTTCCTAATGGAAGGATATTTGAATATAAAAGGTTCATGTTAATTCTCCGTATCATTATTTCTGGTGGATTTTCTATTATTGCTTATTATAAAATTATATCATGATTAGACAAAAAGAAAAGATGGTCATTTCTGATAAAATAGTTATCAGCGATATATAAGGAATGTGATGGTGATTCCATACGCGAACATTATTTTTTCTATTTTAGAAAACGAAGTTTGCTGATATAATTAGAATGTATTATAGATTTGTTATAAAAGAGATGCAATAGATTAGATAGTAGATTATAAAATAAAGGTATTAAGTGAATGAAGTACATATCATTTAGTAGAGTTGGTATATGAAAAGAGGATAACATGTACAACATAGAAAAAGCAAAGGAATATACATGGGAACAATCCGATTGGATCGCTCATCGTAATGGATATTTCTCAATGAAAGAATGCGTGTTCTTTTATCATAAAGGGCAGGCTATATTTAATCCATGGTTGGATTTGATGGGAAATTCCATTGAAGAACCATTTTCTTACTATGGAAAGGAGAAAGTGGATGAGTTCTGTAGGCGGATTGTTGCGAAAAAAGAAGGAATAAAGCAGGTTCATCAAGTTACTGTGGATAGTAATATTTTAGAGTTTTTGAAGATGCTATATTTTGGAGTAACTGATAACCCGTTTGAGGCAGCCAGTCGGAGTGCGTATACGGATATGTGTAGAACTATTCGGTTTCATGGTAAAAATGGAGAAGCTTTGAGAAAGTCTATTGATGTTCTTTTGGAAGAAAGAATACCAGAATTGATTACCGTAGATAATTCGGAGAAATTTACGCAATGGCATTATTCTATTTGTAAGCAGATAGTAGATAAATATGAAGCAGCTGGAATAGAATTCTATATCGGACAGGCACAAAAGTGGGTGAATATGACATTGAAGTATTTATATGTGCTTGTGCCGGATGTAGTGGAACCATTCTACCGTTTTTTACATATTCCATTGGATAATTATATTATGGATATTGCCAAGAAGCAGTACGGAGTTCCATCTTTATCTACTGCATGGAGCAGAATATCCGATTATCAGGATTACCTGGATTATGAACAAAAGCTCATGGAAGTGATAGATGAGATGCCTTTGGATTGGGAATTTAAAAAGTGGGTAGAATCTGTCCGTCAGCAGAAGTCCATAAAATCTAGTTGATGATCAGAAGATTCAATATTAAAATACAATATTTTCAAAATTATTATGCAAAGGAAGAAAAATGGTTGATAATAATCCGAATATACCAGAGCGATGGCTTTATATAGGAGACGAAAAAGTACGCTATGCATTGGGGGAACCCGGCAGTTGCAATTTATTAATAGTTGGCTTGAATCCTAGTACAGCAACACCGGATAAACCAGATCCAACAATAAAACGAGTTAAAAAAATTGTTGAAAAAGAGAATTTAAACGGTTGGATTATGATAAATTTGTATCCGATGCGGACTCCAAAACCAAGTGAGTTGCCCCCTACTATGGATGAAGAAATTTCAAAGAAAAACATAGAAGTGATAAAGTGGATTGATCAAAATTATCCAATTGGTCGTGTATATGCTGCTTGGGGTACAAATATTGAGAAGAGAGAGTATTTAGTAGATGAGTGTCAGCATATAGTAGATTCGATACACTCAGAACAATGGTTTGTGCGTGGCATAACAAAAAATGGTCATCCAAAGCATCCGCTTTATGTCCCTTATGAAGAAAAAATGGAGTGGTTTCCTGTACAGGATTATCTGTGGAGTTTTGAATGATGAGAATATGCTAATGGCACCCAAGTAGGCATTAACAATGGTGACCACTTGGGAGAAATTGGGGATTTTGTAATTGTTCCGGCAGGGGAAGATAATAACGAAGCAGTGGTGGAAGGTGTGAAAAAGGAATACTTTCCGGAGAATGAAGTGCCTCTTCCGTTTGATAGAACAAATCACATTATCCGTAAATGCACAGAATCTGATTTGAATTTGCCAGAGTAAAAGAGGTATAACAGATGAGTGAAAAGCATAAGTCGTCATCTGAAGAACAGGTGATTGCAGAACAATATATTTTTGAGGCTATTGAGAAACGGCTCCAAATTAAATTAGAGCATAACAGAAAGATATATCTTGCAGATAATCCATTTACATATATGCAGCCTGATTTTTATTCAGAAGAGTTATGTATTGTGGGAGAAATCTTTTCTCATATTGGAAAACCAAAGAAAGCACAGAATAATAAAATTGCAAATGATATTTTGAAAATGCTATTACTGGAAAGGATAACCGGAAAAACATATCGGAAAATCATTGTAGTTTGTGATGAGATAGAGTGGAAGAAATTAAATGGAAAATCTGTTCTGGCAGAAACTATCCGCCAATTTGGGATAGAAACTATAAAGATTGAAATTGAAGATGAGATGAGAAATACTATATTGGAAGCCCAGAAACGTCAGACTATGGTGAATGCATAGGTTAAAACAAATAACAGATCAATATGTGTATTTGTTATTCATAAAGGAACAAGATATGTATGAGATTAAAGAACAGCTGAAAAATTTGAAATTACCGGACATTTGCGTGTCTGACGGGAAAGAATATTTCTTGGATCCGGTGCGTGACAAAATGATATTGAAAACCCCGGAAGAAGAGATCCGGCAGGAGATAATACAATTTTTGTTAAAGGTGATTCATGTGCCATCTAATATGCTGCAGGTGGAAATGCTTTTATCAAAGTATGGTGTGGACAGCATAAGACGTGCGGATTTGGTAATTGACAGATATACAAAAAGCAAAGATGTAATTTCGCCATTAGCAATTGTTGAGTGTAAAGCACCAGAAATTATGCTGGGTGATGCAGAAATTCAGCAAGTATGTGATTATGCAGATTGCCTTGGGGCAGATTATATTGCGGTTACAAACGGTATAGATATGATTGTTGCAAGGTATAGTGAAGAGAGCAATCAGTACATAGAGCTGAAATCATTTCCGGAATATGAAACCATGTTAAAAGGAGAAGGGGATGTGCTGCTGGTGGAGCCTCCAAAACCCCGTTTTTCGTATGATGAGTTGGAGAACAATAGGGATTATTATTGCGGTTATGAATTTAATCCGGATACTCCGGTATCAATGAGGTCATTTTTGACAAATCTGTGGGAATGCTTTCTTGATACCAGTCATAGTCTGCCGGAGAGGGAGTATAAGATTTTCACGTTGCTTAAGGATTATGGTATTAGAATGTTATCATGTGGAAATGCATCCGGTGGAACATATCAGGGGGCATATAGATCATTCCTGATAAAATATCACGAAAAGACTTTTTTTATGAATTTGAGTTTTTTTGATTATGGAACATCTACAATTCTTACAGTTTCAGTGGATCAGGATAATCATAGACCGCATAATGCACTGCAATATTCTGTTGACAAAAGTATTGTTCGGATTGGAGAAGCGTATCATTTTTACCATAATGGCAGAATTACTGTTGGAAAAATTGGAAGTGGCAAGTCTGCTGAACTAAAAGAATTGCTTGAAAATCTATATCCTGTTATTATTAAAAATGGAAAAATAGAACTGGGAACGGTACATAATAAAGAATTATTGTATATGGATACGCCTGAAATAATTACTCTGGTGGAAAATTTATTGTCATATGCACTGATAAGGGATGAGTACAGGGAAATATGTAAAAGGAAAAGAGAATTTGATAAATAAGAGAAATAATTGTCGAAATCCGGCGAATCATGTCATTCATTGTTATTTGACATTGAGTTCATATCTTTGTACAATTTAGTCACCAAATTGGTGATCGTATAGTACAGGAGGATGAAAAAGAATGGATTTGCTTACGAGAGAAGTATTGAACCAGACAATAGCGGAAGCTATTGATGAAACCAGAAACAAGATTTGTGCAGAAGATGAGATATTTCAACAAGATGAGAAAGATCTGGATGAATTGACAAAGAGAGTTATGGATCTTGATTTGCCGGAGCATGACAGAATGATAATCAATGACTATATTGCCTGCTTACAAACAGTAGATTGTCGGTATGCGGATATTTCGTATATGGCTGGTATTGAAGATGCCATTACTTTCTTAAAGAAGATGGATTTGATAAAAAATACAATTGAATAGGCATTAAGAGCTGCTTTTCTTTTTTTTACCCAAATACTCAATCATACTAGAGTATTTAGATAAGTAGTATGGTTCTAATCTTTTCGCTGATTTGTGGTTACAATGAATGTAAAAATAGGTCAGAGAAGAGGTGTAAAATACTTGCGTATAGAAGAGTATATTCCAAAAAGAATCTCTGAATTATGCAGAAAACGTGGGTATTCTAAATATCGACTCTCACAGCTTACGGGAATGTCGCAGACAGCATTAGGAAATATAATGTCCAGAGACAGCATTCCGACGATTCCAACGCTTGAGAAAATATGTGATGCATTTGGAATATCGTTAGCTCAGTTTTTTGCAGGAGACAGTGGCAAATTAGATTTGACATCTGATCAAACAGAGTTATTGGATATATGGGATGGATTGGAAGTTAAAGAAAGAGAGATTGTGTTATCTCTTATGAGGAGTTTAAAGAAATAAGAGCAGTTCAAGAAAAAATTGGACTGTTCTTTTTTTGTGTGTTGGAGAAGGTAGGAATGAAGAAAAAAGGAATACTTGGTGCAATTGTGATTGCACTGCTTTGTACGGGATGCGTACATAAATTGAATGTGGTAACAACAAAAGCAGAGAATAATTTTCAAATTCCGGATGTAAAATCTGAAATTAGCCAGAAAGAGTGCTGCATTTGCGGAAATAATGAAAGAAGCTTGATGTCATATTACAGAAAATCGGGAATGTTGGGTTTAGTATGTTTGAATACAATGGAAATATCAACATTAGATACTCGTGTATATTCTGATGATGGTACGGAAATCATCAGTGATGGGGGATTAAGTATTACGTCATCTTCACATGGAGAGGAAGAGTGCAGTTTCCAGATCAATGGGATGCCCAACCATGGGATTTTTGAGGGTAAAGTGAATTACGGAGAAAAGAGTATACCGGATTTTGAAGTGATAAAAAAATACTTGTGCCAGGATTGTCTGGATAAAGTCCTTTCCATGTATCAGGATGAAATGGAATGGAGCGATTCCAAGGGTAGATTTCCGGAAGTATGTATTGTGGATTTTCAAACAAATGAACTGTATACATTGGGGAAAAGCCACACGGGATATTGGATAAGAGATTATTGGATACATATTGATCACGATGATGACAGTAGCAGTATAATGGCTATATATGCACCAGAGGATAAAATGGATAGCGGGAGTGAAGAGAGCCGATGAAAAAAACAAAAGATATTATTTCTCAGGAAAACAAATTCTTGCGATTGTGTGGAGATAACTATAGAGATAAAATCAAGAAAAGAATTCCGATGACAGTCGGGGATTTTAATAAATTTATGTACTTGTTTGATGCGTTGGGATTGAGCGAGTATTCGATTTATTTCTCCATGGAAATGTTTCCGGAGTTGCTGGAAGAGTATGGAGAACGAAGTAAAGATTGCGATTGGGATATAGGATATGGGGAGTATGATTTTCCTGTAGAAGAAATGGTGTCTATATGCGACGAATGGCTGCAAGAGTTTTGTGATCAGATGCCATTAGAAAGCCAAAGAAAGAAATACCGGAAAGTCTTTGAAATTGATGAAGAGTAAAAAATGAGCTAGGGTCAGTGATGTACAGTGTATTTGACCTTAGCTCATTACATATGGAGATTATTATAAATCATGTTCCTTTTGTCGGCGTTCAGTAATATCTTTGAAATGTGCGTCATCGGATAGCAAGGTGTTGAAATTGGCAGTTATGGTATTTAATATTGAGCGCTTTTTTTCTAAATCTTGCTTTTCCTTGGCTGCAGAGGCACGTTCATTTCTTAGATTGTCAATTTTTTTCTGCGTCTTCTCTGGGGAAGGTAATTTGGTAATGCCCATATCCTGTAATTGCTGTTTTAGGGAATCATGCAGTTTGTATTCTGTCTGGTGAGCAGCTTTATATTTCTGAGGATCCGGTGCTGTTCTTGCATTTTCAACTATTTTTCTGCAGGTACGGTAGGACGAACAATGCTTCTGAATAAGTTCCTGATGGGATATTTCGGAGCTTAATTCGGAAATACGTTGTTCCGTAGCAATAATTGAATTATCAATATCAGCAATGTGCTGTTTAAAATCTTCGTAATTCAGCAAATTGTTTTCAGATAAATAGTTGAAGGTCCGGGCTGCTTCTTTCAGATTATTGAGTTGTGCCCACCGCTCAAATCCGGCACGATTGCCGGTACTTACGTAAGATGAGATATTGATAAAAAGCTGCACTTCTCTGGAGACGTTACGTGGAGTTTTTGTTTTATGCCGGTTCTTCTCAAGACGGAGTAATACATTTTCTTCCGTGTAATAGCTACCAAGAGATTTCATATTTGTAAAGTTTTTTTGTTCCGGCGCCCGGAAAGACAGGTTCTTTCCCTGACGGATCTCATATCCGGCAAGCATCATCTTCTGGAGAAACTCATCATAGTTGATAGAGGACCAGATTGCTTTATCTACAGCGACTTTTAATTTTGCTTTCCAACTGTTACCACGATGGTATTCCATATTCTCTTTATAAGATTTTCCTTTTTCGCCGGTTGGCATACTGGTGACAAGACCGTTTTCCTGACAAATACGGTTGCTGATCCGGCAGATTTTATAATAGCTGCGTTTGTTGGAGACATATTTATGATGGTCAACAAAGCTGGTAGCATTAAAAATGATATGGTTATGAATATGGTTCTGGTCAACGTGGGTACTGATGACATATTCATATTTCCCTTTAAGCACTTCGTCAGCAAATTCTTTCCCGAGCTTATGTGCGGTTTCAGCGTCAACCTCTCCAGGCATAAAAGATTGAATTAAATGAAATGCCAGATTGTTACCTTTGTCCATCACGTTCTTTTTACCTTCTTCTCTGGTGAAAGCAAATTCCAGATCAGCAGATTCTGGAGAGCAGGCGAAACTCGAAATCAGTAATTTCTCTTCGGTTTTGTCTGGATTCATAATATAGTCCAGCGCTTTTTTGTCAGTTACTTTAATGGGGAAGATTTTAATATATGCCATATCTCGCTTACCATCCTTTTCAATTCTTCCATTTCTTCCGGGTACAAATCACCGGTGGTATTTACCTTTTTTGCAATCTGGTTGATGTTTACACCGATTTTGTGCATTTCTTCGTACACTTGCTTGATCGGGGTTGTGTCGGTGTTGATGATATAGCCGTCGATAGCCATTTTTCTAAGATAGGCGCCCATGTTTCTGGTCTTTGACAAAATCATCTTTTGCCGGATCAGCTTCTTTTCCTCTGGAGTAACACAAAATAATATTTGGATGTTTCTTTTCCTGTTTGACATGTATATTTTCTCCTTCTGTACGCAATTCGGTTTTATTGTGCTTCAGGGTTTTCAATTTAGGGCAGGGTTCCCTAAATTGTCATTTTTGCGGAAGTGTATATACACTTCCTGTCCTTGCTATTTAACCGGCGGTGGAGCCGCCGGAAGAGTACCTCTTGAAAAGAGATCCCTATAAATAACCTACTGGGAGAAGAAAAAAGAGACATAAAAAAAGAAAGCTAAGATGACAAGGTCCAAAAAGTCTTAGCTTTCAGATAATGCTTTGAGATAGTATTTTCAGCACAATTCATAAGATGTTGCCTTATCGGCTACTTTTTCAAGTTTTTTCAAGAAATCGCCCTGTGACACTACAGGAGATTCTACTTTATACCCCTTTCGCTTTAAAACCCGGAATTTGAAATCCAGCATTTCAAATGGAACGCACAATTTTTTTGCGACGTCAAAGAAAAACAAATCATCATTGAGCAGAGCCAGAACTTGTTCATCTGGCAGGAGCAATTCGGCAGCAAAAATGTTTGCCTCATATTCTTTATGGTCCGTATTATCAAATAAAGTTACCTCATGAAAAGGTGCACTGGCTGCAGAGTCTGCATGTAATACACAGTGCCCCAGTTCGTGAGAGAGAACTACTTTCTGTAATAGTTCTGGAAGATCACTGTTGATCGTGATATGTTTCATCCGCCGTGAAATTAGAAAAAATCCCTTGCAGCATCCTTCATAGATTCCCATTGGGCGTAACTTTACTGTAATTTTCATTGCCTTAGCTAAACGAAAAGGATCAGTTTCATCATATTTGTTTTGTAGCTGTTTGACTGTGTCAGCTATTGTTTCAATGGTCAATCGAATTCACATCCTCCCTGTTTTATAGTAGATAGGATTTCTCACTATCAGTGTAGTATAAAAGTTGTCCTATAAAAAGGATAGCGGGAAGATTACTTATCAATAGGTGCAAGGTTTTCAGTTTTTTTTCTGCCGAAAGTTTCTTTCGCAGCTTTTTTACAATCAAGATACGCTTCCATAACAGCCTGAAAATATTGATCTTTGGCTTCTTCACTTATGGTGCCTCCGGCAAAAAGTGTCTGGTTTTGTCTCAGCATTTCTTCCAGATTAAGAGAATCTTGCTTACTGGTCATCTGACGCATTTCTTCAACATAGTCCATCCGGTCAAGTCCATAGGTAGGGTCTTCGATGGAATCATCCTTCAGATACTCGGTTGATACGTTTAATGCTTTTGCCAATTTATAGAGTTGTGCTGATTGTGGAAATCGTTCTCCAGCTTCATAAGTAACGATGGTACGGAATCCAATCCCAGCTTTTTCTGCCAGCTGCTTTTGACTTAATCCAAGTTGTCCTCGATGTTCTTTTACTTTCTCTTTAAAGGGTTTCATAATGCGCCTCCATTCTTGATTTGCTATTTCTTGCGAATGGTATCTTGACAATCGTGCTAATAGTTGCTAGAATACGAATTAGCAAGAAGTGGCAATCTGTCGTAACTATAAGCAAATTATAGAATGAATAAAAGAAAAAGTCAATAATAAACTTGCTATATGTTGCTAATATTGATTGGGCGGTGATGATATGGAACGTACAATACTTCATTCTGATATGAACTGTTTTTATGCAAGCGTAGAGATGCTGCATCATCCGGAATTGGCGGGAAAGCCATTAGCGGTAGGAGGGGATCCGGAAGCAAGGCACGGGATTGTCCTTACAGCAAATTATGTTGCAAAAAAATCTGGTGTAAAAACAGGAATGGCATTATGGCAGGCAAAGCAGGTTTGCCCGGAAATTATTTTTGTGCCACCAAGAATGGATTTGTATTTGCGATTTTCAAGAATGGCACAGGAAATCTATAGTGAATATACAGATTTGAGAGAACCATTCGGAATTGATGAAAGTTGGCTTGATGTATCTGCCAGCACTTCAATAAAAGGTGATGGAATGAAAATAGCAAATGAAATCAGTAAAAGAATAAAGCATGAGTTGGGAGTCACGGTCAGCATTGGTGTTTCATGGAATAAGATATTTGCAAAACTTGGTTCCGATTATAAAAAGCCTGATGCCATTACAGAGTTCTCAAGAGAAAATTATAAAAGCCTTGCCTGGAACCTTCCCGTTGGAGATTTGATTTATGTCGGGAGAAGCACTAATAAAAAACTGCAGACTTTAGGAATCAAAACAATTGGTGAACTTGCAAATACGGAACCAGCTATATTGGAGAGCCGTCTCGGAAAGATGGGACTTGTATTACACACATTTGCAAATGGCTGGGACGAAACGCCAGTTTGTGTAGAAGGGTATCAAGCTCCAATCAAATCTATTGGAAATAGTACAACGACTCCAAGAGATCTGGTGAATGATTTGGATGTAAAGATTATCTTGATAGCTCTATCTGAAAGTGTAGCATCCAGATTACGTGAAAATGGATTTCGATGTAAAGTGGTTGAAATATCAATTCGTGATAATGAGTTATATCATTTTTCAAGGCAATGCAAATTGAAGCGTCCAACCAATATTACGGATGAAATTGTTCAGGCTGCGTATCGACTGTTTAAAGATAATTGCAGATGGGAACATCCTATTAGAAGTCTTGGCGTCCGGGGATGCGATCTGGTATCAGAGGATATGCCGTATCAGTTAGACTTATTTATGAGTGAACAGAAAAGAGAAAAGTTGGAAAAGATGGATCAGGTAGTGGATGAAATCCGAGCCAGGTTTGGATACCAAAGCATTCAAAGAGCTTTCGTTTATCAGGATAAGATTCTGGCACAATTAAATGCAAGAGAGCATACGGTTCATCCGCAAGGTTATTTCCACGGATAGGAGAGGCAAGGTGTTTTTGAGTGATGGATAAGGTATATGTTGATGTCCTGGCAGTGTTCAGCCGGGAAGGTGAATTGATTCCCAAAGCGTTTGTTTGGGAAGACGGGCATCGGTATGAAATTGATAAAATTTCAAAACCGGAAAGATGTGCGAGCAGGAAAGCTGGTGGTACTGGTTATCGCTATACTTGTATGGTGGAAGGTAAGATATGCCATCTCACATATGAAGAAAATTATAAATGGTTTATGGAACGAAAATAAGCGATTCCAAAAGGATGCCCTAAAACAGGGCTCCCTTTGAAAATAAAAAATAGTCAAAACAGAAACATCAGTAGTCGGGGATACATCCTTTCCCGTGAGAACCGGCTGCTTTACATATATCATATAGTTTCCGGTCAGCCAGAAATGAAAACAATCCCACTGTAGAAATTTCTGCGGAAGCTGCATGACAGTGATGTTCAGCACAGCAGTGATTGCTGAGAAATACTTTATGATTGGTCTGACTGCAGGTGCAGTCGGGAAGGAGGACAATTATGCAGACAATTCAAAATATTTTTGACAATATGGAAGTGGTGACTGAAGAAGCCTATAAAAATACGGAGCTGTTACTTGAACAATATACGAAGGTGATGTTCCGTATTGAAAAAAATATTGTAGATATAGATTATGAGTTATATGTAGTGGAAGGAAAGCATTTAAAAGAAATGCTTTACGAATTGGTTGATTTCGATTCGACTGCAGAGAAACGAAGAATTCAGGATAAGTTGCTGAATAATGATATGAATTTGTGCCTATTGGAGATTATGAGAGACTCCCTTTTAGCATTGAGGGATTATCCGAAGAATGGTCAACTGTATTACAGACTCTTGAAATATCGGTATTTTGAGTCCGGGAATACAAATGATGATGTGATGTTGATGCTGGATGATATGCCAAGTACGACATATTACAGGAATCGGAAAAAAGCAATTCGTTTATATGCTACTATGCTTTGGGCATTTACAAGACCAGAAAAAGTGGAGGCGAAGATGGAAGAAATACATATAAAAAAGACTGGAAGAAAAATGGAAGTAAATAGGTAGTGAACTGGCAGAGCATTGGCAGGTAAGTGGTATTACAATGAAAATGTGTAGATGATAGAATTGATATGCTGAGAAAAATGGTCCTTCGCAGGTAGAAACCTGCGGAGGATTTTCTTTTCTCAAGATTTTTAGGCATCTGGCTGTGTCCGAAAGGGCATGGCCTTTTTTTATGCCCAAAAGGCACATCAGCTCATTGATGACTTTTGCGGCAGAGATGCCGGAAAGGAAAGGCATATCATCATGCAGGCAAAAGGCTGGCACTATGCCAGATATCCATGACTTCGATTTGTTGCCAATTAACCAAATCGACAAATCGGAGGAAAACATCATGGAAGAAAGAATATACACATTTTATGACAAATACCAGAAAGTAAGATATGAAAACGTAACTGCAGAGGAGCTGGATTTTTTGAACAAATCTTATAATAAGGAAAAATATTTAATGCGTGATCAGTATATCAGGCAGAATATTTGTCTTTTTTCTTCACTGGGAACCGAAGAAGGCAATTTTACAGATTATCTGTCTGATCGGAATGCAGATGTTGCCCAGCAGATCACAAGCGAGATTTTCTTTAAAGAACTGTTTTCTGATTTAACGGAAAGAGAAAAAAAGATTGTATGCGAAAATCTTGTAGAAGGAAAAAGCCTGGGAGAAGTTGCGGACAGCTTGAATATTTGCTATCGTCAGGCAAGCAGAGATAAAAAGAGTGCATTAAGCAAAATGCTGAAACGTATGAAGGCAGCCGGATATAGATCTTATGCGGAAGCCGAGAAGGAGCTCCTGAATAATGGTGGATTTGCACCAACGCAGATGGATGCTCAGAATAGTATTCAGAGGAAACGGACAGGAGCAGTGAGATTGCCGTCGGAATAATGGAAAAATAAATAGATATAAAATGCAGAGATTGATCAAGGGTATGAACCAGATCAATCTCTGTTGTTATAAATGGCTTTAAAAGTAACAAAGTAATAAATGCTGAACAAACTTATCAAGGCATATATGGAAAAAATAAAGCTAATAGCGTATACTATTAATAGTATTCATAAGGAGAATGATAAAATGTTTTTGTTAAAGAAAATAGTGGTTGAGAATCATCAAAATACTGTTTTGGATGTTACTTTTATAGACAATCAACAAAAAGAAAATGAACAACCGTTTTCTACACTGATTTTAGGAGAAAATGGGACTGGAAAAAGTTTTTTGCTTAAAACTATAGCGGATATTTTTATCTTCTTAGATAAAATGCCGACATCAAAGAGAAAACCGAGATTTAGATATGAAAAGTTTTATGTGGAATACTATTTAGATAATCATAGGTATGAAGTCAATAGAATTTCAGGAAGAGAAATTCTTTGTAAATGCGATAATGAGGATATAGATTTTCATGATATAAAGTTACCATCGAGTGTTTTAGCGGTTGCGTTTATGGTAAACGATAAATTTTTATTCGTGGACGATGGTAAACAAGAAGATGGTATTTATAAATATTTAGGAGTTAGAAAAACAAGTAATGCTACTTACACGAGTTCGGTATGTGATCGTGTTATCGAATGTGTAACACAAATAATTAATGATGGTCTCCTGAAAGAAATGAGTACAGTACTGTCAGTGTTACGGTTTGATCAAACTTTAGATATTGCATTTAGTAATAGTTCAGAAGGAAAGAACACCTTATTAAAGCAAATTAAAGTTGACTGTTCTGAAGAGGAGAAGAAGCCTTTTGAGGAGCAGTTTATTGGTCGTGATAAGGTTAGCAATTTGTTGAAGAGAAAACAGATTATTCCTTCTCAGATTTTTTTCTATAAGAATGGCGAGAAAATTGACTTTGAATCTTGTAGCTCTGGTGAAAAACATATGATTTTTGCACTGTCTGGAATTATGAATAACATTAGCAAAAATTCTTTGGTATTAATAGATGAACCAGAAATAAGTTTACATCCGGAATGGCAAATAAAATATATTTCATTGTTGAAAAAAGTATTTAAAAATTATTCGGGATGTCATTTTATACTTGCTAGTCATTCGCACTATTTAGTATCGGATTTACAAGAGGATACATCATCAGTAGTTACACTGAAAAAGGAAAATGAAAAAGCGCCAGATGCTGAATTATTACCATATTCAACGTATGCGTGGTCAGCAGAAAATATAATTTATAATGTGTTTGGATTAAGAACCACAAGAAATTACTATTTTGAAAGCGATTTACACAAATTATTGGTGGGAATGCAAAAAACTGAAATGACGAAAGAAGATTTTGAGGAAGTTAAGGAACTTACAGATAAATTAAAGAAATATATCTATAATGATGAAGATCCATTGGCCTTGATCGTAAAGCAGGCGGAGGGCTTTTTGAAATGTTCACACGAAAATTAGTAGCAACAAATAAAGTGCCTCAAGATTTATTAGATAAATTGAATAATGATTACATTAAGCCGGGTGCTTGGGACATTAATGACGAGAATGTGAATGAATTTAAGACAATAATGAAAGATGCATTGCAAGAATTACAGGATGGAAAGTGCGCATATTGTGAGCTGCCTCTTGCTACCAGAAATCCTGAAATTGAGCATATAGCTCCTAAAGGAGGAGTAAAGCGAGTAAAACATATTGAGTGTATGTTTTTACCGGAAAATCTTGTGTATGCATGTCATAATTGCAATTCGACAGAGTGTAAAGGTCAGAAAGATACAGTTGTAAAAAAGGATGGTGACTACAGAAACTGGGAGTTTAATATAGTACATCCATATTTTGATGATCCGAGAGAATACTTTGATATCCCTTCCCTTGAGGATGGGAGTCCAGGTTTTGTTCCGATACCTAAAGTAGACGCAGATTCATACCATACTAATAAAGCAAAAAACACAATAAAAATGTTCAGACTAGATAGTGAAAAGGTGCTTGAATTGGCTAAAGAATACATGACAAAGAGGCATAATGATGAATTCAATTACATAATACAAAGTGTATCATCATATCGTCCAGAATTGCAATAAAAAATACATAACTCGGACAGTGTTATAAAGCAAGAAAAATATTGACATTTGTATCAATTCGTATTAAAATGAAATTTGTAAGGAGGGGATGAAAATGCCGAGAAAACCATCGTTAGATGGCAAGGATTCAAGTTTGAGAATTCGTATGTCAGCAGAAGAAAAAGAACGGTTAGTTTCATATGCCGAAAGACATTATCAGACGATGAGCGGAGTCATTTGTCAGGCATTGGATCTTCTTTATGCGCAGGAGGAAGCAAAAGATCGCCCAAGTTGATCTGGAGTTTTTTTGGAGTTTATTTTTCCTTTAGCGGTACGGAAACTACGAAAAACAAACATAAGTTCGAATTAAAACTTTCTATACAGGCGTCATAGGCAGTGTACAATGCCATCCGCCGAGGAGTTTGAATAGACACCACATCTCTGGGAAGCCTTATTTTACAGGCTTTCCAGAGATTTTTCTCTTTTATTGGCTACAAATTGGCTACACCTGCCATTTGGCTACCATTCGGAACTGTCGTTCCGTTCATCACATTTTCAAGCTGGGCAGCTACTTCTGCCTGCTTATTCGGATACAGATGACTGTAAGTATTTAAGGTCGTCTGTATTTTTTCATGTCCGAGCCGGTCTGCAATGAGGAGAGGCTGGCAGCCCATTTCGATCAGGAGACTTGCATGGGAGTGGCGGAGATCGTGTACCCGGATCTTTTTAACTCCTGACTTCTTACATCCACGGAGCATTTCATGGTTCAGAAAACTTTTTGTGTAAGGAAACAGTCTGTCATCCGGCTGGATCTCATAGCACTTATCCATATACTCTTTCAGACAGTTGGCAAGGGTCTGTGGAATGGTAACAACCCGGTTGCTTTTTGGCGTCTTTGGCGGCCAAATTACATCTCTGCCGTTAATACGCTGAAAGGTCTTATTAATCGTGATTGTATGGCCTACCAGATCCACATCTGCAGGCGTTAATGCACATAACTCTCCTACACGCATTCTGGTATAATACAGAGTCATAAATGCGGTATAGGAGGCTGGTTTATCCTGTACTGCAACTATAAACTGCTCAAACTCTGCTTTTGTCCAGAAGTTCATTTCTTCCGCATGACTTTTTCCCATACTTCCGGCTTTGGTGCATGGATTCTCATGTAGGTCATAATACTTCACTGCATAATTGAACATAGCCGTCAGCTGGTTGTTGATCGCTTTTAAATAAGTCTGGGAGTAAGGTTTTCCATTTTCATCCCGATAGGCAGTTAAATTGTTCTGCCATTTGCGGATATCTTTCGGCGTAATCTCATTGATAGGGATTTTTCCGAATACCGGAAGAATCTTTTTGTCCACCATATAATGTTTACTGATGATGGTAGACTCTTTCAGCCTGTGGCTCATATCTTCAAAATACAGTTCTACGAAATCCTGAAACAGCATTCCCATATCGGCTGTTGCTTTGTTCAGAAAATCCCGTTCCCATTCTAAAGCTTCTTTTTTGGTTGCAAACCCACGTTTCTTTTTATGGATGACTTTTCCGGTGTAATCCTTGACACGGATCTGGGACATCCATTTTTCTGAAGTATCCTTTGTTACTGACAAATCTGATCATTCCTTTCTTAGAGTTATCAAAACCCTATGTTGGGAGATTATTCGCCAGAAAGGAGAGTAGCTCTTCTTTTTATACGCTCGTCCTCATCAAGCTCTTCTAATTCAGACATTTCTACACCTTGTGAAGCATAATAAGCCAGTGTCTTATCTTTCCATGCCTCATAGGCGTATTTTTATTGCACAGAACAATAGATATCAATCAAAGGAGGGAACAAGATGCAGATTAAGGTTTCTTATATTACTGCAAACGAGATCATGGAGATTCTCGGAATTGGCAGAAGTAAGGCATATGACATTGTAAGGGAAATGAATCAGGAACTGGAAAACGCCGGATATAACGTAATCAAGGGAAAAGTTCCGGTCAGATACTTTCAGAAAAAATATTATGGATGTGAGCTGAACGTAGAAAGAGTATTTTTCAAAGTGTTAAGGAATCTGTGACTGCCAGGCAGGCTGCCGAGCAGTATGGGTTGAAAGTAAACAGAAATGGAATGGTGTGCTGTCCTTTTCATAAGGACAGGCATCCCAGCATGAAAGTGGAAAAAGGATTCTACTGTTTTGCCTGCGGTGCAAAAGGAGATGTCATTACTTTTGTATCAGAATTCTTTCACCTGGTGCCGCTTGAGGCGGCAAAAAAACTGGCAGAGGACTTTCAGATTTCCATCAAGGATAGCGGAACACAAAAGAAACGCAAACGGAAAAGAACGTCCGAAACGCGAAGTCTGTATGAAACAGAGGGGAAAATGGAGCAGTGGGAACAGGAATGTATCAGAATTTTATCCGAATATCTCCGGCTTTTAGAAGGATGGAAAAGGGTATATGCACCGAAAGATCCGGGAGACGAGTGGGCGGAAAAATTTGTAGAAGCATGCCGGCAGAAAGAAAAGGCAGAGTATTATCTGGACATTCTTCTGGAAGGAGATTTACAGGACAGAATTGATTTTTTGTTAGATAAGGGAAAGGAAGTGAAAGAACTTGAGAAACGACTGGGATAACATCGATGAAAATACAAAGAAAAGGTTGAATGAAGCACTGGATCAAAGAGAAACAGAACCGAAGATGAATATTCCGATCTGGTATGCGGAAGGCCAGGTTGATGAAGTTATATTCTGCGAAAGCTTTCTACAGAAAATACCACTCAAATGTATTAATGGAATTTTCTTCGGTCTGGATGGACTGGTGCCGGATACAGTGGTGGAAAAAGAAATCTATGCAATGGTAAAACCGGTACTGACAAAGGGAATTTCAAAGAAAGTAAAACAGCTGCTGGAGGTTCTTCGGCTGGAAGCACATTCCGAGGAACTGCCGATACAGCTTGACAGGATTCATGTGAAAAACGGTACATATTTCCTCAATGGTAATTTTAGCAGTGAAAAAGAATTCTGCCTGAACCGATTACCGGTGTCTTATGAAAAACGAAATTCCAAGCCATCGCAATGGATGAAATTTTTATCAGAACTGTTGGAAGAAGAGGATATTCCAACTCTGCAGGAATATGTGGGGTACTGCCTCATCCCATCAAATAAAGCACAGAAGCTGATGATCATTTTGGGGAAAGGAGGGGAAGGGAAGTCAAGGATCGGCCTGATCATGCGGAGTATTTTGGGAATCAACATGAATGTAAGCAGTATTCAGAAGGTGGAGCATAATCAATTCGCAAGGGCAGATCTGGAACATAAACTTCTTATGGTAGATGATGATATGAAATTGGAAGCACTGAAAGATACCAATTATATCAAATCGATTGTTACTCTGGAGGACAAGATGGATCTGGAGAGAAAATCCAAGCAGAGTGTGCAGGGGAGTCTATATGTGAGGTTCCTTTGTTTTGGAAATGGAAGCCTCAGTGCGCTGCATGACCGGTCTTATGGATTTTATCGGAGACAGATCATTCTGACGGTCAAGGATATTCCGGCGGGAAGAGTGAATGATCCATATTTGATCGAGAAATTACGAGAGGAAGCAGATGATATTTTCCTCTGGTGTCTGGAAGGACTGGAGCGTTTGTTGAAAAATGATTACCGCTTTACCTTGAGTGAGAAAGCAAAGAAAAATCTTCATGAGGCGATGGAATCCGGAAATAACATCATTTCCTTTATGGAATCAACAGGATATATTCGACTGGAAGAAAATACAACAGCGACTTCCAGAAATCTGTATGAGGCATATTGCAGATGGTGTGAAGATAATGCAGAGAAGCCAATGAGCGCCAGAAGTTTTTCCGGGTATCTGAAGGAGAATGAAAAGAAATACAATATTCGGTATTCTACAAATATTTCTTCGGACAACGGAAAAAATGCGAGAGGGTTTCAGGGAATTCATACGCAGATACGCTGTGAGAGTTATCGATGATACCGAAAAATACAGAAAAGGTAAAGTGAAGAGAAAAGCGTATATGCGTATAGTTGCAGGGGAATGAAGAAAATTGAGAATTCAAAATGTATAAAATATACGCTTATACGTTTATACGGATAAAAGGGAATATGAAATTATTTTCAAATCTGGGATGGGTTATATGACGGTAAAAGATTAAATAGGTACCCGGATACGGGTAAAACAAATGGGCAGATATGCCCAATATGAAAAAACGAAAATCATCAAGTGGTAATACAACAAATTTGTTAAACAGCCCTCGGCGATTGAGAGCGAAATATACCCATCGCACAAACTTCGTTTATGCTCTGTGTATTTCGCTCTGCGAGGCTGATGCCGGTCACGGCAATAAGTTCGTAAACAGGTGCCTATGCACCTACTCACAGGAAAGAATGCAGCTATTAAAAAGAAGGGGGAAATGCCTATCGCAAGAAATTCATTTATACAGATGTCAAAGCTTACAAATGTCAAGGGAAGAATTACTTATATCAGCAGTAGAGCAAAACAGGAAAATCTTTATGCTGTTTATGAAACGACCGAACGACAGTTTTGGAGAGAACTTGCAAAGTACAATCAAGAAGAATTCAGAAGAAGCGGAACAGAGGGGAAATGCATTGAAGCGAGAGAACTGATCATAGCACTTCCTGAAAGCTTTGTAGAGTATGAGCCGTATCATCTTCTGAAATTATTTACAGAACATTTCAAGAAGAATTACGAGGTGGAATGCATTTCTGCATTGCATCATAATAAGAGAAAAACGAACTATCATATTCACCTGATTTTTTCAGAACGTCAATTATTAAAAGTGCCGATTATAAAGATTGCGTCCAGAAATATGTTTTATGATGAAAAGGGAAAACATGTTAGAACGAAAAAAGAGATTCTCGGTGAGTCTGGGGAAATAAGACCAGGTTGTCATATTATTAAAAAAGGTGAAGTATATGAAAAAAAGATCTTTACTAAAAAGGATGAAAGGTTTAAAAGTGAAAGATTTTTGGATGAAGTAAAGCATTCTTTTACAGATCTTATGAATGTATATGTTCGTAGTGATGAAGAAAAGTTAAATGTGTTTCAGCATGGCAGTGTTTATCTTCCTACGAAAAAAATCGGTAAGAACAACCCTAAAGGAGCAGAAATCCGGGCAGATAATGCAATCAGGCAGAAGTGGAACCGGGCGGTCGATGTGGCTCTGGTGGAAGGAGTACCGGAAGAAAAGATTTTAAAAATCAAAAAAGAAGAAATTTCAACTAAAATAGCACAATCTATATCTCGTCAGGGATTCCAACCAAGAGTGTTTCGAGAGATACTGTTGGCAGCACTACAGATCTTGCGGGCATATATAAGAAAATTAAGGCTTCCATCAAAACCGAAGTTGGGAATTGACATTAAAGAATTTTATGAAATGGAAAATCTGAAGAGCAAGTTGGATCAAAAGTTAAGAGTAATACGCCAGGCAGAACAAGTAGAACTTCCAAGATTAGAAAAAGATGTGAAAGATATTACCGGGTTTTTCAAAGGAAAAGAGAAAAAAGAAGCGCAGAACAAAATTGAACAATGTAAAGAGAGAATAAGAAAACAGAAGGATGAACTCCATATTCTTGTTAAAAAGAGCGGTTATCCAAACGTTCAGAAATTTATGGATGGATACCGCACAGCGTATAAGATCGTGGAGCAATATAAGAAAGAACTGGAGGTCTGGAAACAGAAGACCGGACAAAATGATATTCAGCCTGACAAGAAAAAGAGTGTTCTGGAGCGATTGAAAGAAAATGAAAAACGTGTGAAAGAAAGAGAACGACCAAAATCCGTAAACAAACAGAAAAAACACGATTGGTTGGATCGGTAATAAAAAATATTCATGCATAAAATAATCCCAGGCAACAGAAGAAAATTTGTTGTCTGGGATTATTTGTCATGTGTCAGACCGTTGAAAATAGTGTTGAAATCTGTATGGAAAATTTCCGCAAGAGCAATCAGTTCGCTGATACGGATATTGTAAGTTCCGGCCTCAATCTGGGAATAAACACTTCTAGATGTAGGAAGATTACGCAGCTGCAATTGTGCTACGACCTGCTCCTGAGTAAGATTGGCAGCATTTCTCAGTTTTCGAAGATTATCTCCGATGGAAATATCATTAATTTGCTTTAATTTTTGAGCCATAAAGATTTCACCTCTTTCCATTCATACGAATTCCTTGCCATTGATTTTAGTATAAAATTCTCATACAATTGCAATGTATAGTGAACCATAGTCAAGTAAGTAGATACATATATTAGAAAAATCTTTCTGGAAAGAGGGACTATGCCTGATTCCAGAAGAGTTCTTCTTTTTCGTTAGGTGTTAACATTCCAAGAGAGCTATGTGGCCTTCTTGAGTTGTAGTATCCTTCAATATATTTAAACACAGAGAGTTGTAATTCCTGTAAAGAGTGATAAGTTCTCCGGTTGGTTTCTTCTTTTTTGAGATATTTGAAGAAACATTCGCAGCAAGCATTGTCGAAAGGGTATCCTTTCTTTGAGAATGATTGCACGACATTAAGAGAATCCAATAGCTGCTTAAATGAGAAAGCAGTATATTGAGATCCTTGATCAGAATGAAACATAAGTCCGGAAGGACAGTTTCTTTTAGAATAAGCTTTTTTGAACGCATTCATAACAAGTTTAACATCAGGTTTTCCAGAGATGTTCCAGGAAATGACTTTGCGCGAAAATAAATCCATTACAATACAGAGGTAATACCATTTACCAGAAACCTTGATATAAGTAAAATCACTTGCCCAAACAATGTTTGGTGCCTTTTGATTGAAGTCCTGATGAAGGTGATCGGGACAGTCGCCATTGTCTTTGTGGCGGTAATTACGATAAGGCTTATCGGTGGACATGCGTGGTAATTGAAGAGTTCTCATCAGGCGGTACACTCGTCCGACACTGATGTGAATGCCATAATCGCGCTGAAGAACATATGTGATTTTGTAAGCACCAAGACGCTTATTGTAATCAGCATAAATCTGAAGAATAAGTTTGGCTATTTTCTGATTTTCCTTGGTGCGATTAGCAGGCTCTGAATTGTAATGCTTATAATAAGTGCTTCTGTTGACACCTAAGACTTTGCAGAGAATCTTGATATCATGCTGGAAGCGAAGCTTATGAACGGCGTCTAATCGTTGTTCGAGTGTGGCGTGAAGATGGCAATCGCTTTTTTTAGTATCATAAGTTCTTCTTCAAGTTGAGCGTTACGTTTTTGAAGTTCTTTGACTTGTTTTGCGGTAAGAATTTCGCCATCATCCGTTTCAACGGTTGAATATTGTTTGATCCAACGGCCAAGAGCTGTAATAGAGACTCCGTATTCTTTACAAAGAGCAGCTTGGGATTTTCCGCCGGATTGATACAGGTTGACGAGAGTACGTTTGAAATCTTCGTCATACCTATTTCCAGTTTTACCAGTGGACATGAGTAAATACCTCCTTTTTGGTGTCTACTTTATTGTAATGTATTGTTACTTTCCGTGTCCACTTATTTAATATAGGTCCACTGTTTATATAGATTATAATTTAGACTTAAAAACACAAGAAAAATTGTTGAAATTATTCATGAATTTTGAGAGAAAAAAATAGAAAGACAAAAAAATATATAAAAAGTAAAAAAAAACTTGAAAAAATAATACAATAATGCTAAAATCTAAAATAACACAAAGTACTTTGTAAAACAAAATAGTTTTGAGACAATTGTATGGCGAATGATGAATGCAATTAAAGGATTTAGAGAAACTGAATCCTTTAATTGCATTTTTTTGTCAGAAATATCTCGAGCGGATAAGAGAAAGGAGCTTAAAATGGCAATATTTAATACGATTATAAATATGGGTTCAACTGTTATAATGCCAATTATATTTTTTATCGTAGGCATTATTTTCCGAGTAAAACCAGGAAAAGCGTTTAAAGCAGGTATGACGGTAGGAATCGGATTTACCGGTATTAATATGGTAGTCAATCTTCTGCTAAACAGTCTGGGACCGGCAACTCAGGACATGGTGGAAAGATTTGGGCTGAATCTTACGGTAATTGATGCAGGATGGGCGACAGGTTCTGCCATAGGCTGGGCATCTCCGCTGATTCCGTTTATTGTGGTAGGGGCAATCGCATTAAATATAATTCTTTTAGCGATAAATAAAACAAAAATCATCAATATTGATATATTCAATTATTGGCTGATCTCTTTGGTAGGAACATTGGTTTATCATGTCACAGGCAGTATTCCGTTGGGAGTTGCAGGCGCCCTGCTTCTGTATTTGATTGCATTTATTATTGGAGACCTTACAGCAAAACCTATTCAGGAAATGTACAAGATCAAAGGTGTGGCGTTTGTACACGCAACATGCGGCGTATATGTTCCCCTCGGTATCGCAGTTGACTGGGTTATCGGACATATACCGGGTCTGAAGAAAATCGACATGAATCCTGAAAAGATTACGAAGACTCTGGGAATTTTCGGAGAGCCTGTAACTCTGGCAACAATCCTTGGTGTAGGTCTTGGACTGTTGGCAGGATGGCCGCTGGATGAAGTGCTTCCGCTGGCGGTTAATGTGGCGGCAGTTATGATTCTTCTCCCGAAGATGGTAGATGTAACAGTCGAGGGAGTAATGGTTATCAGGGATGCAGCAGAAGAGTACATGAAGAAATTGTTCCCGAACAGAGAGTTCTATTTTGGTATGGATACCGCACTTCTGATCGGAGAGCCTTGTATAATCGCAACATCATTACTGCTGATCCCGGCATCATTGATCCTTGCCATGATACTTCCTGGAAACAAGATGCTTCCGTTTACGGATCTGGCGTCCATTGTATTCCTAATTTCTATGGTGGCTCCGTTTTGCAAGAGGAATATGTTCCGTATTTTCGTTACAGGTCTGTTGATTATAACAATCCAGCTTTATGCAGGAACAAGTCTGGCACCAAACTTCACAGCAGCTGCCGAAGAGGCAAACGTAGAAGTGAATTCAGAAGGCGACCAGGAAATCGGTAGTTTAGTGGCACCTTATAATACACCTGTAGGCTGGGCAATTGTTGAGTTGGGAAAGATTATTGGAGGGAAATAGCTGTAGCTGATATATTTAGGAGTGCTTTTCGTTAAGAAAGGAAGATGATTAATATGAAAATTGTAGGTATTGGAGATTTATTAATTCCAGAGAACTTTATCAAAAGCGGATTTTTGGGGTTGGAAAAAATGGGGCATCAGATAGAGACTGTTCAGTGGAAACTGGAAAATTATGAAGAACTTCAGAATATCAATCTGCTGGTTGAGACTCATGGGAGTGAGGCGTACGAACCGTCTAATGATGTTTTGCAGGCTGTACAGGATGCCGATGTAATTATAACACAATTCTGTCCGATAACAAAAAGAGTGATTGATTCCTGTAAGAACCTGAAAATGATTGGAGTTCTTAGGGGAGGATATGAAAATATTAATGTTAAATATGCAACAGAGAAAGAAATCATCGTATGTAATACACCGGGAAGGAATGCGGATGCGGTAGCTGATTTTGCAGTTGGGATGATCCTAAGCGAATGTAGGAACATTGCAAAGAGCCATCGAAACCTGAAAGAGGGAAAATGGGTAAGGGATTACAGTAACGCTGCGACTGTGCCGGACCTTCCGGGAAATAAAGCGGGTATTATCGGATTGGGAGCGATTGGGCGCAAAGTAGCTCAGAGGCTGCGTGGATTTGATATGGAAATTATGGCATACGATCCATATGTTAAGGAAGTACCGGACTATGTAGAGTTGGTTTCGCTGGAGAAATTGATGAGAGAGTGCCTTATTGTAACTTTGCACACAAGGCTGAGTGCTAGCACGGAGCATATGATAAATGCAGAAGTGCTTCGAATGATGCGCCCGGATGCATATCTGATTAACACGGCACGTTCTGGACTGGTAGATGAAAAGGCGTTATATGAAGTGTTAAAGGCAGGAAAGATTGCAGGAGCCGCGTTAGATGTGTTTGATGTGGAGCCTCCGTTAGCAGACTATCCTTTGATTACACTTCCCAATGTGACAGTAACACCTCATCTTGCAGGAGGTACAGTAGATGCGTTTACGCGATCGCCGAAACTGCTTGCAAAGGAAATGGAAACTCTGATTACGGAAAAAGACTCAAGATTTGTGGTTAATAAGGAAATTTTTTCAAAAGTAATAGAACAGATATAATTTGCTGACAATAGGAGAACGACAGATGGAACTGGGATTAAAAGGAAAAAATGTACTGATTACCGGAAGCACCAACGGTCTTGGAAAAGCAATTGCACAGCTTATGGCACAGGAAGGTGCAAATGTGGTTATTAATGGGAGAAACAAGGAAAAAGCAAATAAACTGGCGGAAGATATCAGAAACACATATAAGACTGAAATAGCTGTTGTCCCTGCAGATTTGTCAGAGGAAAATGCGGCAGAGGATTTATTTAGGAAAAGTGTAAAAGCTCTGGGGAAAATAGATGTATTAGTCAATAACGCAGGTATATGGCCGACGGCCTATGTGCGTGATATGGAAAAGAAAGAGTTTGAGCGTACTATATACATGGATTTGGAAGTGCCTTATATCCTGAGCAGGATGATGGTTAATCATCTGATCTCACGGGAAGAAAAGGGCAAAATTATCAATGTAGTCTCACAGGCGGCATTCCATGGTTCAACTACGGGACATGCACATTATGCGGCAGCAAAGAGCGGATTGGTGACGTTTATGATTTCTCTCGCAAGAGAAGTTGCCAAATACGGAATAACAGTGAATGCAGTTGCTCCGGGAATTATGAAAACAGAAATGATCCGGGAGTCATTGGAGAAGAATTCAGATTATTATAACAGCCGGATTCCGCTGGGGCGTGCTGCATTGCCTGAAGAAGTCGCATATTCAGTTGTATTTCTGGCCTCCAATAAAGCGGATTATCTGACAGGAATAACAATTGACGCAACAGGCGGAATGCTGATGCGATAGCAGTTGTTGAGATGGATTGAAAGGAGAAAGTTACAATGGCATTAGTTTCAATAAAAGATATGTTAAATAAAGCAAGGAAAGAGAAATATTGTGTGGGGGCGTTTGATGCCAGTACATTGGAGATGGCGCAGAAAATTATAGAGGCAGCAGAAGAAAAAAAGTCTCCTGTGATTATTATGGGATTAACACCAGATCTGCAGGGAGATATGCTTGATTATTGGATTACTTGTTTAAGAAGAATGGCCGAAAGAGCAAGCGTTCCTGTATGCCTTCATTTGGACCATGCAACAGACATGGCTTTTCTGAAAAAATGTGTGGACTTTGGATTTACATCAGTTATGTATGATGCGTCTGTATATCCATTGGAGGAAAATATCCGTCTGACGAAAGAGGCTGTTGAATATGCCCATGCACATGGGGTAACGGTGGAAGCAGAGTTGGGACATGTGGGAGACGGTATTGTATCCGGAGAATTAAAGGCGGATGAGGATTATGATAATCCGGATGACTACCTGACAAATCCTGATGAGATGAAACAATTTATTGACGAGACCGGTGTAGACTGTCTTGCTGTAGCTGTGGGAACATCACATGGGGTTTATGTACATACGCCGAAACTCCACTTTGACCGTTTGGATGAATTAAACAGGATTTCAAGTATACCGATGGTAATGCATGGAGGGTCAGGAACTCCGGATGACCAGATAAAAGAAGCAATCCAGAGGGGAATCTGCAAGCTGAACATTTATTCGGAAATGTTGAGTGCATATTACGGAGAATTAAAGAAGAAACTGGAAGAGTCAGGAACACTTGCAATTTGGGTGAGCAAGGCGAACGAGAAATCTCTTGCAGCTCTCAAACAAGTCGTACTGGAAAAGATTGACTTAGTAGGATCAGCCAATAAGGCGTGAAGGCAATAGCAGATGGAGGTATAAGTATGGCAGAATATTTAATAGGGATTGATGCCGGATGTACGTCTAGTAAGGCAGTAATTTTCGATACAGATGGCAGGATTATAGCATCAGCAGCGACTCCGAGTATGAGGTTTAAGAAACGCAGGGCTGATTTTGAAGAGTTTGACGTTAATGAACTATGGAATCTTGTTTCTGGAACAATTAAAGAGTCAATACAGAAAGCAAAGATTGATCCGTCATTAATCAGAGGAATCGGGGTGACTTCGTTCGGAAATGGTGTAGTATTTTTGGACAAAGACGGAAATTCTATTGCTCCGGGATGTTTTTCACAGGATTACAGAGCAAATGAAATTCTTGAAAAGTACAAAAAAGAAGGAACTTATGATAAAATTAATAATATTATTAAAGGTACACTCTGGGCTGGTCAGCCGGCACCGATTCTTCGCTGGTATAAAGAAAATGACAGAGAGACCTACGATAAGATCGGTGGATTTTTTACATTCAAAGATTACCTTATGTATCGTTTGACGGGCGTGTTTGCGACGGATCTGGATTGTATTGGGGGATCAGCCCTTCTTGATATGGAGACAATGGAATATTCCAGGGAACTTATGGAACTCTTTGGGATTCCTGAATTGTACGACGTCCTTCCTAAGTTAGCAGAGCCGACAGAGATTATCGGTTGCGTGACAGAGGAAGCCGCAAAGCTGACAGGGCTTAAAGTGGGGACGCCTGTTGTAGCGGGAATGATGGATATTCTGGCTTGTCTTGTAGGCGCTGGAGCTACAGGAGGGGGTGTATACACAGCCGTAGCGGGCAGTTGGTGTATTAATGAGACACACTCGGAGCGGATTATTCCCGGTGCTTCGGCGAATATGCCGTATCTGCACAAAGGAGAATATCTTAATTGCTCTTATACAGGAGCTTCGGGATCGAATTATGAATGGTTTATCCATACACTGGGGGATAAAGCGAAGGTTGAAGCAGAGAAAAGGGACGTATCTATATTTGATGTACTAAATGAACTGATATCAGAAGTCCGCCCTGAAGACGCAAAAGTTATCTTCAGTCCGTTCGTTGCACAGCCAAGCATCCATCCGAACGCAAAGGCAAACTTTATTGGGATCGATCAGAATACAAGTTATGCCGAGATCTGCTATTCAGTAGCAGAGGGTGTTGCGTATATCCATAAATATCATGTGGATTTTCTGAAGAATGCAGGACTTCCGCTGGACACAATACGTCTGACGGGAGGGATAGCAAGGAGTAAAGTGTGGAAACAGATTTTTGCAGATGTTTTACAGGTGCCGATTGTCGGAGTAGACTGTGAGGAAACCGGGGCGTTGGGCTCGGCAATCGTTGCGGGAATTGGTGCAGGCGTGTATAGTAATTATGAAGAGGCATTTAACAGAGCGGTGAAGACAAAGGCTCCGGTTATGCCTCGGCTGGAAAAGTATCCTTGTTATGAAAAACGTTATGCAGAGTGGACTAACATAAATGAAATGATGAAAGAGTACTGGAATTATAAATAATATAGGCAGGAGAGAATACGAATTGGCTAAACAGGAAAAGTTATTTGGAGATTGCAAATTCCATATTATTCCTTCTATCCGGGAATTAAAATATCTTAAAAAAGCACTGGAAGGACGAGAAGAATGGATATTATTAAGCTGCTGTCATATAGGTAATTTGAGAGAAAATGTTGATATATGCCATAGGGCAGGAAAGAAAGTTATTATCAATCACGAGCTTGTAGGCGGACTCGGGGCAGATAGAATGGCATTTCAATTGTTAAAAAATATGTATCACATTGATGGAGTCATGGGAACAGGAAATACAAAGATAGGTCTGATATCAAGAGAAAAGATGAAGTCAATCCGCCGTATTGTGCTCAGCGATTCGTTATCGGTAGAACAGGTGTTACGGAGTATGGGAGATATGGATTATGACGGGATAGAATTAAGGCCGGCGTATTATGCAGTACAATATTATAATAAATTTCGTGCAATATGTAATTGTTCATTTGTAGTTGGTGGGTTTGTAAATTCAGAAGAAATCCTGGAAAAAGTGTATCAGGCAGGGTTTTCAGGAACTATGACAAGTTGTGTGGAATTATGGAACCACCCACTTGGAGGAAAAGAAATCCTATGACGTCACAGGGCGGGGGATTTTGTTCCACCCTGTGATGTTCTAAAACGGTAGAACTGAAATAAATAAAGAAACAGTATCAGAAGAGAGACGCCACGGACTGGTGGTCAACGATCTTGACATCTGTTTCTATAGTTGAGGGCGGGCATCGCTCCATCATCTAATTTGATAATTTTGCGACAATCTCAAGAGAGATGTTTTCGATTGTTATGAGGTGTTTATGGTTTGCAACGCGTCTGCAACAAATTACTATGAAACCCTTGATTTTCTCGCTGTTTTCGGTTATGTAAACGAGAACTCGTAAACCAGCGGATAAAATTTATTTAGAGTAAAAAAGTCCGGAAATGTTAAACAATTTTAATGAGGTGAATAAAAATAGCGTGGCTACATTTTGGCTACGAAAATATTATGAACGAAACGAATCATGCATATAAAATAACATAAAATGCACAAAAAGCGAATCCATAATACATATTATTTATGATTGGACAAATATAAAAGTGGAGTTCGAATAATGAAAAAATCTGGAAACCCTTATAAACAGGGCATTCCCGGGCATTAGAGGTTCTATTTGATAACAAAATGATAACACTGGAGATTTTGGTATTATTTATCATCAATCCGATGGTTATCAGGTAATATGTGTGAAACCAACAAAAAAGGTCTTCCTGAATTGAGAGAAATCAATTTGGTAAGGCCTTTTTTCTTCGGCTTTTATTTTGTATTTTTCGGGTAATTGTACCGTCACTGATCATATTCTTCCTTGGTAATTTTCCTGGATTTAAGTTTTTCTTCCTGTTTCTGCCATGCATGGAACATATCAAACATAGAAAGGTAGGTGGTTCCTTTGGATTTATCTAACCGGAGGCAGAGTTCTCTGTCAATTTCTCCGATATGAAGCCCATAAAGGTCTTCTAATGCAAATAAGGTGTGCATCAGTCCTACATAACTAGTGCATTCAGATAGTTTTCCTTTGGACTGCGAGAGCTTTTTTCGTACTGTGCAATGCGGACATCAGCCTGCAATTCACTGAATCCCAACTGCTGACCTAAATATTTCAGCAGCATTATCAACATCCGGCGATTTTGCCATGGCAGCAACAATTCCAGCGGATATTGCACAGTACTATGGTTATATGCTACGAGTGACACAAAAATTGTTGTATTTGTATGGATTCCCGGAAATTGACGTTACAGAAAAAGGGAAAAAGTTTGACACGGAGACACTGAATATCTTGACTCTTTGCCTGGGAGTAATGTATGGTGTTGCAGGTGCCAATAATGCATTGAAAGCATCTTTACAGGATACGCTTTTGTGTAATCCGGATTATGATATAACAGCAGAGGAGAATGCTTTTGATATTGAAGCTGCTGAAATCAAAAAGTACAGTGAGGAAGGCGGAGAATAATTATAATTAATTGCTGTAAAATTTTAAGTTGAATTTTACAGCACTTTTGCGTATAATAAGTATAGAAATAATAATGATAAATCACGGAGGACGGTCTATATGCCAAATATTTTACCAGTATCTGATTTGAGAAATTATAATGAAGTTTTAAAAAATTGCCGGACGGGAGAACCAGTATTTTTGACAAAGAATGGAAGAGGACGTTTTGTAGTGCTTGATATAGAAGATTATGAGAGGGATCGTGCAGAAAAAAAACTATTAATGAAGCTACAGGAGGCAGAGGAGGCAGTTAAAGACGGAGAAGGATGGCTCAGTTTGGATGAATTAAAAGCACTTATGGGGGATTAGACTATGCTGAAATTACGAATTAACCCATTAGTTGCAGCGGATTTAAAAGAGATTTGTGATTATATTGCCGAGGATAATGCAGAATATGCTGCAAAGACGATCAAAGAAATCTATAGTAAATTTGAGAATATTCAACTGTTTCCCGAGATGGGGGCAGATCTTTCCAAAAGAGTCAGTTTCCGAACAAATTATAAGTATGCAGTTTGGGAAAATTATGTAATCATTTATAAAGTTGGAGAAGAGTATGTTGAGATTTACCGGGTGGTAAATCGGTATCGAGATATTACAAAATTATTTGAATAGTTATTATGGATTCAAAATTCACTGAAGGAAAAAGGATGAGTAATTTTGTAGAAGACTTAGATGAAAGATATTGGAGAGAACGTAAGAAAAACAGAATTAAGAAAGAAAATAAGACTTTTGTATGTAATATTCCTTTTCGAGTGAAATTATATGGAAGTATAAACGAGAACTACATTATTAGGAAGGGGAAACTTACGAGATTTTTGTACTTAAAGAATGGTTGTAGAGTATATTTTACAGATGCTGACTTTTTGACCATGTTACTTCAAATTCAAAATAAGGATACAATGACATCACTTATTGAAAATTTGGAAAGAGCATATAAAAATTGTGCTGAAAAAATTATATATGGATTGGTTAGAAAAAGTATGAAATAGAGGGTATACCTCAGACAGAAGATGAGCAGATTCTTATGAACCCACAGGATGTAGAGATCTTGTTTAATGAATTACTTGCTTTGATAAACCTAGTTTTATTAAAGGATCAAGCGTCTACTCCATTATGGCCAAGTAGACCAGATTTTTTTTAACATACAACATCAAAATACATCCACAAACGGCAGGCTTTTGAGGATGGACACTTTTTGATAGAATGCGTGAATGGCAGTTCTCCTGAAGAATGCACATATGATTCTGGAAATGATCGCTCTGTTGCATATTTCAAAATAGAGACATGTAATGCCTGCCCATATAGGGACAAATGTCAACCTCGATTTCTAAAAACAAGAGTCCGAAAAGAAGTTTCATGGAAATCGGTCGGAAGAGCAAAGCAGCTACAGTATATGAAAACACATTCACAAGTGACAAAACCCCACTGCCATGCTATATTTCTCTTATAAGGAAAGCCAACCACAAATCCAATGGCATGGGAGAGATTAATGGGAAAACCAGGAAACAAAAACAACATTATAAAACTTCTTCAGGAAAACAGAAATAAGCAGACCGCAGAAGAAATCGCCGATTGTCTGGGGATTCAAAGGAATACAGCCAGTGCTATCTTAAATGAGCTTGCCAGAGATGAAATCGTCCGGAAGGAGAAAACACGTCCGGTGATGTTTTCTTATATAGAAAAAGATTCGGTATTTTCCGACGATCCGTTTGCGTCCTTTATTGGTGCGGACAAAAGTCTGAAGGAGACGGTGGAAAAGTGCAAGCTGTCTGCGATATATCTCAAACGGGATATGCCTATTTTACTGTTTGGCCCAAGTGGCGCGGGAAAAAGTCTGCTGGCCGAGTACATTTATAAATATGCAAAGTATATCCACACAATACCAGAGGATGCCCCGTTTGTCGTTTTAAACTGTGCAGACTATGCAAACAATAAGGAACTGCTGTCTTCTGTCTTGTTTGGATATAAAAAAGGTGCTTTCACTGGGGCCCACACAGATACGAGGGGGCTGATCGAGGAAGCGGATAATGGGTATTTATTTTTAGATGAGGTACACCGTCTTTCTCCGGAAGGACAGGAGAAATTATTTCATTATATGGATAAAGGGGTTGTGTCACGGGTCGGTGATAATGGACATAACATTGAACTCAATGTCAGGCTGATTTTCGCTACGACAGAGGGGAAGGAATCCATGTTGGATACTTTTTTAAGAAGGATTCCGGTGGAGGTGACACTTCCTCCGTTTCACGAGCGGACTCTGGAGGAAAGATATCAGCTGATCATTTATCTGATTCATCAGGAGACATTTGTCATGGAATGCAGCTTTTTGGTGAGCAGCAATGTGATCAACCGATTGCTGACCTTTCAGGGAAAAGGGAACATCGGGAGCCTGCGCAATATTATTAAGCTGTCATGTACAAAGGCTTATAATGAGGTGGAAGATAAAAAGGGGACAGTACCGTTAAAGCTTAGACATTTATCAGATACACAGAAGTTTATGACAGGCATCGGTTCAGTTCCTTATGTAAATCAAGACGTTGAGATTTCATCGGAAAAAGAGTCGGTTCAGTATATTTTGACAACGGAGCAGTTCCATGTGTATTTCCCGGCAGAGACCATTGTCACGGCAGTATATGAATATCTGGAAAAGAAGATATCAAAGGTTCGGTTCCGCAAAATTATTTATGATGAGATCAATCATATGATAGACGATGTCATTTATCGGGAAATGGACCCATTTATACAAAATCTCTATAACCAGGCGGTCAACAATATTTTAGTGTATCTTCAGGACAATTACGGCTTAAAATACAATGGGGTTATGGAGATGGTGTTTGTAAAAATCTTATATGACCTGAATAATCAGAGTGACAAACCCGATGACAGTCAATACGAGATCATCGTCAGGAAACTGCAGCCGGTCATGTACCGCTACTATAAAATGGGATTGATTTTTACGGAGATGATTCACCAGACCATGGATTATGAGACAAGTCCCTGGTTTGTGAGATTATTTGTTATGCTGTATTTTTACAGTATGGCAAAGGAGGATGGGGATTATACCAATGCCATTATTGTATCCCACGGACCTGCTACAGCGTCCAGCATTGCAAGCACGGTGAACAGGGTGTTTGAGACCTATATCTTTGAGGCGTTTGATATGGCATACGATACACCAAAAAGTGAAATTGTGTCGAGGATAAAAAAATATTTGAAAAATACCAATACGTCAAAAGGCCTGCTGATCTTTGTAGATATGGGGTCGCTGCTGAGCATATCCAAGGATTTAAAAGACGATATTGAAGGGGATCTTGGCATTGTCAACAATATTACTACGGAAATGGCATTAGAAGCGGGAGAGAGAATCCTGCGTCATGAAGATCTTCAGAGTATTATGGACAATATTCTGTCTCACCATGTGACGAAAAAGTCGTATGTGCCCAGCAGACAGAAACCGAAAGCCATCGTTTTATGCTGTATCACGGGGCTTGGGACTGCGGTGAAAATGAAGACTCTTCTCAAAGAGTGCCTGGAAGGAATCGAACTGGAGGTAGTGGAGGTGCCGTTTCCGGATTTGCAGAGGAACGGGAGCCAGTGTGATGTTTTCCGGAAGTATAATGTACAGTTTGTTGTTACTACGAGTAAATTGGAGGCGGAGGATTATACCGCGATTCATTTGAATGAACTGATAGACAAACGGGGAGAAGAGGTCATTTATGCAACAGTAGGCAAATATTTTGATAAGGAAAAGGTTCAGAAGTTTATTGAAAATATTGTCCGCAGTTTTACCATAAGAAACTTGATCGGCCAGCTGACGATTCTCAATCCGGACAAGATTTTAGACGATGTGGAAAAAGCAGTGACGAGGCTGGAAATTTTGGAGGGAGAGAATTATCCTATTGATTTGAAAAAAATGCTTTATATTCATATTTGTGTGATGGTGGAACGACTGATCCTGGAAAAAGGACAATTATCAGAGAGTAATCCGACACAAAGTTTAAAGTGTCGGGAAAGCTTTATAAAAAACTTAAAGGAAAGTTTTTCTGTCATAGAAGCCCAGTATAATGTGTCGATTAACCATATGGAAATTCATATGATTTATAGTTTGATAAAAAATATTTAAAAAATAAAGTGCTAAAAGAGCTTGTATTTATGCGGTTTTAAAAAATACAGGCTTTTTTTATTGCAAAAAAATAAAAGTTGGTACAGGTTTTGCTGTATATATTTGCAGAGGCGAAATGATGCGTGATATGGAAATTGTATGCCGAGTGTCAGGAAACCTTAAAATAGACCTGGAAAGGAGGAGAAAATGGTCGGATTAATTATTGCAACTCATGGAAATACTTGTGCAGAACTGGTGAAAAGTGCCGAGATGTTTTCGGGGCCATTGAAAAATTGTGAGACATGGACTTTAAACCCGGGAGACAGCATTGAACTTGGAGAAAAGAAACTGGAGCAATACGTGGAAAGTCTGGATGAAGGTGCCGGCGTCATGATCATGACAGACTTATTCGGAGGAACACCGTCAAACGTTGCGTTAAAAATTTCTATGAGAAAAAATGTAGGGATTTTGACAGGTGTCAATCTTCCGATGCTGATTCAGTTTGTATCATGCAGAGAGAACAATTCTCTGGACAATTTGATCTTGGAGTGTACAGAGGCAGGCAAGGATGGAATCCTGTGTCCTAACAAATCAATTGAAGAGTGGAGGTGTACAGATGGCGGATATTAAAATGGTGAGGATTGACTACCGTCTGATTCACGGACAGGTCGTCGCAAAATGGTTAAAGGTAAGCCCGGTAAGAAGGATCGTGCTTGTGGATGACGTGCTGGGCAGCGATGAATTTATGAGTGATATTTACAAAATGGCAGTGCCCAAGGGTACCGCTGTGGACATTGTAACTGTGAATAAAGCAAAAAGCGTTCTGGATAAAACCAACGATACGGTGTTTCTTATTTTTAAAGATATTGACAGCTGCTGCCGGACGATCCGGAAAGGGGTTCAAATTTCTTCTCTCAATGTAGGGGCAGTTCCCAACGAAGACGGGAAGAATTTAATTACAAGCGGCGTGGCGATTTCGGCAGGGGAACTGGAAAAATTAGAAGAACTGAATGCAGAGGGAGTTGAAATTACGGTTCAGCCCATCCCTGAAATTTCTGCCATCAATTTTGATGCAGTTAAAAAGAAAATGTAGGAGGTTAAAATATGAGTACTGTGGTAATTGCGGTCACGATGGGGATCATGTACTGGTGGTGCAGAGGAATGATCTTTTCGTACTTTGGTTTTTTGTTTATTTCGAGTCCGGTAACCGTCGGACTTGTGGCAGGATTATTGATGGGTCACCCAATGCAGGGATTGATCATCGGCGGAGGGATTGCCCTTGTGTTTGCGGGAATTATCGCGCCGGGCGGAAATCTGCCAACAGATGAGTGCCTGGCGGCGACCTGCGTGATTCCTATTGCAATTGGGTCAGGCATGAGTGCAACGACCGCCATCGCACTGGCTGTGCCGGTCGGGCTGCTTGGCTCTTTTGTGACCAACTTAAGAAAAGTGGTAAATACATACTTTGTAAAGAAAGCAAATGATTATGCGGAGGAAGGAAACGCAGGAGGCATTTGGAGATGTGCGACACTTTTTCCGGTGCTCCTGGCAATTCCGCTTCTGTTTCTCCCGGTGTTTATTATCAACATGGTGGGGCAGGATGTAGTTGTAAATCTGATGAATGCTCTTCCGACATTTGTGACTCACGGTTTAGAAGTCGCGGGAGGTATCCTGCCGGCCCTGGGATTTGCTCTCATCATGAATATGATTGGAAAAGAAAAACTGATCCCGTATGTGTTTCTTGGGTACATTGTGATCTCGGTTGGAGGGATTAACTCATTGACGGCCGGAATCATTGGAATCTGCATTGCATTTATTTATGTGTTCCAGAAGAGAGAGATTATGGAGGAGGTAAGCAGCGATGAGTAAGGAAGTAACGACGGCGGATACAGCCCCTGCACTGACAAAAAAAGATTTAAATAAAGCCATGTTCCGCTGGTATATGTCGGCGGAGATGCCACTGAATTTTGAAAATATGCAGGGGATTGCATTTTGCGGAAGTATCGCACCGATTTTAAAAAAGCTGTATACGAAAAAAGAAGACCTGGCGGAGGCATTAAAACGCCATCTGCTGTTATATAACTGCAACGTGACTGCTGGCGGACTGATCCTCGGAACGACCATTGCAATGGAAGAACAGAGGGCCAAAAAACCGGAAGTGATGCCGGCGGAAGCTATCACAGGTTTGAAGACCGGGCTTATGGGACCGGTGGCGGCTCTGGGAGACAGTTTTGACTGGGGTATCATTGGCATGTTGTTAAAAATAGCACCAGCCACATTGGCGGCAGCGGGGAATCCGTTTGCGATTGCAGTGTTACTCGCTTTTGTGATGTACTGTATCGTCGAGTTAGTATTTTTTACAAATCTGACTTATAAAAAGGGCAGAAGTTCCATCAAAACTATTATGGGTTCCGGCCTCATGCAGGACGTGATTTCCGGCGCAAATGTGCTTGCGATGTTTATGATGGGAGCGATGACCGCGTCCATGGTCACACTCACAACTCCGTTAAAGATTAGCAGTGTTGTCATTCAGGAAAAACTGGACGGGATTTTTCCGGGAGTCTTTCCACTGGCGGCCTTGTTCCTGATTTACTATTTAGTCAGACATAAAAAAATCGGAACCGGAAAGATTGTCATTGGCATCATCGCAGTTTCTATATTGTGTGCCTTAATAGGTATTTTTTAAATAAAGCTTTATGAATAAATAAGCTGAAAAAAATCAAAGGAGATTATGAAGATGAAAGTTATGAATGTAGCCGTTGTGGGAGCCGGAATATATGGAATTAATCATGTGAATGCCTATACATGGAATCCGAATACAAATCTTGTGGCGGTGTGTGATCTGAATAAAGAAATCACGGATAAAATAGCCAAACAGTATGAGGTCAAGACCTACAATGATGTCAATGAAATGCTGGATAAAGAAGAAATCGATGCGGTGTCTATTGCGACCCCCGATGCCTTTCATATGGAGCCGGCGTTGGCGGCTATCCGCCATGGGAAACCAATCCTGGTGGAAAAACCTTTGGCTACGACTTCAGAGGACGCGAAAAAAATTCTTGTAGAAGCCGAAAAGTATAAGGTGCGTGTTGCGGTGGATTATCATAAGAGATGGGACCCGGCGGCGATCAATGTTAGAAATGAACTGCAGAAAGCGGAAACAGGAGCTCCTGTCCGCGGGTATATGAATATGGACGACATCATCGACGTCCCGACGGAATGGTTTGGCTGGGCGGACAAATCGAGTCCGGTCCATTTCCTCGGCACTCACTGCTATGATCAGATCCGCTGGTACATGGGATGCGAAGTAGAAGAAGTATCCGCCGTGGGGACAAAAAAGGTCTTAAAATCAAAGGGGATTGATACGTATGATTCGATCCAAGCCACATTAAAGATGGAAAACGGATGTTACTGGACAGTGGAAAATTCCTGGATTCTTCCGAAAGGATTTGCAAAAAACAATGACGGAAGGACACAGATCCTCTGTGAAAATGCTATGTTCCGAATTGATTCACAGAACCGCGGTGTGGAAATGTTTGACCATGAGAAACAGCGCACGCCCAACTCTTATTTTATCTTAAATAACTGCGGCAGGCCGAGCGGATTTGGGATTGAGCCGATTAACGACTTCATCTATTGTCTGCAAAAAGATATTCCTTTCATTGCAGACGGGAATGACGGGCTGCAGGCGGAATTGGTAGCGGAGGCTGTGCACGAAAGCCTGAAGACAGGACAGAAAGTTCAGGTTAAAAGAGATTAAAACACAGGAGTTTATCTTATGACAATTTATCAAGGAAAAGATTATAAAGAAATTTGTCAAAAAGCGGCAGAGATCATTGCTTCCGAAATAAGAATGAATCCCAGGGCAGTTCTCGGACTGTCAACGGGGTCTACACCGATCGGAGTTTATGACCGGCTGGTGGAATGGTATCAGAAGGGACAGCTTGATTTTTCAGGGCTCACCACCATTAATCTGGATGAATATAAAGGACTCGGGGCAGAAGAGGATTCTGATAAAACATGCCGTGAGTATGAGGAGATCATCGCAGAAAAGGGAAGGATTGATCTTCAGCTTCTTGGGCTGGGTGCTAATGGACATATCGGTTTCAATGAGCCGGGGGATGCCTTTATTTCTGATACCCACTGCGTGAAATTACGCCGAGAGTCCCGGCATCAATCCTTAAACTTCATCCTCATACTGCCATATTTGCGGATGAGGAGACTCTCTCTGTAATCAAAGAAAAACATAAGCTACCAATAGTATAATACAGAAATTTCATAGGGTGAGGTCAAAAGTTCTCAAAGAGTGTCTGCCTTTGGGAACTTTTATTTGATTGGAAATATCTTATGACATATAATAAATTTGAGAGTCATTTTGCATTTTTGTATAAAAGGGAAGGGCGGTTGCGGTAAGATGTTGGATCAATCAGAAATACGTGCGTTGGCAGATCAAAATTCTTATAAAAGAGGAAGAAACCTGTATCGTTCAGACGCTGTTTTGGAATATTCCGTGGAGGAAGACGGCCAAATTGATTATATATACGCCGCCGTACAGGGCAGCGGCAGAAATATGTATGAAGTCGATTTGGAATATAATATGGAAGAAGGGTGGCTGGAAAATGCGCACTGCACATGTCCGGCGTTCAGAGAATATGAGGGATTATGCAAGCACTGTGTAGCTGTCTTGTTTGAATATGCAGATTACTTAGAAACACAGGAAGCTGTCTGGCAGTATGAACAGAGGAAAGAAGAAAGCCTTGCAAAGCTTCAGATAATGAAAGACATGAAGAATAAACTTATGGCCGGTGATGGATGGAAACCAAAGACGACTCCGGCTATGAAGGCATTTCTTTCACAGCAGCAGCTCAAAAGCACCCTGCCCATCATCCAGGAAGATATTTATGGAAAAGTGCATCTGGAACCATTTTTAACATGCACGGACAACGAAATCTATTTGGAGTTTAAGATCGGAACGTCTTATATGTATGTATTAAAAGATGTCTTTGCCTTTGCAGATGCTTTACAGAATAAACAGAAATTCGCTTATGGGCAGAAACTGGAATTTATTCATGATATGGAAGTGTTTGACGGAGAATCAAGAAAACTGGCTGAATTTATACAGTCGTGGACTGCTCAGAACCGGATTAAGTATATGCAGATTTCTTATTATGGGTATTCATATACAGATTCCACAATGAAATTAAGAAAAGCCCCTTTGACAACAGGGGATCTGGAATTGTTTTTAGAAGCAGTGGGAGACCGGGAGTTTTCGGCGGAAATCAGCAGGATGCCGGAGAAACTCTGGCATGTGACAAAGGATTCACTGTGCAGGACCATGAAGATTACAGGTCAGGAACAGGGAATTGACGTAGAGGTCAACTATTTGTTCGGATTCCAGGGCATCAAACACAATATTTATTTTTGCAAAGGAAAGATCTACAAAGTAAGCAGAGCGTTTTTGGAGCCCATCAATGATTTTTTGTCCTGTATGGCAAATCTGCCGCAGCGGAAGGTTTTTATAGAAACGGCAGATGTGCCTGTGTTTTGCAGAGAAGCCCTGCCCGTGCTGGAAAAGTATTTTGACTGCACAAGAGAGAGCTTTGACGAGAAGGACTATGGGGTAGTGCCGGCCACATTTGAAGTATATCTGGATGCACCTCAAAAAGATTTTATTACATGTAAGCTGGATGCGGTGTACGGAGAACAGAAATACCATGTTTTTGAAAAGAACCAGAAAACAGGGGGCCGGGATCTGAAAAAAGAAGCAGAAGCCGCCAGGATCGTTTCCCGTTACTGTAATGCCTATGATGAAGATGAAAAAACCATGGTCCTGGCCAATGATGAGGAGATGCTTTATGAATTGCTGGTCTACGGGATTCCTGCCATGCAGCAGTTTGCAGAAGTATATATTTCCGACGCCCTGAAGAAAATCAACATTGCCCCGGCGCCGAAAGTGGCTGTGGGAGTATCTCTTTCCGGCGATCTGCTGGAGTTAAAGATGACCGCGGGAGATATGCCGAGAAAAGAGCTTTTGGAGATCTTATCAAAATACAATCGGAAAAAGAAATTTTTTCGTTTAAAGAGCGGTGATTTCGTGAATATGGAAGGAGAGGGGATTAATGCCCTGCTGGAAATGAAAGAAGGGCTTCACCTGACGAAAAAGCAGCTGGAACAGGAGCAGGTGATCCTTCCGAAATACCACGCCCTTTATCTGGACGAGGAGCTGAAAGAATGGCAGTCGGTTTCCGCCCACAAGGATAAAGAGTTTAAGGCCCTGATACGGAATATGAAAACGGTGGAGGACAATGATTTTGAAATCCCTGCCAAAATGGAACTTATCCTGAGAGAATATCAAAAAAGAGGATTTTTGTGGATCAAGACTTTAAAATACAATGGTTTCGGCGGAATCCTGGCAGACGACATGGGGCTTGGGAAAACACTTCAAGTGATTGCATTTCTGTTATCTGAATACCTGGAGGAAGAAGGAAACAGTCCAAGTCTGATCGTGGCCCCTGCATCGCTGGTATTTAACTGGCAGAGCGAGATCCGAAAGTTTGCTCCGGACCTTCCGGTCCAGATGGTTGTGGGAAAGGCCGGAGACAGAAAGTCTATCATCAAACATGCAGGCAGCCGGGATATCCTCGTCACTTCCTATGATCTCTTGAAGCGGGATATTGACCTCTATGAAAATATGACTTTCAGCAACCAGATCATTGACGAGGCACAGTATATTAAGAATCATAATACTCAGGCAGCCAAAGCAGTCAAGATGGTGAATGCAGGGTTTAAGCTGGCTCTTACAGGAACTCCAGTGGAAAACCGCTTGAGTGAACTTTGGAGTATTTTTGATTATCTCATGCCGGGATTTTTATATTCTTATCAGAGGTTTCGTGAAGAGTTGGAGCTTCCAATCGTACAGGATAACAGTGAGAATGAGATAAAGCGTCTTCAAAAGATGATCAGGCCCTTTGTGCTGCGGCGCTTAAAAAAGGATGTGTTAAAAGATCTGCCCGACAAACTGGAAAAAAATTATTATGCCAGGATGGAAGGGGAACAGCAGAAGCTTTATGATGCCTATGTAAAACGGATGCGGTTGATGCTCGATAAGCAGTCGGAAGAAGAATTTAAAAGCTCTAAGCTCCAGATACTCTCGGAGCTTACCCGGTTAAGACAGCTTTGCTGCAGCCCGGAGCTGGTTTTTGAAGGTTATACAGGAGGGTCTGCAAAATCCGATCTGTGTATTGATCTTATAAAGAATGCAGTCAGCGGAGGGCATAAGATTCTCCTTTTTTCTCAGTTTACATCCATGCTTTCTATATTGGAAGAGCGGTTGAAAGCTGAAAAAATCTCGTTTTATACGCTTACCGGATCGGTAAACAAAGAAAAACGGGCCCAGATGGTGGAAGACTTTAATCATGACGATACTTCGGTTTTCTGCATTTCCCTAAAGGCAGGGGGTACCGGGTTAAATTTGACTTCCGCGGATATCGTGATTCATTATGACCCGTGGTGGAACCTGGCCGTACAGAATCAGGCCACAGACAGGGCACACCGGATCGGACAGGAACATGTGGTTATGGTCTATCGCCTGATCATTGAGGGAACCATTGAAGACAACATTGTGAAGCTCCAGGAAAAGAAAAAAGAATTGGCAGAGCAGATTTTGGGCGGAGAAGGAATGGGAAGCGCAAGCTTTACCAGAGAAGAACTGAAGGAATTATTGAAGTAAATAGATAAAGGCTGAGGATTTATGCACACTAAAACAATCAGGTATTACAACGAAAATGCCAAAGAATTTGTCTCCAATACAGTTGGAGCCAACATGGAATATAATCAGAAGCGTTTTTGTGAGAGGCTTCCGAAAGGTGCATTGATGCTTGACTTTGGCTGCGGCTCCGGGCGTGATACTAAGTATTTTATGAGTCAGGGTTATCAAGTGGAGGCGCTGGACGGATCAGAGGAACTGTGCAGGATGGCTTCGGATTTTACAGGAATTGAGGTGAAGCACAGGTACTTTCATGAACTGGATGAGGAAGATAGGTATGATGGAATTTGGGCCTGTTCCTCTATTCTTCACTTGCCGGTAAATGAGCTTAAGGAAGTTTTTCCTAAAATGGCAAAGGCATTAAGACATCAAGGGATTGTATATGCTTCATTTAAATATGGACATTTCGAGGGAGAGCGGAATGGAAGATATTTTACGGACTTGAATGAGGAGCGATTGCACAGATTGGTAGATGATACAGGAGTTTTTATTGTTGAGGAAACATGGATTACGTCTGATGTAAGACCGGGGAGAGATGAAGAAATATGGCTGAATATGATTTTGAAGAGGAGAGAAGGTTATGTTTTGGGGGGTGAATGAGCAGTTAGAGAAGAGATTGGAATTGAAATGTAAAGATATTTATATATGCAGCCGAAAAGGCTGCTTTTTTTGTTTATTAGAAAAGCATTTGTCGTCCTGTTTCTGCTCTGATAGGTATGAACCTCTGGCTTTTAGAATATAAAAGTCTGCACAAAAAATATTAGAAAGTAAACATTTTTTGGACTGTGCAAATTTTGCATTTCTGTAGAAAGAAATTGAACATTTCTTGGACTTTACGAGTGTATTTGCATTAGTTAATCTTAAAGCATGGAAGATGCAAGGAGGTATAAAATGTCAATCTCGTATAACTTAGATGTAAGATGCTATGAAATACTGGAGTATTTATTGTACAGAGATGAATATATCACAGTACAGCAAATTGCAGAAGAAAAAGAAATTTCTAAACGAAGTGCTTATTATGATATACGAAAAATAAGTGAGTGGATGGAAACCCAAGGGATAGCTCCACTAGAAATTGAAAGAAAAAAAGGAATCTTGATTGATGAGCAGAAAAAAGGATTAATCCGTACAAGATTAAGAGAGATCTCACCCAAACTTCCTTACATATTTTCACCGGTGGAAAGAAAAAAAATTATTATTTGTTCTATATTGCAGAGAAACCGAAATCTTCATATCGATGATTTTATGGAGCTTTGTCAGGTAAGCAGAAATACAATCATTAATGACATAAAGGAAGCGACTAAAGAAATCTCTAAATATCAGCTTCTCCTGACCTATGAAAATGGAGAAGGTTATCACATTACAGGAGATTTAGTACGAAAACGGAGCATTTATTTCTTATATTTTAACTCCATTGCAGACTTTTATAAAAAAAGAATTCTTCCATTAGATGCTCCAGACAAAGTACAACAGATTCTGGATAAGTTAAAAGACATTGAAGATGCGCTGGATACCCAGTATGTTGCAGGAACGTTATATTCCATAGCAGTTTTTTTTTCAACCATTGAAAACCGAACCGATATCGTTGAATTTACAGAAAATGAAAAACTGGAAATTATGCATAGCATAGAGTATGAAATTGTATCAAAACAATTTACTGATTTTGAGGAAAGTGAACAGTTATATCTTGCATTACATCTGCTTGGATCCAGAACGCAGAATATTTCTGTCAATTTCAGAAATGAAGAAAGCGGACAGGAGTATCAGCGGCTTTCAAAGATTTTAGTTAAGGCGTTTTCAAGACTTGCGGGTATTGAATTTACAAGAGAAGAGGAATTGGTCGAAGCAATAGCGGCCCACTTAAAGACTTCGTTGTACCGTTACCGGTATGGAATACAACTGGGAAATCCTCTGCTGCATGATATTAAAAATGAGTATGGTGATCTGTTTGAGGTCTCAAGCAGAGCCTGCAAAGATTTGGAAAGTGAAATTGGTGTTCCTATTCCTGAGGGAGAGATTGCGTACATAACATTGCATTTTGGAGCATTTATTAACTCAGGGCAGCAAAAAAAACGGAAATTAAGGGTCTTGGTTGTCTGCCCAAACGGATTAAGTACAGCCAATATGTTATGCGGAGAAATCCACACTTTAGTTCCAAATGCCCATGCAGTTGATATTATCTCAATGAAAAAATATCACAAAGAGCATAATTATAATGTTGTAATTTCCACGATTGCAATTCCCGAAGAAAAGAATCTTATCCTGGTTCATCCGATTTTGACAGACAATGATAGGATTTTAATCTTAAAAAAATGTATGCGGATAGAGAACAGAAACAGTGCTGATATTTCCTTTATTGCAGGACTTGCAGCAAAGTATATGACACAGGACAATCTGCGCAAATTTAAAACAGAATTAACAGATTATTTTTCCAATACGGCAATTAAGACATATGTAAAAAAGGGAAATCAACACAAAGGAATCTGCCAGATGTTGGAGGAGCCTTTTATCCGTATCGTTGAGGAAAAAATGGGTTGGGTAGAAGCTGTCAGAATGTCAGGAGAAAAATTAATCGATGATGGTTATATTCTTCCCTCTTACTTAGAAAGTATTGTGGATAAAACAAGGCAGTATGGACCATATATGTTTATTACAGACTCTGTTTTTCTTGCACATTCAGATATTGAAGATGGTTCAAAACATTTGGGGATATCATTTACTATATTTAAGCAGCCAGTATTATTCCATACGTTGGATGGACAGGAACGAAAAGCAAAGATTATTTTGACTTTATGTGCAGAAGATCAGGTAACGCATATCCGAATGTTAAACGACATTATGACGATTTTTGAAGTACCCGAAAATGCAGAAAAGATTTGGAAGCTGAAAAGTGCCAAGGGTATAAGAAATACCATCTGTAAAATTGTACAGGAGGAGACATGAAAGAAATATATAACATGCTAAAAAAGGAAAATATCCAGATTATATCGAAAGTAAAAGATTGGAGGGAAGCAATCCATGTAGCAGTGCAGCCATTAGTAAACGGTGGGTATTGTGAAGCAAGATATATTGATGAGATCATTAAGAACACAGAAAAATTAGGACCTTATTATGTACTGTGCGAGAATCTAGCATTGGTTCATGGAAGTACAGATCAGGGAGTACTAAAACGGCAGATTGCAATTACATTGTTAGAAGAACCAATCAAATTTAAAGAGGATGGATACAATGTAAGAGTTATGGTGACTCTTGCAGCGACAGATTCAGACTCTCATATGGAAATCCTTCAGGCAATGTCGCAATTATTTTCTGAGCAGGACAGTGTGCAGAATATATTGAATGCCAGAACAGAAAATGAAATATATGATTTGTTCATTCACGCAACTGAAGACAAATAGGATATCAGACATCTCATAAATATAGGAGGATTAAAAATGGATTTTATTATTAATATTTTATCAACACCAGCAATTTTGGTGGGTTTCATTTCATTATTTGGATTGCTTTTGCAAAAGAAGCCGGCCGAGGATGTAGTAAAAGGTACAGTAAAAACAATCGTTGGATTTCTAGTATTGACAGCTGGATCAAGTTTTCTGCAAACAGGGTCTTTGAATGATTTTGGAACAATTTTTAATTATGCATTCAACATGCAGGGAGTTGTACCAAATAATGAAGCGATCGTATCATTAGGCTTAAAAGAGTTTGCACAGGATACCGCTTATATTATGTGTTTAGGCATGATCGCCAATATTGTTCTGGCCAGATTTTCGAGACTGAACTACATATTTTTAACAGGTCATCATACACTGTACATGGCTTGTATGATCGCGGTTATCTTAAATGTAGGAAACTTAAGCGGGCCTTTATTATGGATTGGCGGAGGTCTAATGCTTGGACTTATCATGGTAATCTCTCCGGCACTTTGCCAGCCAACGATGGAAAAAATCACTGGTACGAGTGAGCTGGGATTTGGACATTTTGGAGGATCAGGGTATTGGTTTTCGGCACAGATAGGAAAGTTATTTAAAGGAAAAAGCAAATCAACAGAGGAGGTTAATTTTCCTCAGAGAATCTCATTCTTGAGAGATACAACCGTTGCGATTGGATTGACTATGGTAATCTTCTTTATCATTGTTACATTTGTTGCAGTTGTAGTGAGGGATGGAATGAGCGATCCAACCATCGCGGCTTTCTTCCAGGGTGAAACAAATACACACTGGTTGGTATGGGCAATCACAAAAGGATTCAGCTTTTCTGGCGGGGTATATATTATCTTAAGTGGTGTCCGTTTGATCATTGGTGAAATCGTACCTGCATTCCGCGGTATTGCAGAAAAACTTGTACCAAATGCAAAGCCAGCTATTGACTGTCCGGTTATTTTCCCATATGCGCCAAATGCAGTGCTGATCGGCTTTCTGACATCATTTGTAGGCGGAATTTTAGGATTATTTATACTTGGAGCGATCAACAAAGCGTTGATTCCGGTGGCATTGATTTTACCTGGTGTTATTCCTCACTTCTTTTGCGGTGCATCTGCTGGTGTCTTTGCCAATGCAGAAGGCGGATTAAAAGGCTGCTTGGCGGGATCATTTCTGCACGGGCTGCTGATCACATTCCTTCCGGCGATTTGTATGCCAGTTATGGGATCTTTAAATTTTGCAAACTGTACATTTTCAGATGCTGACTTCTCAATCTTGGGAATTATATTAGGAAATATAACAAAATTTATCAAAGACGGCGGTTTGTTTGGAGTATGCATCGTATTATTCCTGCTTCCAATCATTTTTAATATCGTTGCACCAAAAAAACAGGTACAATAATCTAATTTATTTTAGGAGGTAATCGTTATGGTACATTCAATCATGTGTTGTTGTGGTTCAGGATTAGGTTCCAGCATGCTGGTTCGTATGAATGTGGAAAAAGCACTTAAAAAACTTGGAGCTTCAGGGATTTCGGTATCTCATTCATCTTTATCGGATGCTGCAGAAGGAGCGGCAGATTTATTTGTTGTCGGAAAAGACCTTGCTAATTTTGTAAAGGAGCTGCCAAGAGTTATTATTCTTGACAATATCATGGACAAAGCGGAATTAGAAACAAAACTGAAAGCAGAGATTGAGAAAGAGTAGGCAGAACTTATGGAGAAAAGTGAATTGCAGCAGTTAAAGGTACTTTCTGCCCGGATCCGCTTGGATGTGTTGGAGATGCTGGAAAAGCGCGGGTATGGACATATAGGGGGCTCATTATCTATTGTGGAATTGATGAGTGTATTATACGGAAAACAGCTGAAATATGATCCCCAAAATCCTAACTGGGAGGATAGGGATATGGTTGTTTTATCCAAAGGCCATGCAGGACCAGTATGGTATTCTGCACTAGCAGAAAAAAATTTTTTCGACAAAGGATGGCTGAGCACTTTAAATGATGGAGGGACCAGACTGCCATCGCATCCTGACCGTTTAAAAACACCAGGTGTTGATATGACGACAGGTTCTTTGGGACAAGGAACTTCTGCGGCAGCAGGGATTGCAACAGGATTCCGAATGAAAGGATCTGACCAATATGTTTATTTGATTGTAGGAGATGGTGAATTAAACGAAGGGCAATGTTGGGAGGCATTTCAATATATTGCACATTACCGCCTCAATCATTGTATTGTTATTATCGATGAAAACAAGAAACAGTTGGATGGAACAACAATGGAAATCATGAATCCTTTTAGCATTGCCGATAAGATGAAGGCCTTTGGATTTCATACAGAAACAGTAAAAGGAGATGATGAAGAAGCAATTAATGAGGCTATCTGCAGGGCAAAAGAAGTAGGTAATCAGGCAGTGTGTATTGTTTTAGATACTGTGAAAGGAGCAGGGGTTCCTTATTTTGAACAGCTTGCAGGGAATCATTCAGTCAAGTTTAATAATGAAGAAATTCTGGAGGCAAACCATGAAGCCATGAAAACACTGCAAAAAGTCATTGAAGGGGGTGAAAAGGAATGTTTAAATTAGCTGAAAACAGACAAGAAAAAGGCCGAGAATTACGCTATTGCGTAGTTGAAACTTTACAAGAGCTCATGGACTCAGATGACAAAGTGGTTGCCATGGAAGCTGACTTGGGCGGAGCCAGCGGATTTACAAAGATCCAGCAGAGCAATCCAGACCGATTTGTACAATGTGGAATTGCAGAAGCTAATATGATCGGCGTTGCAGCAGGTTTATCTGTTACAGGATTTAAACCTTTTGTACATACTTTTGGCCCATTCGCAACAAGAAGAGTATTTGATCAATTGTATCTGTCTGGAGCATATGCAGAAAATACCATCAATATTTATGGATCTGATCCGGGGTTTGCAGTCGGGGCAAACGGAGGAACCCATACAACATGGGAAGATGTGGCATTGATGAGAGAAATACCAGGAGCCGTTGTTTGTGATGCAGCTGATGACGTGCAGATGGAATGGATCTTAAAAGAATTTGCGGCTATGGACGGAATTCATTATGTCAGAGGAAACCGAAAAGATGTCAGAAACGTGTATCAAAAAGGTTCTGGTTTTACCATTGGAAAAGGAAATGTTTTGAAAGAAGGAGAAGAAATATTATTGGTTGCATCTGGTCAGTTAGTATCAGAAGCTATGGATTGTGCTGAACAATTAGAAAGGGAAGGCCATTCAATTGAAGTAATTGATATGTTTACGATCAAACCTTTAGATACAAAATTGATAAAAAAAGAGGCGGAGAACAAGAAATTAATTATTACATTTGAAAATCACTCAATTTATGGAGGTTTAGGAAGTGCGGTTGCTGAAGTAATAGCAGAAGAAAATATTCCAGTACCGTTTAAGCGAGTAGGTGTAAATGAAAGATTCGGACAGGTCGGAACGCCGGAATTTTTACAAGAGGAATTTGGGCTGACGGCAGAACACTTGAAAAAGGAGATAGAGAACTATTTATAGAAGCATTCAAAAATGTAGATAATTGATTTAATAGGAGTATTTTTAATAAACCTCCAAACTGATATAAGATGAACTTATCAGTTTGGAGGTTTTTATAATATCAAAGGCGATCTTACATATATCCTACTCTTTCCCATCCCAACAATAAGTACAAAGTTTCTTAGGATCTAATCCGACAGACTCAATCATATCATCCAGCCTGTGATACCGGAGTGATGTAAAATTCAGCTGCTTACAGATCTCATCTATCATACCCTGATATTCCGGGGAGTCCGGATTTGAAAACTTCTCCAGATGTACATTCTTGTAATCTCCGCTGATCTGTTCAATGATCCGGCGTGTGATCAGATCCATTTCAGAAGTAGACCGTGAGAAATTCAAATATTTGCATCCGTATATGATCGGCGGGCAGGCCGGGCGGACATGAACCTCTTTTGCACCGCTCTGATAAAGGAATTCTGTGGTTTCCCGGAGCTGGGTTCCCCTTACGATGGAGTCATCAATCAATAAAAGGCTTTTATCCTGGATCAGTTCGTGGACCGGGATCAGTTTCATCTTGGCGATCAGATTCCTTTTGCTCTGTATGGTCGGCATAAAGGAACGCGGCCAGGTCGGTGTATATTTAATAAATGGTCTGGAAAATGGGATTCCGGATTCGTTGGCATATCCTATAGCATGTGCGGTTCCTGAATCAGGGACTCCTGCCACTGTATCCGGTGAGGCATCATCACGCTGAGCCAGCTTCTTTCCGCACTCATAGCGCATTTCCTCCACGCTGATTCCTTCATAAGAGGACGAAGGATAACCATAATAAACCCAAAGGAAAGTACAGATCTTCATATCTTCGCCTGGATTTGCCAGAGTCTGAATGCCTTCGGGCGTAAGAATCACGATCTCTCCGGGACCAAGCTCACGTTCGGCCACATATCCGAGATTCAAATAGGCAAAACTCTCAAAGGAAATACAGTAGCCATCGTCTTTTTTGCCTACAGCAATCGGAGTGCGGCCCATTTTGTCTCTGGCGGCATAGATGCCTTTCGGTGTCAGAAGCACGATCGTCATGGAACCGTCGATGACATCCTGTGCATGCTGAATTCCTTCCACGAGATGTTCTTTCTGATTGATGATAGCAGCAACCAGCTCCGTTGCGTTAATATCTCCGCCGCTCATTTCAAGAAAATGTGTGTGGCCTGAATCAAACATCTGCTTTATAATTTCATCCGTGTTATTGATCTTTCCTACTGTCATGATCGCGTAAGTACCGTGGTGGGAGCGAACGATCAGCGGCTGCGGTTCGTAATCGGAAATACAGCCGATGCCCATATATCCGTGCATTTTGTTGACGTCTTTGTCAAATTTTGTCCGGAACGGAGCATTTTCTATGTTATGAATGGCCCGGTCAAAACCGTCGTCTTTACTGTAAACCGCCATACCGGCACGTCTTGTCCCAAGATGGGAATGATAGTCTGTCCCAAAATATAAATCAAAAACACAATCCTGTTTTGAAGTGACACCAAAAAATCCGCCCATAAATTCCTCCGATTTGTAAATAAAATTATATTGCTGTATTTATTATAACCAAACGGAAGGAACGGGACAAGGAAAGATTGGTATTCTTTCGAAATGGGAATTGATTTAATTCAATATATTCATTATAATACAAACATACCGTTAAACCGAGACATACGAAAACTTTATATACAGGGGTGCTGGCAGACTGCCGGCTGAGAGTAAGACGAGAAGAAGTCTTTAACCCTTATACCTGATCTGGGTAATGCCAGCGTAGGAATAAAACAGTACAGTTGTACATGAGACTATTTCCCCGTTGGATTTTATCCGGCGGGGTTTTTATTTCATAGTAAAGTTCTACGACCTTCCCTATGAAATAAAAACGCTCCGCAGGTTGTGCACAGATGCGTAAGGAAATTATTTGCCTGCGGCAAATTGCATCAGGCA
>OAVG01000136.1_pt1 | contig 66838 bp, 57 predicted proteins | sample 1495271 | NCBI WGS metagenome assembly OAVG01 (sample SAMEA2580077, study PRJEB22360) | human gut metagenome | biome: human gut; feature: human-associated habitat; material: faeces | place: Denmark | collected 2008/2010 | reverse complement strand
ACGGCAGTGGTGCCATGGCTACTGGCTGGCTGAATCTGGGCGGCACCTGGTATTACCTGAATCCCTCAGGTGGTGCCATGCAGACCGGATGGTACAAAGTGGGAAAAACCTGGTATTATTCTAACGGCAGCGGTGCCATGCTGACCGGATGGCTGAATCTGGGCGGTACCTGGTATTATTTGAACGGCAGTGGTGCCATGGCTACTGGCTGGCTGAATCTGGGCGGCACCTGGTATTATCTGAATCCCTCAGGCGGTGCCATGCAGACCGGATGGTACAAAGTGGGAAAAACTTGGTATTATTCTAACGGCAGCGGTGCCATGCAGACCGGATGGCTCAGATTAGGGAATACCTGGTACTATATGAACGGCAGCGGTGCCATGCTTACAGGGTGGCAGAAGATCGGAGGCTGCTCCTATTACTTTAATCCCACAAGCGGCGCCATGTCCTCAGGATGGGTGACGATCAAAGGAAAGAAGTATTATCTCAGCAGCAGCGGAATCACACTTACCGGCTGGCAGCAAATAGGAGGAAAGTGGTACTATTTTAACAATAGCGGTGTCATGCAGACCGGCTCTGTTACGGTCGGAGGCAGCAAATATTATCTGAATAAAAACGGTGTCATGCAGACCGGCTGGCAGAAAATCGGTGATAATTACTACTATTTCAAATCAAACGGTGCCATGGCTGTGAATACCTACATGGACGGCTACTACCTGGATGAAAACGGTGTCCGCACAGAAGTGGAATATGGCAACGGGGAGTGGTGCTTCCCCTGTCCGAGTATCACTTATGTATCCAGTGAATTCGGGAACCGTGACAGCCCGGGCGGAATTGGTTCCACCAATCACAAGGGCGTGGATCTGGCTGCACCTGCCAACTCCAGGATTCTTGCCGCTGCCGGAGGCACAGTGGTCAACGCAGGGTACGGCTGGGGCGGAGAAGGCAATTACGTGGAGATTGACCACGGAAACGGCCTTCACACCATCTATATGCATATGATCTCCAATCCGGTTGTCAAAAAAGGACAGACAGTCAAGGCAAGCCAGCTCATCGGCTATGTGGGCATGACAGGGGCTGCCACAGGATATCATCTGCACTTTGGCGTAAGCGTAAACGGTGTTTACAAAAATCCATGGGATTATATCCACAGACCAAACGGCATGTAAGACAGAAAGAATAGAAAATATGCTCTGACATATCTCTATTCATATAAACAAAAAACACATTGGAGATTTCCGTGACAATTCTCCAGTGTGTTTTTTTAATCATCAAATACTCGCTGCCGTGACGCTTACCTATATAAGCACAATATAGTTTACATAATATATTTATAGTAAACCATTTGCTTTTTCTGAACCATTTCTGTATCCCGGAACCGTAAAATAAAAAACACTCCCTCCTCCTTTTCTGTCCTCCACCCAGATTTTTCCTTTATGAAGCCTGACAATCTCCCCTGCAATACTGAGGCCAAGGCCAAAATGCTTTTTCTCTTTTCTTGAGGCATCCCCTCTGAAGAAACGGTCAAAAATCCGTTCCTTCCATTTGTCCGGGATTCCGGGGCCGCTGTCCGCCACAAAGAACTTCCACTTTGTCCCATCCTTTTCATATCCCAGCAAAATCGTTCCGCCTTGCGGTGTATAACTGACAGCATTGTCCAGCAGTATGTCCAGTACCTGCTCCAGACGCTGCCCGTCACAGAGGACTATTGGATTCTCCTCACATTCCGGAAGGCTGATGTGAAGCTTAAGACCCTTTTTCTTTGCCAGCATATGATACCTCCCATATACTTCTGAGAACAGGGTATCCAGAGAAACCTTTTCAAAATGCATGGACCAGGACTGATTGTCCGCACTTGCAAGAGAAAGCATATCATTCACCAGCCGGGACATTCTCTGTCCCTCTGCCTTTATCATTTCGTGAAACCCGGGTCTGTCCTCCTCATCAGCCACAGCCATGGCGTCTGCGCTGGACAGCATCACAGCCAGCGGGGAACGGAGTTCATGGGAGGCAGATGCCACAAACTGCATCTGCTTTGTTCTGTTATTTTCAATAGGAGACAGCATACGGCCTGTGTAAAACCAGGAAAAGAGAAGCAGAAGTACCAGGGCCGTCAGATCTATGACGGCAAAAACAAGGTACAGGTACCAAATCTGATGATTCAGTGTCTCTCTTGCATAGGAGACCGCGACACAGAAAGTACCGTGCCGGTAGGGTACTGTCGCAAACGTTATCATATGTTCTGTATGATTTATTTTCATGGAAAATTCCAGGGGTTTTTCTTTTCCTCTGCCTGCAGGCGGATCATACACGTCAAATCCGTAGGCATTCTCTGCCCTCTGAATCACCTTTTCCATCAGCTTCTGTTTTTCTTTTTCTGGACTGTAAGTATAGCTCACACCGTTTTCATACAGAACTATTGTGTAGAAACGCGGGTCTGCCACTGCACTGATCTTTTCATAATCGATCATGCCCCCGTTTTCCAGATAAGTCAGCACAGAATTGATATCCTTGTCATGCACTGCCGCGTCATTGGCCTCAAGCAGGTTTTTAAAAGCCAGAAGCCCGGCAAATGTCATAGCCAGAAGAATGATCCCGGTGACCGCTGTACAGAACAGGGTCATTTTTCTTCGGAGTTTTTTATACATCTATTCCTCCAGACTGTAGCCCACGCCGCGAATGGTCCGGATGGACAGGCTGCTTCCCACAGATTTCAGCCTTCTTCTCAGGAAATGAATAAAATTGTCAAGATTGCCGTCCTCAATTTCCGTGTCAATTCCCCATACCTTTGTGACAATATTCTTTCTTGCCAGCACCTGCCCGGGATTTTTCAGAAAAACTTCCATCAAATCCCCTTCTGTGCGCGACAGCCTGCAGGTATTTTCCCCGCAGGAGAGAACCTTTGAGCGGATATCAAAAGATAAATCCAGATAATGCAGCTCCATTCCACTGTCCATCTTCCTCGGCCTTCGTCCAATGCTCCGTATCCGGGCCATCAGCTCCTCAAACGCAATCGGTTTGACCAGATAATCGTCTGCACCGCAGTCCAGCCCCTGCACACGCTCCTTCACTTCCCCAAGAGCTGTGACCAGTATCACCGGCGTGCTGTTTCCCTCTTTTCTAAGGAGGCTGAGCACTTCCGTTCCGGAGAGAGACGGCAGCATACGGTCCAGTAATATAAGATCATGGGCATTTTCTCTTGCAGCCATCAGTCCTTCTGCGCCGTCATGGCAGTGATCCGCATGAATTCCTTCTTTTTTCAGCCGATAGGCCAGTGTCTGGCACAGCTGTATATCGTCCTCAATGATCAGAATCCGCATAATATATATCCCCTTTCATATCTGCTCTGGTCAGTATAACATTTTATAGGAACATTCGACACTATTTCCAGTAATTTAGAGGTAAATTAGAGATTGAATAGATGTAACGTAGAGGTTTGCTATGCTATACTGATTCATGTAAAAAGACCGGTCTTACAAGGGAGTATTGAGAGAAAGGATAGATGAAATGAACCAAAAAAAGAGATGGACACAACGGATTCTTGCCGTGCTTTCCCTCTGCCTCGTATTTACGCTTGCCTCATGCGGGAAAGCGCAGGATGAGAAAGAGAAGGAGAAGGATACAGGCAGCCAAAGCGCCGCAAAAGGCAGATATACGGAACAGGAAATAAAGCTCCACGACACAGATATTTTAAAACCTGCAGATTCAAACGGCGCAGACGCGCCTTTTCTCGATGACCTGCTTCTGGCAATGAAGGGGCTGGAAGACGGCAGTTTGAGAATAGCTTCTGCCAACGGGATCTTTGACTCTGACGACAAGGGGGAAAGCTGGGTCTCCTGGGCGGAAACGCCTCAGGAACTGAGGGATGATCTGGCATCCCAAGATAGCTCCGCATTTTTTGCTATCTCCGGCAAAGGTGATATCTTTTACGGTATGGGAAGTGAGCAGCGCCGGTATAAGATGGTGACAGCGGACGGAAGCGTACGCACAGTTGACCCGGAACTTCCCCAGACGTCCATTGAAGACTCAGGCAGTGTCAATATAGTGAGAAATGCCGTTTTTACAGATTCCGGTGATGTTCTGTGTATGGATGACACAAATGTTTATCAACTGGACGGTGAAACCTTTTCGCTGAAACACACTTATGGCCAGGAGACAGCAGAGGGACAGGAAATCCAGGGGATGGCCATGTACGCCTGTGTGGGCGACAGGCTTTTTGAATTTTCCAGTGATATCCGTGTTCTGGATGATGGCTCTCTCAAATATGAAAATATAAAAGTCATATCATACGATCTGCAGACACAGGAACCCGAGGGAGAGCAGGAGGCCCTCAGCAGTTTCCTGCAGGAAGGATCCATGGATTTCTCCATACTGCCGGGTGCTGACGGCAAATCCCTGTATTTTGTCAGCCAGTCCGGTATTTACCGCTACAAAACAGACGGAACTGCCATAGAGAAAATTTTCAATGGCTCCATGGGACAGATGAACAGCAATTCGTTTTCTGCCGACATATCCGCTGCCCTGACGGACGGAACCATTTTCATCCCCTATTATATGGATGAGCAGGGACGCCTGTTCCGCTATATGTTCGATACCGAGGCATCTCTTCAGCCGGAGCATACCATCACCGTGTATTCACTGTATGACAGCCCGAATATCCGCCAGTCCATCACAGCCTTTCAGGGCCGGCACTCTGATGTGATGGTGGAGTATGAAACCGGCATGACAGGAAAGGATGCTGTGACCAGATCCGACGCGCTGAAGACACTGAATACGAATATCATGGCCGGCGAGGGACCGGATGTGCTGATCCTGGACGGCCTGCCCATTTCTTCCTACATAGAAAAAGGGCTGCTCATGGATATTGGGGATCTGGTGGAAAAAGCAGATCAGAAGGAAAAATTCTTTGACAATATTGTAAACGCTTACAAAAAAGACGGCGCACTCCGCGCAGTGCCCACCGGTTTTTCCATACCGGTCCTCGTAGGTGAACAGTCCGTGCTGGACCGGATCGGCAGTCTGGAAGAGCTGGCAGAGGCAGCGGAAGCGAACAGGGAAAACCGTCCGGAGGTCAGCCATGTTCTGGGAAGTATGACGAATTCCACACTTTTACTGACTCTGATTCCTTCTTCTTCCCCATCCTGGATGGCAGAGGACGGAACGCTGGATGAAGAAAGACTGACAGCGTTTTTTGAAAACGCAAAAAAGATAGCAGACGCCCAGAATGCGCCGGACAGTATGGAATACTCCGACACAGAATCCCAGCCATTTGAACTGTCTCCCTTTATGACAAGCGCACAGCTCAATACCATTGAGATGGGGTATACGGATTCCCATATGACCATAGGCAACCTCATGAGTGCAGAGGGGCTTTCTCATATCCTCTCCATGGCAAAATATTTCGGAAGCGGCGGATATAAAAGCACGCCGGGTCAGTCGGAAAACGTATTTATTCCGTTGTCACCTGTTGGGATCAGTTCCAAGACCGGCAGCGAAGAGACTGCCAGAGAATTTGTAAGCTTTCTTCTGACAGAGGGGCAGTACAGTTCTGCTGCGGCTTCCTGGCCGGTGAGCCGGACGGCTTTTGATGGCAGGCTTACACTTCCCTCCAATTTCCCTCTGGGGATGACACATATGGAAAGTGATGTGGATGGTAGTGTACTTGATCTGGAAATGATCCCGCCTGCCCAGGAGGATTACGACGCACTCAAGGAAATGATAAAAACACTGAAAACGCCTGCAGTCACAGATGAGATCATAAACAGAACCGTCATGGCAGAAGGGGTAAAATGCCTTTCCGGGGAGGTGTCCGTTTCCGATACTGTGGATGCCATTCTAAAAAAGATCAATCTCTACCTGGCGGAGTGATATCCTATGGGTAGAAGAAAACATGCCTTAACAGGAATTTTGTTCCTACTGCCCAGCCTTGCCGGAGTCTGTATCTTTGTCCTCATCCCTTTTCTGGATGTAACACTCCGTTCCTTCCAGAATGCGGTCACAAGGACATGGACGGGTCTGGACAATTACCGTATCTTGTTCCGGACTCCGGCCTTTCGGCTGGCAGTCAAAAATACCCTGCGCTTCACCGGTATCTGCATTCCGCTTCTTATCTGCATGTCACTCTTTATCAGTGTATTTCTGCAGCGGCTGAAAAGACTGGGCAGCCTTTTAAAATCAGCATTTCTGCTTCCCATGGCTGTTCCGGTGGCATCTGTGGTCCTGCTCTGGAGAGTGACCTTTCACGAAGACGGGTTTCTCAGCCTTCTGGCTGTCAGTACAGGCCATGAGGCAGTGGACTGGATGAATTCCGGATATGCTTTCTGGGTGCTGGTGTTCAGTTATATCTGGAAGAACCTGGGGTATGATATCGTGCTGTGGATGGCAGGACTGTCCGGTATTCCATACAATCTGTATGAGGCTGCCAGGGTTGACGGGGCAGGAGAGTGGACCTGCTTCTTTAAAATCACCCTTCCCAGCCTGAAGCCGGTCCTCTATACCATCACAGTTCTGTCATTTTTGAATTCTTTCAAGGTGTTCCGGGAGGGATACCTGGCTGCAGGGGATTATCCTGATGAGAGTATGTATCTCCTGCAGCATCTGTTCAATAACTGGTTCCGGGAAATGGATTTTGATAAGCTGGCAGCAGCGGCTGTGCTGATGGTTCTTGTCATCTTCGGGCTTGTCTCTCTGCTTAAGCGTTCCTGGGATTTGGAGGAGTGAATAAAATGAGCAAAAAAATAGCGGGATTTCTGCTGCTTCTTTTAGGAGCCGCTGTCTGTTATCCTATTTTCTTTCTTTTTACCGGTTCTCTGATGGGAACCGGGGAATTACAAAATCACCTGGGGGCAGCCCTGTCGCTTGGAGAACAGCCTATGTCATGGAGCCTTCTTCCCCTCACCCCTACCCTCAGGCATTATGTGCAACTTCTGCTGGACTCCCCGGAATTTTTTCATATGTTCTGGAATTCTGCCGCACTCACTGCCGGAATCCTGGCCGGACAGTTACTGGCCGGAGTTCCGGCTGCCTGGGGATTTGCCAGATATGCATTCCCTTTCAAAAAGCTGCTGTTTACTTTATACATACTGCTCATGATGATGCCCTTCCAGGTCACCATGCTTTCCAGCTATCTGGTCCTCTCCGAAATGCAGCTCACAGACACGCTTCCGGCGGTAATTCTTCCGGGTGCTTTCTCTACATTCCCCGTGTTTATCATGTACCGCTTTTTCTGTGGGATTCCGCAGGCGCTCATGGACGCGGCAAGGATAGACGGGGCGGGGGAGAGGGACATTTTTCTGCATTTAGGCATTCCCCTTGGTTCCTCAGGCATTGTGTCTGCCGTTGTACTGGGATTTCTGGAATCCTGGAATCTGATCGAACAGCCCCTGACCTTCTTAAAAAGTAAAAAACTCTGGCCGCTTTCCCTGTATCTGCCCAATATCAGTCCGGAGCGCGCGGGAATTTCCTTTGCAGCATCTGTGGTAACCCTGCTCCCTGCCCTGATGGTTTTTTTGTGCGGGCAGGATTATCTGGAACAGGGGATCGTTGCAGCAGCGGTCAAAGAGTAGAGAGGATAGACACCATGATTCATAACAAAAAACAATTACCTGATATTCAGAAAAAAGCCGGGAAGGCTCTGGGCGCATTTCTGGTGGTCATGGCTTTGCTCACGGTTCTGTCGCGGGCAGCAGCCAACATCATAACCCCCAGAGTCACATGTACCGCGCCGCAAAAGACAGCCCTGAAATACAAAGTGACTGCCACAGGGACCGTGAAGGAGAAACAGCAGCAGGCAGTCAATACTGTACCCGGCATCCGCGTAAAAAAGGTGCTTGTCAGTGAAGGAGACCATGTCTCTGAACAGGACGTACTCTTTGAAGTGGACATGGAGGATCTGGAAGAAAAGATCCTGTTAAAAAACCGGGAACTGGAGAAATTAAAGCTGAGCCTTAAGGACAGCAGGGAAAAAAGCCGTCTGGAACAGCAAAATAAGAATACGGAGCAAAGCAGGGCAGAGGAAGATTACAGCAGAACAAAAGAAAGCCTGGATGCCAAAGTTCAGCAGGCTTATGAGGCCCTGGCAGAAGCGCAGAACCGGCTGGAAGAATTTGACAGTCAAAGCAGCGGCGAGCAGGAGAACCTTCCCGATTCTGTGGAAGAGGCGCTTATACAGGCCAGCGATGAAAAGCATCAGCTCCTGGAACAGGCGGAGGCAGACGCAGACCAGAAAAAAGCGCTCTTAGAGCAGGCAAAAACGGAGCAAAAGCCCCAGGAGATTCTGGCAGCACTGGAAAAGGACGCAGAGGAGGCCGAAAACGCGGTGCAGTCTGCAAGAGATGCCTGCACGTCAGCCGATGAAGCCCTGGAAACCTGGCAGGCGTCCCAAGAAGCCCTGGAAAACCAGTCTGCGGGCGAACAGCGCCAGGTGCTTGCTGATGCCTGCACACAGGCTGAAAACGCCTATGAGGACGCTCTCAGGCTGAGAGAGGAAGGACTTGCTGATGCCCAGAGAAAGATGGAGGATACCCGGAAACCCACCGTACCCGATAGTACACCGAAGACCACGGAGATGGAGATGAAAACACTGCAGACGGAACTGGACAAATACACCGCCCTTCAAAAAGCAGGCGGACAGATTCTTTCCCCCGCAGAGGGAATCGTAAGAAAAGTCCATGTGGAAGCCGGCAGCGCAACGGGAGAGGGAAGTTCCGTCACCCTGGCGGATTTATCTTCCGGATACAGATATACGGCATCCATCCCAAAGGAACAGGCAGAAATCATCACAGACGGAGATGCGGTCACTTTAAAATCCGCTGACGGTAAAAAAACGGCGGAGGGCCTCACCATCCAATCCATTACTGAGAATAAAGAAAATCCTGACCTGACAGACATCACGGCAGATATAGAAAAAGGCGAATTTGACGCAGATGAAAGCGCTGTGCTTTATGCAGAAATGAACTCGGCTGTCTATCCCTGCGTAGTTCCTCTGGAAGCACTGCGCATGGAGGACAACCAGTATTTTGTCCTCACCGTACAGGAAACGGAAAATATTCTGGGAAATGAGCTCACTGCTGTCCGCATCAATGTGGAGGTTCTGGAGAAAAATAATACCATGGCAGCTCTGAAGGCGGATGGATTAGACGCAGACAGCCAGATCATTCTCTCCTCCCAAAAGACCGTGAAGGCAGGCGACCGCATACGCCCGGAGGAAGAATGAGGGGGAAAAGGGGGCATATGAAACAGCTTCTGCTGGGAGCCGTCTGTTTCATATGTCTTGCCCAGGCGCTGTTCTATGGAACCATAAAGGCAGATGAAACCACCTGTGTCATACAGACAGAAAACCGGATAGACGGGAACCAGGCTCTTTCCCTGTCCCGTGACAGCCAAGATGGTGATTTGTCTTTTACCCTCTGGGGAGAGTCTGAAAATGTGCAGGTTGCCGCACCCGATTTGAACAGAAAGGCCAATGCCGGCCTCATCACAGCAGCAGGCAGCTCCGGCCTTATTCTGCCGGGCAGCCGTACACTGGAAGTGACAGATACCGGCGGCTGCATGATCGATGAAAAACTGTCCGGGCTTCTCTTCGGAAGTACAAAGATACAGGGGAAGAGCCTGATGATTGACGGAAGACCATATGAAATTCTGGGAGTTCTCCCCGGCAGCAGCGGCACTGCCCTCATACAGGCGGACAGGGATACAAAGGCTGTCATTAACCGTGTTACACTTCACATTACCGGAAAGGAAAGCAGGCAGGAGGCTGTCCGCCGGTTTTCAGGCAGTACGGGAATACAGGGTACTCTGCTTCCTCTGCATCTGTACGGGATTTTTTCGGAGGCACTGCTTCGTATCACTGCCGCGTTTTTCCTGCTCTATCTCCTGTCCGGCATATTCAGGAAGGCGGACGGTCTCTTCCCCCTTTTGGTCGGTATTCTGAGTGCAGCGGCATGTATCTGGATTTTAGATATCCGCATCCGGATTCCGGGAGATATGCTTCCCTCCCAATGGTCCGATTTTGCTTTCTGGACAGAGACGGCAGAACAAAAGGCCAGGGAGATTGCTCTGCTTTTTAAAGCCGAAAAAAGCGGGATGGAGCTTTCTTATTTTACATCCGCTTTCATCTCCGGATTGTTCAGTATTTTTTCTGTTTTGCCGGGATATTTTTTCCTGCGCAGCCTCCGGCTTAGAAAGCTTTCATCTCTTCTTATGATGACAGGATTCTTTTTGCTGCTCTCCTTTTCTTTTTGTATTCTGCACGGACAGAACAGCAGCGCACTTATACAGGAACGGATTCTCTGGCTGTTTTTTCCGTTCTGCCTGTGGCTTACATATCTGAAAACGAATATCGGTATCCAGTCCCCGCCGCATTGGAAGAAACCGCCATTGTCCTAAACCTGTTTTTCCATTATACTGAAATTACCTCTCTTTTTTGTGCACAAAAGGAGAGGAAGCCCAACAGAAAATACATTAAAATCAGAGACAATTATAATGAAAAAAAGGAGCCTATAACAAATGGATTGGATCGAACGTCTCAATAAAGCCATCAGCTATCTGGAAGAACATATCAAAGAGGAAACCGATTATGAGCAGGCAGCGAAAATAGCCTGCTGTTCCACCTATCACTTTCAGAGAATGTTTACCTACATGGCAGGAATCCCCCTTTCAGAGTACATACGCCGCAGACGCATGTCCCTGGCTGCCGCGGACCTGCAGAGAAGCGATGCGAAAATCATGGACATTGCCCTGAAATACGGCTATGCTTCCCCCACTGCCTTTAACCGTGCCTTTCAAAATGTACACGGCATCACACCCTCCGCAGCCAAAAAAGCGGGCACCTGCCTGAAATCTTATCCTCCCATCAGCTTTACGATCACCATAAAGGGAGTGGAAGAGTTGAATTATCGGATTGAAGAAAAGGAAGCCTTCCGCATTGTAGGCATTTCGCAGCCCATGCACAGGGAAGTGGAAAAAAATTTTGAAATCGTTCCCGGGATGTGGGGCAAAGCGGCAGCCGACGGCACCATACCGAAACTGGCAGCCATGATGAACCGGCAGCCCATGGGCCTCTTAGGTGTCAGTGCCTGCAATGACCAAGAAAAATGGAAATATTTTATCGCGGTTGCCAGCAGTCTTCCGACAGCTGAGAATCTGGAGGAATATAAAGTTCCGGCTTCCGCCTGGGCGATTTTCTCCGGTTCCGGCACCCATTTGTCCATTCAGGAGCTGGAGCAGCGGATCGTCACAGAATGGCTTCCCACCTCCGGGTATGAATACGCAGACAGGCCGGACATAGAAGTCTACTTAAACCAGGACCAGCAGAACGCCCTGTACGAGGTCTGGATACCGATCGTAAAAAAAGCGTGAACATACTGTTTTCCGGGCTGCTGCCTTTCATTTGACAATCCGGCAGAAAGTACACTATAATCAGACTATCAAATGAAAAAGGAGAACTCCCTTGAAAAAGACCATATTACTTCTAGAAGATGACAGGAACCTGAACCGGGGGATTTCCATGCGTCTGGAAAAAGAGGGTTTTCGCGTCCTGTCTGCGTTCACCGCTTCCGGGGCGGAAGACCTGTTTGAAAAAAATGAGGTCCACCTGATTATCAGTGACATCAACCTGAGTGAGGGCAGCGGACTTGATTTCTGCCGGAAAATAAGAGAAAAGAGCAATGTTTATATTATCTTCCTGACCGCGCTTGACCAGGAGATTGATATAGTGACCGGCTATGACATGGGGGCGGATGACTACATCACCAAACCTTTCAGTCTGATGGTCCTCGTATCCAAAGTTCACGCGCTGATGAAACGGGTCGGTACAGAAAAGACCTCCACTTTAAAATGCAGTGACATCCGCGTATCCCTTAAGGAAATGAAAGTCTGGAAAGGCGGAGAGCCTCTGTCACTCAGCAAAAAAGAACTGCAGCTTTTGATCTTCTTTCTGGAAAATCCCCAGCAGATTTTTTCAAAGGAACAGATTGCGGAGGCGGTATGGGATATTGACGGCCAGTTCGTGGATGACAATACCGTACCGGTCAATATAAGCCGCCTGAAAGCAAAGCTGGAGATAGACGCTGTACAGAATGTAAGAGGGATGGGATACATATGGACAAAGGACGTAACAAAAGAATAATGGTGTTTCTGGGCCTGCTGGTTCTGCTTCTGTCCGGCACTTTATACACGGCTGTCCGATGGATAGACACGGTGCACATGGAAAACCAGGAACTTCTGGGAAGACTTCTTCTCACAAAACCCACTACAGAAGGCGGTTATGTCAGCGCAGTGGAAGGAAAAGAGGAGATTGACCGCGAACAGGCCCTTGCTGCCGGACAGACAGCAGAAGCTGCATATGGTTACAGCGGAAGATACGCGGTCATATCCCCTGCGGTTGCCTCTTTTCTGCCTGTATTGTTACTGGCTGCCTCCTTTTTCGTCCTTCTGCTGGCATTTCTTATTTTACACCAGAAAAAGCTGCAAAACCGGACGGAACTTAAACTCTTCGAGCTGGAAGACAAAGCTGTCCAGCTTACGCAGGAGAACAGCCTTTTAAAATCCAGGATTGAACGGGAGGCTGCGGAGACAAAGACACTGGTCACAGACATTTCCCATCAGCTGAAGACACCCCTTGCCTCCCTGAAAATGTGCTATGAGATCGCGGATACCAGTAGATTTACGAAAGAAGAGCAGCATTCTTTCCTCATGCAGGGGAAAAATGAGGTGTTCAAGCTGGAGAACCTGACAAAATCCCTTATACAATTATCCCGGCTGGAAACCAACATGATCCGCCTGGAGCCTGTATATGAAAGCCTGAAAAAGACGCTTCAGGGTGCTGTCAGCAGTGTCTACATGAAAGCTTACCGGAAAAATATTGCCATTTCCGTCAGTGAATTTGAGGATGAGAATGTCCTGCAGGACCCCCGCTGGACCCAGGAGGCACTGGTGAATATACTTGACAACGCCGTAAAATACTCCGCGCCGAATACCGCAGTGGAGATCCGGGTGGAACCCATGGTCAGTTATTATCTCATTGAAATCGAAGACCAGGGCATAGGAATCCCGAAAGAGGAGAAAAACCAGATATTCAAACGCTTTTACAGGGGCAGATCCTCTGCTGTCCAGGAGACAGACGGCTCCGGTGTGGGGCTGTATCTAACCAGAAAGATTCTGGAAGAACAGGGTGGGAGCATCTGTGTAAAAAGCGGCAGGAAGGGATGTATATTTCAAATCACATATCCCAAAACCAGTCACAGGCTGTCCTAAAGGGCAGCTTTTTGCATGGGCGAATACGTTTCACATTTCTTACAAATCTGTTATTCTTCTTGAAATCCTTTTGTAAGAATACACAGGTACAATAAAGACAATAAGATAAAATAACAGATAAGACAAGGAGAACCCCTATGAAAACAATGCTATTGGAAACAGAAGACTTATGCAAATATTACGGCAGCGGGGAAAATCTGGTGAAAGCCATAGACCATACCACCATGGACATACAGCGCGGAGAGTTCACTGCCATTGTGGGACGCTCCGGTTCGGGAAAGAGTACCCTGCTCCACATGCTGGGCGCTCTGGACCGCCCGGACAGCGGAAAGGTACGGATAGAGGGCAAAAACGTTTTTGAACTGAAAGATGAGGAGTTGGCTGTCTTCAGAAGAAGAAAGATCGGATTTATTTTTCAGAATTATAATCTGATTCCCTCCCTAAATGTCTGGGAAAATATTGTTCTTCCCATGGGGCTTGATAAAAAGAAGGTTGACCAGACCTTTGTCAGGAACCTGACAGAGCGCATCGGGATCACAGACAAGCTGAAATCCCTTCCCAGCACCCTCTCCGGAGGGCAGCAGCAGAGGGTTGCCATTGCCCGTGCCCTTGCCTCCAAACCTGCCATTATACTGGCAGATGAGCCCACCGGCAACCTGGACTCCAGAACAGAGCTGGAGGTGATTTCCCTTTTAAAAGCCTGTGTAAATGAATACGGACAGACGCTTGTTATGATCACCCATGACGAGACCATCGCCCAGATGGCTGACAGGATCCTTGTCATTGAGGACGGTAAGGTGGTGAGCCAATGAACACAATAAACCGTACTGCATTCTCCAATCTGAAATTGAATAAGGGAAGAAATATCATGGCAGGCATAGCCATCCTTCTGACCACGCTTCTCATCTTTGTCATTCCGGCGATTGGCCTTGGAACTGTAGAAATTGACATGGCGGCTGCCAACAAGGTATATCCCACCTTTCATGTGATGTACCGCAACGTGAAGCCTGATACCGCGGAGGCGATTTCCCACCGCGCAGAAGTGGAAACCGCAGGACTTCGACAGGACCCCGCCATGATTCCCGTCCCGGATGGAACCGGATGGATGGTGTACATGGATGACACAGCCCGGAAGCTCAATAAAACAAAACTGGAGGAAGGGAATTTTCCGAAAAACGGAAATGAAATTGCTGTTTCAAACGGCCTGTTAAAAGCAATGGGAATCACAGCAGGCATAGGGGATACCATAGAGCTTCCCTATCAGCCCGTGGAGGCAGATGGCGTCGGATATGAGAAAAAGCAGGAATTTGTCATCACCGGCCTGCTTCCCACCCAAAAGGACAGCGATGATTCCGGAATCTATTCCGCCATGGTCACCAGGGACTTTGTGGAGCAGGAACAGCCGGCGTCTGTCCGCAGATACAGAGTCATGCTTCGGGTAGCGGGTGCTGAAAGCATGACTACAGACGAGATCAAAGATATTTATAAGCAGATTGCCCTGGAGATGGGGATTAGCGAGGCAGATATTGCAGATAACTCTATTTACCTTTCTGCCAACTACAGAGACCCGTCTTTATACGCGGGCATTGCGGGTATTATGCTCATTGTTATCCTGGCCGGTATCATGACCATTTACAGCCTCTACTATATCACCATGATCTACAAGGTACAGGAATTCGGAAAGCTAAAAGCGCTGGGAGCCACCAAACGGCAGATTCGTCAGATTGTCTTTCGGGAGGGAATGCTGACTTCCTGTATTGCCATTCCCCTGGGCCTGATCGCCGGAAGTATTGCAGCCAGTATCGGGTATCGTTTTCTCCTATCTGCATATGGCACCGAAAACCCGCTGCGTCCTGTAGTCATAGAGCTGATTGAAAACCATGAAGTCACTCTTTTGAAGCCGTGGATATACGTCATGGCAGCAGCCGTCTCCCTGCTCACCGTGGTATGCGCACTGATCCGCCCCATGCAGATCGCTGCCAGGATTTCTCCTGTGGAGGCCATGCGCTACGACGGCAGTATGAAAACAAAGAAAAAGCTCCGCAGAGGCTGCCCGGAAATGACCCTGTTCCGCCTGACCGGAGCCAATCTATCCAGAAATAAAAAACGAACGGTTATGACCATTGTCACCCTGAGCCTCACAGGCATTCTTTTCATGGTCATCTCCACGGTACTGTCCTGCGCGGACCCGGAGGAGATAGCCAGGGACAGTGTCTTTGATGAATTTCAGATATCTGTGAACAGCCGCACCGGGGACAAGATGCATCCGGAGCTTGAGTGGTCCGTCCTGTGTAAGAACAACCCTCTGAACCGAGATTTTGAAAAACAGGTTATGAATATCCCGGGTGTGGAAAAAATAACAAAAGCAAGCCTGCTTCAGGTTGAGCTTCCCGACCTGATGGATGGGGATGAGACCTGGAAGACCGGCATTATAGGTATTCCGGAGGAATATGCCGATAAAATGCAGCAGACCGTCAAAGAGGGATCCTGTACCTATGAGGAACTGCAGCAGGGAGATAAAATCCTGATTGATGAAAATATGCTGAGTTATATACCCGGCACCAAAATCGGTGATACCCTCCGTGTTGTGATCCGCTCCGGAAATAATCTGATCCCAAAAGAATTTGAGATCGCGGCCATTGCCGATATGCCCTACGGCATGAACCACTTATCCTTTCTGGTGCTTCCAAACTCTGTCATCCATGAACTGGCAGGACTTGAAATGGATTACTACTGGTCCGTAGCCGCTGATCAAAAAAGGCTCCAAAGTGTGGAAAAAGAACTGAAATCCCTTATAAAAACAAACGAGCTTCTGGAACTGAAAAGCTATGAAGATGAGGTGGCTTATAACGAAAAAAATACAAGCTTCTTATCCCAGCTCTGTTATGTCTTCATGATCGTTCTGGGCGGTGTGGGCATCATGAACCTGATCAACACCATGGTCAACAGTATCTATGTGAGAAGAAGAGAGCTGGGCATCATGCAGGCCATCGGCCTTTCCGAAAAACAGTTGGTGCGCATGCTGCAGTTAGAAGGAATCTTTTACACAGCGGGAACTCTGCTCCTGTCTCTCGGATTCGGAAATCTGCTGGGATACCTTGTCTTTCTCTATGCGAAAAAGAACCGGATGTTCGGTATCCTGAGTTATCATTATCCCGCTGCGCAGACAGTGGTCCTGATCATCGTCATCCTGACCATACAGCTGCTGCTGACATATCTCATCATGAAAAACTTCAGGAAACAGAGCATGATAGAACGCATCCGGCTCTCAGAAGCCTGATACGGCATCTGCCTTGCAGTTGTATGTATCTTTCCTATCCCATACATGTTCCGGCGGGTATTTGACATACAGACGGGCACAGAACAGAAGGGCGATCATCTCTGTGACGGGAAAAGTCAGCCATACATAGGAAAGTCCCTGAAAATGAAAGACCCATGCCAGGGGGACCAGAAGAAGGATCTGCCTTAAAACAGTGACGCTGATGCTGGCTCTTCCCATATTTACCCCCTGGAAATAGACTGTCAGCATGATCACAAAAGCCGCGGGAATAAAGCTGACGGAAATAATGCGAAGCGCTGTGCAGCCAATCTCCAGAATCTCTTTTTTTCCGGAAAAGACTGTCACAAGCTCCGCCGGTACTGCCAAAAAGATGCCGCAGGCCAGGACCATCACGGTCACAGAAACGGCAATGGAGCATTTCAGTGTCTCCTTCACGCGCTTGAAATCCCCTGCCCCATAGTTAAAGCTCATGACAGGCAGTATTACCTGCTGCAGTCCCATAAGCGGAATGAAGAAGAAGGTCTGCAGCTTGTAATAGATGCCCAGCACTGTGACCGCGTCCTCTGTAAACTGTTTCAGTATCAGGTTCAGGCCCACCATATAAAGGGTGTAGAGAGACTGCATGACAATGGCCGGCATTCCCGCTTTATAGATCTGTATACAGCTTCCGGCTCTGAACCTGCCGTTCAGCGGACAGTGTCTCAGCACAGAGAGCAGGACCACCGCCATGGCACTCCACTGGCCAATCACTGTGGCAATGGCGGCTCCTCGGATTCCCATTACAGGAAATCCGAACTTTCCGAAGATCAGAAGGGGGTCCAGCACTATGTTGATCAGCGCGCCGAATATCTGCGCGCACATGGGAAGTACCATATTCCCTCTGGCCTGCAGTATTTTCGTGCAGTTTGCCTCCACGAACATGCCCAGGGAAAAAAGAAAAACAATGGTACCGTACTGCATTCCCCCTGCCCGCACTAAGGGCTGGTCAGAGGAAAAACGGCAGTAAACATCTAATCCCAGCAGGCCCACTGCCGTAAAAACGGCAAAATTCACAATTCCGAGAAACAACCCGCTCTTAATCATATCATTCTGGGCCCCTGATGCCTCGGCCCCGTCCATACGCGATACCAGAATGTTGATCCCTGTTCCCGTTCCGGTTGCCACAGCAGTCATCAAAAGCTGAATGGGAAATATAATAGACAGGGCAGTCAGGCCCTCCGCCGAATATTTTGCCACAAAATAGCTGTCCACAATATTATAGACGGACTGGATCAGCAGAGCCAGCATCACCGGGGGTGACAGTTTAAGCAGTAGTTTCCATACAGGTGTCTGTTTCATATTTAACCATCCTTTCTTAACGAAAAAAAGAATAAAGGATGGAGTAACTACACAGTCAAGTGTTATTTTATATTTTTTTCAAATGGGCTTTTATTTCACAGTAATAGTCGTCGATATAGTCAAAAAGCTGCAGCCCCAGCTCATCTGCATAGACCGCATCCGTTGTGTATCCGTTTTCTTTCATCCAGGAAAAAAGCGGGCCGAAATCCGCAGACTCCCGTATGATACGGACTATACAGACCGCATATTCCCCTGAGGGCATCACATGGAGGTTTTCCGGGCTTACATGGGAATAGCTGCTGTCCGCAATCTTCAGATACTCACTGCATTTGTATATATTTCCGGCCCTCATCTCGTCTATATCCAGGATATATCCGTATTTCCGCTGTATGGTATCTGCATACCTGAGTTCATCCCTGGCGGCTGCCTGAAGGTTTGCATGGTAGGAGGTGCCGTCCCTTGTCATAGTGCCCGCGATCACGGTCTCCCCCTTCAGCCACTTCTTTTGTACCTTATCCGAATGGATGGCAGCGGAAACCCTTTTGTTTTCCTCGTCATACCACAGGATATCCTCTGCTACCTGCTGATAATATCTGCTCAGACGGAGGGCTTCATTTCTGTAATCCAAAAGAAGCTGCGTGATCCTGCCGTTGTCATGAAAGTCCAGGATCTGCTTTACTTTATCAAGCGGCACACTTAATTTACGGCATGTGGTTATGATGTCAAGCTGCCACAGATTCCAGCGGGAGTAATAGCGGTATTGATTCTTTTCATCTATGTAATCCGGGACCAGCAGACCGATCTTGTTATAAAAATGCAGGGTGTCCTTTGATATTCCGGTGATCTTACTCACCTCACCGATCAAATAATATCCTTCTTTCAAATCTGTTCTCCTTATCCTTTTTCTCTGCACGTGTACGTGTATGGTATCTATCCTGTTCCTTTTGTGCACAGGAACCGTAACCATTATATATCAAAACTACAGAAAAAAGCCACTAAAACCCTACACCTGCATCCCATTTTGGTGTACAATCACAGCAGAAGACTGATACATTTATATACGCTTACGGTTAAAAACAGGGATTTGAGAGGATAAACAGATGAACGATATGACACAAGACAGCCTGCATATATTTACACAGCCCACAGCCTCCTGGTTCAGACAGGCCTTCGGACAGCCCACAAAAGTGCAGCAGGAAGCCTGGCCTGCCATACAGAGCGGAGGTCCTGTTCTGATCAGCGCACCCACAGGTACCGGCAAGACACTGTCGGCTTTTCTGGTATTTATCGACCGCCTGCAGGATCTGGCAGGAAAAGGGGAATTGAAAGAGGAGCTGTACTTGATCTATGTCTCACCGCTTAAATCTCTCGCCGGTGATATACGGGAGAATTTAAACAGACCCCTGGACGGCATCAGCGCTTTTACGGGCGGCGAGGGCGCCGGCAGGATCAACGTGGGCATCCGGACCGGGGACACACCCCAGAAGGAACGGCAGCGCATGGTAAAACACCCGCCCCATATCCTCATCATCACACCGGAATCCCTGTATCTGATGCTGACCAGCCGGACCGGGCGGACGGTTCTTAAGACAGCCAGAGCACTGGTCATCGACGAACTCCATGCTCTCATTGACACAAAACGAGGCGCCCACCTGATGCTGTCTGCCGCCAGACTGGACCGTCTCTGTAAAGCGCCTCTGCAGAGGATTGGCTTGTCCGCCACCATAGAACCGCTGCAGACGGCAGCCGATTATCTGTCTCCCGAACCGGCACATATGGTTGCGCCCCATATGCCGAAAGCGGTACAGATCGAGGTGATCGGCATTACCCAGGCCCCGGGAAGAAGAAAAGACCCCGTCTGGGAAGAACTGGCGGAGAAGGTATACAGCCGCTGTATGCAGTGCCGCAGTGTCATTGCCTTCTCCGAAGGGCGCAGATACGCAGAAAAGCTGGCCTACTATGTAAATCAGCTTGGGGGTGAAGATTTTGCCCGTGTACACCACGGCAGTCTGTCAAAAGAGCAGCGGGCAGAATCAGAAGATGCCCTGCGCAGGGGAAATCTGCGCCTGCTCTGCGCTACCTCCTCCATGGAGCTGGGCATTGACGTGGGTGACATTGACCAGGTACTGCAGATTGGCTGTCCCCGCACCATATCCAGTACCATGCAGCGCCTTGGCCGCGCCGGGCACAATCCGGGGCGGGTCAGTGTCATGTATATGTACCCCCGTACTGCCTCTGAAACCCTGTACTGCGGCATGACTGCCCAGGCTGCCAGACAGGGAGGCATCGAGCAGGCCAGCCCTCCCTGCATGTGCCTGGATGTACTGGCACAGCATCTGGTCTCCATGGCGGCCACAGCGAAAGATCAGGAGCCAGGCAAGGGCTCCGGCGGGATTCCCTGTACGGCGTATACTATTGATGAAGTGATGGAGATCCTTGCCCGCACTTATACCTTCCGCTCTGTCACCAGGGAGGACGTAAAAGCCGTTCTGGCCATGCTGGCAGGTGATTATGAACACAGAAGAGAGATCCCCGTGCGTCCCAGGATTCTGTACGACAGGCTGCATGAGCAGGTATTTGCTGATACCTACAGCAGAATGCTGGCCGTGGCAGCAGGAGGCACCATACCGGACAAGGGCATGTACACAGCCCGGACGGAGGACGGTGTTAAAGTAGGCGAGCTGGATGAGGAGTTTGTCTACGAATCACAGCTTGGCGACCGGTTCCTGCTGGGCTCCTTTGCCTGGAAGATCGTAAGCCAGGATAAGGATACCGTGGTGGTGACCCAGTCAGGTACGGAGGGTGCAAGGCTTCCCTTCTGGAAGGGAGAGATCAGGGGACGCAGCCTTGGGACCAGCCTGGCATTCGGAAGGATCATGAGAACATTGGCAGAGGCGGAGCGCAGGGGAACACTGACGGAGGAACTGGAACATCTGGGACTTGACCGGGCTGCCTGTGAAAATACTTCCGGTTTTTTACAGCGTCAGCTTGAAGCCACCGGAATCCTGCCCGACGATAAGACTATCGTAGTGGAACATTTCAGGGATTCCACAGGAAGCTGTCAGATCATGCTGCACGCGCTCTTCGGAAAAAGGATCAACACCCCCCTTTCTCTTCTTCTGCAGGATACCGCACAGAAATTAACGGGAAATCCTGTGGGAAGTGTGGAGGAGGAAGACGGCATCCTTCTGTATCCCTATGGGGAAAATGTACTGCCGGAGGGACTCCTTTTTTCCGTAGACGTGAATAAGGTGCGGGAGATCCTGGAGGCCATGCTTCCGGCAACCCCTGTCTTTAACATGACATTCCGTTATAATGCGGCCAGGGCCCTGATGATGGGGATGAGACGAAACGGAAGGCAGCCGCTCTGGATGCAGCGCCTCCGCAGTACGGAAATGCTGGAATCTCTCATACAGGAAAAAGACCATCCCCTGATCCGTGAAACCCGGAGGGAATGCCTGGAGGATCAGTGGGATATACAAGGCATGCTTGACATCCTCCATGCTGTGCAGAGCGGGCAGATTGCTGTAAGAGAGGTATATCTGGACAGTCCTTCCCCCATGTCTCTGCCCATGCAGTGGCGCGTGGAGGCTGAGGAGATGTACGAATATTCCCCAACCACACCGGGCATCCGGCAGGCTGTGTACGATGAACTGCGCTATATTGAAAAATTGAAGCCCTCGGCAGAAGCACTCAAAAAAGTACAGGAGCGCAGAAAACTGCCCGGTGACGCCGCAGAGCTGCATACCTTTCTGATGATGGAAGGTGATATAACAGCCCCTGAGCTGCATGATCTATACACAGGGACACCTGAATCCGGCAGCATATCAGTCTGGCTGGAGGAGCTGGCAGCCCGGGGACTGGCGGAATATCTGGAACCGGGACTGTGGATTGCGGCAGAACAGTTTGAGGAATATAAACGTACACTCCTTGAACTGGACGAAGAGGAAGGGATGCATATCATCCGGCGAATGCTGTACTACCGGGGACCCCAGACCGCCGCACAGGTTCAGGAGCGTTATCTGCCGGATCAGGACTGTATTCTGAAGTGGCTGGAAACACTGTGCAGCCAGAAGGAGCTGACAGAGGACAAGGGCCTGTATTACCACGCCAAACTCTATGACCGGGCCAGAAATGCTACGATCCGCAGTTTACGCACAGAGGCGGTCACACAGCCGCCGGAACATTACGCGGCACTGGCGGCAGGCAGAATCCTCATAAATGCCTCACCGGAAGAGCAGCTGAAGCAGACCATAGAACTTTTCTGCGGTCAGGGATTCCCGGTCACCTTCTGGGAGAACATTATCCTAGCCGGTAGAGTCCGCAGATACAGCGAAGGGCTTCTTGACCGTATCTTGACAGAAGGGGACTACTTCTGGAAGATGCTGCCTCAGGGCATGCTCTGTTTCCTCAAATATGATGAGATTGACTGGGACACCCCGCCTGCTGAAGAGATTTCTTCCGAAGACCAGGAGGAACAAATCCTTTACCGGGAACTGCGCCGCCGCGGTGCCAGCTTTCTAAAAGCACTGACCAATATCTCTGTATCCAAAGATGTGCGCAGCCTGCTCATGGAGCTGGCCCAAAAGGGACTGGTGTGCGCGGACAGCTTTATCCCGGTAAGACAGTGGCTGAACAGGGATAAGATCCAAAAGGCAGCGGCAAGACAGCGTGTCAATGCCAGGATCACCGCTCTGTCCGCAGGACGTTGGGATATCATTCACCCCCTGAAGACCCCGTCCACGGAAGAACTTCTGGAAACCTTTTTCCGTGAAAATATCATTCTGTGCAGGGAAACCTTCCGGCGTTCCCTCTCTCTTCACGCAGACCTTTGCCAGGAATCCGCGCCTGACTGGAAACAGGCGCTGGAGGTGCTCCGTATCTGGGAGTTCACGGGCCAGGTGAGAAGAGGGTATTTTGTGCGGGGACTCTCCGGCGCCCAGTTTATACGAAAACAGGATTATAAGGGGATCGTACAGGCTCTGGCACATCCGGAAGAGCAGATCATCTGGCTGAACGCATCAGACCCCGCACAGCTCTGGGGAAAGGTGCTGGAGCATCCGGAGGGCCGTTCTTTTCTCAATGTTCCCGGCACTGCCGTGGCGCTTCGCGGCGGAATTCCCGTCATGGTGCTGGAACGGCAGGGAAAAATCCTGCGGATACTGGAGCATGCGGATATAGCTGCTGTACTGAAAGAATTTGTCCGCGCGTTCAGGGAAAAGGCCGTCTTTCCGGAAAAGAAAAGGCTTCTCATAAAAGAATACCCGGCATATGCAGGTGACGCTTTAAAAGATGCAGGCTTTAGCCGGGAAATGATGGACTATGTCTTATACCGATAAGGGATATTCCTGACCTCTTAGAACCATTATCCTGCCGGCAGATTCAGCAAATAAAGTCGAGGCATTTTTTTATGAAAATGTTACACTTGACAAAGCAAATGGATCAAACGAAAAACGAGGAGGTCACAGAAATGGAGATACAAAAAAAGATAGAAGGTCACCTGAACACACTCTGCAGAGAAATCGGCGCAAGACCCACAGGCTCAAAGGCCAATCAGAAGGCAGCCGCATATGCCGGCAGAGTATTCGCTGACGCCGGCCTTAACGTTACAAAACAGGAATTTGACTGTATGGACTGGACAGAAAACGGCAGTACGCTCACAGTTGACGGACAAGATATCCCCACAGCCCCGGCACCGTTTTCACTTCCCTGCAGCGTGCAGGGAGAACTTCTCTGCATCCGCTCCCTGGATGAGCTTCGCAGCGCACCTGCTGCCGGGAAAATAGTGGTACTGTGCGGTGAGCTGGCAGCAGAGCCGCTGATGCCGAAAAGCTTTGTGTTCTGGAATCCCGACGAGCACAGAGAAACTATCTCCCTGCTGGAAAGGGGCGGAGCAAAAGCTGTGCTGACCTTAAGCCTTTCCCCTGAACAATTCGTTCCGGTTATTGAGGACGGAGACTTTCAGGTTCCATGTGCCGTGATCCTTCCGAAACACCTTCCGCTGCTTAAAAGCGGTCTTTCTGTATCACTGACTCTGAACACAAAAAGACACTCCGCAAAGGCCGCCAACATCCTTGCCGTCTACGGAGGCGGCAGACAAAAGGTCTGTGTCTCAGCACATATTGATACCAGGCCGGGAACCCCGGGTGCCCTGGACAACGCATCCGGAGTGGCTGTGCTTCTTGCACTGGCAGAGCATCTTTCAGGGCAGGAGCTGCCATACCGCATTGAATTTGTACTCTTTAACGGTGAAGACTATTATTCCACCCCCGGAGAAATGATGTATCTTTCCTCTTACCTTTCTTCTCCAAAGGAATATATCTGCGCGTTCAATCTGGACGGCGTGGGCGCGAAAGGGCAGAGCACTGCATACTCGTTTTACGAGTGTCCCCAAAATCTGATGAGCTGTATTTCCGGCTGCGCGGCAGACCTTGATGGATTTGAACAGATCGAGCCATGGCCTCAGGGAGACCACACCCTGTTTTCTTTTTCCGGTGTTCCCGCAGTCTCTGTTACCTCCGGCAACATATTCGGACTGGCAGAGCGCATTCTTCACACGGAACACGATACGCCGGACTTGATTGATACCAATAAACTGGAGGCTCTTGTAAATTTTCTCCACACCCTGCTTTGCGGCGGCAGTATCGAACAGATACTATAACACCTCCCGGTGCCTATCCCACTTTAAAGTGCATACTTTGCAAAATCCTTTCACTGCCTTATGATAAACATATAAGAAGCGGCCGCTTCAAACAAAGGACAGGAACAATCCGGCAAATACAACATTTCAGAGAGGATGGAACAAAATGAAAAGAGTAGTGGAATTTTTACAGGCAAACCCGGTACAGTATCTGGCAACTGTCGGCAGAGACGGCAAGGCAAAATGCCGCCCCTTCATGTTCTGCTTTGAGAAAAAGGGAAAACTCTGGTTCTGCACCAACACTACAAAAGAAGTGTACAAAGATATGCAGGCGAACCCTGAGATAGAGGTTACTGTCTCCGACGCGTCATACACCTGGCTCCGCCTGCACGGCAAAGCAGTCTTTGAGAACAATATGAAAGTAAAAGAGGCCTGCATGGCCAATCCCATTGTAAAAGGCCAGTACAATACTGCGGACAATCCGATCTTCGTGGTATTCTATCTGGAAGAACCCCATGGCGTGATCGCGGACTTCTCCGGCAATCCGCCTTATGAATTCTGAAAATTTCTTTGACAAGACTCCGCTTTTGCCTTAACAGAGATCAAAAAAGATTCGGATAAAACGGCTCTTTTTTGGTCTCTGAAAAACGCAGTTACCTAATCCAGATGATTCTTATAATTTGTCCCCCAGGTCACCATGGAATCCAGAATCGGTTTCAGACTGTATCCCGTTTCCGTGAGGGTATATTCCACTTTGGGCGGAACTTCCGGGTACACCTTCCTGGTGAGAAGCCCGTCCGCCTCCATATTGCGCAGATGGCTGGTCAGCACTTTCTGGGTGATACCGGAAACCGAACGCATCAGTTCACTAAATCTTTTTGTTCCTGTCAGCAGATCCCGGATAATGAGCACCTTCCATTTATCCCCAATAAGCTGCAGCGTCATTTCCACCGGACAGTCCGGTATTTTCTTTTCCTGATTCATGGAAACATCTCCTTGGTATGTAAAAGTATGTACAGACATTAATCAATATTTATTTTCATTATATACTGCCCCCGGGAAAATGCAAGAAGGCACCGGGAAGTATTCTAGTATCAAAAAGATACCAGCCGCAATTGACGGTACCCGCTCCAAAGAGTTATACTGTTACTGGACAGTACCGCTCTTTTTTTGCTGTCAAAACGAAGAACCTCTGATTATTTTCTTGATAAAGAAATGGTCACATGTTAAAATAATCTGGAACACACGTGAGCATAGTGGACCGCATTCTGCAGAAACCACAGACTGCTCAATACTAATATAATAACTGTTGTGATAGGCAGTCAGCCGGAGAGGTAAGAGGAACGATGGAATGAGATCCAAAAAAAATATACTGGTAGTAGAAGATAATGCTATCAATCGAATGATGTTATGTGAAATTCTGACTCCTGAATATACGGTCCTGGAAGCAGAGAACGGACAAGAGGCGCTTGGGGTTCTGCAGGAATGCAAAGAGGAGATTTCCCTGATTCTGCTGGATATCATTATGCCTGTCATGGATGGGCATACCTTCCTTTCCATTATAGAAAAAAATCCCTCCTACGCGTCCATCCCCGTGATCGTGGCAACACAGAGTGACAGCGAGACAGATGAGATCGCGGCCCTCTCCAGCGGTGCAACGGAGTTTGTGACAAAGCCCTATAATCCCCAGGCGATCCTGCGCCGGGTCGCAAGCATCATCCGTCTGCGGGAGACTGCCGCTATCATCAATCAGTTTCAGTTCGACAGGCTTACCGGTCTATACAGCAAAGAATTCTTCTATCAGCGGGTCAGAGAAACCCTGGAACAGACCCCTGACCAGGAGTACGATATCGTATGCTCCGATATTGAGAATTTCAAACTGGTCAATGACATATTCGGAACACCTGCCGGGGACAGACTGCTGTGCAGCGTGGCTGATATGTACACAGGACTGGTGGGAGAGGAAGGAATCTGCGGCCGTCTCCACGCGGACCAGTTTGCCTGTCTGATGAAACACCGGGAGGATTACCGGGATGAATTTTTCATACAGGCAGGCGCACAGATCAGTAAAACCGGCAGTATGCGCAGCATTGTGATGAAATGGGGTATCTATGCGGTTGAAGACCGCTTACTGCCGGTGGAACAGATGTGCGACCGCGCCCTTCTGGCTGCGCGGAAAATCAAAGGACAATACGGAAAGTATTATTCCAAATATGACGATGACCTGCGCAACCAAATGCTCCACGAACAGGCTATCACGGATGTTATGGAAAACGCGCTGGCAGAGGAGCAGTTTATTGTCTATCTGCAGCCGAAATACAGCATCAGCACAGAGCGGCTGGCCGGCGCGGAGGCTCTCGTGCGCTGGGAACATCCCAAATGGGGCTTTCAGTCCCCGGCGGCATTTATTCCGCTCTTTGAACGGAACGGCTTTATCACCAACCTTGACCAGTATGTCTGGGAAAAGACCTGTGCCATCTTACAGAAATGGGACAGCATAGGTTATCCGCCCATTCCTGTCTCAGTCAATGTATCCAGGGCAGATATCTATCAGGTGGATCTGGCTGATGTCCTCCTGAAGATGGTCAGCAGATACGGTCTTGCGCCTTCACGCCTTCATCTGGAGATCACAGAGAGTGCCTATACGGAGGATCCTGACCAGATCATCTCCACAGTCCGCCATCTGCGTGAACTGGGATTCATTATCGAGATGGATGACTTCGGAAGCGGCTACTCCTCCCTGAACATGCTGAACCAGCTCCCGCTTGATATCCTGAAGCTGGATATGAAATTTATCCAAAGCGAGACAGCAAAGCCCATGGATCAGGGCATTCTCGGTTTTATCATGGGGCTTGCACGCTGGATGGATCTGCGGGTGGTGGCAGAGGGCGTGGAGACCAGGGAACAACTGGAGCGTCTGAAGGAAATCGGATGCGACTATGTACAGGGCTACTATTTTGCCCGGCCCATGCCCAGTGAAGAATTTGAATCCCTCTTAAAGAGACAGGACAGCACGAAGGAAGAAACAGAGGCGGAAGCGTCTTCCCTCGGCAGCACATCCCTGTCCGGATATATTCTCGTGGCAGAGGAGGATGATGCGTACCGAAACCAGATCTGCAGTCTGCTGAGAAACAGATTTAAGATCATAGAAGCGGTTACCGGAAAGGAAGCTCTGGGATTTATCGTCCGCTATGAGCGTGAGCTTTCCGGTGTCGTTCTAAGCCTCACCTTACCGGAACTCAGCGGTTTTTCCGTATTGGAAATTCTGCAGAGGGAAAAGGCGGTCTGGAATATCCCTGTGGTCGCCACAGCCCCGCCTGATCCACGGACAGAAGATCAGGCAGTTGAGATGGGTGCCGATGACTTCGCATATAAACCCTGTTCTGCAAAAATAATAGAAAGACGGCTCATAAACGCCATGGAGCGCTCTCTGTCTTACGAGAGCAGGCAGACCTTACATGAGGATGCCTGCCGGGATTATCTGACAGGACTGCTAAACCGCCGCGGTCTCAATGCCGCGGTAAGGATCATGAAAAAAGAAGATGCCCCCATGGCAGTCTTTTTATTCGATATTGATAATTTAAAACAGGTAAATGAAACGCTTGGACACAGCCTCGGTGACCGTCTTTTGAAAAAATTCGGAGACCTTCTCCACGCCCGGACAAGAAGCAATGACATTCTGGCCCGGTTCGGCGGCGATGAATTTCTTGTCATCATGAGACAGATGGGCTCTGAAGAGACAGCGCTGAAAAAAGGTGAGGAAATCTGCGGCGGATTCCAGAACGCGGCGCTTACAGACCAGTTACCCATAAGCTGTACCTGCGGAGCAGTCATCTGGAACAATGATGTCCCCCTTGACAATATCATATCACAGGCCGATAAAGCCTTATACCAGGCTAAACTAAACGGTAAAGGCGGCTGCTGCGTCAGACACCAGTCGGGCCTGCCGGCTTCATCGAACGACAGGCAAAACGGTTCGCGGGATTAACCCTGCGGACCGTTTCCTTTTTTTCTTCAAAAAACATCTTGTGAACAAACCAGGATTGTGATATGAATATATAGAAAATATATTCTTCACAAGGAGACCGAAATGATAAACAGAGAGGATATGCTGGAACTGACCAGACGCATGACACCAGCCAGAACGTCCATGACAAGAGCTGCCGGCAGCTATATGGATGCGGACGGTGATATAGACGGCACTTTTAATACAAATTTTCTGAAGCTTTCCCCATCCGATAAAGGGAAAAACCTGGCAATCGCAAAGGCCATTCCCTTTTCCGCCACCAATAAAAATCTAAAGCGATACCGATTTCCGGAGGATTCCATGAAAGCGGGCAGTATGCGCCAGCTCCTCATGGGAATGAAATCCTGCGGTCTGAAAAACGACGTGCTGATGGAGACATTCTACGACCTGATCGCGGAATCCTATGAATCAAACGACGGTTACGCGGTCCTTGTCTACCACGACCGTTATGATGTGCCTGTAAAAGCTGCGGATCATGAGAGGGTAGGGGAGTCAGAAGAAGTGTTTGAATACATCATCTGCGCCATCTGCCCATTAGAGGGCGACTATGAGCCGGGTAAACCGGAGTGTGGGTTTCTTTTCCCTGCCTTTGCAGACAGAAGCGCAGATGTGGACCACATTGACGTATTTCAGTCAGATACCGGACATCCCCATTTAGAATTGTTGAAAATATTAGGTCTGTGATCTTTGCCGCTACAGAATTCCGGCCTTCTTTAGAGAACGCGGCGGGTATTCTTCTTACAGGACCTGAATGGCTTTTGAAAAGCATTCTATATTCTCAGAAGAAATCTTCAGGGTTTCCCCGCGTCTCTTCATGGCCGCTTTCATGATCAGCTTGTCAAAAGCCTTCATTTTCTCTGTTCTGGCCTCACCGCCAAAACACTTTATTACCGCGTTCTTTCTGAGGGAAGGCGGAAAATTTGAAGACAGGTATTCCTCAAACTGTTCCTGGAATCCGCAGCAGAGGAAAATTCCTATTTTTTTACTGCTCAGCAATGATTCGTTTGCCTTACAAAATGCTTTCATTTTCTTTGATACCGCGCCGATATAAATGGAACTTCCCAAAATGATGGTGTCAAAATCTTTAAGGTCAGCAGGGCTCTTGGAAACCCGGTCGATATCTGTAAGAGATACAGAACCGGATAATCTGGATTTCAATTGCTGCGCACAGTCCGCGGTACACCCATATCTGCTTGCGTAAATAATCATTGTATTCATTTCTTATTCTCCTTTTTTCAAAGCATTTTCTACAGCTTTTCGTATAGTATCACTGCTGTATGTGGCAGAACTGACCGCATCTACCTCCAGTGACTGCTGTTCGACAATGTCGTCGATGATTTTTTCGCCCGGTCTGCCCAACAATGTATCATGTTCCAGTATGGTGATGCTCTTTAGTTTCCCATCACTGACTTCAACAGAAACAGCGGCCTTAACGAATCCATTGTCAGCGCGTCCAACATAGGTACCGTCACTGACAGATGAGATATCCATGTTTGATATTTCCATTTTCTCAGGCTTTTGTGTCAGCATTACAATAAAAATTATGCCCAGAAGTACAGCGAACACAATACCTGCCCCTGCAAGCAGCTTTGGTAAAATGCCCCTGCGGGCTTTGGAAGATGCTTTCACAGTTTTATACCTCCTAATAAAATTCCCACAAAATCCTCTGTAAGCTGTTCAAAACCAGCGAGCAGATATGTCTGATTTTCAATGGCGCTCATGACAAATCCCAGCATTGCACTGACGATCATCCAAGAATGTCCGGCGGTCACAGGTCTGAAGACTGCCTGTTTGATTCCGTCTGCAAGAAGTTCGTCGAACATGGCGATTCCGGAGTTGGTGGGCTTTCCATCTGTACTGTCATTTGCAAATATAACATTCACTCCGCTGAACATGACAGCTTTTACCATTTCCGGTTCCTCACAGAGCGTTTGGATAAAGATCCGCATCATCTTATGTACCTTCTGGTCTGCAGACACCACAGTATCCTGTTGGGAGAGATTATCCATTACCTTGCCGTAGAGCTTTTGGGCCATATCTTTGATGATCTCCGCCTTATCCTTATAATAGAGATAAATCGTAGTGGGAGAGTATTCAATTCTGGAAGCTATTTTTCTGATGGACAGCTTCTCATATCCCTCCTGCTCAATGATCTCTATGGCCGCAGTCATGATTTTCTGCTTCATCTCCGCTTTTTCCACGTCACGCCGTTCTTTAATTCCCATATACGCCTCCTATTAACAGTGTTAATTATATTTACAACGTAATTATATGATACGTTTGGGAATCTGTCAATGGAATTATGGTTTACAATTACAGTTTTCTGACCGGTTTATTGATGTATCCCTTCCAATATCAACCGTACACATCTGTCTATTCCCAACAGAGAACTATTTAGTACCATATGATAGTTGGACGGATTTCCCCAGACCTGGCCTGTGTAACGTTTGTGGTGAAAAGCTCTTTGCCCATCTTTTATTTTCATTGTTATGTCTGTTTTTTCAGGAGCAATTCCATATTCACTTTGTATACGCTGCCTTTTCTGATTTAAATCTGAGCAGATGAAGATACGGAGGCAGCCGGGATAATCTTTTAAGATATAGTCTGCGCACCGACCAATGATAACACAGGAACCTTCCTGGCTAATCCGCTGGATAACTCTTTTCTGAGCTTGATAGAGGAGGTCTACTTCGCTTAAATTTCCGGTATTAAAAAGATGGGTCTCGAAAGTGCCATAGCTTTGAGCAGCCCAGTCCCACGCAGTATTTCTGAAAGAGACACCTTCTTCAAAGGATTCTACATAATTATCAGACAACCCGCATTCTCTTGCCTCCATGGCAATCAGTTCCCTGTCGTAAAAGGGTATGCCGAGAGCCTGGGCAGTTTTCAGCCCGATTTCCCTGCCTCCGCTTCCATATTCCCTTGCGATGGTAATGATCGTATGTTCGGGTGGATTTTTTGGTGCATAGGAAACTTTTTCTTTGTTTTCGGTTTCTTTCCCTGCTGTTCTTTTCGGGTGCATTAAAAAAGCACAGACAGCAAAAGAAATAAACACAATAATGGAAGTTACAAGAAAAGAGGTCTTAATTCCAGCTATATCTCCATGACTTTTTGCAGAGGAAGACATAACAGTTACCAGAAGGGCACTGATGATCGAGCCGCCTACCTGGCGTACTGTATTCATAAGCGCTGTTCCGTGGGCAACGTATTTAGACTGTACAGAATTTACAGCCCAGGTCTGCAGGGGCTGCAGAAGAGCTACAACACCGAGCATGCGGAAGGCATAGATAATTATGATTGTTATAAGCGGTGTTTCTGCTCCGATAGAAGAAAGCCCCAATGTTGCACCCCCTAAAAGGGCAAGACCTGCAAGAGAAAGAATATAAGGGCCTTTCTTATCCAGTATTCTGCCGCAGAGAGGATTTAAGAAAGCTAAGAAAAGAGCACCCGGAAGCAGAACCAAACCGGATATGGTGGCAGAGTAATGCCTTAAATTCTGAATATAAATAGGAATCAGTGTGGAGACTGAAAGCATGGAACCATAGGCAAAGATCAAAAGAATTGTGCCCAGAGTGAAATTGTGACTTTTGAATATCCTTAACTCAAGAAGGGGGGAGGAAAGTTTTAACTGCCGGACAGCAAAGAGTGCAACACATATAATTCCCACTAACAGCGGACCGATGGTTAAAGGAGAAGAAAAACCATAATTCCCCTGGTTGGATACACCTGTAAGAAGGCCGCAGAATCCAATCGTAGATAAAATAACGGAAATAATATCAAGTTTCCCTTCGGCATGCATTTTTTCACCTGGAAGTTTGACAATGGCCAAAATAATTCCGAAAGCAGCCAGAGCGCACATAATATAAAAAATTGTCCGCCATCCGAAGAGATCTGCGATCCATCCGGCAAAGGTAGGACCGAAAGCCGGTGCAAATCCCGTGGTAAGTCCTACGATTCCCATAATTGTCCCACGTTCTTCCGGTTTATACAGCCGAAATGCTACCACCTGTGGAAGAGGAAGAAGAATCCCCGCTCCCAGAGCCTGTATAATACGGGAGAGAAGGAGCAGATAGACATTGGGAGAAAAGGCGGCCGCCGCACACCCGATAAAAAATAAAGAAACAGATACCAAATATAGTTTTTTAGAAGAAAAATGTTCCATAAGAAATCCGGTACAAGGTATCATGACGCCCATAAACAGCAGATAGCCTGTTGTAAGCCATTGCCCAACGCCTGCAGTTATATTGAATTCCGTCATAATTTTAGGCAGTGATGCAGTCATGACTGTCTGGTTTAGGGAACTGATGAAAGCTCCAATAATGATAATTCCAATAATCAGTTTCCTGTTTTTATAATTCTTTTCCATTAAAAATATCCCCTTTCAAAAGTCGGCAGGCAATTTGTACAATCATTTCGGTATCTTCATTCCAGTCGTTTTGCTGCCAGGTACGGAGCATATGAAAGGTAAGTCCGGCCAGATAATTTTCCAAATAGGGCAGTTCTTCCTGTGAGTTTGATACATTCTTTGCATAGAAGGAAAACTCATTTTTGAAAAGATACATATTATTGGCTGCGAAAATGTAAGAGAGCTGATTGTCAAATAGTACTGACAGAAATTTTTTGTGTCCGCTCCAGAATTCAAAATAGACTGCCAGCATTTTATTTATTGTTTCCGGCAGGCTTTGGAGACTTCCGGTAAACATTAAAAAAAGCTCATTTAAGGCATGCTCCAGGATATCTTCTTTCTGGCTGAAATTCGTGTAAAAAGTCTGCCGGGATAACCCGGCGGTTCTGGTAATATCTTCAATTTTGATATCCTTTAACGGATGATTCAGAAGGAGACTTACCAAAGCTGTAGCCAGAGCCTTTCGGGAACGGAGTGCTGCTGGGTTTGTTGCGTTTTTATTGATCATTGTTTTTCACCTCATAAATGATTATAGCACGACTGCAAAAGTTTTACAAATGTAAAAGTTTTTTCCTTATATGCTTTGTATTCTTATTAAAAAATGTCAGAAACGTCAAAAAAGTATTGACCTGAAGTTAGGTTTAAGGTTTATAGTCATTATAGAACCGATTCTAAAACAGGAGGAAAAAAGAATGGACTTTTGGGAAGTATTAAAAAACCGTTATGCATGCAAGAAATTTGATGGGCGCCAGGTGGCAGCAGAACATCTGGACGTGATCCTTGAAGCGGGAAGGCTGGCACCTACGGCAAAGAACCTGCAGGAACAGCGTATCTATGTTGTCCAATCTGAGGAAGGACTTGCTAAAATTGATAAGGTGACACCCTGCCGATACGGAGCCCCCACTGCCATAGTCGTGGCATTTGATAAAAACAACGTGTTTGTATACCCAGGAGAACAGCGTGATTCCGGAATCGAGGACGCTTCCATTGTTGCCACCCATATGATGCTTGCCGCAAAAGCCGTGGGCGTTGACAGCTGCTGGATCAACTTCTTTGACCCCGAAGCTGCGGCAAAAGAACTGGGACTGCCTGATAACGAGGAAGTGCTCATGATCCTGGATATCGGCTATGCAGCAGAGGATGCAAAACCGCTTGCCACCCATACACAGCGCAGGGAGCTTTCAGAAACCGTTACATATATGTAAAAAGGGAGGAATAGAACTATGAGTGAAATATTAGTAGCGTATTTTTCAGCAACAGGAATAACAGAGAAACTGGCTAAGAAGATTGCGAACGTAGTAGATGGGGATTTACATGAAATTCATCCGGAGATACCATATTCCGCTGCAGATCTTGACTGGATGAATAAAAATAGCCGGAGCAGTGTAGAGATGAATGATAAGTCATTCCGACCGGCCATAGCGAATAAACTGGAGAGTACAGAAAATATCAAAATTCTGATTCTCGCTTTTCCCATCTGATGGTACATAGCTCCGACAATCATCAATACATTCTTGGAACAATATAATTGGAATGACAAGATTATTATTCCGGTGGCAACATCCGGAAGCAGTGGTATGGGTAATACCAACGCTGAATTGGAGTCCTCCTGTCCGGGTGCGATACTAAAGGATGGTAAGAGATTTGATGTAAATGTGAGTGAAAAAGAAATAAAAGCATGGTTTGAAAGTCTGAGAGTTTAGAGCCTGTTTGAAAAGCCAGCAGCTCTTTATCGTGATAAACAGACTTTAAATGTGGAAAAGACTTATTTGTATAAAAGCAAGTAAGTCTTTTTTGTGTCAGCTCTGCCATAAGCAGTATTCTTTTACGCATGCTTTGGGCTGTAGGCCAAGTCCTTTTAAGTATATATGCATTGCTATACTTCTGAACTGAAATACTGTATAATAAGACAAACTTGAATTGACCGAGGTGAAAGCAGGGAATGATTGCTGAATGAAACCGGGAGAGAATTTAGTAACTGTAACAGAGATTATTTATACAATATTTCAAAAAAAGGAACTGCTGAATACAATGAAAAATCAATTAGATTTAATTGCAAAATCTTACGACAGAAGTATACGTGAACATGGGAAACACGATTTCCCCAATTATGACAACTTGCCGGATTACATTACAAATAACCCTGATTATCCCAAATACATAGCAGCAGTAGAAAGTGGTAAAGGAGGCAGTGAATACATTGAAATCAAAGAATATCTAAAGCCTGACGCGGATAAAAAATTTATTGACCTTGGTTGCGCTCTGAACCTTATGTTCAAGGGATATGATACATGGCCCTCGCTGTACCATGGAGTTGATATTAGTCCAGAAACCATTCAATTATTATATAAATATGTGGAAAATAAAAAGCTGCCTATTGGAGAATTGTTTTGCGGTAGCATACATGAAACTCTTTTTGAAGATAGCAGTTTTGATATAGGAGCATGTATCGGGGTTCTTGAATATTTTGAAAAGGAGTTTGTTCAAAAGGCAATCGTTGAAGCACACCGGATAATAAAACCATCTGGAAAGTTTGTTATAGATATTCCGAATATAAATAGTTCTGTCGGTCGTATTATGATGCAAATCGAAGAATATATAGGCAGACCCGATATGTTTAACATATTGCCTTATGAATTTGAAAATATATTACAACAATATTTTGAAATAGAGAAAAAAGATGGAATCTATGATGATGTAGGTATGATTCATTATTTTTTAAGATGCAAAAAATGATGTTATCCCCATTCCAGAAATCATTCACCAATCCTCCGCCATAGACTTTTGCAAGATAACAGACATACAGTCATGCTATCCAAACGGTGCACCAAAAGAGAGGAATTCCTCCGGCAAATAAGATATAATCAATAAAGGACGAAACCGTCTTATAGGAAAAAGCAGGAGGAAAAACAAATGGAACCTTTTCGTATAGAAAAAAAAGACAGCTTTCGCGTTGTCGGTTATTTGATCAAGACAACGAACCAGAAGGGAGAGGGCAGAAAAGTGATTCCTCTGCACTGGTCAAAGTTCCGGGAGAACCATCTGGATTCATCCCTGTTAAAATTGGCAGACCGGGAGACAGACGGGTTATTCGGCATAAATATTTATAATACAGACCCGGGAGATACCAGAATTTTTGAATATATTATAGCCGTCTCAAGTGACCACGCCGCACCGGATGATCTTGCCGAATACACGGTTCCGGCCATGACCTGGGCAGTCTTTCCATGCACACGGGAAACCATAGGGAGAACAGAGGCCCAGGCAATCACAAAATGGCTGCCAAAATCAAAATACAGACCGTTAAATAAAGGGTACATCACAGGCAGAATGAAATCCGGAGCACCGGATATTGAATATTACAAAAAAGACGGCCGGGTTGAAGTCTGGATTGCCGTAAGAGAAAAATAAAGAGAAAATGAAAAAAGCGGAGGATAGGATAACAATGGATAAGAAAATAGAATTTCAGGATTTTATTACTTCTGTACCGATTGAGAATCAGGATTTTGTGAAGGAACTGCACAACAAATTAATGGAACTTGGCTGTAAAATAGAAATTAAAACAGCCAAAAGCGGCTACATGGTGTCTTACCTTTATCATAAAAAAACTGTCGCAAATTATGTATTTCGGAAAAAAGGCATGCTTGTCCGTATCTATGGGGTCCACGTAAACGAGTATGAAAAATTCCTGGAAACACTGCCCGGCGAAATGATCAGTGCAATACAGAAAGCCCCCATCTGTAAACGTCTGGCTGACCCAACTGCCTGCAATCCCAGATGTTCTAAGGGATATGATTTTTGGTTAAAGGGCGAACATTATCAAAAATGCCGTAACAGTGCATTTATGTTCTTGGTCTGCCCTCAAAACAATCCGTTCATACAGTCGTTCTTATTAAGCGAAGTTAAAGCATGGAATGAAGGCTGCACTGCTTTCACCAATGAGGCGTCAAAAAATGAAGATGAGAAATGAATATACATGCCCACTGGAAATGACCCATGACATAATCCGGGGAAAATGGAAGCCGATCATACTATGGCAGCTTAATAAAGGCAGCCATTCTTTATCTGGACTGAAAAAGTCAATCAACGGCATCAGCCAGAAAATGCTGATACAGCATTTAAACGAACTGCTGGAATGCGGCATAATCCATAAATCAAAAGGTGAGGGGTATCCGCTGAAATCAGACTATGTTCTCACAGAACGGGGAAAGCGGCTTTTTGAAGCAGTTTCCATCATGCAGAGCATTGGCATAGAAATGATGATCGAGGACGGCCGCCAGGACTTTTTAAGAGACAAAGGGCTTTTATAGTCACCAAAAAGTAACTAATTTACCACACCTCTATATAGGCTTATAATAAAAGCAGCAACAAAAGGCTGCTGCGAAAAATAAAATCCGAAAATTACATAGGGAGGTAAATTATGACAAATCCGGTTAAAACAATAGGAGCGATTCTTGATAAGCAGAGTGTGGTTTTCATAAGCTCCGTCGATGAAAACGGTATGCCAAATACAAAGGCAATGCTGGCACCGCGGAAAAGAGAGGGTATCAGGGTGATTTATTTTCATACCAACACATCCTCTATGCGGGTACAGCAATACAGAAAGAATCCAAAAGCCTGCCTTTATTTCTGTGATAAGCGGTTCTTTAAAGGTGTCATGCTGACCGGGACCATGGAAGTGCTTGAGGATCCGGCCAGTAAAGAGATGCTGTGGCAGGAGGGCGATACCATGTATTATCCGGAAGGCGTGACAGATCCAGACTACTGTGTGTTGCGCTTTACTGCAGAACAAGGACGGTTTTACAGCAATTTCAGTTCTGAAAATTTTGACATAGGATAACAGGCCATACAGAAGATTTTCGGTGTCTGGCTGCCGGGGAGTGGTTACAGCATAGCCCAGTCATTTAACAGCCGGCTCCGGGGACGACTGTTTGACCGCCCCCGGAGCAAATCTTCAGAACGTCTCCTTTAACTTTTCCAAAAGTTTTTCAGCAGGTTTTGAAAATACCTGATATTTTTTCCATATGATACTCATTTCCACTTCCAGCCTGGGAGACAGGGGACGAAAACAGAGATTACCGTTATCTGCCGTATTGATGATCTTATCAAAGCAGACAGCATAGCCCAATCCCTCATCAACCATAAGTGAGGCATTGAAAAGCAGATTATAGGTTGCTGCGATATTTAGTTCCGACATTTCCTTTTTCATCCATGTGTTCAGTGCTCCGCCCTGGTTTTTCTGATGGGAAATGATCAGGGGTTTATCCCACAAATCTTCCGGTGAAACAGAGTCCTGTTCCGCCAACAGTGAATCACGTCTCATCAGTACACCCCATATATCTTTTGACGGCATTTTCAGAGCATTGTATTTTGCCGTGTCTACGGAGCCAAACACAATGCCGAAGTCAATCAGTCCCTTATCCAGACGTTCCAATACAAATTCCGCATTGCCGCTGGAGATATGATAGCAGATATCCGGATATGTCTGCTGCAGACTCCGGGCTGCTTTCGCGATCAGCCGGACCGCGTCTGTCTCCCCTGTTCCAATATAGACATCCCCCATTACAACACTGTCGGACAAGGTAACTTCTTTTTCCGCCTTTTTCACCAGATCGAGAATTTCTTCTGCACGTTTCCGCAGGATCATGCCTTCCTCTGTAAGGGTTACATTCCTGGAACCTTTTGTCCCGCGGATCAAAAGCTGTTTGCCCAGTTCCTGCTCCATATTTTTGATTTGGGTGGAGAGGGTGGGCTGTGAGAGATGAAGCGATTCAGCAGCACGCACAATGCTCTGCTCTCTGGCTATGGCGAGAAAATATTGCAGTACGCGTAATTCCATTTTATATTCCTCCTTGAACGCCGCCGTCGGCGGCTGTTGGTCTAAATGTATCATATAGCTCCGCTTCTGTTTACTTCGGAGAAAACTGAACATCCCTGAGGATGATTTTTCGCAGTGACTTTCTCTGGAATTCATTATATTTCTTTTCAAGGAAACATGCAAGTTCACGCTGTTCCTGACACCATAGTACACTATGTATACTTGTATATTTAGAGCCAAAATACGGAAACAGCACATTGACAAGACACGTTACTCATGATATGATTCTAGCGTAGGATTTTAAGGGAATGAGGTTCTCCCGTGGAAATATTCCAAAAGCGCATGTTTGCTGATGACTTCTGTTTCAAACAGGGGTATCAGCTTTTTTTATGCGAAAATATGAAAAAGTACGAATGAGAATGCAGGATGCGAAAAAGGAAGGAGTAAGAGATATGTACGGAAGAGTGAAGAGAACATTTCAAACGTATAAGGAACTGTTGCTATTAGGACTGCTGGGAATTCCCATTGGCCTGGTTGTCGGAGGGATTGATGCTGTATTCGGAAGGGTACTGCTGGCGATCACGGATTTCAGAAACGGGCATCCCATGCAGCTCATTCCGTTTCTGGCTTTGGCAGGTGCGCTTATTGCTTTTTGTTACCTGAAATTCGGAGGGAAGAGCAGTAAAGGCATGAATTTGATCTTTGAAGCAGGGCATGGGGAAGAGGAAGTGATTCCGTTAAAACTGATTCCATTTATTATAACCGGAACGTGGATCACACATTTATTCGGGGGAAGTGCCGGCAGAGAAGGCGTGGCTGTGCAGATCGGCGCTACCTTTTCCCACTGGGTCGGAAGAAAAATACCGCTGAAAAACAGTTCCCATATTTTTCTCGTAACAGGTATGGCGGCAGGTTTTGCAGGGCTTTTTGAAACACCCATTGCCGCTGTTTTCTTTGCAATGGAAGTTCTGGTCGCAGGAGCCCTGGAATACCAGGCTCTGCTTCCCGCAATCACAGCCGCCTTTACCGCCAGCGCCACATCACAGTTCTTAGGACTGGAGAAATTTTCCTTTGCGCTTACAGGAAAAATAGATATGAATTTTCCTAATATGGGAAAAATGATCCTGCTGGGCATACTGTTCGGCGTTGTGGGCGGCGCATTTGCATGGACTCTGAAATGTATGAAAAAGAAATTTGCCCAGACATGGAAGCAGCCGGTAATTCGTATTTTTATCATAGGGCTTATTTTAAGCGTCCTCCTGCTCCTCCTATATCAAGGCAGATATGCAGGACTCGGTACCAATCTGATTCACGCCAGCTTTTACGGGGAAGATATTCTCAGCTATGACTGGATCTTGAAATTCCTGCTTACCATAGTAACACTGGCAGCGGGATTTCAGGGCGGGGAGGTTACACCCCTGTTCTCTATCGGAGCAAGTCTTGGAGCTGTAATTGCCCCTGTCCTCGGTGTTCCTGTAGAAATTGCCGCGGCACTGGGCTATGCAGGCGTATTCGGAAGCGCGACGAATACCTTTCTGGCTCCGGTATTGATCGGCACGGAGGTGTTTGGCTTTTCCTACCTTCCGCATTTCTTTGTGGTCTGCGCATTTGCCTACTTATTTAATCTGAACAAATCTATCTATTCGTTACAGAAGATCATGGATGGGCATAACAGATATCAGAAGCCTTAAACGAAATGCATTTTTTCAGGCCCGTAATGCCTTAGAATATCCAAAATATCTGTACGATACACGTTCTCACCAAGCGCATCCCCGTTTGGTGAGATTGTGATTGTACGGATATCTTCCGGGTCTTCCTCGTATGGTTTTTCCGGCTGTTGGCCTGTATCAAAAATTACTTATATGACAGAAGAAGAGGAGAGAAGCGCTGTTTTGGCCGCTGTTTTCCTGTCCTGCCTAGTCACTTTCTTTTTCTCTGAGGCGGACAGCACTGGCGGCTGCACGCCTTCTGGAATCCTTTAATTTCGCATAATGCTTCTGCGTGGTAGAGACACTTTTATGGCCCAGAACATCTGCCACAAGATAAATATCACCTGTTTCCTCGTAAAGAGCCGTGCCATATGTAGAACGCAGCTTATGGGGAGTGATTTTCTTGTTTGTAATAATTGGCTGTGTATATTTTTTTACCATTTTCTCTGTTGCCCGGACACTCAGGCGGGTTCCCTGGAGGGAGAGGAAAAGTGCGTTTTCATGGCCCGGCTTTGTCTCCATGTTTTCTCTTTCTTCCAGGTAATTGAGCAGGGCAATTTCCACCTCCTCGCCAAAATAAACAATTTTCTCATTTCCACCTTTTCGTATCACGCGGAGACCACTGTTTTTAAAATTGACATCAGAAATATCCAGCCCCACACATTCAGACACACGCAGCCCGGTTCCGAGAAAAAGTGTTATAATAGCAATATCACGTGTTTTTGTTTTCAGATAGTAGCCCTTTTGGTGGGGTGTCAAATTGTCGCTGAATTCCTCCATGGAATCCAAGATCATGGCAATTTCATCTGGATCAAGCTGAATAATGGCTTTTTCATGGACTTTCGGAACATCCACAATACGAGTAGGGTTATTTTTTACCATTTCATGCTTATACAGATAGTCAAAAAGGCTTCTGAGAGCGGAAATCTTTCTGGAAATGCCGATTTCGCCGTTTGTCATTGCCTCACCTGTATTTTGGCTTTCGTAAACTTTCAGATAATTCTGAAATTCTTCAATATCTGTGGGACGAAGATTTTCCATGACATCAAGGGAAATGTCACGGAGCGCCGAATTTTTCAAAGTGGGATTTGCGGTTGTAAGAAACTGAAAGAAAATCTTTAAATCATAACAATAAGCAATCTGGGTCTGCATGCTCAAAGTTGTCTGACGGCCTCTGCAGAAATCCTGTACATACGGCGGAAGCTCCGCCAGAATATTTCTGAGCCGGATATTATTATCAATATATTTTTTCTCGTGATAGCTGATATTTTTTTTCTCCATGAATTTTGCACCTCAATAGGATTCGTAATAAAGCGTTGCATTTAGCCTGATTATAGCCCATTTGGAGGAAAATGTCCACAACTATTCGTAAAATGGACATTTCGCGAATAGTTGTGGACTCTTCAATGACTCCTTCGATTTTAAATAATTTTACATTAATGGTAACGCATAAACAAACCACTTCTCATTTATTCCAGATTTGGATTTGCTAAATGTAGATTTTAAGTGATAATATATATATGCTGTCAAATGGTTAAAAATCAACATTTGTGATTTGTGGAAAGTTAAGAATAACTGGAGTGTGGTATACATACAACATCATTACACCTAAGAGAAGGCGACTCTCACAACAAAGAAAATTTATATAAGGAGATACCATGATATTAATCATAGAAGACAATCCAAATATCCGTCAGGAACTATCTGTTTACCTTCAGGCAAACGGCTATCCATGCATCTGCCCGGAATGCCGCTGCTGTACCCAGGAGAAACTAACGGCGGATGTAAAGAACCTGCTGCTCTCATCTCCCATTGAGCTTATTCTTCTGGATATCAATCTGGACGCCTGTGACGGCCTGGAGCTATGCCGCGATATTCGAGAGCAGACAAATGTACCTGTCATCTTTGTTACCGGGCGCACCCACGATGAAGATGAACTGGCCGGAATTCTCATGGGAGGTGATGACTTTATACGCAAACCCTACCACCTGCCCATACTTCTGGCCCGCATAGGCAGAATCATGGCCCGCCGGAATACTGCCCTTTCTGAATCCATCTGCGCGTCCGGCGCCGCACTCAATGTTCTGATGGGACAGATCACATACCAGGGACAGACCTTGGACCTTTCCAAAAATGAGGTCAAGATTCTCTACTATCTCTTTTTAAATAAAGGGCACATTGTGACAAAAGACGCATTGATCGAATATCTGTGGGAAAATAAATTTTATGTGGATGAGAATATTTTAAATGTGAATCTTTCCAGGCTGCGCCGCCGTCTGAAAGAGCTGAACCTGGGCGATTTAATTGTGACAATCCCCAAAAAAGGACTGATGGTCAACATCTGAGAAAGGAAACTGCTATGACGCCTGCAAACTATCTATATGAAAAACTGATGCTGCTTTTTCTGAATCTGTTTTGTGCGATCGCTATGACGATCTATTTAGCTTTACTCGGAAACAGCTTCTCTTCTGTCCTGCCCATACTTATAATCTGGGCAGTTATCCTTTTCATTGTCTGGGGAAACGGATTTTATAAACAGAAGAAAAAAGCAGAACAGATCACCAGACAGTTAGACCTGCTGGACCAGAAATATCTTATCTGCGAGATGCTGGATAAACCGAAGACCTGTTCCGAACAGCTTTTCCAGCAAACGCTTCGCACAGCCTGCAAATCCATGCTGGAGAAGATAAACCACCTGAAAAAATCCCAGTATCAGTACAAAGAATACATTGAGGAATGGATTCACGAAATCAAGACCCCCATCACTGCCATTGACCTGATCTGCAAAAACCATCCGGAAACGGAAAACAAACGCATCGGAAAAGAACTGTCCCGAATCAACTATCTGGTGGAGCAGGCCCTGTATTATGCCCGCAGTGAGAACGTGGAAAAAGATTACTTTGTCAAAGAATTTCAACTATTTGACGCTATCCGTCCTGCCCTTCTGGAAAACAGGTCCCTGCTTCTGGAAGAAAAAATCGCGCTGCAGATTGAAGAGACCGATGACATTGTCTATACAGATGAAAAATGGCTCACTTACATTATCAGTCAGATTCTCTCCAATTCCATAAAATACCACAGAACAAAGGACGCCTGCATTAAAATCTCCGCCGCCCATACAGGATCCAGTGTCTCACTGATCCTTGAGGACAACGGCCGGGGCATTCCTGCCGCGGACCTGCCCCGTGTCTTTGAAAAGGGATTCACCGGCACTGTCCGCACAAATCGGCAGTCCACAGGCATGGGATTGTATCTATGCCGTAAACTCTGCCTGAAACTGGGCCTTTCCATCCGGGCAGATTCTGTATGCGGGGAGGGAACTAAGATCACAATTGACTTTCCTACCGGAACTTACATACGTCCAGAATAAGGCATTACAATTTTGTAAGTACAAAAATACCCTGTCCCCTGCTATGATAACATCATAAAAACCAAATCAAACATCATCATAGAAGGAGTAAAATATGGAAACTCTGCTCAGAATCGAAGAACTGGAAAAATACTACGGAGCAAAGACACTCATCACAAAAGCTTTGGACAATATTAGCTTTTCGGTGGAAAAAGGAGAATTCCTGGGCATCATGGGAGCCTCGGGAAGCGGCAAGACTACTCTTCTCAACTGCATTTCCACTATAGATACCGCAACAGCAGGACACATTTACCTGCGGGATACAGATATCACCGGGCTAAAGGAAGATAAACTGGCAGAGTTCCGCCAAAAGAACCTGGGCTTTGTTTTTCAGGATTTTAATCTTTTAGATACCCTGACCATTGAAGAGAACATTGCCCTGGCACCTGTGATCCAGGGGACCTCCCCCAAAAAAATCGCCGGCGAGGTAAAAAATGTGGCCGCCCGTCTCGGCATACAGGATATCCTCGCCAAATTCCCTTATGAAGTATCCGGCGGGCAGCGTCAGCGGTGTGCCTGCGCCCGGGCTCTGATCGCCCACCCCAGCCTTATACTGGCTGATGAACCTACAGGTGCCCTGGATTCCAAATCCGCAGGTATGCTGTTGGAATGTTTCACCCAGATGAACCGGGAAATGCAGGCAACCATCTTAATGGTTACCCATGACATCTTTTCCGCCAGCTACTGCAGCCGAATCCTCTTTCTGCGGGACGGAAAAATTTTCAGCGAACTGTCACGGGGAAACAAAGCCAGACGTGCTTTTTTCACTGAGATCCTGGACATAGTAACTCTGCTGGGAGGTGATGTTTCCAATGCTCAGTAAACTGGCTCTGCGCAATGCCAAACGCTCCATGAGGGATTATGCCGTCTATCTCCTCACTGTGAGTATTTCCTTTTCCCTTATGTACGCTTTCAATATGGTCGTATTTTCTAAGGATATCAAAAGCCTTAACCAGATGATGGACAGTCTGCCAATCATGATCTCATTCATCTCTGTGATCGTGATCGCCGTGATCGAATGGCTGGTCCATTATATGAACTGCTTCATGCTGGAAAAAAGAAGCCGGGAGCTTGGCACTTATATGCTTCTGGGTATCAGCAGCCGTAAGATTTCCCGGATGATCATGTTGGAAAACAGCATAATGGGAACAGCCGCTTTTCTGGCCGGCCTGCTTGCAGGAACTTTTATCTATCAGATTCTTACCTTGATCATCATGAATCTCTTTGAAGTACGTTTTTCTGTCAAGGCTGATATTTCCTTTCCTGCTGTCCTGTTAACTTTACTCTATGTTATCCTGATCTATACTTTCTCCATGCTGCGGATGAGAAAGAAACTGAAAAAGACTAAAATATACGATCTCATGTACGCTGAGAAGCAAAATGAAGCCGCGATCATCTCCAACAAGAAAAGCCATTGGGTATTTTGTGCTGCCTCAGTGGGCCTGCTGGCAGCCGGATGCATTATTTTATACGTTATTTTCCATAATACCTCCAATTTTTCACCGTTCCTGCTCCTTGCCGGCTTTCTGCTGGTCATCATCGGACTCTATGGAGCTTATATTACACTGGCGGGTTTCCTGATCAAAATATTCCTTGGAAAAAATGAACGGAAATTTAAAAAGGATACTCTCTTTCTCTATCGGAATCTATCCGCCAAATTGAAAACCATGAGTTTTACCATGGGAACGCTGGCTATGCTTTTAACCCTCACCCTGGCCTGTATTCAAAGCGCTATGCTTTTCAACAAGTTTTTTGAACTTTCCGCCTTAAACCGCTGTACCTTCGATGCCCAGGTGTCGGCAGAGGACCCGGCTGTGCTCACAGAAGCCGCAGATTATTTCAAGAAGACACGCGGAATAAAATCCAGTCTGCAGGTTCCCATTTACCAATGCGGACAGATGGCGCTGTATGAAGCATTAGACCAGCAGTCCTATGCCGTTGACGATTACGCCATTTCCTACAGTGACTATGCCGGACTCCGCAAAATGCTTGGATATGAACCGGTAAACCTTACAGACGGCCATTACATCATCCACGCATATTCCAACATCAAAAAAATCGTGGATACCAAAGACAGCCTGCCCTACACCATAAACGGCACTACCCTGGACCTTCAGGCCGTATATGATTCTCCACTTTCACAAAGCGGGAACATTGGTATCGGCTGTATTATTGTTCTCCCGGACCATCTTATCGACGGGCTTCCTACAGATCAAACCACTCTGGTGATTGAAACAGAACAAGAGACAACTGTGGAGGACTATGACTATCTGACCTCTCTGTATAGCAGTGACGAAGATTTTCAAAATCGGAGAGCTAACAACTGGAACACGAAGGGAAAAATCGTCTCTGACAGCCGTGCTTCTATTTTGATTTTTGGTTTCTGTCTGTATTATACTGGTCTGATCTTTGTCTGCACCGCGGCAACCATACTGGCAGTCCAGCAGTTAAGCGAAGCATCCAAACATCGCTTCCGCTATAAGATTCTGTCCAACTTAGGCGTATCCGACAGAAAGATCCATAAACTGATATTTCGTCAGCTTCTTCTTTATTTCGGAATTCCGCTGCTGCTGCCCATCCCGTTGTCCGTATTTATTGCTGCCTGTGTAAAGAATATCCTGTTGGAAATGATTACGACTGCCGTTTTCTGGACCTCCGTATCCATCGGGTTGGGACTGTTTCTGCTGATTTACCTTTTATATTTTACAGCTACTTATGTTGGCTGCCGGCAAAACACGTTCTAGCATGACAGGTGCACTTCCTATACAGCAGAAGTGCACCTGTGCAAAATCCATCATTCCAATGGAAACTATGCCTTTAAATTCCAATCTGCCGCATCCGCCGCATAACCTTTTCTGCCCGTATATCCAGGTCATCCCCCTCCTCTTTTCCGAATACCAGCTCACTGACTATCTTCCCATCCTGCATAAACAGCACACGTTTTGTTTTTGCTGCCACTTTCGCGTCGTGGGTAACCACCAGGACCGCAGTGCCCTCCTCATTGATTTCTTTTAAAAGCTCCATGATCTCCTGAGCAGACCTGGAGTTCAGCGCACCTGTGGGTTCATCCCCGAAAATAATCTCCGGTTCGCTCATAAGCGCCCTGCATATGCCCGCGCGCTGAAGCTGCCCCCCTGATACCTGGGCGATATCCCGCTCTTCCAGTCCTTCTATTCCCACCTTTTTCATAAGCGCCCTGGCTTTTACGGTTATCGCTTTTCCATTCTTTCTGTTTTCCCGCATGACAGGCAGAATGATATTGTCCAGAAGGTTCAGATTCTTTAAAAAGGCCGGCTGCTGAAAGACAAATCCCATTTTGGTCCTGCGCAGGTCCGCCAGAGTTTCCTCCTTAAGACCGGACATGGTGCTGCCGTCAAAAACTACGGTTCCGCTGTAATCAGAATCCATGCCGCTCAGTGTGTAGAGCAGGGTGGATTTACCGGACCCGGAAGGCCCCATCACGGAAACGAAGCCTCCTCTCTCCATTTCCAGAGATACATGGTCAAGCACCAACTGCTTTTCCCTGCCCTCCCCATATGATTTTACGATTTCTTTTCCGTCTAATAACTGTTCCATACCTTACTCCTTTATTGATTGTGATATACATAGGTTCCCCGCTTTTGCCGTTCCTGCTATGGTTGCCGCCAGCGCGGTAAAGAGCAGAACAACCGGTGACAGGACAAAGGAAGACAGAGGGTCTTCTGTAAATTGAAAGGCTGCTGCCCCCAGAGAGGAAATGGCAGCTCCCGCTATCCTTTCTCCAAGCGTCCCGGCAAGTACGCTTCCCAGAAGAATCCCCAGGATCACAACCAGTACCGAACGCCATATATACTGCCTGGAAATATCAGAGCCGGTAAATCCAACAGACTTAAGCACAGCTATGGAATACCGGTCCTTTGCTGTCAGCAGTTTCATAAAAAGCAATATGACCAAAAGTGTCACAACAACAGCCACAAAACCGGCTCCCACCGACGCTGTCCGAACTGCGCGAAGCGTCTGTCCGAAAGTCTGTGTCACATAGTCTTCCATACCGGAAACCTTTGCATACGGAAACTTTCGGCTGTACTCTTCTGTCTTTTCCGCCAGCACACCGGGCTGTTTCAGATTCACACAGACCGTGCTCCAGGCGGCTTCCCGGGTACCCGGCTGGAAGGCCGCCTTTGCAGTTTTTCCTCCATTGGTAATGTCTGAGTAAATACCGCAGACTGTGAGCTGTTTTTCCCCTTTGTCCGTAAGCAGAATCATTTTATCACCGACTTTTTTGTCCATCTCCTCTGCGTATAACACAGACAATGCAATATCACTGTCACGGGAAGGCAGCTTTCCGTCCACATACTGAAGGGGAAAAGCACCGTGATTCCCAAGCTCCACTTTGATCTGCTCTGTCGTTCCGTCTTCCTGCTCTTGGTCAAAAAGTTCTGTTACGAAAACAGCATACGTCTCAACCGCTGAATCCCGTTTCAGATATTCTCCCACACTGCCTGCCTTTTCCTCCAGCTCCTCTGTCTGCTGTATATCCATCCGCAGATCACAGCGCCCCACACCCAGATAAGTGACAAAACTGCTGTCCGAGATCGTATGATACAGATTCTGAGGCACCACCATGATAAAACACGCCAGAATGATCACAAACAGCATGGTTAAATAGAGACGCTTCCGCGCAGCTATATCTTTCACAGCCAGAAACAGGTTGGCGCTTAACCATCTGTTCTTTGAAAGCCTGAGGCTTTTTCCTCCGCGGACATTTTCCTGTTCGCTTCCCTGGCGGATTGCCTGCACCGGTGATATCCTGCGGAATCTTTTCAGGATCCGTCTGATGAAGAATAGGATAAAAAAGAACAGAAGCAGGGTTCCTGCCATACCAAGAAGGAAAGACAGCCCATCATTCCCGCTTTCCCCCAGATTAGCGCGTATACTCTCCTGCAGCGGACCACGCAGCGCCAGTGACAGAAGAAATCCCATGATACATCCGGCTGCGGCGAGAACGGCATAGACCGCCAGATAAATACTCTGTATGTCAGACACACGGATTCCCACTGCCTTCATAACCTCGATTTCCCGGTAGTCATCTTCTATTTTTGCAAGCAGGGTAAACCGGATGCAGAGCAGGGCTATGAGTATAACGATCACGCTGACCAGCAGGATCACAGCGATCATAATCCCGTCGGAGACCGCGCTGATCATCCGGAACAGCGGCCAGGAAAGAGTCGGCCCGTTGGCCGGCATTTGGGATGCACTGTAGGCACTCTCAAACTCACTTAAGTCTGACAAATCCTTCAGACGGAATTCTATCAGATACTCCACGCTTCCCACTTCTTTTAACTGCGCATAATCTCCCGCACTTACAACAAACCGCTTGGAGGAGGCAAGTGTGGAATTCATCTGGGAATCCCGGACAAAGCCGGTTACCACAAAGGTCTTTCCGTTTATGACAGCCTTATCCCCCGCCTGTACGGTATAATCCCTGTTATAGCAGACCGGGACCCAGAGTTCACCGTCTTTTGGCTGTGCGGGCCTGTTGTTCTCATCCAGCAAAAAATCAAAGCGGCTGCTCTGTACGCTGAATCCATTGTCCTGAACACTTAGCGCCAGGGAATTTTCTCCCAGCCTGATTTTTTCTCCGCCCACATTTAAAAACTCCAGAACCTGAAAATCCTCTACTGCGCTGTTTCCCTCCGCAAATGCTTCCAGCTCTTCAAAATCCACATCTCCTGTATGCATCTGCATAAAATGCGGCGTCTTCGCATCCGCCATAAGCCGGTCAATAGAACCGAAAAGATTGGTGACAAGGATTCCGGCCAGGGACAAAAGCATAGCCGCGGCGGTAATAAATAATACGGTAAGAAAGGATACTGCTTTATTTCCTGCAATGTCTCTTTGAATAATTTTACGATTCATATACACCTCTGTTTTCCAGCAGACGAATAGATTTTATACCGGGAAGAAGGGCCGCTGTCACACAGAGCAGCAGTCCTGACAGTATGATCAGCAATCCGATTCCCCTGCCGTCGCCTGTTCCGAGTATCTTCCCCACACTCCCGGCCAGTTTCCCTCCGGGCAGCAGCAGCGGGGTCATAAGGTAATCTGCCAATACACCGGAAACGGCATAGGCAGCCACATATCCAAGCTGGGAGATCAGTCCCACAAGCCCCCACACGCGGCCCTGTATCTTATTGTCTATATTACCGCGTATCAGGCAGTCCAGACAGGTATTGGCAAAGGGAAGCATGGCAAAAAAACAAAATCCGGCCGCTCCGATCCATACCATATTTTCACGCAGTCCGAACAGTGCCATAAAAATCCCCGCCCCGAACAAAGACGCGGAAAGAAGCCTGACATACCCTTTTTCTATGGAGAAGCCTCCCAATATCATACTGGATACCAGCATTCCGAAAGCAATGACTGTCATAAGTGTCCCAAGGGATGTACTGTCTGCAAAGCTGAGCACCATGGGGGACGCTAAAGTCTGGATCATCCCAAGACAGAACGTAATCAGTGCGCCCATGAAAACAAGGGCAGGCATTCCTGTTCTGCCCGTAAGGGCCTTCCATCCTTCTTTGATTTCCGGCAGAAATGATATCCGTCCTCCGGACACCCGGCTTTCGATTCCTCTGCGCACCGCCAGAGTCGTCACCACTGTCACGAAAAAGGTACCCATATCTAAAAGTAACAGAAGGCGGATATCCGCGATTCCAAGGAGAAATCCTGCCAGCACCGGGGAGATCAGATATTTCGCCGAACCTGCCAGTTGGACCATGCCGCTGGCTCTGCTGTACTGCTCCGGCCGCAGCAGATCCGTGATGGTGGCTTTGTATGCCGGTTCTAACAGGGAAGTAAATACCGAACTGATCGTCACACCCACACAAATCTGCCACACCTGTGCCTCCCCGTCCATAAGACAGGCCAGAATAAACAGCAGTCCGGCTGCGGAAAGACTGTCACCCAGTACCATCAGTATCCTGCGGTCATACCGGTCCGCCAGCACGCCTGCTGGTACACTCAGCAAAAGAGACGGAAGAAACGCAAGCAGAGTGACAAGCGCCATATAGGACGCCTTCCCTGTCTGCTGGAAAATATAGACACCCAGACCAAAGGATGTCAGCCCGCTTCCTACTGAGGAGATAAAATCCCCTGCCCAGAGTGTCAGAAACTTTCTGAAAGAGCTGTCTGTCTGTTTCATGCTATTCCCCGCTTTCAAACATTTTTACAATATAATCAAGATGCCCCTTCTCTGTGCCCAGAAGCCTTTCCATATGGAAAATGAATGCTTCTATCCGCATAAGACGCTCTTCCTCTGTCAGTACAACGAGACCGTCATCCAATATAGTGTTCAGATACGCCACCACCATCTCCATACATTCCAGAGGATAGGGCGTGTCAAAAAGTCCCTGTTTGATGCCATCCTCCAACACGATCGCCAGAATAGGCGGCACTTGATTCATAATGATCCTTTTTGACTTCTGATGCATCAATGCGTTCTGAGGCCGGTGCAGATGTTCAATCATGTCTTTCCCTCCCGCTCCTTCCGTCTCTTCCAGGCGAAGAGCCATAACAACACGAATCATGCGTTCTTCAACAGGGATACTGTCATCCTCTGCAATCTGCCGGGCCCGTGCCAGCATCCGCCCGCTCTGTCTGTCTATAATCGCGTCCATAATATCTTCTTTTGATTTAAAATGGTGGTAAAGCGTTCCTCTGGCAATCCCTACCGCCTCCAGGATCTCATTTGTGCTGGTATTATCAAAACCCTTCTCTGCAAACAGCATTGCTGCTGCGTCTAATATCTCATTTTTTCTCTCATTTGCTTCTTTTACTACCCGCATACCATTCTTCCCTCCTATAGACCGACTGTCTGTCTGTATATGTTCATACTATCATCCCCTGCGGGTTCTGTCAACCAAAACAGGAAATATTTTTCTTCACAATCCATAGAGCGGATGTTATCATGGGAACAAATCAAAGACAGACAGCGCCAACCGAAAAGTCAGCGCCATAGAATTTAAGAAATTACAAGACCTTAAGTGCGATTTCAAGAACAAACGCAACGCAGTATAAAACCGCAAGAACGATTAAACATGATCCATCCGGAAAGGATATAATAGCTGTCTGAAAGGAGGTTCACCATGCCAAATCAAACCATAGAAAAAATCACCGCAGCCATTCAATATCTTGAAACACATTTGATGGAAAAAACAGATTTGGATACGGTTGCGGAAGCACTTCACTATTCCAAATACCATCTGCACCGCATGTTCACAAATACTGTGGGTATGACCATACATGAATATGTTCTGCGCCGTCGTCTGACAGAGGCTGCCAAGCTTCTTGTTTTCTCCGACAGACCGGTTCTGGACATTGCGCTTGGGGCCGGATATGAAAGCCAGCAGGCTTTTACCAAAATATTCACCGCCATGTACAAGCAGCCTCCCAGCAGATACCGGGAGAATGAGAAATTCTACCCCCTGCAGTTAAAATTTGAATTAGAAGGGAGCTATCACATGCTGGACAGTTATGAAAATGCCTCAGAAAAAATCACATTTGCCCAGGATTCCGACATTCCGTGCTGGATGGATCTTGTGCGGCTGGTCATAGACGGTTTTCCGCATCTCAGGGAAGAGGACTACTTACAGGTGTTGAAACAAAGCATTGCCGACAGACAGGCCCTTATCCTGAAGGACCAAGAAACCGCCATCGGCATCCTGCTTTTTTCCAGGGAGACAGGAAGCATAGACTTTATGGGCACCCATCCTTTATACAGGAAAAAAGGCATTCCCAAAGCGTTTCTGGATAAGGTAATGCAGGAGCTTGCCGCTGGTAAAGAGATCAGCATAACAACATACCGGGAGGGGGACCGGGCCGATACCGGGCACCGCAGGGAGATCAAAAATCTGGGATTTGCCGAAGCGGAACTGCTGGTGGAATTCGGCTATCCCACCCAGCGTTTTATCCTGCCAAAGGAGGGACCCGATGCATCCATTTCCTGATGAAACAGCCCACCTTGCAGAAATCCTCCAGAAACTGGATGCCGCTTTACAGGAAGCCGACGCGGATGTGGAGAGGATTGACACAGACTATAAGAATGCCAAACGTTATATGGCACAGTACCGGGGCGAATTAGATCCCCATGAAATGTTTCAAAACGAACTGCTATTAAAGCAGACAGACCACACCGGCACCATTGCCGCAGCCTCAAGGGATAGGCTGGCAAAACTAAAAGACTCCCCTTATTTTGCCCGGATTGATTTTAAATGCGATGACGGGGAAGAAATGATTGTATACATCGGCCGCTTTACCTTCCGCTGCAGGGGTGAAATGCTGATCTATGACTGGCGCGCCCCTGTATCCGGTATGTTTTACGACTATGAAACAGGCCCGGCGGGCTATGATGCCCCTGCCGGAAGGATTGAGGGATATCTGACCAGAAAAAGACAGTTTAAGATCAAAAACTGCATCATGGAATATGCCCTGGAAAGCGCTGCCAATATCCAGGATGATGTGCTTCAAAAAGAACTTTCCCACACTTCCGACGAGAAGATGAAATCCATCATCTCCACCATCCAGAAGGAGCAGAACAAAATTATCCGGAATGAAAATACAGGCACACTGATCATCCAGGGCGCTGCCGGCTCCGGCAAAACTTCCATCGCCCTGCACCGGATCGCATTTTTGCTCTACCGCTTCAAAGACCGTCTCTCTTCCCAAAATGTGACGATTCTCTCCCCGAACAAAGTGTTTGGGGATTACATTTCCAATGTCATTCCGGAACTTGGGGAGGAGCCTATCTATGAACTCAGCTTTTCCGATATTGCAGAGATTCAGCTGGAAGGTATTATTGGTTTTGAGGAAGAAAGCAGTCCTCCGGATGTTCCGGATGAAAAATGGTCCCGGAGAGTCCGCTTTAAATCAACGCTGGAATTTGTACGAATGCTGGACTCCTATATAGAAAAGCTGAATGACACAATTTTTCTTCCTTCTGACTACACGTTCGGTCCTTTCAAAGCAGACAGAGACTGGATTGCAAAACGCTTTGCAGCCTATGGAAACTATCCCATAAAACAGAGGCTTCCCATGATTGCAGATGATATATGCCGCAGCTTTGAGGATGATAATATCATGGAACAAGAACTGCCGCAGCCGCGTGCCATCCTAAAAAGCCTCACCTCCATGCTTGCCGTCCGCAGCACACTGGCCTTATATAAAAAATTCTGCCAAGACTCCGGCATCCCTCATCTGTTTGTCATGCCTTCCAAAAAGACACTGGAATGGGCAGACGTATATCCCTTTCTCTACCTTCACGCTGCCTTTGAGGGCCTGAAAGAGAGCAGGATCACCAGACATCTGGTGATTGATGAGATGCAGGACTACGCTCCCATCCAGTACGCAGTGATAAATCTGCTTTTTCCGTGTTCCAAAACCATTCTGGGCGACTTCGGACAGATACTGAACCCGAACCACAGCCATACTCTGGATGACCTGCGGGCCATGTATGAAAAGGCAGAATTTACCGAGCTGAACACCAGTTACCGTTCCACCTGGGAAATCATGAACTTTGCCAAATCCATCCTGAAAGATACAAAAATCCGGCCTGTAAAGCGCCATGGAAAGGCTCCGTCTGTCATCTTCTGTCAGACTCCCGGGGAAGAACTCCTGAAAATAGAATCGGAGATCCGAAATTTTTTACAAGGCAGAGACGCCTCCATGGGCATAATCCTGAAGACGGACAAAGACGCTGAAGCGCTCTTTAAACACCTGCATCCCACATACCCTGTAGAGCTGATATCCCCCCACAGCACAAGCTTTAAAAACGGGATATCCATCACCTCTGTGCGCATGTCAAAAGGGCTGGAATTTGACGCGGTCCTCATACCGGATGCGGGAAAGGAAACGTATTTTTCGGAATACGACCGCAGCCTGCTCTATATTGCCTGCACAAGAGCCATGCACAGTCTTACACTCCTCCATACAAAAGAACCCTGTTGTTTCCTTCCGAAATAGAGTAGGAGGGAGTGACTAGCTCCCGTCCTCTCACACCACCGTGCGTACCGTTCGGTACACGGCGGTTTCAATAGTTGACGTGCACAGACTGATAGGCTGTGGCTAAATCATAAAAGCCACTGTTTATCAGTCTTTCTTTTAACATAGCTCTCTTTACTGTCGTAAGATTTGAAGAGAACCAATGTCCTTTTCGACTGTTAGCCGCTATATGTGCATAGTATTCTGGAATTCCCATTCTGATTAGATTTCTCTTTTTCGTTTTAGGCAGCTTCCACTGTTTCCATATACACATGCGTATTCTGTGATAGAGCCATCCGTTGATATCTTCTATGTTGTTCTTCATGCTTGCGATTCCGTAGTAATTCAGCCAGCCCCTAGCATACACCTTTATCTCTTCAAGACTCGGTTTTATGCTCTGACACTTCTTACGGGAAGATAAGGTTTTCAGTTTTGACTTAAATTTCTTCCATGACTTTGGATGAACTCGGACATATATGCCACTACCATTCCTTCCCAACGTAAAGCCAAGGAACTTAAATTTTCGGATTGCAAACACACTGACAGTACGGCTTTTCTTTCTGTTCACTGTTAGTTTCAGTTTCTCTTCGAGATATTTCGTACTGCTTTCCAAAAGTCTTTCTGATGCTCGCTTGCTCTTTGCTAACAACACTATGTCATCAGCATATCTGACACAAGGCACACCTCTCTTAAAGAACTCTTGGTCAAACTCATTCAGATAGATATTTGCCAGTAACGGCGAAAGATTTCCACCTTGCGGAGAACCTTCTTCCGTTTCCATTACCACTCCATTTTCCATTACACCACTTTTCAGATATCGTTTTATGAGTTGGATTTCTCTTTCATCTTTTACATTCTTGCGTAAAAGGTTTAATAACAGTTCATGATTTAACGTATCAAAATATCTCGATAAATCCAGCGATACCGCATAGGTATAGCCTTGTTCTGCATACTCTTTTACCTTAAGGATTGCGTCTTTTGCGCTTCTGTTCGGGCGATATCCGTAACTCGTTTCGCTAAAGAGTGGTTCATAGATTGGCATTAGCTGTTGTGCTATTGCCTGTTGTATGGTTCGGTCTATCACTGTCGGTATGCCTAGCTTTCGCACACCACCATCTGCTTTTGGGATTTCAACTCTCCTTACTGGAGACGGAGTATATTTCCCTCTTAATATTCGGTCTGTCAACTCCTTTTGATGTTCCCTTAAATATGGGAGTGCTTCTTCAACGGTCATTCCGTCAATTCCCGCCGCTCCCTTGTTTGCCTTTACTCTTTTGTACGCTCTGTTCATGTTGCCCTTGTACAGTATCGCCTCTAAGAGTTTCGGCTGTGCACTGTCTCTTTCTTTCCATATCCGATTGAACGACCTAGACGCTTTCGCATACCCTTCATGTTCCGCACTATCTCTTTGCGAACAGCCATTGTTCATGTTTTCTGTCATTGTAAGTCATTCCTCCCTTTCTCGGTCATACTCAAGGCTCCTATTGATTCGGTCCTTCATCTTTCGACTACTATGACCTCTGCTGACTTCTGTGCGTTCAGCATAACCTTACAGTTATGGTTACTCCTTTCAGAGCATTCCACACAGACCTCCCTGGGTACCACACGTTTCCTTCTCTCCATCTATCTGCCACATTTATCATGCATGATTCCGTGTAGTTATTGGGCTTCGACTTGTTATGCAGCCTTACCCTCATGCATAACCTTTTATGTGATTTCTGTTCGTCAGACCGGAGATTTGCCCATGGGTTAGTATGTTCCCCATATCCAGCTTCCTTCCGATTCCGTCTCACGGCGGACACCCTTGCTTTCGGCTATATCCTTCCCACTACTACAATAGAATTATGGATAAGGTACATGACAACCAACCATGTCCATATCCTTCTTATTGCTCAAGCTGTTAGAATGAAGGGAACAATGGTATGACTGCTTCCCACTTGGACTTCGCGTCCGTCCGGTAGAATGTCAGCCTGCCCTCATTCGCAGCATTCGTTTTACGCAGGTAGAGCTACTACAATAGAATTATGGATAAGGTACATGACAACCAACCATGTCCATATCCTTCTTATTGCTCAAGCTGTTAGAATGAAGGGAACAATGGTATGACTGCTTCCCACTTGGACTTCGCGTCCGTCCGGTAGAATGTCAGCCTGCCCTCATTCGCAGCATTCGTTTTACGCAGGTAGAGCTATTACGTTCGTGTCAGCCAGTAGTTAGAATAAGCAATGAGTAAAGCCGACCTTACCATTGGCAAAATACAAAACAAGGAGAATACAATGAATGCAGTAGGTATTGACGTATCAAAAAACAAAAGTACAATCGCTATCCTCCGCCCATTCGGAGAGATTGTTGCTAAACCATTTGATGTAAAACACACATCTTCTGACATAACATATCTAATTAGCCAGTTGAAAAGCTTAAATGGCGATACTCGAATTGTTATGGAACATACTGGCCGATACTATGAGCCCATGGCGCAGTGGTTATCAGACGCTGGTTTATTCGTAAGTGCCATTAATCCTAAACTAATAAAAGACTTTGGTAATAATACATTACGTAAAGTAAAAACAGACAAAGCTGATGCAATAAAAATCGCACGCTACACTCTTGATAACTGGTGTGAACTTAAACCATACAACAACACGGATGAATTACGCCGACAACTGAAAAACATGAACCGCCAGTTTGATTTCTACATGAAACAGAAAACAGCCATGAAGAATAATCTTATTGCTCTTCTTGATGAAACATTTCCAGGTATAAATACCTTCTTTGACAGCCCTGCAAGAAATGATGGAAGCCAAAAATGGGTGGATTTTGTCACTATCTTCTGGCACGTTGACTGTGTACGTAGACATTCTATTTCTTCGTTCTCTGAGCGGTATCAATCTTGGTGTAAAAAGAAAAAATATAATTTTCAGTCCCAAAAGCCTAACGATATATATGAATTTAGTCACGATCTTATCGCAACACTGTCAAAAGATAATGTAACGAAACTTTTGATTCAGCAAGCAGTTGATCAGCTAAATATAGCCTCAAAAAATGTGGAATCACTTCGTCTCCTTATGAACCAGACTGCCGCTAAACTTCCAGAATACCCAATAGTACTTGATATGGCTGGGGTAGGAACTACACTCGGCCCGCAACTGATAGCTGAAATCGGTGATGTATCCCGTTTTTCTCATAAAGGTGCTCTAACTGCCTATGCCGGGGTTGATCCAGGTGCCAATCAATCTGGTGACTATGAGCAACAAAGTGTTCGAACATCAAAGCGAGGAGCTCCACAACTCAGAAAAACCTTATTTCTAATTATGGACTCACTTATGAAACTGGCACCTCCAGATGATCCGGTATACGGATTTATGATGAAAAAACGTGCTCAAGGCAAAGATTATTACGTTTATATGACCGCTGGTGCAAACAAATTTCTCCGTATTTATTACGGACGAGTCAATGAATACCTCTCATCATTGACTTCTTAATAGTAGTTTTTCATCTTTCCCTTTTCAGCCGGCAATAATTGGCGGCTTTATTGTGATACCAATTTTTTAATATAACTTATTTTAAAAATAACTATTGACTTTTTCTTTGCAGGCTACCGGGCGGATTCGAGACTTTCACTCGTTGGAAACGTGCGCCGCCAGGCGCACATAAGAAAAGGAGGATTCCACTCTGCCCTTCAGAGAGAAATCCTCCTTTTTCTATAAACCGTTTATGGCAGCAAAACATAATTTCCCGCCAAATCTTCAAACGTATCCCGTTTTCTGATAAGACAGACCTCCCGGTCCTCTTTTACCAGAACCTCTGCCGGTCTAAGCCTTCCATTATAATTAGAACTCATAACATGACCGTAGGCGCCTGCATCCAATACACCGATAACATCTTTTTCCCTCATAGAGGGAAGCATTCTATCCTTTGCCAGAATGTCTCCACTCTCACAGATATTTCCTACAACAGTAACCCTCTCCTTCTTCCCAGACATTTCCACGCTTTTTCCATATACCTCAATCTCATGATATGAATCATATAATACAGGACGCATAAGAACATTAAACCCAATATCTGTACCGATATATTTATTCTCATGATTGTTTTTTACTGCAGTTACAGTCCCCAAAAGAACAGAGGATTCTGCCGTCACATAACGGCCGGGTTCCGCTCTGAATATGATCTCTCTTCCATATTCTTCTGCAAAACGGTACATGATCTCATCCAGCTCTTTTCCCAAATCCTTTAAATCCAGCCTCTTTTTCTTATCCTCTTTATGATAAGAGATACCGAATCCCCCGCCAAAATCCACAAATTCCAAATCAGGGAACTCCTTTGCGCAGTTCAGAATAGAATCTACACTCTTCAAATACTGCTCTTTATCCAGAAACAGAGAACCAATATGCTGATTCAGACCAATCAGAGCGAGGTTATGGCGGGCAAGTATCTCCTTCACTTCATGCAGCATTTCCGCATCAATTCCGAATTTCGTCTCCTTGCCTGCTGTCACAACTTTCTGGTGGTGTCCTGCACCGTGTCCCGGATTCAGACGAATGGCAACCTTTCCACCCGGATTCAGCCTGCCATACTGCTCCAGCTGAGACAGGGAATCCACACTGGTAGTCACCCCTGCCTCTATGGCATAGCACATCTCCTCCTCAGACACATTATTACAGATATAAAAAATCTGGTTCGGCTCATAACCTGCCATTTTTGCCAGATATATTTCTCCCGGTGACATGACATCCACCTCAAGGCCTTCTTCCTTGACAATCTGCAGAAGGGCCGGGTTAAAATTTGCCTTTATAGAATAATCAATTACAAAATGCGGATATGTCACCATTTGTTTCAATTCCCTGCACCGGGAACGCAAAATACCTTCATTATATACATAAACCGGACTGCCGTATTTGGCAGTCATCTGTTCTGGCTCCATAGTTCCAAAGAAGCCTGCTTCTCTCAGGTTGTGCTCCATAATCGCTTCTCCTTTTTACACTTTTCCATGCTTAATTCTTGACAAATTATATCCTATTCTTTATAATTTGTAAAATAAATTAATTGCATAGATATGATTCGTTTTTTTGATAGGAGTTCTTATGAATACAACGTCCCTTGAAACTTTTTTAGTGCTCAGTAAAATACGTAATTTCACAAAAGCTTCCGAAGCGCTTTTCGTAGCCCAGTCAACTGTCACAAACAGAATTGCCGAGTTGGAAAAAGAACTGGGACAGCCATTATTTATCCGCAGCTCAAGGAGCCTGAAACTGACAGAGGCCGGTATCAAATTTACAGATTACGCCAACCGTATAATCGCACTGGAGAAATCGGCTGTGGCTGCGCTGAACACCCAGGACTTTTCCGAGGAGAGTCTGCATATCGGTACCACCAACACCATTTATGAATGCCATCTGCGGACGCCTCTGCTTGACTATATGCAGGAACACAGGAAAGTAAATGCAAAGGTCACCATATCACATTCCATGGAACTTCTCCATGCACTTCAGGATGATCTGCTGGATTTTGCCTTTACTTATATCCCGCTGAAAAAGCAGGGATTTAACTGCCAGTGTTTCAAAAAAGATGAGCTGGTTCTTGTCTGCCGCTGCAGTGACACAACATACCAGAAGGGTATCACCAGGAAAGAGCTACCAAAACTGAACTACCTATTCTGCAATTTTGCCCTGCAGGAGGTAGGACTCTTTATCCGCCAACTCTTTCCTGACAATTACCAGTTTCCCTTTGAGATAGACAACAGTACAAAGCTTCTGGACTTTGTTCTGGCAGGACTGGGGTATAGTTTTCTTCCCCTGAGTCTTGTAAAAAAGGAGATTGAAGCCAACAGGCTCCGCGCTGTGCCCCTGCTGGATTTTGACTCACCTAAAATAAATAATTATCTCACCATGAAAGAGACTCTGAAGTTTCCCTTTGCACTTTAAACGCATCTGTCCGGTCATCTGAACAGTTGCCTCTATACCACTTTTTTCTGCTGCTGTGCCAGACTGTCAAACTTATTTTCCAGCAGTACCAGTCTGGTCTCCAGTTGATTCACTTTCAGATGGTACAGCTCATTCGTCTGTGAAACACTCAGTGCCTCTGTAAATTTGCGGCTCAGATCCACATGATTCTCTGCAACGATTTTAATGTTGCGCTGAATTTCATTTTCTATGATACACTTGGTCTGCTCCAGATCACTCTTTACAATGGCAAGATCTTTTTCAAGATTATCAAGCCGTGTTTCAACCTTATTGAGCTGTACTTTTATTCCTCTTATGGATTCTTCTACCTGTTCAAATCTTTTATCAATCTGTCTGAACTTTTCATCTATCTGCTCGAACCGCTTATCAATCTGTTCAAACCTCTTATCAATCTGTTCAAATCTCTTATCGATCTGTTCAAATCTCTTATCGATCTGTTCAAACCGCGCTTCCGTTCTCTCTGTACTCTCGTCCAGACGTTTATTTACCTGTTCAAATCTTTCATTTACCTGCACATATAATGGCTGCAGCTTATTGTCAAACAACCTTTCCAGTGTATTGATATCTTCAGATGTAAATCCCATATCATATCCCCTTTCCAACGCGCATTCGCTGTCTTACCGGCATCCAGATCTTACTTGAACAGATCCGCTGTGGACAGCCGGCTTTCATCCACAGACTGCGAAGTATCCGTAAGACCTGACTGCTTTACTTGTTATGCTGTATAGCTTATCATATAAGAGTGCAAATTTCTATTGACATTTTGCATATTTGCATTTTTTGTAGACAGTGCGAAAATTTGCCCTTTTTCATTTTCTTAAATTTGTATCTATCTGCTGAAAATTTATTTTTGGGGGACATTTTTACATCTCTCTTCCGATTTTCTCTATTTTATGTCCATTCATCATTATATATTTTCACTATAAATTACCGAATACGCAGTGAGCGCAGTAAATGTGCAGGCCTGACTGACAGTTACAAATCACGTTTCATCGTTCCCGGTAAACCCGTACACCTCATAGGCTGTATACTCTTTATCAAAATGATACCCCAGTTTTTCCGCCAGCGCTGCCGAAGCAGGATTCTGGGCATCCCAGCTTGGATACATGCCTCTCTCCAGACAGTCAAGAATCAACTGTGCGGCACAGCACAGTGCCAGTCCCTTCCTTCTGTAATCCTGACGGGTATCCACCTCTATCTCAATCCCCTGCTTATATACGGTATAGGAGGATGCACCTGCCGCAAGAATATGCCGGTCCATGGCGGCGACCCCAAGCCCCCGCCTCCTGTAATCCTCATAATCCCTAAACTGTGAACACAGGTCCGCAGACCAGGATTCACCCATAGCACGCCTGTAGATTTCGCCGTCTATTCTGTGCAGCGAAAATCCTTCCGGACAGTTCTTTACTATTTCCTCAAGTTTCTTTTTATCAAATACGTCCGGTTCTTTCCTGATCGCATAGCGTATCACTTTCTTGGAACATCCCCGGTAAACATCCTCTATCATATCCTCCCAATCTGCAGAAGGCGGTACCATAATGACAAACTCAGATTCCCTGTCATCCGGTTTATTCCGCACAAGCCGCGCAGAGGGATTTCCCGCAAAGAAACAAAAATCCCCGACTACAATCTGTGCAGACTGCGGATCCTCCTCTGTATCTGCATAAGCTCTTCCCATACAGTCCTGAAGACAGGACCAGATCAAAGTCTCCTCCCAGCCTGCAAATAGATCCGCAATTTTACTTTTATCCAAAATCTCCACTGCTTTTTCCATACATCTCTCTTTCCCACGCAGTATCTCTGCCTATTCCAGTCAAATCCGTCTCCGCCGCATAAAGTTATCTACCCATATATAAATACCGTGAACGGCAGAACACACACTCCCGCCGGGTCATCTGATTCACTGGCGTGAACAACAGTTTTTACAGCTACCAGTATAACACATTCATAAATTTCATGTTGACATTTTCGACTCACCTGCATATAATAAATAGTTGTTTCTCACAACAGTTGTAATTTACAACTATTTTAAGGAGGCCGTTTTATGAATAACCATTTTGTCAGCATTATCAGGCGCTGTGAATTGTCATATGTAAGAGCCGAAATGGAAAAATACGGGCTGATTCCTCTGGAAGGCAGACTGATCCGTATCCTCAAGGACAAGAGCTGCAGCCAGGAGGAAATGGCCGAATATCTGAATCTGGATAAGGGCAGAATCGCCAAAAACCTGGCATCCCTGGAAGAAAAGGGGTTTATATGCCGCAGAGTCAATGAAAATGACAGGCGCCAGAAATTTGTATCCCTGACGGAGAAGGGAGAGGAAATCTATGAACATATCCGGGATATTTACAGATCCTGGGACGAAATCTGTTATACCGGCTTTTCCCAGGAGGAACAGCAAATACATCAGGACCACATCAAACGAATTGCAGCCAATGCAGTTGCATACAGAAAAAAAGGAGGAAGATAAATGGTAAAAAATCTGACGGAGGGAAAGCCTCTCAAGCTGCTTTTTTTCTTTGCCCTGCCCATGGTTATCGGAAACTTTTTCCAGCAGCTTTATAATATGGTAGATTCCATGGTAGTGGGAAAATTTGTAGGTGAGGATGCACTGGCCGCTGTAGGCTCCTCCTTCCCTGTTGTCTTTCTGGCTGTAGCCATCGCCGCGGGACTTTCCATGGGATGTACGGTTGTCATCTCCCAGCTCTTTGGGGCAGGTCAGATCCGGGAAATGAAGACAACCATTTCCACTGCTCTGATCGCATTGGGTGTGATCGGACTGGCTATTATGGCAGCCGGGGGGGTGGGCGGCGCGCCCCCTCCGCGATTATGGCAGCCGGTGAGCTGGCAGCCGGTCCGCTTCTGAAGCTTCTGGGGACGGACGCTGATATCATGGCGGATTCTCTCACCTATCTGCGGATTTATTTTGGCGGAGCTGTCTTCCTCTTTCTTTACAATACTTTGAACGGTATCTACAATGCCCTTGGGGACAGCAATACTCCCCTTAAATTTCTAATGGTGTCAGCCCTTACAAACATTGGGCTTGATCTGCTGTTCGTGATCCGCTTCCATATGGGCGTGGCTGGTGTTGCCTGGGCGACCCTAATCGCGCAGGGCCTGTGTGCTGTAGTCTCCTTCTTTGTTCTGATCAAACGGATGAAGAATATGGAAAGTGAACCTGCTGCCGCGGATAAAAAGTTTGCTTTCTTTGAGGCAAACGCAGCCCGCAGAATTGCCCGTGTAGGTGTCCCCTCCATGCTGCAGCAGTCCATTGTGTCCCTGAGCATGATGTTCATGCAGGGACTGGTCAACTCTTACGGAAAGGTATTTGTAGCAGGCTATACGGCAGCCACAAAAATTGATACGCTTGCCATGATGCCCAACATGAACTTTTCAAATGCCATGTCAAGTTATACAGCACAAAATATCGGAGCAGGAAAAGACAAACGGGTTGTTCAGGGTTATAAAGCCTGTCTGCTCATGGTCCTGATATTTTCCCTTATCATCACTGGTATTATTTATCTCTTCGGACCGCAGCTTCTCAGTCTGTTCCTGAACAGCGGTTCTGAGGGCAGCGCTATGGGATACGGACTGAGATATATGAAGACCGTCTCTGTATTTTATGTATTAATGGGACTTATGTTTGTAGGCAACGGCCTTTTACGAGGTGCCGGAGATATGGGCGCCTTTATGTTAAGCTCCATGTCCAACCTGTTTTCCAGAGTTGCCATTGCATACCTGCTGGCCCATTTCATCGGTTCCAGCGCAATCTGGTGGTCTATTCCCATTGGCTGGGGAATCGGCACCATCTTCTCCTTTATCCGCGTACAGAGCGGAAAATGGAAACTGAAAAAACTGGTGGACTGATTCTGTAAAAGCCGCAAACAAATCTCCGGTTCCCGCAGAAAGATTTTCTCTGCCGAAACCGGAGATTTTATTAAACCACCATTCTGTTCTCTGTTTTTATCGAAGCGGCTTTCGCTGCCCCCAGCATTCCTGATGCGTCGCCAAGCGATGCTGTAACGATCGTACACGCTTTTCTGGAAATCTCCAGTGCATGGGTATCCACAACTTCTCTCGCCTTTGACAGCAGGCGTTCTCCTGCCGCTGACATACCGCCTCCGATAATCACACACTCGGGATTATATAAATTTATCACATTTACAAGGCCGAATCCCAGAATCTCACCAGTCTCCTCCATGGCCTCCCTTGCAAGCTGATCCCCTTCATCAAAGGCTCTGGACACCATTTCTGCCGTGATCTCTTCCGGGTCCTTCACCCAGTCTGTAAGCACTGTCTTCTCTTTTGCCTCAATCTTTTCCTTTACTGTCCGCAGAAGCCCCAAAGCCGACACATAACGCCCCAGACAGCCCGAGCTTTTACAGCGGCAGGGTCTGCCCTCCCGATACATATTCATATGGCCAATTTCACCCATGCTGCCGGTTGCACCGTACAAAATATGTCCGTCTATCATGACTCCTGCCCCTAAACCTGTCCCCAGTGTCAGAAGTACCACATTCTTTTTCCCCTTCCCCGCACCGAAATAACATTCCCCGTACAGATTTACGCGGACATCATTGTCAATAAATACCGGTATACCCAACCGTTCTTTAAACCATCCGGCAATGGGAACATTTTCCCATTGGGGAAAATTAGGTGAAAACAGGGAGATTCCCTTTTCTATATCCAAAAGCCCGGGAACCCCCATTCCCATGACCTCCACTTCCTCTGCCGCTGCCCCTGCTTTTAAGAGCAGCTCCCTGATATTATCTGCCATTCGCTGCAAAACGCCCTCAGAGCCCAGACTGACCATGGTCGGTGTCCTCTGTTCGGCCACCACAGAAAAATCTTTTGTGAACAGAGAGGTCTTGATATTCGTTCCTCCCAGATCCATACCAATTATATATTTTTTCATTCTATGTCCTTTCCGGCAATTCCCCGGCTGCCTCCGGCCGCAGCCCGTATTTCTGCAGAGCACAGTCTGCGCAGCACCACCTGCTATACATCTGATTATACATAACATACAGGTCAAAAACAATACTCCCACAGCAGATAAACCAATCGCTCTGGTACCTCGGGACTTTCATGCCTTTGCCCTGAAAACACCTCGCGGGACAGCGGAACATGAACAATTACCGAAAAAGCCGCCGCCAAAATTTCCGGCAGCGGCAGATATATTTCTACAGATCATCCACCAGTGCACTGCTCTTTGCATAAGCTGTGCTTCTGGCTTCAAAGAAGTCTGTCTTGATCAGATTCGCATTGCTGTACTGTCCCACCCAGCGCATGCTCTCCGGCTCCGTGTCATGGCCATCATAAATCCCTTCAAAGCCCAGACTGAAACAACGGAGGTTTCCCAGATATTTTATATAATCCCTGACCATCTCGCCGCTCAGTCCGGCAATATCCTCTCCGATCACATACGCTCCCCAGGCCATTTCCTCTTCACAGCCCTCTCTTATCATCTTCCGGTATATTTCCACTTTATCTGCCGTGAACATTTCCGGCTCCTCTTTTTTCAGTTCCATAAGAATATTCCGGAACAGCCACAGATGTGTGTTTTCGTCACGGTTGATATAACGGATCACCTGCGCAGTGCCCGGCATTTTGTGGTTTCTTCCCAGATTATAGAAAAACATAAAGCCGCTGTAGAAATAAATACCTTCCAGGATGTAATTGGCAACAATGGTCTTCATAAAAGTAAACATATCTTTTTTCTGCTGGAAATCGTTGTACAGGCTGCCGATAAAAGTATTTCTTTTCAGAAGATGTGCATCATCCCTCCACTGATACAGAACCTCCGTGCGTTTTTGAGGTTCACAGATCGTATCCAGCATATAGCTGTAGCTCTGGCTGTGCACAGCCTCCTGAAAAGCCTGGATGGACAGACACAGATTCACCTCATTGGCTGTGACATATTCACTGACAGCCGGCAGATTGGCTGTCTGGATGCTGTCCAGAAAGACAAGGAAGGAGAGGATC
>OAVG01000131.1_pt1 | contig 68386 bp, 60 predicted proteins | sample 1495271 | NCBI WGS metagenome assembly OAVG01 (sample SAMEA2580077, study PRJEB22360) | human gut metagenome | biome: human gut; feature: human-associated habitat; material: faeces | place: Denmark | collected 2008/2010 | reverse complement strand
AGCTTGATCCGTTCGATTGCTTTTTTCTCTAAATCCATTTCTTTCTCCAAACCTTTAATTTAAAATGTTAGTTCCAAGCGTTTTGCCAGCTTATGGGCATAGGTTCCAATATCATTCAGGCTGCTTCGTCCACCCTGCCATGCCGCCTTAAATTCTTCTTTTTTGTTCGGATCTGTAATAGCAGCAAGAGCCGTTTCATATCTCCGCCTGTCTTCGAAATGCCCATACATGAATGAATCCAAAGATTTTGCAACCTCCTGCCATTTTACTGCCAGACCATCATCTGGTGTTCTTCCAAAGACATCCTGGTACCAGTCAGCTGCTCCACCAAAAAGAAATATCGGAACCTCTGCGCTACCATCCTTTGACTGTGCACCGTATGACGTGTTAATCAGGAACACGGTCAATGCTGCTGTTTCCCAGTCATCTGCCAGAAATGTATATGGATCGCTGGGATTTATCAACTCAAATTCCATTCTTCCACCTCCGTCAAATCCTTAATTTTAAATATTACTCTCAATGTAAGTAATCGCCCGAAATATTGGGTAGAACTGCTGCGGCACCACAGCATTCCCTAAACATTTAAGTCTGTCCACCCTATCGGAAACCCCATCAGCCACTCCATAAGGGCGGGGTTCGATTTCCCACCGCTTCCACACACAAGGTTTTTCCGTTCTTCCTCTGTTATGATTTTGCAGTCTCTGAGTTTTTTCATCTGTCTGAAATTTCCCGTCCCTCCACATAATGGTGCGCCTGTCGTTGGACGCGGCCACAATAGCAATCCTTTCTCCTCGGAACAATCCTCCGACATTCCTAGCTTCACTGGAATAGGCTCTTGCCTCGTATCCTGCCTCTTCAAGCCCGGAAAGTATGTCTTTAAGTGCTTTTCGAACAAGTCCAGCAACATTTTCTCCAACGACCCAGGAGGGCCTGAGTTCTTCGATAACTCTAAGCATTTCCGGCCAGAGGTAGCGGTCATCCTCCTTGCCTCGCCGCTTCCCGGCAACGGAGAATGGCTGGCAGGGGAACCCTCCTGAAACAATGTCAACTGTATGTAATCCTGTGCGTTCATAGAAACTTTCTCCCGTTAATGTCCTTATATCTCTCCAGCGGGGTATATCGGGCCAGTGCTTTTCAAGCACCTTTGTAGGATAGTCCGCCCATTCACACTGGCCCACCGTCTGTATTCCGGCCCATTCTGCCGCCAGATCCAAACCCCCAATGCCGGAGAACAAGCTTAAATGTGTCAACATCTTATTCTCCAAAATCCTCCACCATACTCCCTCAATAACTCCGCTGCCTCTGCCTGTCCCTTCTCTTCCAGAAACTGAATCACATCATCCATATCACACAGCCGTTTCCTGCGAAGAATTTCTTCAACCTGCCGTGTCCCAATTGCCCGATAAAATCTAGTCGGTGTATGTACGGTCGCCATCCTCCGGGATGTTTCCTGCACCTCTTCCATAATCTGCTCTAATATATTCTTTTTCATCATTTCCCGATTCCTTCCCGTTCTCCTGCAGATAGTCCTCTAATTCCATCTGACCGTCACATTCATAATGTTCCAACTTCTTAATCCATTCTGGCAGATCTGCCATGGTCCCTCCTTTCCAGGCCGGGAAAAGGAGGTTGATAGGCCCCGGCCTGTAGGTCAAAAGGTATACGTGACATACCGCAATCTGAACCCGTTGTTATGTATGTATCAACTCCTGTGGGGGCAGGAGATAATACCGCTATCATGTTGTTCTTCTAAATAATAGATTAACATTTTCTTCATCTTTTTTCTTTTTATGGCACAGGCTTGTCCCTGCATACACTGGCCTCTATATACTGCTTTTTTCCTTATAGTTCACAGGTAGCTCTCCCCATATCTCTTGCGGAAGGATTCCCGCGCTTCCTCTTCTGTCTGTCCCTCTGACACCGCCCGCTTCTCCCAGGCAAGCTGCCCTATCATCTTTGACATGACCTCTGCCATCGGGTTTCCATGGATTCGGCGGGATAGCTCTCCCATATTATGGCAGTCATTACAGCATGGGATTGTGAGCCCATCCTGATCTGACTGCTTTCTCTTGGATGTACCTCCGATCAGGTGATGGGTGGCCTCCACTGGACGGCCACAGAACAGACAGTTGCTGTTATACCTGGTTACAATTCCTTCTTTTCTCATGTTCTTCCTCCATTATGCTTGTGTTTCTCTATAGTATCTGCTACAATAGAGGTGGATTTAATCCAAAATGTACGATGTGTAAGGCCCTGATGGTTTGGAGATCATTGCAGGGCTTTACTGCTGTCCTGAATTCTTTACCGGGATATGTACAGGTTCCAGATGGAATTTCGTACCCTTCTTCTGCTCCTCTTTGCATTCTTCGCATAACCTTCCCTCTCCCGGATCCAGTAAGCAATTACATTTCCGACATCTATTCCATCCTCTCATTGTATTTCAGCCGCCTATATTACGATTACGCCATACCATGTTAATATCAACAGCGCTAACGTAAAACCAAACAGGAAACTCATTGCCTCTGCCCAGCTAACTGCCCAACGCAAATCTTCTGATTCCATCTCCCCATTCCATATTTCTTCCTCCCAATCAGGCCGAATGGCATACTCCCCAATGTGGTATTCTTGCTTTACTTCTTCGCTCATCTTATGTTTCCTCCCTATATGCCCTCAGGCATTTTTTGTAATTTTGATATTGGGGATAGTTGTTAACGGACGGTAAATTAAACTATTTGCAATCTCCTCCCGCTCTTCCTGCGGAAGTTCTTCCATCCGCACTCCCTTATCCCCAATCTTGACCCAATTTGAATATGTAATCCCCTTTTTTTCCACTCTTATCACTCCTTTCTTGGCATTGTATGTATCACTGCTTGTACATCTTGCTTGTTTTCTTTCCCCTCCCGTCCTATACTGGATCTACAGGCCCACCGGTGCTACGCCGTCTTACCATTCCTCTGCTCCAGAAAATCTACCGCTTTTAAAAAGCTCTCCAGATCTACACGTTTCTTCTCACTCAGTTTCATAAGTACCTTCGCTACTGCCTCTGCTTCCTGTTTCTGCTCGCTTCTTACCAATGTTTCTGTTCCATTTTTCTCTGACATGGTTTTTCTCCTTTCCTTGTATTTTCTCCCCTCCCGTTCTATACTGAATTTACAGGCCCCCGGCAGGGCCGAGTTCTATATGAAGGGAGGGGAGTAATATGGCTGTTGAACAAACATATGTTAGCGTTTATTGTCCGCACACCAGTCACATATGTAAGGTTCCTGTTGGTATGTTTAACAACATTATTCATATACAAAACTATTGTGATTACTCCAATGGTTGTGCCCCTTGTGATGAGTGTATACAGACTATACGGGATAGAATTACTAATGACCGAAATGTCGTTTACAAAAGTCATTCAGAACCTTTGCATTTGTTTTCAGTTGGGTATAAATCTTAGGATTTGCTTCCAATGCTGATTTTCCATACAGCAATGCTAATATTAGCATTGCTGTACTGCCTTTATTTTCAAACCATTTCAAGCCATTTCCTACTATCAGACTTACAATTAAGCCATTTATAGTTTCTGAATGGCATTGCAATGTCTGCTCATCCGTAGAAAATTCTTCGTCCAGTAAGTCTGCTATCTCTTTCTCTGTTAATTTGAAATAATCTTCCATGTCCTGTTTCACCTCCTCCTTAGACTTCACTTCTCTATATATCGTATTTTATAGACTTAAATGCTATTTGTCAATATCTTTTTAGTATTTATCTTGACTTTTTTAGACTTCACTGCTATATTAAAATCATGAAATCATTGAATGGAGGTGAAACATTTGGAAACAATCAATTCCAGAATAAAGAATTTCAGAAAATCAAAAGAACTTAACCAAAGTGATTTTGCAAAACGAATTGGAATAACCCAGCGAGGTGTTAGCCATATAGAGCAAGATGGTCATAATGTATCTGATGTAACTATTAAATCTATTTGCCATGAATTCAACATTAGTGAAGCATGGCTCAGAAATGGTATAGAGCCAATTTTTACTCCTACCGATACATTCAGCCTTGATTCATTTGTAAAAGATAGGGGAATGTCAGATTTAGAATTACGGATTTTAAAACGCTACTTCGCTTTAGATCCTAAAACCCGCCAAGATGCTCTTTCTTATTTTCTTAGCGGCTTAGAAACTGAGGTGCAGCAAGAAACTGTCCGCAGAATGCCTCAGTCTGAAGAAGAGCTATTGGCTGAGTCTACGATTGAGCCAGCCGACAAGGCTATATAAAAACGCCCAACCTTCCCAGCATAGAAATTAGGTTAAAAAATAATGAGTATCAGTTGTGTCACACCATGGAAGTCTAAATTATAGTAGATAGTTTTTGTCTGCTTGAAGTAAAATGCGTATATATTCTTTCTATGATTATGTATGTACACTCTTTTCGTCATTTGCACCAACCTTTCTTTTATTTGGAAGGTTGGGCGCAATATGAATTATAATATAGAAATTATTGGAAAATATATGGTAATTTTTTCCTGTATAGAAGGATACCAATGAATATGCGAAAAAAGCTCTTTTCAGTTATCATCACAATTATTATATTATCCTTAATAATTGCACTATATTTACAAAAGAAAACCTATGAAAAAAAGCTTTCTGCTTGTGCCTCTATCGAATATTCAAAAGGTTATGCTCAAAAAGATAATGCCAAAATTTCTACACCTAGAAATGGAGCAGTTTTAAAAGGCACTGTCTACAGCTATTTTGGTGGTGATTATTCGAATAGTAAACAAGACCGTATGCCTTTGGCTCCTTTTCTCATCCGGCCTCCACATAATTCAGAATATGACTATCTTTTGAAATTAACTGAATCACATGATTACGATACGATTTACCTGATCTACATTCAAGGTGGAAAAGATAATGTAAAGCTTTATTTACCATGTGGGGAATATGATATCAAAATCGCTTATGGTTCTACTTGGAGTGGGAAAGCTGATTTATTTGGTGATGAAACCCAATACTATAAATGTGAAGATACATTTACCTTTTATCGAGAAGGCGGAGCTTCATACGGACCTGAATTGACACTTGATGATTTTTTAAATGGAACTCTTAATGTAAAAACAATATCTGAAGATGAATTTTAAAATTCAGTAGAAAGCAAAACCGCCCGGTATTGGCGTACCGAGCGGCTTTACATAGATTATCTCTTACCAGAATATACCAGAAAGATGCAATCAACTAATCATCTGCATTATATCATTTCTGGTACGTCCTGGCAAGGGGCGTATTTTTTGCACCTAAAAATCATATAGATTGCAACAGGAGATGAGATGATGAATGAAAATGTTTTAAAAACTGCAGCCCTTTACATCCGGGTATCTACAGACAAACAGGAGGAACTTTCCCCCGATTCCCAGAAACGGCTTTTGTTAGAATATGCCAAAAATCACAATATGATTGTTCCACCAGAATATATCTACATGGAAAATGGGATATCCGGACGGCGCGCAGATAAGCGCCCCAAGTTTCAGCAGATGATCTCTGCTGCAAAATTAAGTTCCCATCCCTTTGATGTGATCCTGGTATGGAAATTTTCCCGTTTCGCCCGCAATCAGGAGGAAAGCATTGTCTATAAGTCCATGCTCCGGAACAAATGCCATGTAGATGTTGTCAGTATCTCTGAGCCCCTGATCGAAGGGCCATTCGGCGGCCTGATCGAAAGAATTATTGAATGGATGGACGAGTTTTATTCAATCCGGCTCTCTGGAGATGTGACCCGTGGAATGACCGAAAATGCCCTGCGCGGTTCATATCAATGCAGGCCACCGCTGGGATATCGGATCCCCTATCATAAGGCCACCCCGGAAATTGTCCCGGAGGAGGCTGAGATTGTTCGGCTTATCTTTGAAAAATATGTCAATGGAATGAGTATTTTTTCCTTAACCAAATATCTTAACAGCCAGGGCTTTAAAACCAGTCACGGGAAACCCTTTGAAAAACGCAGTCTGGAGTATATCTTGCAAAATCCCGCCTATGCTGGGGATATCCGATGGAACCGGTGCAATAATACTACCAAGGAAGTCCGTGATCCTTCTGAATGGATTGTGAGATCCGGCCACCATCCGGCTATCATAAGCAAGGAGCTGTACGAAAAGGCTCAGGCCCGTTGGCAGAGTGAATATAAACCCAGAAATGCCAAACCCAGTGAAGTCACCAAACACTGGCTGGCCGGACTGGTGAAATGTCCTTCCTGCGGCCGTTCCCTTTCATCTTGTGTAATGCACAGAAAGAGTCTTCCAGATACATTTTCTTTCCAATGCGGCGGATACCTGAAAGGCAAATGTTCTCATAACTGTTATGTGCGTGAGGAATCCATTGTACCTGCTATTTTAAATGCACTGAAAGAAGTTCTGTCCTGTGGCACTATTAAGTATGACCTGAAACAGACAGACGCGGTGCAAGATCAATCAGAGGACGAATTACGCTCTCTGAAACGCCGCCTGGAGCGGGTAGAGCAGAAGGAACTGAGGGCCAGAGAAGCCTATATGGAGGGTATTGATACAAAAGAGGATTATCGGAAAAATAAAGAGCTGCTGAACAGGGAACGTGAAGAGCTGACCGAACGCATTTCGCAGCTTGAGGCCTTACCACAAAAAGAATATGATGATGCAGTGATGTTAGACCGGATATCAAATGTACTGGATATCCTGCATTCCGATCAATTCAGTGTTGCAGAAAAGAATGCGGCCCTCAAAAGCATCATTGACAAGATTATATATGACAAAGAACAGAATCATATTGATGTGTACTATTACATGATGAAAACCCCAGAAAACCAGATAAAATAAGGCTTTCCGGGGTCTTCCCTTGGCTTATATCCTCTTTCGGTATGGTCATCCAGTCCGGACACTGAACCTGCCTCCCGTCGCAGTATTGAGTAAGGATGGGCTGGCGGACGCCGGGGCGGGAAAGGTAGGCGTCAAAGATTTCATCCACCACCTGGGAGATACTCTGGAAAATGTTTCTGCCGTAAATCCACTTATGGTCAAAGGCGGTAGAAGATGTGATGGTAAAATCATACCCCTGGTTCCTGTACCATTCTGTATACACCCGATTTAAGGTAAATGACATGATGGCCAGCACGTTGGCGGTAATGGAGCTTTCAGGCCAGGTGGAATAGATCTCACTGGAGGCCACGTTCTTAATATAATCCCGATAGGGAACATAGTAATTTCTGGCTGTGGAATCGCTTGGAACTCCGTCATGAACTACAACTGTCTGCGGAACCACCACACGGCTTAAAACAATCTCACCGCTTTCATTGACCGGTTTTATCTCATCCTCTGCAATCTTGGGAGGATAATTTCCGTAAAGGGTGTGATCCGGGATCACCACCGGATCCTCAGGAGGCTGCTGCCGCCCCACAGGCGTCATGGCCGCCGGCTGGATGGCATTGGAATCTGCCAGGATCTCGGTGCCGGAAATGGCAAGGGGATCAAAGCCTTCTGCCCGGATGATAAGGTCGTATTCGGAATATGGCTGAATGATCCCCGGACTTAAGCTGTATTCCACCGGAGGTGCAGGAAGGGAGAGCTGTTCCGTCTGGCCGGAGGAATTGGTTTTTACCTCCTCCAGCACCCGGTCAGGCTCTCCCTTGGTGCGTATGCTTACGGTTGCATTCTGAATGGGAAAATTGTTCTGGATATTGACTACGTTGATCTGTAAGAAACCTCTGGAACTTGCTTCCTGAGCTTTTACCATATGAAACCTCAAACAGTCCGTGTTTACTTACAATATAAGCAGCTCTGCCATGATTATGACTGTTTGCAGAATATTTTTTCAGTATGCGGTCTTTATTTCACATATGATATGAAATCGGCAGCCGCTTACCCGTCAGATCCTGCCGTATAACGCGGAAAACGCAGATCCAGAATCCCCTCCTCCCAGATCACAGCGTCCATGAGACAATCATGGGATTCACAGGGAATCTGCTCCTCCATCAAACTCCCCCTGCAGAGCACAGCCCGGATACCCGGCACTGATTCCAGATACCGGTCGTAAAATCCTCCCCCATAACCCAATCGGCGTCCATCCCTGGAACAGGTCAGACAGGGAATGAGCGCCAGAGAGACAGACCCCGGGGGCATGATCCTGCAGGTGTCCAGCGGCTCCTCGATCCCATAGCTGCCCGGCGCCAGATCATTTAAAGAGCTTATCTGACGTGCCTCCATAATCCCTTTTGAAACGCACTTAGGGACAGCTATTTTCTTTCCCAGATCAAGGGCAGCCTGTATCAGAGGCTTTGTATGGATCTCCCGATCCGTTCCGACGAAGCAAAATACTGTGTCCGCCTGCCTAAAGCACTCCCAGCTTACAATCCGCTCGATGATCCTCTGATCCGCCTGTCGGCAGTAAGAAGGATCCAGACAGCTGATCTGATCCCTGATCCTGCGCCGGAGAGATTTTTTTGCTGCCGCAGGATCATCTGAGATGTAACAGGAAACACCCTCCTGCCTTCCCCGGCAATCATCCGCCTTGCTGTGTTTTACGTCCACGCCCTGTTTTTCTGTTATATACTTCTCAATATCCGCCTCATATCCTCCGGCCTTCTCTGCCTTATGCTGCCCCATTTTTCTCCCACCGTCAATTCCTCATTGTTTCTCCCATTATAACGCCCATTTCCTTAAAAAGCCATACCGATACCGGAATGAAGTTTTTTTCTTCAGACCTTATCAATAGCAAAGCACCGTTCCGCCTGTACAGCTTTTCCTTTTATCAAAAACAATCACATTTCCATATCCCATACAGCCGTCGGCTTCCGTAAGATCTGTGGGTGAATTTACCTCCTGGTGGCAGAGGATCACCACATATTCCTGCTTTGCCGTTTCCACCTTTACCGCTTCTGCCATGGATGCCGGGTAGGTGATGCCCTTCAGAGCTGACCTTACGGGAATCAGAGATGCCCGTATCCTGCGTTCCTTATCTTTTTTTCCTCCTCCTATCACGGTAATCATGGACTGGAAGCCTTTTCCTGCCCGTTTTACTCCAAGGCGCGTCCTGGTTTCATACCGGTTGTAGTGTCTGGAGATTTTTCCTTCTCCTAACGCCGCCTGACATCCAGGACTTACAAATAAGAGCTCTGCCTTTACCCGTTCTCCGGTAAAGACGGCTCTGCCGTTTTCATAGGCAGCCCTTCCCCTCTCGCTGAAATTCCAATACTGTTCCATCTCGTGATCCCCGCCCCCATAGAGTTCATCGGCAATCACATAAAGACCGTCCCCCAAGGATACGATTTTCCGATTTACAAAGACGCCTTTGTGCATATACCCCAGATTTCCGCCCTGGATAAAGGCGTATCCGTCCTTTTCCTTAAACAGCTGCTTGACCGGCTGGGTTAATTTGGAGCATTCCCAGGCATCCTTACACTGCGTAAAAAATTCCCCATCCACGGTCACTGTATTATGGGCGTCCGGGTTTTTAAACTCAAATCTCCCTCGATCCACCACATACGTATATCGGCCAGAATCCGTCAGCACATCCTCTCCCGCCAGAATCAGATCCACATGAAGCTTATCGGAATGACCGTGGCCCGCCCCCATGGTTCCACAGTGGAAATGGAGCAGGTCTGCATCCTCCTCCCAGGAACTCCGGATGTAATAATTCCCGCTGTCATTTAAGGCTGCAGATATAAAATCCGGCCTTCGGCTTTCCAGTAAAGCATATTCCCTGGCCCCCTTCACGCCAATATCCCACAGGCTCTCAAAATCCAGTTCTGAGAATCCTCCAGATTTCAGCACCGGATCCTTTAACAGGTAAGCAGCTATGCTCATATAATCCCGCAGATCCATATCGTCGCTGTCACCCATGATAATCTGCCGATGATCCGGCCTGATCCAGGCCAGGTTGGCGCAGGCCATTTTTCTCATTGCTTCCCAAAGCTCATCCGGCGCCTTGATCCCGTTTCTTCCGGCCAGAAGAAGTACATCCTCAAAGCAGTGAAACACCTCATTGTGATACATGGGGGACTGCTCCCACTGTACGCCGTCATCAAAGATCTGCATACGTGCCTCCCGCGCCATACGCTCCAGAGCGATGGAGGTAAACCGCTCCCTGGTTTCAGGATCCGGCATCTGAATACCGATTTCAAAAAGGCCATGATTTTCCATGACTCCCCAGTTACTGATGTATCGGTAGGGGGAATCCATTTCTATAATATATTCCCCATGCTCCCGCAGGCATTTCCAGATCTTTTCCGCCCGCTCGTCCGTCATTAAGGGGCTGTCCTTAAAATACCGCAGTGCCTTCACCCAGTTTTCTCCCCGAATCCCTGCCTCCAGAATCCGCCAGGTCGTCTGCTCCGTTTTTGGCGTACGCCGTATATTGTCAATAAAATCCATGAGCAGGCGGAAAAAATGCGTCTCATAGGCGCTGTTTCCCGTAAGCCAGTACGCCTGCCCCAGACAGATCAAAAAACGGTGCCGGTTAAACTGAAAGGTAAATTCCGGATCGTTTCCCGGACGATATTCCCAGTCAATGGGGGCGTCCTCCGGGAATATCACCGGCTCCCAGGTACGCTCCAGATCATGCTCCAGATCAAAGAGAAAGTAATTTCGGCACACCTCGTCTGCCACTCTTATGATATGAGCACAGTCCTCCGGGTATTTTTTCCGGCACAGCGCCGCAGTCTCTGCCGGATCATCAAAGAAAAAAAATTCATTTCCCCGTTTAAAAAGTTCCTTTGCTGTCATTCTCGTTTCCTCTCTCTAGCGGCATCCCTCTGCCGCCCCCAGGTTTATACACACTGACCACTGCTCTACCAGTACACATTCCAGTCTTTATATATCCGTGTCAGGGCTTCCATATAAAAATAATCTCCCCACAGATTGCACTCATCCACCCCATAGTGATTGCAGGTATTATACGGAGAATGATTCGAGTAGGTACTGTGGAGCACCAGTCCGTTTGACTTTGTCTCATCCTTCACCGCATACCCGTCTGCCAGAGCCTTCATAAACCGGGCTGCCAGAGACCGGCAGGCCGACGCCTTATCAGGATCCAGATACTTTGCCATTTCAAGAAGCCCGCAGGCTGCAATAGAGGCGGAGGAGGAATCCCTTGGCTGATCATCCCCGTCGCCAAATTCCAGATCCCAGAAGGGAATCAGATCTTCCGGCAGATGATTCAGGTAATAATCCGTAACCCCTTCAAAAATGGGGATATAGCTTTCCCGTTTCGTATATTTATACCCGATGGCCGTTCCGTAGATCCCCCAGGCCTGTCCTCTGGCCCAGGCGGAGCCGTCCCGGTATCCCTGGCAGGTGGCACCATGATCCGGTGCGCCTGTCTCACGGTTAAAGAAAAAGGTATGCCAGGTGGAAAAGTCGGGCCGTATCACATTTGCAAGTGCCGTATGGATATGACGCTCTGCGATATCCTTAAATTTGGGATCTCCCGTCTCCTGAGAAGCCCAGTAAAGAAGGGGCAGATTTAACAGGCAGTCGATGATCAGACGATAGTTATCCGGGGCATCCAACGGCCCCCATGCCTGAATAAACTGGCCTTTTTCGTGAAAACGGGTAATCAGCTCCTCTGCCGCCTTGATGGCCGCCTCCCGTCCCACCGCACTTTTCGTCAGCTTATAGCCTGCCACGCAGGAGGGGGAATACATAAATCCCAGATCATGCGTTTCTACATCCCTTTTTTCATTGATCCTCTTTAGAAAGCTTTCCATCTGGAGCTCTCCCGCACGCTTAAACGCCTCATTTCCCGTGTGCTCATAAGCCAGCCATATCTCCCCGGTCCAAAAGCCCGGAGTCCAGTCCTCATTTTCCGCAGGGGCATAAAACCCATTCTCGCTGTATGCTTTCTGAAAATGGTTTGTAAACACAGGAAGGTTCTTTAAAATCTGTCTGCAGGCCCTATCCAGCGCACGGCCCGCCTCTTCTTTTGTAAGCTCCGTTTTTTTCTCCAGAGCGTCTTTTCCGATCCAGCTCATATCTGTTTCCTTTCCCTCAAAATCTCATTCTCCGCAGCCCGTCAGTGCCCTGTTCCGAAGCCGCAGCCGGTCATCCCTTTACGCCGGAAGCCGCCACGCCCTCCACAAAGTATTTCTGCAGAGACAGGAACACAATCAGTACCGGAATCAGACTCAGCACTGAGGCGGCCATGATCAGCCCGTACTCTGATCCAAACTGGCTGATAAACATACGCAGCCCCAGCTGCAGCGTTTTCTTTGACTCCGTAGTCAAGTAAATCAATGGCCCAAGGAAGTCATTCCAAGTGTTTACAAAGGTGAATATCGTCAGAGTAGACAGCGCCGGCTTTGCAAGAGGCAGCATCACCCGATACCAGATCTGGTACTCGCTCATGCCGTCGATCCTGGCCGCCTCACACAGTTCTGTGGGGATTCCCTCATAAAACTGCTTCATCATAAACACACCGAAGGCGGAAAAAGCCTGAAGGCAGATGATTGCAAGATGGGTATCCGCCAGTCCCATAGAACGCATCATCATAAACTGCGGCACCATGTATACCTGCCAGGGAACGGCTATGGTTGCAATGTAGGCTAAAAACAGGGTGTTTTTGCCCTTGAAACTGAGTTTTGAAAAAGCGTATGCTGCAAAGCTGCTGGTCAAAAGCTGTAAAGAGGTGACGATCAATGTCAGCTTCACCGTATTGATAACAAACCTAAGAAGCGGAATCCTGGTCCAGATATCCACATAATTCTGCCATCTTGGATGTTCGGGAATCCACTGAATGGGGAAAATAAATACATCCTTATCCAGCTTAAAAGAAGCAGAAAGCATCCACGCAAATGGCACCAGCATCACAAAGGCCAAAAAGACCAGCACCATATAGAGGAACACCCTCATGGCTCTTGTTTTCGTATTTTTTATCTTCATTTTGGGGCTCCTCCTTAATTGGCATATTTCTTTTCCCCACGGAACTGTACCAGGGTAATGGCCAGAACAATGACAAACAGCACCATCGCCACCGCGCTTGCGTAACCAAGATTCCAGTTTCGGAAGGCTTCTTCGTAAATATGGTATACTAAAACAATGGCAGATTCATTTAACACGCCTGTGCTTCCCCCTGCCAGCATATATACGATGTCATATACTTTAAAACAGTTGATGGTAAGGATAATGGTGACAAAAAATGTTGTAGGCTGCAGCTGAGGCCAGGTAATATAGCGAAATCTCTGCCACGCATTGGCTCCGTCCAGGCTGCAGGCCTCATAAAGCTCACTGTTGATGCCCTGTAAGCCTGCCAGATAGATGACCATATAGTATCCCATATTCTTCCAGACCGAGAACATAACCACTGTAAACATCACCCAGTCCTTGTCAGCAGACCACTTTGGAAGCGCCTTGGCCGCCACGCCCAGCTGATACAGGATCATGTTCACCGGCCCGCTTTTTGCAGGGGAAAACAGCATATTCCACACAGCCGCTACAGCTACCAGAGAGGCAACATAGGGGAAGAAGCTGACCGTGCGGAAGAAATTGCGTCCTCTGACCTTTTGGTTTAAGAGAACCGCCAGCCCCAGGGCCACAAAAAGCGTGATGGGAACCGTAGCCACACAGTACACAACGGTATTTTTAAGGGAGGCCAGGAAACGCTGATTTCCCACCATCTGCATAAAATTATCCAATCCCACAAAATCCATGGGATTGTTGCCGTCCCATTTAAAAAATGCCAGTATAAAGGCAAAAAGCACCGGCCCCAGAGTGAACACGGCAAAGCCGATAAAGTTTGGAGCAATAAAGGAATAGGCGATCAGATCTCTCCTGGTCTGGCGGCTGAATCTCTCTCCCGTCTTTGCCTGGCGGATCCTGTCACGAACCTGGTCTGCCTTCTTTCCAAGCCTTATCCTTCTTTTCGGATCCGTCTCTTCATCGGCCTGTTTTAAAAGCTCGGCCAGCCGGGGCTCCAGAATATTCAGTTTTTCTCTGACCTTTGCCGGATCAACGGCTTTTGTCTTTCCCATATTCATCTACCTCTTTCTTTAAATGAGGCAGGCGGTTGATCCCGTCTGCCTCGTCTTTTACCCTTCTGTTTTCAGTCTCATGCCTATTGACCCAGAATGGCCGCTACTCTCTCATTCATATCGGCAATTCCCTCTTCTACGGTCATATTTCCTGCCATGATGCTGTCGTGAGCCTCATTTAATACAGTCTCTACCTCAGGACTCTTTACGTCTACCGGCATTTCCAGATACAGATTTGCCGTCTCAAGGGCCGCCTTGCTGTTTTCATCCTCCGGGAAACCTTCGGTGGAAGCAATGGTATCCATCGTCTCTGCGGTCATGATAGCCGGGAAGTTACCGGTGGAGGCTAAGACCTCTGCGCCCTCTGCTCCGCATACGAACTTCATGAACTCCCATGCAGCCTCCTTGTTGGGCGCGCTGGCAGGAATACTTAAGGAAGTGATCTGAGCTGCGGTAGAACCTGCCTGGGTTCCTTCAGGGTGAGGATATTTTACAATGCCCCAGTTGGCGCAGTCTGCGTATTCACCGGATTTTACCTTATCAATCAGAGTGGAAATAAACCAGGTACCCATATTCATCATACCTACGTTGCCCTGAGAGAAAGCGCCGGAGTAATGGAGGTTCGAGGTCTTTAAGGTTGCGTAATCCTGGCATACGCCATTTTCCTGCTCGTCTAATACAATGTCATAGTACGGCTTCAGATAGTCATAGTTTCCGTCCAGAATGGTGTGCTTTCCGTCGATCATGCCAAACATCTGCACCGTACTTCTCCATACATGGTAGTGAGCACCGTATACTTCCTGTCCTGGTTCTGTGCTGGTCAGTTTCTTTGCGATCTCATCATACTCCTCAAAGGTCATATCATTGGTAGGATAATCCACACCAGCCTTGTCAAATACATCCTTATTGTAATATACAACCCAAAAGTCGCTCTTAAATGGCAGCTCATACATCTTGCCGTCTACCTTTACCTGATCAGTCAGACCTTTATAGCCGCTTAAGTCCACGCTGTCCTTTTCGATATAGGAATCCAGAGGTTCCAGAACGCCCTTATTGACCAGAGCCATATATCCGGGCACATCCTTAATGGATACCACGTCAAAATCCGCACCGTTTCCGGTCAGCTGCGTAGTAAGGACTGTGCTGTAGTCGGAGCTTCCCAAATCTACCAGTTCAACGGTCACGTCAGGATGCGCCTTTTCATATGCCTTTACCAGAGCCTTGTAATATACGGTCAGGTCCTTATCCCACATGGCCCATTTTAAATGGGTCTTTCCGTCAGCTGCCGCCTGCTCTGTCCCTGCTGCCTCTGCAGATGTCTCGCCTGCTGATGCGGCCGCGCTCTCTGTCTTTGCCGCTCCCCCTCCGCAGGCAGTCAGGCTTCCTGCCATAGAAACTGCCAGTGCCATACTTACAAAACGTTTTTTCATCATCTTATCTCCTCCTTAAACTTGTTCCTCTCTTTGTTATGGCTTTATTATACAGGCTGGATCTCTGGGAATGAATGTAAAATGCACCAAAAAAATGCCTTTTTTTCTGGATTTTATTTCGTTCATGCAATTTTTCTAAAAAACCTGTATTTTTTTACGATAGTCCATCTTTTCTTACAATTGTATTCATTTGACAAAAAATCCCTTTAATATTATAGTAATTTATGGAAAAGCAAACGAGAGGGGGCGCATTTTATGCTCAGACCGGTTCTTCCAAAGACCATACGCGGCAAGATCATCCTGTATACTACAGCAGTCACCTGCTCTATCGCGATTTTTACAGTAGCTGTCTGCTCTTTTGTCTTTCAGTCTCTGTTAAAGAGAAATCAGATCCAGTCTGCCGAATACAGCCTGCGCATCATCTGTGACAATACGGCCGGAGATCTAGAAAATATTCTTTCCTTTTACAGATGGTGCTCTTTTAACACGGATATTGCCGCCTATCTGGATGCCTTTCAGGACCAGACCCGTATGCCCGGTATCTCCGAGAAAAATTCCGGCCTCAGAAGCGTGGCTCTGCACACCTATGAACGCTTAAAAGAGGAATATTACAACACACATTCCTCCGAATACATCAGCCGCATCCTTCTTTCTCCCTTAAACAGCTGCAGCTATATGCAGATCTGCGATACCACCTCCACAGTCACCGGCATTTCCGTGCAGGAGCTTACAAAGGAAACGTGGTTTCAGGAGATCTTCGGGGATGGGAACCTTTCTCGGAGAGTTTTGTGGGAAGATCCTTCCCTGCCGGGAAACGGCTCGCTGATCCTCCCGGCTGCCGCCCCCGTATCAGGACGCTACCGTTCCAGTCAGGCCGGATGGATCTATATGTCCATATCAGACCGGCTCATTCTGGACTATCTGAAATCCTTTCCCATGGAAAAGGACTCTGCTCTTTATCTGACCATCGCCGGACAAACCTGGCTCTATGAGGATGATTCCCTGCATCCCTTTACCCCCTCTTTTGAGGTCACAGACACCTTAAAAGACCATGCCTTTCACAGCAAAACCACCGTCTCCACCGTGCGGCCCCTTCAGGGCGGCAGGGAACGTACCCTGATCTCATGCCCCATCGGAGACTACGGCTGGAGTGTGTCCCTTTTGCTGTCCCAGTCTTTCATGGAAGCCCAGAGCGCCCTCTATATCCTGATCCTTCTGGGGATCGCGGTCTTTATCCTTTTAGTAGGTTTGTTTCTTTTATTTCTGCTCAACCGCTCCATCGGCTGCCCGGTTCACCTTCTGAAAGAACGCATCCAGGCGGTAGCAGGCGGTGATTTTTCTCCGGATCCCTCCATCCAGTGGGAAAATGAATTTGGCGATATCGGAAGGGGAATCAACCGGATGTCCGCCGACCTGTCCGCCCTGATCGGAAAGCGGATCCAGGATGAAAAAGAGCGCAGAGATCTGGAATACCGGATCCTCCAAAGCCAGATTAACCCTCATTTCCTCTACAATACCCTGAACTCCATCAAGTGGATGGCCTCCATTCAGGGCGCGTCCGGCATCAGCGAAATGACAACCGCCCTGGCACGTCTTTTGAAAAGTATCTCAAAGGGCGCTCATACACGGATCACCCTGAGGGAAGAGCTGGCTCTTGTAAAGGATTATTTTCTCATCCAGCAGTACCGCTACGGCGGCAGCATCACCCTTTCATGTGTGGCGGATGAATCACTGTACCAGTGCCTGATCCATCGCTTTACCCTGCAGCCTCTGGTGGAAAACGCCTTATTCCATGGCATTGAGCCAAAGGGCTGTGTGGGAAAAATCGAGATTACGGCCCGTTCTGAAACGGATCCGTCGGGAAGAGGACTCCTTCTGGTACAGGTGCGCGATAACGGCGTGGGAATGGATAAGGACACCATAAAGAAGGTTCTTGCCGGGAATGAAAAGCCTTCCGCCGACTTTTTCCGCCAGGTCGGGATCAGCAATGTAAACCAGCGGATCCGCTACGACTGCGGCCCGGAATACGGCATTTCCATAAAGAGCGTTCCGGGAGAATATACCTGTATGACTATTACACTGCCGTATGAAACGGCACAGGGGGAGATATTATGACAAAATTACTGATCGTTGACGATGAACCACTGGTTCAGATCGGAATCAAATCCATGCTTCAATGGGAGGAGCTTGGCATTGAGATCTGCGGGACTGCCATGAACGGAAAGGCTGCCCTGGAAATGATCCGGCAGTATCAGCCCCAGATCGTAATCACCGATATTAAAATGCCGGTAATGAACGGGTTGGAGCTGACAAAGACCTGCAGAGAGGAATTTGGCCCCATTCCCCTCTTTATCATCCTCACAAGCTATGAGGAATTTTCTCTCATCAAAGAGGCTATGAGCTGCCAGGCAGTTGACTACCTGGTCAAGCTGGAGCTGGATCCCCCCTCTCTGAAAACCTCCGTCGAAAAAGCCATGGAACGGTTAGAAGAGCTGAAAGCCAGAGAATCCTTCCGCCAGGCTCCGGGCCAGCCCACTCTTTTAAGCTACCATGACAAATTTTTCATGCGTCTGCTTCACAACCTCTTTGAAAACCGGGAACAGTTTTCCATCCAGGCGAAGGATCTCGGACTTGCTTTTTCCGACAGCCGGTATCTGGCCTGCCATGGAGAATTTATCAGCCGCTCGCCCAGCCTGCTGGATGCATCAGGACAGATGAATCTTTATTCCAGCAGCCTGCAGATGATGCGGGAAATCCTGATCCGGTACGGAGGCTGCCATGTTATATCCCTGGATAAGACACGTTTTGCCCTGATCTTTAATTTTCAGGAAAATGACGCTTCCGGCGTGCAGACTGTTACGGCGGCGCTGGACAACGCCGGAGCCATGGTTCGGAATTATTTTAACGTACAGCTGACTGCCGGGTTAGGAGATGTTGTGGATGATCCGCTTTGCATCAGTCTTTCCTACCAGGAAGCCAGGCAGGCCTTTAATCTGTGCAGCGAGGAGGATCCCTTTGTCTCCTTTATGCAGACAGCCGCAGGATCCATGAAGAATGCCTTCAACCTGTCTGTTTTTAAGGAGGATCTGACACGGGCCTTTGAAGAGTTTGACACGGATGCCCTCTATGATACACTGACAGCTATCTCCCAGCTTTTTGCAGCCAATCCCCAACGGCGGCTCCAGACCATGGACGGCGCCTGCAGCATCCTGTATCTGGCCCTTTCCCTTCTGCCGGAGGGTGAGGAGCTCTTAGGCGATATCTTTGCCGCCAGCCCTGACGGCTACCGCTCCATCTACGGCATGAAGGACGTATTTCAGATCGTCCAGTGGCTGGAACTGCTGCGGGACGGCCTCTGCGAGGCCTTAAAAACACGGCGCAAAACCTATAAAGACCATGTGATCCTAAACGTTCAGAAATACATTATCAATCATATCGAGGAACGCCTTACCCTCAATGAGATCGCGGCGGTCTTTGGCCTGAGCCCCAATTATTTAAGCACTCTGTTTAAAAAGACCTGCTCCATGGGCTTTTCCGAATATATCACCCAGAGAAAGATCTCCCGCGCCAAGTCGCTGCTTTTGGAGCAGGATCTGAAGATCTATGAGGCGGCGGACCGGCTGGGCTTTGAGAGCGCTTTTTACTTCAGCAAAGTATTTAAAAAAGTCGAAGGAATCTCACCCAGGGAATTTATCCAGGCGCATATGAATACGCCGGAGGAATCATAAGGAGGAATCTCTACCATGTTTTATGAAATCGCAGCATCCAGCGCTCTGAAACTGACACCTTTTATCCCATTTTCTCCCGCCTCTGACCGAAGGGCCTGGACTGGCCTTCCTGATAAGCTGTCTGCACGCGCAAAAAGTGATGCTGATGCAATCTGCCCTGTGGTATGGCCCCAGATCCTTGCCTCGGACTTTCTGGAATATACCCGCTCCGGAAACCGGGTGCTGTTTGAGGATAAACAGTTTGCCAGACGGACGCTCCTTGGCACACTGGCTCTGGCCGAGGCCCTGGAGCATAACGGGACATATCTGGATGATATCATAAACGGGCTCTATCTGATCTGTGAGGAAACGGCATGGCAGCTTCCTCCTCACAATTCCTATATCCGGGATACGCCTCCCCTTCCCCTTCCCGACACCTCCCGGCCTGTAATTGATCTCTTTGCGGCGGAAACAGGAGCCGTGCTGGCCGTGACCGCCTGGCTCCTGAAAGACGAGCTTGATCGGGTCAGTTCCCTGATCGTGGAACGGGTCATCCAATGCCTGAAAGAGCGGATCTTTACGCCATATTTAAACTGTCACTTCTGGTGGATGGGCGATGGAGTGAGCCATATGAACAACTGGACCATCTGGTCCACTCAAAACGTACTCATGGCCGCGGCGCTCTGGGAAGAGGATGAGACAATCCGGCAGCAGATCCTGTTAAAGGCCGCTAAAAGCGCCGACTACTTTCTGGCGGAGTACGGGACAGACGGCTGCTGCGACGAAGGCCCCCAGTATTACCGCCACGCCGGGCTCTGCCTCTTTAATACCATAGAGATCCTAAACGGCATGACCGACGGTGCCTTTTCCTCCCTTTATCACGAAGAAAAGATCCGCAATATTGCAGCCTATCTCTCCCACGTCCATGCCTGCGGGCCTTACTATTTCAATTTCTCCGACTGTGCCGCAGCCGCCGGCCCCTGCAGCGCCAGAGAGTATCTCTTCGGAAAACGGACTGGACAGCGTGCGCTGATGGAGCTGGCGGCTGCAGACTGCAAAGCCGCTGACGATCCGCTGCTGACAGGTGAGCACAACCTGTTTTACCGGATCCAGAACCTCTTTGCGCTGCCTGAGATACTTAAAGCTTCTCCAGTGTCCGCCTCTGCCGCCGACAATATTTTTTACCCCAGCACCGGACTGTTTATTGCCAGAGACAGCCGATTCTCTCTTGCCGTAAAGGCAGGGGATAACGATGACAGCCACAATCACAACGATACGGGAAGCTTTACCATCTATAAAGACGGAAAACCTCTGTTTGCAGATATCGGAGTGGAAACCTACCAGGCAAAAACTTTCTCAAAAAAACGGTACGAAATCTGGACCATGCAGTCTGCTTACCACAACCTGCTCTCCTTTATGGATGCAGACCAGGGCGAACATATGGAACAGGCCGGCCCCCAGTTTCGGGCCAAGGCTGTAACCTGGCATTTTGAAAACGAAAAGGCCTCTATCTCCATGGAGCTTGGATCTGCATTTGCCGAGGGCGTGGCCCGGTCCTTCTGCCGGACGGTACAGCTGATCCGGGAACAGGAAATCCTTATTACAGACCGGGTTTTATGTCCGGGATTTCGTCCGGTTTTGAATCTGATCACCGCAGAACCGCCCCTGTTTGAGCACTCAGAAAACGAGGCTGCCGGACGGCTGGTGATTGGTAACCTTGCCGTATGCCAGATTACCGGTTCCATCCTGGGGGCAGAAATCCAACGGCTCCCTATCACAGATCCCCGGCTGAAACAAAGCTGGAAGGCAGATCTGTGGAGAACCAGGATCGCATTTAAAGCCGAAAAGGAGCTTACGCTCCGGATCCGATGATCCGGGGCGTAGGCTCCTCTTTTATGCCTTCTTATATCCGAAAAACCGTCTGCTAAAGGGAGGTTTCGGATTGTCCTGCATTTATTAAGCTATGCCGGCAGAAACTGTAAATGAAAACGTGATATCACGGTCCCCCGGTATCTCATATTCCGGGTATACCGGCGCGCCCCAGCTGTCATTTCCCCCTACGCCCCGAACCGCTCCGGCAATGAGGACGCAGGTGCGAAAGCTTTCCGGCAGTTCTTCCCTGTGGCGGGCATTTTCCAGCTCCTGGATGCTGCAGGGCAGTACGCTGAAATGAAACGGTGCTTCTTCCGCCTCAAAGCGGATCCATTCTCCCTGGACTGTCTGCAGTGTAAGCCACCGGGTATCCATGTGCATCCCACATTCCTGAGGCTTTAAATACCGGGACAGCTGTTCCAGGGGCGTACTCTCATAGATTCCCAGCCCCGTCCCGGCCTTCCGATCTGGGTAGTTCTCCCAGGGACCTCTTCCATACCAGGAAAAACGGTCTGCCTCCTTTGGCAGTTCAAAGCCAAGGCCAAAGACTGGAAGGCCGGGATATCCCTTTTTGCCGTGGAAGGTCACATTCACGCCCAGACGCCCATCCCGTCTCACGCAGTAACCTACAGCGGCATCCTCCATGTCAAAAGAAAACCTTGCCTCACCTTCCTCCTCTGTGATCTTTACCTTTCCCCTGGAAAGATCCGGGAACCATGTTTTTGACAGCCAGATCCGGCTTTCTTCTGCGAATCCGTTTCCCCTGTCGTTATCCGTAGACGCCCGCCAGTATACGGGCATAGGGGGACGCAGCAGCCACTGACGGCCTTTCTGCTTAAGCGACACCATCCCTCCATCCTGATAAGAAAACATAAGCTCCATCTGTCCGGTGCGGGCGCCCAGATTCACGTCTCCATGGATGAGCGTGACCGGTTCCCCGAAATTGCTTTTGCTTTTCTCTGGACGTCCTGGGATAACTGCCTCGCAAAAGGCTGTTTCATACCCCTTTTCTGCCCACAGCGTATCCGATGCCAGGCGGACGCTGATCTTTAAAACGTATTCCTTCCCGTCCTTTGGCTTCCAGTCCTTTTCAAGCCCTATGGTTTCAAAGGATTGCCTGTCCGTCTCCCCCGCACAGGCTGCGGCCTCAAAGGAAAACTCTCTCCAGTCCTCCCCGTCCCGAAGGATCTTTAACACAAACTCATAGCCGGAAAGATCGGAGAATATCTGGCGGTTTTCAATCTCCACCATCCTCTCTTCCAGACAGATCCGCGGTCTTACAAAGGCGTACTGTGCCTTCACTTCTGCCGCCTTGGGCGAGATCTGCCGGTCGGCATACAAGATCCCGTTTCCGCAGAACTGCCAGTCTGTGGGCCTGTCTCCGAAATCGCCTCCGTAAGCCGGATACTCCTTTCCGTCGCTCTTCTTTACGGCAATAGCCTGATCGATCATATCCCAGACAAACCCTCCCTGGTAAGCCGGATATTTGTATTCCAGCTCCATATACCGATCCATGCCTCCCAGGGAATTTCCCATGGCGTGCATATATTCGCACATGATAAATGGCTTGCCGTTTCCATGCTCCAGAAATTCCCTTACCTTTTTCGGCGGAGTGTACATCTGGCTTTCCATATCGCTGATATCCTCAAATTCCCGGTTCCAGAACACCCCTTCGTAGTGAACCAGACGGCCCGGATCCCGTTTCTTAAAAAGGCGGCCCATTTCCCGGATATCTTCTCCTGCATAAGATTCATTTCCACAGGACCAGATCAGCACCGACGGATGGTTTTTATCCCGCTCCATCATGGATCTGGCACGGTCTATGGTACAGTCCCTCCACTGCGGCAGACTGCCAGGCACATTCCAGGAGGGCTCGCAGGCCCCCATCTTCTGCCAGGAGCCATGGCTTTCCAGATTCGCCTCGTCCATCAGGTAAATGCCGTACCGGTCGCAGAGTTCATACCAAAGAGACTGATTGGGATAATGGCAGGTGCGGACCGCATTGATATTGTGCCGCTTTAAAAAAAGTATATCACTTACCATGTCTTCCTCGGTGACGGCCCGTCCTCTGTGCCAGTCAAATTCATGGCGGTTGATGCCGTGGAAGGCGATGGGACGGCCATTTATGCACATAAGGCCCCCTTTTATTTCAAAACGGCGGAAACCGATATACTGGGTAATGATTTCTTCCCGGCCCTTTTCATCCCGCAGTGTGATTCGCAGAAGATAGCGAAAGGGTGTTTCGCTGCTCCAGGGCTTAACCTCCGGTATCCGGCCTGTAAAGACAATTACATTCCGCTCCCCCTGCCCTTTTTCTGTACGGGCAAGTACCATCTGTCCATTATCTTCCAGTTCCAGATCCGCCTCATAGCAGCCGCCGTTTTGGCTCTCCACTGTCAGCTCTGCCTCCAGCCGCCCATCCCGGCCATCCTCCGTAAGATCTGCCTTCACAAAGATGTCCTCCAGATGGACCGGCGGCACACAGTACACAAAGACGGAACGGAAGATCCCCGTAAACCGGAAGAAATCCTGATCCTCAATCCAGCTGGCGCTGCTCCTTTTGTATACCCGAACCTCCAGCCGGTTGACGCCCCGGTGCAGCATCCCGGTCAGCTCATACTCCGAGGGAGTAAAACCATCCTCCCCATAACCCACAAACCGCTCGTTGCACCACACATAAAAGGCAGTCTCCACGCCCTGAAAAGACACAAAAACCCGGTCCTTTAAGAACGCCTCATCATCCCCGATGGTAAACTCCCGGATATAGCTTCCCGCCGGATTATCCTCCCAGGGAACAGACGGCGGACGCAGTTCGGAATGTCCGTCCCATGGATACATGGTGTTGACATAATGGCAGCTGTCATATCCCTGAAGCTGAACATGGCCCGGAACCTTTATCTCTTTCCAGTCCTTTTCCCAGAAAGCAGCCTGGAAAAACCGTTCACCGGTCTCGTCTGACAGCCCTCTTAAACCATATTCCGGCGGTTTCTCATCCCAGACAAATTTCCAGGTTCCATCCAGGTTCAAAACGTTAATCCCTTCGGCCTTAGCCTCCTTAAAAAATGGAAATACATGATCTGAATGTGCCTTCCTGCGGTTCACCTCGTACACCCCTGGATCCTCCAGCCAGGAAAGCTCTGGTCTGCTACTTATCATCCTCATTTCCTCCTGCCTTATAATCAAAATTAGGGATCTTCTCCCATCGCTTTCTGAAATAGTGGGCTGCCAGCTTTGGCCTCCGCTCTCTGGTAAACAGGCCCTTTTTGTTGCCGTCTACTCTCATGCAGCCCTGAAAGGCCGCAAAATCCGCAAAATTCCATACCTGCTCCCCAATAAAGAAGGGGCGCTGATCAAATTCCCGGTTCTGGCGGCTGTAATACTCCACCTGATACTCCTCGCTGAACATCTCAGGAACACACTGATGAATTCCTGCTACAGCGTCTGCACCGTATTCCGTGATCATCACCGGTTTTCCTGTTTTTTCCCAGAAATCCAGCTCCATATTCAGTGCATAGCAGGCTGCATCCAGGTCTCCTGACAGATTGTACCAGCCGTAATAGCGGTTGATACACACCACATCCATGGTTCGTGTCACAAGATCCCGCTCATAATTGTTCTGGCAGCAGACAAAGGTAACCGGCCGGTTCTGGGGATCCAGCGTGTGCGTGTACTCATAGAGGCTGTGCCAGTATTCATAGGCGGATTCTGGAAAATGCTCCGTATCCGGCTCATTTCCCATAGACCACATGACAACGCAGGGATGGTTCTTATCCCGCCGGATCATATCGCGCAGCACCTGCTCATGGTGCTCACGGATGGAAAACGTCTCATACGGATTGCAGCGCTCCCCGGCTCCAATCCCCACGGCGGGAACCTCGTCAATGATCACGATCCCCTCCCGGTCGCAGAGCTGATACATCTCTTCCGCATAGGGATAGTGGCTGGTGCGGAAGGAATTGGCGTTCAGCCAGTGGATCAGGTTTACGTCCTTTACATCCAGACACAGATCCAGCCCTCTTCCGTGGAAGGGAGAATCCTCATGCTTTCCAAAGCCCTTAAAGTAAAATGGCTTTCCATTGATGAGAAACCGGGTTCCCTCCACCTTTACCGTACGGATTCCAAAGGTTTCCTCATAGATGTCCTCCCCGAAGGTGAAACGGGCCGTATACAGATACGGCGTCCCAGGCCAGGGCCACCAGAGCCTGGCTGCAGGGATGGTGATCCTGCCGGACGCACCCTCGGCCTCTGCCACCCTGTCTCCCTCCATGTCCAGAATCTCTACATGGACATCTCCCTCCCCTTCTGTCTGCGCCTCATAGGTCAGGATGCCGTCTGTCCCGACAATAGACGGCGTCAGAGTCAGGTCGCGGATGCAGGAAACAGGGGTCGTGTAGAGCCGCACCGGCCGATTGATGCCCGCATAGTTAAAGAAATCGAAATTCGGAAGATTCGCCGGCTTTCTCCACCGCTTCGCCGCCTCCACTGATGGAACCCCAGGATTGTCGGAGCCGAAAAAAGCAGTGCCGTCCTCATTTCCCACCGGCAGAGTGCTGCGGCTGATCCGGTTATCCGCCGCCACCGTAAGCCGCAAAGTCTCCCCCGGCTCTGCCAGTTCTGTAACCTCCAGTTCAAAGGGCAGAAATCCCCCTTTGTGCTCCATGGCCAGCCTTCCATTGAGATAGATCCTGGCTTTATGAGTTACTGCGTCAAACCGCAGAAACAGCCTCTGTCCCTTAAAAAAGGCAGGAACCGCGATGTCTCTCTCATACCAGGCCCAGCCATAGTGGTTTTTGTAAGCCGGATCTTCCTTCTGATCATTATAAGAGGCGGGAACGGCAATGCGCTCCCCTCCTGTAAGCCGCCCGCAGGTATCCCCTGGCGGGTTCGCATCTCCCAGCTTAAATTCCCACAGACCGGCCAGATCCATCACGGTTCTTGCCTTATTGATTCTCGGATATAGCATAACATCCCTCTCCTTCCTGCATATTTCAGTCCTCATCCACCGTGCGGAAACGCGCTCATACCACAACTGAGATGATGGCTTCATTATACAGGAATACCATTGGGGGATACATATATTTTTCTGTGAATTATCTATAATCTTTTACAATCCTTTATGAGGTGCCATACTGCATATTCCTGCCGCCGCAGCCATTTTGGCCGGATGGGGACTAATACACTGCCGGCTCTCTCACCAGCATGGTAGGATATCCGGCGGCGCGCAGCCGCTGCTCCATCTGCACTCCATTATCCATCTGCAAAAATGCTCCTGACCGCACCTTATACCAGCCGTTGTCGTAGACAAGAAAAGCCGGGAACCCTTTCGCCGCAAGCTCTCTCTGCAGCTGCTCGGCCTCCCTGCGGCTTCGGTAAGCGCCCACCTGCACCTGATAATACTGGTTCTTTCCCGCCTCAGCCCTGGCCTTTAACTGTGAGAAGGTAGCTAAGATTCCGTCAGCGATCCCCTGGGCAATGGCATCAAAATTCTCATCAAACAGCTGATTATCCTCCGGGTTATCAATAAAGCCAGCCTCCACCAGTACCGCCGGCATCTGTGTCCTTCTGAGCACAATGATCCCTGGCCGCTCCTGGATCCCCAGATCCTTAAAACCCGTTTCTACCAGGTTCTGCTGAATATTTTCCGCCAGCAGAGCAGGGATTCCGCTGTCCTCATAAACCAGGGTCACAGCGCCGCTTCCCGTTCCCGGCACCGGCATGGCGTTCCGATGGAGCGAGACAAAAAGATCCGCTCCTGACCGGTTGGCAATCTGCGCCTTTTCCAGCGGACTGTCGTATACGTCCGTGGTTCGCGTATACATCACGTCAACACCCCTGTTTTCCAGTTTTTCGCCTACAGCCAAAGCCAGCCGGAGGGTATCGTCCTTTTCTCTGCGCCCCTGGTACATTGCGCCAGGCTCTGCCCCGCCGTGACCGGCATCTAAGATCACACTTCTACGGTTTTCCATAAAGCCGCTCCTTTACATATATCACTACCCTATACCATATGTAAAAACAGGACGGATGTTTCCTTTCCGCATCCGCCCTGTCAAACTCCTGATATTCGCTTTTTTACTCTGGGACAGACCGCCTATGCGTGATCTGCATTGACCCCTCTGGGCCCCACATGGGTAGAGAACACGATCTGGGTACTGGTCTTTCCAAACGTCTGCAGCTGTCCGATAAAACTGTCCAGCTCCACGGTGCTCTTAAACGCCACCTTCATAACCATGGAATACTCCCCCGTCACGCAGCTGCATTCCAGTACGTTTGGAGACGACTCCGCCCAGGCATAAAACCCGGGCTTATCCTCCGGCGTCACATCCAGATGGATAAACGCCAGAATGTGATACCCCAGTTTCACCGGATTCACCTGGGCGTGGTAGCCGGCGATAATGCCGTCCCGCTCCAGTTTTTCGATCCGGGCCGATACTGCGGGGGAGGACAGAAAGGTCTTTTCCGCAATGGTCTTTAAGGATACTCTGGCATTTTCCTGCAGAAGCTTTAATATTTTCCGGTCGATATCATCTATATTCACCGTCCGCCTCCCGTTTTCCGAAGAGCTTTTAATCGCTCCACCGCTTCCACCGTATTTTCATAGGTGCCAAAGCCGGTCAGCCGGAAATATCCTTCCCCGCTTGGCCCAAAGCCGCTTCCCGGAGTTCCCACTACATTGGCATATTCCAGGAGGTAATCAAAAAACTCCCAGCTTGTCATCTCCTCGGTCTTTAACCATACATATGGAGAATTAACACCGCCGAACACTGTATAACCGGCCTCTTTTAAACCGTCATAGATCACTCTGGCATTTCTCTTATAGTACGCCACCTGCTCCATGACCTGACGGTTTCCTTCCTCCGAATACACCGCCTCTCCGGCCCGCTGTTCAATATAGGGAGCGCCGTTAAACTTGGTGCCGTGGCGTCTGGCCCAGAGGGCGTGAAGGGGCACATCTTTGCATTTGAGATCCTTCGGCACCACTGTAAAGCCCAGCCGTACCCCCGTAAAGCCGGCCTTCTTTGAAAATGACCTGAATTCAATGGCACAGGTTCTTGCACCCTCTATCTCATAAATGGTGTGAGGCACGTCCTCATCCGAAATATAGGCTTCATAAGCCGCGTCGTAAAGAATCACGGCTCCTTCCCTGTTGGCATAATCCACCCATACCTTTAACTGGTCTCTTGTGAGAGCGGTTCCTGTCGGATTGTTGGGCACACAGAGATAGATCAGGTCCGGCGTTTCCTTCGGCAGTTCCGGCACAAAGCCGTTTTCCGCCGTACAGGGCATATAGATCACATTGCTCCAGGTTCCCGATTCTGCATCGTATTCCCCGGTGCGTCCCGCCATTACGTTGGAATCTACATATACGGGATAAACAGGGTCGCAGACTGCAATCCTGCTGTCCTCACTGAAGATTTCCTGGATATTTCCGCAGTCGCTCTTTGCCCCGTCAGATACAAAGATCTCGTCTGCCTCAATGTCACAGCCCAGCTTCTTATAATCGTTCTCTGCTATCGTTTCCCGCAGAAAGCTGTAGCCCAGATCCGGGGCATAGCCGTGGAACGTCTCTGCCTGCCCCATCTCATCCGCCGCCTTATGGATGGCCTGAATCACAGCTGGAACAAGAGGAAGGGTTACATCCCCTATTCCCAGACGAATGATCTTCTTATCGGGATGATCCTGCTGATAGGCAGCCACCTTCTTTGCGATGGTGGAAAACAGATAGCTTCCCGGCAGCTTCTGGTAATTTTCATTGATCTTAAACATGGTATCTGCGCCTCCTGTTTTTATCCCCTGAACGCAAACGCTCCCAGAACCTCCCGCCCACATCTTCGTGGTCAGAAAGCCTGAGAGTGTCTTTTTTATCCTTCAAAGGATCCCTTTTTGATGCCGTTAATCATAATATATTTTGTCGGGAATGTCAATACTTCCGTGAAATACTTCTGCAGCCGGTCCGGTCATAAACAGATGGCCGCTCTCCCGATCCAGGCGGATCTTCAAATCTCCGCCCCGCAGGGATACCGTCACCTCGTCCTCCGTATAGCCGCTTAAAATAGATGCCATGGCGCTGGCCGCAGCCCCTGTGCCGCAGGCCCAGGTCTCTCCGCTGCCCCGCTCCCACACACGCATCTGGATATGGTTTCTGTCGATGACGCGGATAAACTCAGAATTCACCCGATCCGGCATAAACCGCTCATGATATTCAAAATGAGGCCCCATTTTTTCTAAATCCAGGCTGTCGGTATCCTCCACAAAATACACAGCATGAGGATTTCCCACATCAATGCCGGTAAAATTCCATTCTTTTCCCTCAATCGTCACAGATTCCGAAATTTCAGAGGTCAGGGACGGCTTTCCCATATCCACCGTCAGCCTCACCGCCTTCCCTTCTTCAACCTCCAGCCTCAGTTCCTTTACTCCCGCCAGGGTTTCCACGGTCAGGCTTCTGCGGTCAGATGGGACAAGTCCATGGTCGTAGACATATTTTCCCACACAGCGAATCCCGTTTCCGCACATCTTTCCCTGAGAGCCGTCTGTGTTGTACATCTCCATCCGACAGTCTGCAATCCTTGACGGACAGATCAGGATCAGGCCGTCTGAACCGATCCCAAACCGCCGGTCGCTGATAAACCGGGCCACGGCTCCCGGCTCCTTTACCTGCTCCTTAAAGCAGTCCACGTATACATAATCATTTCCTATGCCCTGCATCTTTGTAAAATCCATGTTCCTACCTCCCGTTTTGCCCGCTACATCAGGCTTATGATCATCTGCGCCGTCTCTGTAAGGCTGGTTCCGTTATCCATGCTGCATTTTTGGATATAACGGTGCGCCTCTGCCTCTGTCATGCCGTTTCGTTCCATTAAAAGAGCCTTTGCCTGATCGATCTGGGCCTGCTCTTTTGAGCTTCGCTGTCTGGGCTGGCTGCGTTCCCTGCGGCGCAGCCGCCTGCGGGCCTGAACCATCATCTCCATGGTACATAAAAGATCGTGGACTTTTAATGGCATGGGAAGATATACGATCCCCTCCCGTTTCTGACCGCTCCACTTTGCCGGAGAGGCAATCATAAGCATATCAAAGGCGGAGGGCAGCATCTGGCGCAGTTCCTCATAGATCATGTCCTCGAATCGAAAGCCGCAGACAACGATCCCGCTGTCCAGATCCTCCGCCGCAGACAGCACCTGGGCGCCGGAGGTGCAGATGAAGGCGGATTCATAGCCGTTGCGCGCCAGGATCCCTTTAATGCTTTTCGCATCCTCCGGTTTTGAAAACGCGGTGATTATGTTTGCCATCCTCTGCACCTCCTGACCCTTTAGACCGTATACTAATATTTATACAGATACTGTCCTATCTCCCAGTTTGTGACCTGAGAGCGGAAATCTCTCCATTCCTGCTCCTTTGCCTCCAGATACTTCACATAAATATGCTCGCCCAGCACATCCTTGATAAAAAGATTGCCCGCATAAGCCTCCATGGCGTCCCCCAGCGTCTCCGGGATCCGCTCTACACCGCGGTTTTTAAGCTCCTCCGGCTCCATGCCAAAGAGATTCCCCTCCACGCAGGGAGGCAGCGTGAGGTTCTTTTCAATGCCGTCCAGTCCCGCCTGCAAACAGGCCGCCAATGCCAGATACGGATTCATGGCCGAATCCGGGCAGCGCAGTTCTATCCGCGTACTCTGCCCTCTGGGAGACGGGATCCGTATCAGGGAGCTTCGGTTGGAGGTCGAGGACCAGGCAATATAGATCGGTGCGTCATATCCGGGAATCAGTCTCTTATAGGAATTGACAATGGGGTTAGTTAAAATAGTCATCTCCTTCATATGAGCCAGGATTCCCGCCATAAAACGGTACGCCAGACCACTCAGTCCCAGGGGATCCTTCTCATCTGCAAACAGGTTCTTTCCAAGAGCGTCGCACAGAGACATATTGATATGCATACCAGATCCATTGACCCCCTCCTTGGGCTTGGGCATAAAAGTGGCGTGAAGTCCGTGGCGCTTTGCAATGGTCTTGGCCGCCATCTTAAAGGTCATAATGTGATCCGCTGCCTTCAGGGCATCTGTATACTGCAGATCAATCTCATGCTGGCCCGGAGCGATCTCATGATGGCTGGCTTCCACCTCAAATCCCATCTCCTCCAGGGTCAGCACAATATCCCTGCGTACATTTTCTCCCAGATCAATGGGAGATACGTCAAAATATCCGGCCCGCTCGTGAGTCTCTGTTGTAGGGCACCCCTCTTCATCGGCGTGAAAAAGGAAAAACTCACACTCCGGCCCCACCTGGAACACATACCCCATATCCGCCGCCCGTTTGACAGCCCGCTTCAGCACATAGCGGGGATCCCCCTTAAATGGTGTGCCGTCAGGATTGTACACGTCGCAGATCAGCCTTGCCACTCTGCCCTGCTGAGGTCTCCATGGAAAGATCTCAAAGGTGTTCAGATCCGGATGAAGGTACATATCCGACTCATCGATCCGCACAAAGCCCTCAATGGCGGAACCATCAAACATACACCGGTTATCCAGGGCCTTCGCCAGCTGTCCGGCCGTGACCGCCACATTTTTAAGCATCCCGAAAATATCCGTAAACTGAAGACGTATAAACTCCACATCCTCCTCTTCCACTATACGGATAATGTCATCTCTGCTGTATTTGCTCATCATTCAACCGTCCTCTCCTGAACAATCCGGCCAAAATAAAACCCGCCGGATGATGGTTCCGACCAACCCCGCTGGGCGCGGCGGGCGCCCCGCCGTAAATGCATCAGAGCGGGGATCTGTCCTGATACCCCGCTCTGCCTCTGCCTGTATCTATAAAAAAATATAAACGCAGTTTTTTTATTTGTCAAGCGCCCTGAGCTGCTCTGTAAAATGATTTCCCAGTTTTATGCTGCCTACATAGCCCACATCTCCGGTCATAAGAACCGTTGCGTCCTCCCGGATCTCAAGTTCCAGCGTGCCTCCCGGCATCTGCACGATCATCTTCGGATCCGTCAGGCCCAGACGGTAAGCCGCAGCCGCAGCCGCACAGCAGCCGCTTCCAGAAGCCAGGGTATATCCGGCTCCCCGCTCATAAACCTCGGTCTGGATATGGGTTCGGTCCAGAACCTTCATGATCTGTGTATTTATCTTTTCCGGGAACTGCCTTGCGCTCTCAGAATACTTTCCAATGCGGCATACCAGTTCCTTTGATATCTCATCCATCAGGATCACCAGATGGGGATTCCCCACCGACAGACAGGTCACAGGATAGGGGATGCGGCCAAATACCATCGTCTCGTTGATAATCTCTCTTCTTGGCCCGGCCACCGGCACCTCATCGCTCCAGAAGGACGCCTTTCCCATAGATGCCTTTAGACGGGTTCCCTCCTCGTTGAGATAATGGATATCAATGTCCCCTCCCTGAGAATGGATGGAAAAATCCTTCTTCTGTACATAGCCTGCATCCTTTAAATATGCGCCGAAAATACGCACGCCGTTGCCGCTGTTTTGTGTCTGGCTTCCATCTGAATTCCAGATGATCATGGAAATCCGATCCCCCTCCAGCACCGGGCCTTCCAGCACTCCGTCTGCCCCTACGCCAAAATTCCGGTTGCACAGAAACTGCACTCTCGCCGGAGTCAGTTTCAGCTTATTCTTGTTAGGATCATATACCAGATAATCATTTCCCAGTCCGTGATATTTCTCAATCGTCAGTCTCATTGTCCTGCACTCGCTTTCTCCGCAGCAATCCCTGCGAACCTTTACCGTTTTTTGCTGATTCTATTTTACCAGGCATTATTTTATAATCATATTAAATTTATGCTGTATTATATTGCAAATAATGCTATATTATAAGAAATACATGAAACAACAGGAGGAATACTGCCATGAACCCCAGCCAAACCGCTCCAGCCCCCGGCGCAGCCCCTGTTCGCGGCTATCTTCATGAGGATTTCCGTCTCTTTCACTTAAAAGATCTTGGAAAAGGCCCTTATGAATACCATTACCATGACTTTTTAAAGATCATGATTCTGATAGAAGGAAAGGTTCGCTACACCATCGAGGGGCGCTCCTACGATCTGGCTCCCTGGGATATTGTCCTGGTAGATCGGGGACAGATCCACCGGCCTGATCCGGATCCCCGGATTCCCTACGAACGTATCCTGCTTTACCTGTCCCCTGTTTTTCTCTCCCCTTCAAAGGGGGAGGAAAACGACCTCTCCCTCTGTTTTCGCACCGCCCAGTACCGCCACTCCCAGGCACTCCGTTTTCATGAAAAGGAGCGGCTTCCCCTCATCTCCCTTATCAATCAGCTGGAGCAGGCCCAAACAACCGAAAAGGAGGCCTTTGCCTCCTCTCTTTTGTCGCGCCTGCTCTGTCTGGAATTTCTTATCCATTTAAACCGTGCCTGCCTCACTCCCGCTGCCAGCTATCTCACCACCGGCGCTCTGGATTACCGGATTTCCGGCCTCTTATCCTATATCAGCGATCATCTGGATGAGCCGCTCTCGATCTCGCACCTGTCTGCCGTATGCAGCCTGAGTCCCTACCATATGATGCGGGTATTTAAGGAGGCCACCGGCTTCACAATCGGTAACTATATTACCCAAAAGCGGCTGGCAAAGGCCAGGGAGCTTCTGTCCTTGGGCGTAAATGCCACAACCGCCTGCTACCAGTGCGGCTTTCAGAACTACTCCACCTTTCTGCGGGCCTACAAACGCCGCTATAAAAGCCTGCCCAAAAACGGCTGGCCAGGATAGCCCTGCTTTTGCCGGCCCTATTCCTCTACAATCTTATAACCGTTTCTCTGCGCCTTTTTCACCTCATAAAGAGCCTTATCCGCAGTTTCGTACAATTTTTCCAGGCTGGCCCCCTTATCCGTAACAACGATTCCAATCGAAGCGCTGACCGTTACACGCACGCCGTCCTTTTCATAGGTCTTTTCCAAAACCTCTGTCAGCTTCTCTCCAATCGTACGGGCTGCCTCTGCATCCTTAATATCCGCAAAAAACAGGACAAACTCGTCTCCGCCCATCCGACAGGCCAGATCCTCACTGCGTATCACCGTATTCATAACTGCAGCCGCTTCAAAAAGCACCCTGTCTCCGGCCGGATGGCCCAGCTGATCGTTGACCTCTTTAAAATGATCCAGATCCAGGCACATAAACGCAACCTTTGCCCCTGGAATTCTCCTGTCCTGCATATGCGCATTCACCGCCTGCTCAAAGCCCCGTCGGTTATAAAGCCCCGTCAGGGCATCCCGGCCCGCCTTCTGGCGTATGTGCTCCATCTCCTCCCACCACTGGTTAAAATCTTCAATAAATCCGATCGTATCTCCAGAGTAGGCCTCCCACAGATAGATTCGTTTCCATCCCCACGTTCTTCCAAGTCTCATCCGAATTTCCACCGGATCGTGCTTTTTGCCTGCCTTGATCGATTCATACAAATGCTTATATGTATCCAGATCTGTTTCCTTAATCATATCTAAGTCCAGCATATGCTTGGGACTAAAAAGTTCCGCCTCAATCTCCTCTTCCTGGTGCTCCTCATCATTATGATAGATGATAAATGTATTTTTCCCCTTATCATATATAAAGACAAGCGCTTTGATATTCATCTGGATCACAGAAAAGATCCTGTTTTTCATCTCAAGCTCCCGGTTCTTTTCTCTGATATTCAGATACACCAGGCGGGCTGCCGCCACGATCACTGCGATCACGAATACCATAAACACACCCAGGCAGGCCATCAGCACCGCCGACGCTCTTTCTATGGATTGAACATAGCCGGATAATTCCTCCTCTGCCAGAACGGAAAAGATGTACCAGTGATTGATTCCCAGAGGCGCATAATTGACATATCTTGCTTTTCCATCTACCTCAAACCAGAAATTTCCACTCTTGCAGTGATCCATATTACTGCGTATCTCTTCCACGGTTGTATTTCCGTACAGATCGTACTGGTCCAGCTCATCCCACAATGAACAATCCTGTGAAAGTACATACTGATTCGAGGAATGGGTAATATAGTTCCCATTGGTATCTATAATATGAAAATACCGGTAGGTCGTGTTGTCTATATTCACCCCGCGCGCCAGCTCCGCCACCGGATACCTGCCCCAGACAGCGCCGACCAGCTGCTCACCCTGGTAAAAGGGCACAGCCATAATAATCTCCCGTTCGTTTATCTCTTCTCCGTCAATCTGAATATTTGAAATATAATACTCCTGGTTCCTTATAATTTCTCCAAACGCTTCATTATCAATCCTGTCACAGGTATCTCCGGGTGAAAACTCGTCAAAATACGCAAGACCAATTTTATCAAACTTCTCATTCGCTCCCACCTCATTCAAAAAATTCTGCGTCTCCTCCGGCGATGCCTTCCCCTTCAGTTCCAGCCCCTCATTTATATTCTCCAGCACATGAATCCCCTGCATCAGTTCCTCATAAACGCCGTTTGCAATATAATTGGAGGTTTCATCGATCTGTTCCATATCCTTTTGCAGTATCTGATCATAAATGCTGTCATGGTACCAGAAAAACGCTCCTGTCAGAAAGCATCCCCCCGCAAAAAATGCCGCTGCAAAATACAGGCACCACCGTTTCCAAATTTTATCACTGTTGTTTTTCATATCTCGCTCCGGATGTTTGGATCTTTCTACACCTTGTCTACGGATGGTATTCTAGCATAGTTTATCCGTGTTGAAAATGGTGTAACGAAATTTTAACGGGGATTTTTCTGTTACAAAATAAGCCGCTGCAAAACCTCCGCCGTTCCAGCGTATGATTTTGCAGCAGCTTATGTGTTTGCACAGGCTCCTGTCCTGTTTCACATTTGTACTTATTCTGGAAGATCCGTTTCCTCCAGGCCCGCATTTTCAGCCGTATCCTCCGGCTGGGCGGCGACCTGTATGTCCCCGGTGCCTTCTTCTGCTTCTGACTGTCCTTCCAAATGCTCCGTATCCGGCAGTCCGTTCTCCTCTTCCTTTTTCTCCTCCGGCTCCGGGATTCCCTTCACTTCGCGGAAGATCTTCATAAATTCCTTGCCCGTGATTGTTTCCTTCTCGATCAGGAAAGCGGCGATCTGATCCATGGCATCGCGATTCTCACTCAGCAGGTGCTTGGCGGCCTCATAGGCATCTTTTAATACCTTCATGACCTCATTATCAATCTCAGCCGCTGTAGCGTCTCCGCAGTTTAACACGCTCCGGCCGCTCAGATACTGATTCTCCTGGCTTTCCAGGGCCATCAGACCAAATTTCTTTGACATACCATACTGAGTCACCATGGCTCTTGCCAGTTTAGTGGCCTGCTGGATATCGTTGGACGCTCCGGTGGTAACTGTCTCAAAAACAATCTCCTCTGCCGCACGGCCGCCCATCAGTTCTACCAGGCGTGCCTCCAGCTCCTTCTTGGTATTTAAGAATTTCTCCTCCTCAGGCACGTTCATTACATACCCCAGGGCTCCCATTGTCCGCGGAACAATGGTAATCTTCTGAACAGGCTCAGAGTGCTTCTGCAAAGCGCTTACCAGAGCGTGCCCCACCTCATGGTAAGATACGATTCGGCGCTCTTCCTTGCTCATAATCCGGTCCTTCTTCTCTTTACCGACCAGAACCACCTCTACCGCCTCAAACAGATCCTTCTGAGAAACGGCGCTTCTTCCATTTTTAACAGCATTGATGGCTGCCTCGTTCATCATATTTGCCAGATCTGCGCCCACAGCGCCTGAGGTAGCCAGAGCAATCTCCTTAAAATCCACTGTCTCGTCTAACAGCACTTCCTTGGAATGTACCTTTAAAATGTTGATACGTCCATTCAAATCCGGCTTGTCCACTACCACCCGGCGGTCAAAACGTCCGGGACGAAGCAGGGCGGGATCCAGGATCTCAGGCCGGTTGGTAGCGCCTAATACCAGAAGGCCCTTGGTAGAATCAAAGCCATCCATCTCGGACAGAAGCTGGTTTAAGGTCTGCTCCCTCTCATCGTTTCCGCCCATACGGCTGTCGCGGCTGCGGCCGATAGCGTCGATCTCATCGATAAAAATAATACAGGGTGCATTTTCCGTAGCGTTCTTAAACAGATCACGGACACGGGAAGCGCCCACGCCGACGAACATTTCCACAAAGTCAGAACCGGACAGGGAATAAAACGGCACATGGGCCTCGCCTGCCACTGCCTTTGCAAGGAGTGTCTTACCGGTTCCCGGAGGGCCTACTAAAAGAGCGCCCTTTGGAAGCTTAGCACCGATCTTTGTATATTTGCCGGGATTGTGAAGGAAGTCTACGATCTCAGTCAGAGACTCCTTGGCCTCGTCCTCGCCGGCCACATCCTTGAAAGTAATGCCCGTCTCCTTCTGGACATACATCTTGGCGTTGCTCTTGCCTACCCCCATGATGCCGCCTCCGCCCATACGCTTCATGGTGAAGTTCATAAGGAATAAGAGGAACAGGAAGGGAACCGCATAATTCAGCACTGCGATCAGCAGCGCGTTAGGATTGCCGTTCTCCCGGTTCGTTACCACATGATTCTGCAATATACGGTCTACAAACTGGTAATCTCCTTCCAGCCGGACTACATAGTATTTCATCTGCTGGGAATACTCTGTGGCCTCCGGCTTTGGCTTTACGTCAATGACAGAATTTCCTACCTTAATGGATTCTACCTTTCCGGCTTCCACCATCTCCACGAACTCATTATAGGAGAGTTCCTGACGCTGGCGGGACTCTACGGCAGAGTTCATCCAGCCCACGATAAGGAAGGTCAGCAGAGCGGCCACCACCAGCATGGCGATGGTCTGCCAGTTGCTGTTCATATTCTGGTTTTGCTTGTTGTTATTATCCATACGTTGTTATTTCTCCCTCTGAATGAGCCACCCTAACACGCAAAAAGCGTGCCAAAACTCATTCTTTTCTATTATAGTGGCAGTCCTGCCATAAATCAAGGCGCAGAAGTATAAAATTTCCCTTAAGACGGACACACTTTATATTATTAGTTTTTTTCTCACTTTAGCAAAAGGTTCTGGATTTCTCATTTAATGAGATGTATAATGGATCAGTTATTTTTATCCCCACACTATAAGAAAAGAAACATAAAAAGGAGGTTCCCCATTATGCCAGTAAAATACGTTTTTGTTACGGGCGGTGTTGTTTCCGGACTGGGAAAAGGAATTACGGCAGCTTCCCTTGGCCGTCTGCTGAAGGCCAGAGGCTACAAAGTGACCATGCAGAAATTCGACCCCTACATCAACATTGACCCCGGCACCATGAATCCGGTTCAGCACGGCGAAGTCTTTGTCACCGATGACGGTGCGGAGACCGATCTTGACCTGGGTCATTATGAACGTTTCATTGACGAAAGCCTTACAAAAAACTCCAACGTAACCACAGGAAAGGTCTACTGGACCGTCCTGCAGAAGGAACGTCGGGGAGACTTCGGCGGAGGCACTGTCCAGGTGATCCCCCACATCACCAATGAGATCAAGAGCCGTTTCCACCGCAACTACAATGATAATGAGACAGAGATCGCCATTATCGAGGTGGGAGGCACAGTAGGCGATATCGAAAGCCAGCCTTTCCTGGAAGCGATCCGCCAGTTTCAGCATGATGTAGGCCCCAAAAACACCTGTCTGATCCATGTGACCCTGATCCCCTATCTGAAAGCATCCGAGGAGCTTAAGACAAAGCCCACCCAGGCCAGCGTAAAGGATCTCCAGTCCATGGGAATCCAGCCGGACATTCTGGTGTGCCGCTCGGAACATCCCCTGGATGATGCAATCAAGAACAAGATTGCCCTGTTCTGCAACGTTCCCCCTACTCATGTGCTGCAGAATCTGGATGTGGACGTCCTCTATGAAGTACCCCTTGTGATGGAGGAGGAACATCTGGCCCAGGTTGCCTGCGAATGTCTGGATCTGCCCTGCCCTGAGCCGGATCTCACAGAATGGCGCTCCATGATCAATAACTGGAAGCATCCTGAAAAAGAGGTAACCGTGGCATTGGTTGGAAAATATATCCAGCTTCACGACGCCTATATCTCTGTTGTTGAAGCCTTAAAGCACGGTGCAGTAGCCAACCACGCCCAGGTCCATATCAAATGGGTGGATTCTGAGACCGTTACTCCCGAAAACGCGGCTCAGCTCCTGGGCGGCGTATCCGGTATCCTGGTTCCCGGCGGTTTCGGCGACCGCGGCATTGAAGGCAAGATCAACGCTATCCGGTATGCAAGGGAACACCAGATCCCCTTCCTTGGCCTCTGCCTGGGAATGCAGCTTTCTATTGTAGAGTTTGCCAGAAACGTCCTTGGCTTAAAGGACGCACACAGTGCAGAGCTGGATCCGTCTACCTCTCATCCAGTGATCCATCTTATGCCCGATCAGGACGGCATCGAGGATATCGGCGGAACCCTGCGCCTTGGCTCATACCCCTGTATCCTGGATCAGACCTCCCGTTCCTATGCCCTCTATGGTGAAAAGACCATCCACGAGCGTCACAGACACCGCTACGAAGTCAACAATGATTACCGACGCCTTCTCACCGAAAACGGAATGCTGCTCTCCGGTCTCTCACCGGACAACCGAATCGTGGAAATGGTGGAACTGCCGGATCACCCCTGGTTCATCGGCACCCAGGCGCATCCTGAGCTAAAATCCCGCCCAAACCGCCCCCATCCTCTGTTCCAGGGCTTTATTGGGGCCGCCTTAAAACAACAGGATCAATAAAAATCACCGGCCGCAGACATCTGCGCCTTCTATAACAAATACCCGGCATGGATATGGTTAGCGGCTCCATCCGGGTATTTCTTCTTTTCCTCTCATCGTTCCGTTTTTCATACAGTTTTTCACAATTCTCCATTTTTTCCATGATTTTTCAGCTGCAGTTTTACATAAAAATCCGTATTTTTCCCACACTATCTACCGTACTCCCACACAGCATTTTCGGAGTATCCAACATCTCACTCACAAAAAGGAGGCCGCTTTATGAACCGCACCAGTCACCACCCCGATAAAGATGTTTCCCCCGACGTTTCCGGACAGGAGCTTTTCTTCCCGGCTCATAAAAACAACTATGACATCGACATCCAGGCCTGTTCTTCCATGGACTGCACCGGACTGATCCCCTCTCTTCCCCAGGATGAGGCAGAATGTGAGGCCTACGAAGCTTTGTATCCCTATCTTACAAAGGCCCGTTGATTCCCGTGTGTTTTCCCCGCGCAAAAGCGCCGGAAAACGGATCTGCTTCCAGCAAATGCTGTCAGTCAGCTCCGTCCTCCGGCGCTTTTAGCATATCTTTTGTCTCCTACACGCTTTCACGCATAAACCGTCCCAAAAACTCCCTAGTCTGGTGCTCCCTGGGCGCGCCGAAAATCTGATCCGGCGCTCCCTCTTCCACGATAACGCCTCCGGCCATAAATACAACATGGTTTGAAACGTCTCTGGCAAAAGCCATCTCATGGGTAACGATAATCATGGTCAGTCCCTCAGAGGCCAGCTTTCTCATAACCTCCAGTACCTCGCCTACCATCTGAGGATCCAGCGCGGAGGTTGGCTCGTCAAACAGCAGAAGCTCCGGTTCCATAGCCAGCGCCCTTGCAATGGCTACTCTCTGTTTCTGGCCGCCGGAGAGCTGCTTCGGCTTGGCATTGATATAAGGAGCCATCCCAACTTTTTCCAGATAATAGAGAGCATTTTTTTTCGCTTCCTCTTTCTCCTTCTTAAGAACTCTGGTCTGCCCTACAACACAGTTCTGCAGCACTGTCATGTTGTTAAAAAGGTTAAAGCTCTGAAATACCATTCCTACCTTGGAGCGGTACTTTGCGGCATTTACCTTTGCACCCGCAATATTATTGCCGTGATACACGATCTCCCCGGTGGTAGGCGTTTCCAGCAGGTTTAAACAGCGCAGCAGGGTGGACTTTCCAGAGCCGGATGCTCCGATGATGCAGGTCACATCCCCTGTATTTACCGTAAAATCAATATCCTTTAAGACCAGATTCGTTCCAAAGGTCTTGCTCAAATGGCGGATCTCCAGTATCTTCTCGCTCATTACGCATCCTCCTTCTTATCTTTGTCGTCGGGATAACGGTACATACCGCTGGTATATGCCAGGGTATCCGTGGTAGCCAGGTCAAAATTATCCGCTCCGTCCATCTTCTTTTCCCACAGGCGCAGCAGTCTTGAACAGGTAAAGGTCATGATAAAGTACATGATCATGGTGATGGTATAGGTCTCAAAGTTCATATAAAGTGCCCCTGCGGCTGCCTTTGTCTTATAAAGCAGCTCTGCCACGCCGATCACTGACAGAACGCAGCTGTCCTTTATGTTGATAATCAGGTTATTGCCGATCTGAGGCATCAGATTGCGCAGCGCCTGGGGCAGGATCACATACAGCATGGTCTGTACATGGGTCATGCCGATGGACATGGCACCCTCGGTCTGTCCCTTGTCAATGGAAAGGATACCGCCGCGCACCGTCTCCGCCATATAGGCGCCTGTATTGATGGACAGGATGAAATACGCCGCCTGGATAATGGAGCTGTTGATATTTAACAGCGGCATCAGTCCATAGTAAATAAACATGGCCTGAGCCATCATGGGCGTACCCCTGAAAAATTCCACATAGGCATTTAAAATAAACTTAACTGCCCACAGTACGCCCCGTTTTACGGGGTTATCCCTCCGGCCGGAGGGTATGGTCTGAATAATACCCACTGCGAAGCCGATGATGCAGCCCGCGATGGTACCTACCAGGGCTATCTTTAAGCTGACGCCTGCACCCTGGAGCATAGACACACCATAACGGTTAAATACGGCCATCACACGGCCGAAAAAATCTGTTGGCATAATGTTCTCCTTACTGATATAGCCGCCGGGAGCCCCCGGTCCGGATCCTTAGTTTGCGAGAGGCTGTGCGGAAATGGCCTCGTCCATCATCCTGGAAAAATCATCTTTTGTCATCTTGGACAGAACGCCGTCGATGGCCTCCTTAAGCTCAGTGTTGCCCTTCTTTAAAGAGATGCCGATATTGATATCCTCATCTGTTACCTGGAAATCATTCTCACCGCCGCCAAATTCAAGAAGCCTGAAATTAGGATAAGCGATCAGGGCGCCCTTGCCGGTAGGCTGATCCGTCACCACAAGATCACACTTATCTGCGTTTAAGGACATCAGCATATCAGGCGCGCTGGCCGTTGCCGCCAGGATGTTTGCATCCTTGATCTGAGGCAGGCAGGTATTATACCAGATAGTGCTCTGCTGAGAGGTGCAGGTCGCTCCTGCAAGATCAGCCACACTCTTTGCGTTCTCATACTTGCTGCCTTCCTTTACCAGGGTAACGATGGTTGCATAATAATAAGGCTCTGTAAAGTCTACTGCCTGCAGACGGTCCTGAGTAATGGACTGGCCTGCGATGACACAGTCTACCTGGCCGGTGGTAACCGCCGGAATCAGAGAGTCCCAGTCCAGACGGACGATCTCAAGGTTGTAGCCTAACTCCTCACAGATCTTCTTAGCCATCATTACGTCATATCCATACGCATATTCATTGCTGTCAGCGATGGGAACCGCACCGTTGGAATCATCCGGCTGTGTCCAGTTATAAGGTGCGTAGGCACACTCCATGGCTACCTTTAAGGTCTTTTTTTCACCGGAAGCTCCATCCTGCGCCTTTGCCCCATCCCCTGCCGCCTCTGTTTTAGATGTATCTGCTGTATTTGCACTGCCGCATCCGGTCAGCACTCCGGCTGCCAAAATACCTGCCGCCGCAAGGCTCATCACTTTCTTTACATTCTTCTTCATAATGTTCTCTCCTCTTTGTCATCTTTTCCTGCCGCACACACCCGGCTTTTTTGACCTGAACTGGGCTCACAGCCGTCGGGAGAATACCGCCGTTTCACGAAAAAAGCCACACCTATCCCTGCAGGTATGACTTCATTGTCGCGGAATTCTTATACGTTCACGTCTATGCGCTGATACAGACTTATGCTGTACCGACAGCTTTTCCTGCCTAGTATAGCATAAGTCTGTTTGTTTTCCAAGACCTTATTTCACATTTTTAGCCGGCATTTTTGCCCGTTTTCCCTTATGGCGGTTTATTTTTCCTTTATTCTCCGTTTTTCTCTGCGGTCTCCGTTTTTTTAGCCGCCTCCATTTTCCGCTCCAGCAGCGCCTGCATCTTCTCCCCATACGCATCATCCATGGGAATCTGGTTTCCTTCCTCATCCACCTCTACGGCAAAAAGGAAGGTTCTTGCATCATTGATCTCATAGCTGCAGGTTACCAGTGTGAAAATGTTTCTTGCGGGATAGGCTATTTCTTCCTTATAAGAGCAGGGAGCTGCCATCTCCTTTACAAAGGCGTCAAAGGACTCCTGAGACTTAAACGCCGTCTTGCGCACAATGGGCTCTGCAGGGCCATAGTAACAGGAGACAGCCTTTAGATGGATCTCACGACTGGGCGTATAGATACTGAAATACTGATGGGTTTTAAAATACTCGGGATCCTTATAGCGGTTAATGTCTTTGAACATACTTCCGTTCTTCATGTTATGGCCGTAAAGGATCTGATTGCGTCCCTCAAAATCCTTTTCACTCTCAAAGTCCAGATAGATAGTTCCGGCTGCGCTTTCTTTCCCGTAAAAGTCATGTTTTAAATAAAAGTCATTATCCGTTCCCTGGACAATCGGATAATCCACGTTCGTATCGGGAATGCGGATCCAGCCTATGGTATCGGGATTTGACGCTGTAAGGGCAGCAAAATCAACGGGTGAAACGTATGGCTCTTCCTGAGGCTGCGTTTCTGTCTCCGGGGCGGATTCTGCGGGGGCTTCCGTGGTCTGTCTGGCCGCCTGTTCTGCCAGCTGCCTATACTCATCTTCTGTCCGTTTATTTTCCAGATACTGCCGGATCGTCATGGCGCCGCTTACCAGAAATACCGCAAGAAGGATGCACAGCAGTCCGATTTTAACTCTTCCTTTATTTTTATGTTCCTTATCTTTCACTCTGAATGGCTCCTTTCTGCCGGTTTCCTGCGCTGGTTACGCTGTACAGGCGTCCGGTTCCTCTCCCCCGTCTTTTTCCTGCCATTCACCCATATGTCCTACCGCTTCGTACATCAGAAGAAGCAGCTCCATAAAGCTTCTGAAATTCACCTGACGCCGTTTTTCCTTCCAGGTGACCGTTCCCTGCCAGGTAGCATTTTCCCTGAAAAGCACCCGAACCACAAAGGTCGCCCGACTGCCGTTTCCTACCGCCACCTGAAAGCTTCTGGGAAGAATAATCCGTTTTTGCATCTCCCCTTCAGGCATCGGATCAAGCATCCATGATATTTCCTCTTTCAAGTCAAATTCATTGATAAAGGTCCGGCGCTTTGGCAGAGCCGGATGAGATACGTCGCCTCCCATCTGGCAGCCCTCGCAGCTGCGCACCGTTATCTCGCACATCTTCTTTCCAAGGCCGCTGCCTAAAAGGCGTACCCCGCTTCCCAGAGCTTCCGCAAAAAAATCCATCAGTTCCATCAGACTGAGAAATGATGCACTTTTTTCTGTCCCGGACTGAACAATGACGCCCTGCCAGGTGGCATGGTATCTGTATTTTACATGAAGCATAAAATCTGCCTGCTTTCCTCTGTGCTCCGGTGAAAGGGAAGAATTTCCTGCCTCTTTAGTCTCCGCTTTGAAATCCCAGCGTTTTTTTCCTGTAAAATTTCTGTGGTCAACGCTCTTCATTGGATAATGTATTTCATCAAACAGCTTCTCCAGGATCAGGATCATCTCCGACAGACCGGTAAATGCGGTTCCCTCTTCTCTGCTGTCATGGTAAATCCTTCCTCTTAAAATACGGTTTTCAAATCCATCTGCCGCAATATGGACAACTCGATATGCGTTGGGCAGTAAGCCTGGTCCTGTAGTCAGCATCGTTTCACCCTTTCTTTGTTATTGTCATTTTTCTCCAGTATATCAGTGACTGGTTACAATTCGGTTACAAAACGGGATTGGGCTTGATTTTTCTTCCTTTTCTTTCCTTTTGTGTCAGAAGAATATAGACATTTTTCTGATAAATGGTTATACTTGAGCTATATCAGTATGAAGGAGTTTTACAAATGATGCCGTCTGAATTTGACCTAAGTCCAACGATTTATGTACATACTCTGGGAGGATTCTCCGTCAAAGCCGGAGATAAAGAGATCAATGACAGCAGCAACCAATCCAAAAAGCCCTGGTCTCTGCTGGAATACCTTGTTGTTTTCCGTAAAAAAGAGATCAGCCCGGCCGAACTCATCCAGGTGATCTGGCCCGACGACCCCGGCGTCAATCCGGCCGGCGCCTTAAAGACTCTGATGTTCCGCTCCCGCAAGCTGTTAGAGCCTTTGGATCTCCCGCCCCAGAAACTGTTAGTCCAACAGCGCGGTACCTATTCCTGGACAAAAGAATATACCACCATTCTGGATATCGACGAGTTTGAAGCGATCTGTGCAAAAGTTCTAAACCAGAAGCTGTCCGATGAGGAAGCTCTGCCTTTATGTCTTGCCGGACTCGATCTGTATAAGGGCGACTTTCTCCCCAGGGCGGAGTACGAATCCTGGGTGATTCCTGTCAGTACCTATTATCACTCTCTGTATCAGAAACTGATGTATCATACCGTTAAGATCCTGTCAGCCAGAGAGGATTTTTCCCGGATCACCGCACTCTGCCAGACTGCGATCCGTATTGAGCCCTTTGACGAGGAACTGCGCTACCATCTTGTCTACTCGCTGTACCGGGACGGCCATACAAGACAGGCTCTGGAAGAATATAACAATACTCTTGATCTTTTTTACAGTGAGTTTTCCATCTCCCCATCGGAGCATTTCAAGGATCTTTATAAGGTGATCCGCGACGAGGAGCAGGGTATCAGCCTCAGCCTTGAACACATTCAGCGCTCTCTGGACGAAGAAAGCGCCAAAGGCGCCTTTTACTGTGAATATCCGGTGTTCCGCGATCTGTTTCAGCTGGAGCGGAGAGCTATTGAGCGTACCGGAGATTCCATCTATCTGTGTATGCTTACAGTAACCGGCCTGAACGGTCAGGTTCCAAAGACTCCGATTTTAAATAAAGCCATGGATCATCTGGAAGAATCCATCCGCAGTTCTCTGCGGTGCAGTGATGTGTTCACACGGTACAGCATCAGCCAGTATTTGATCCTTCTTCCCACCATCACCTCCGAGATGGGCGAGATGGTTTTGAAACGGATCATTTCCAATTTCCGTAAGATCTATAACCGCAAGGACCTGATGGTGGATTTCCGCCTGCAGCCCCTGCTGCCGAGGGTACGGCCGGAGCAATTTTAAGACCGGCCCCCTGTTTTCCATAAAAATATCCCGCCTGGAGACACAAAACACTCTCCCGGCGGGATATTTTTCATCTGAATCCGTTCTGAGACATTACGGCGTACACAGCACAGGGATTCCCTTATATACCAGTTCATACAGGGCTGCCGCCTTAGCCGGAGGCAGATTGACGCAGCCATGGCTGCCGTTTGTCCGATAGATAGTTCCCCCGAACTTTCCTCTCCAGGACGCATCGTGAAGGCCGATTCCTCCATTAAACGGCATCCAGTAATCCACATGGCTCTCATACTCGTAGGTACCGTCAGCCTGTTTCTTTCCCCTGAGGATCCGGTCTTTTTCCTTATACGTCAGGCTGTAAATGCCTGCGGGAGTAGTATAATCCTTTGAAACATTTCCCGTGACACAGGGAGCCTCCCATACAACCTGTCCATCCTTCACCATATATACATACTGATTTCCCAGATCTACTTCTACATAGGTGCTTCCCCAGTCGGCTCCCGTCCTGGAAGCGGCTGTCTGGCTGTAGATCGGTTCCCTGTCCGCAGCAGCTGCACCATCCTGCCAGGGAGAACCCGACTGAATCAGTTCAATCAGAGCCGCCGTCTCCTTTGCCTGATCGATCTTCCATCCGTAAGGGCCGGTGATCTGCGCCTGCCCTCCAGCTATCTTATTAACCGTCCTTGCGGTACCGGCGGTATCGTATTTTTCGGCCAGCCCCCTTACAAAGGCAGCCGCCTTCTCCTGATCCAGGGTTATTTTCCCATCGGATGCTCCGGTGATCCAGCTGGCTATGGTCTCGCCGCTTAAAGTCTCGCCTGTTTCCCCGAACACATACCGCAGGCTCTTTTCCCTGCGGCTGTTCATCCCGTCGCAGAGAGCCTTCAGACTCTCATCCGTCTCCCACACGCCCACGGTCCGGTAGCAGCCCTCTGCCTCCAGGTCAATCTCCGTCTTTCCCGCCTTCACAGCTTCATTTATAACGGAAATCGTTTTCTCACGGTCTACGTCATTTCCCTGAACTGCAGGAATAATGGAAAATGGTTTTCCCTCCTCGTAGGCAGAAATCGAAGCGTCTCTTGTAACCGTAACACCGCTGTCATTTAACACAGAAAGCGCCCCAATTACCCCATCCAGCTTTTCCTGACTGTAGGAGGGCGCCAGGGTTACTGTGTGGGAATTGTCCACGGAAGGGCCGGTCTGTCTTCCGCTTTCATTCTGAGCATTCAAAATCTCATGGATATCCTCTGAAACAGATACCAGATAATCAATGTCCTTTCCCTGGATCACATCCTCTGTACCATCCTTTTTTCGGATTGACAGCTTATATTCGCCTGCATAAAAGCCCTGAATCCGCTCTTTTGCCTCTTCCGGCGTCAGGCCGCCTACGCCTACGCTGTTGATTTTCGTACCCGACACAAACCGTGCCGAGTCATCCTGGGCTCCCAGGGAGGAAAATACAAAAAGAGCCGACAACGAGAGAGCGGCCAGGAAAATAACGGATTTTTTTCTGCGCATAAAAATTCCTTTCTATCAATATCAAAACACATAATATTTAGCACCCTGTATCTTGATTCTATCATATTTTTTCAGAAATACATCTTACGAATCTTTACAATTTCGTAAAGAGGGAAATACATCTCAAGCAAAATGATATTCCCCTGTACCGGCCACGCTCATTGTCCCTGTAAAGAAAAAAAGAGACCCGCTTCGTCTGCAGATCTCTTTTGTTTCCTGTCAGTCAATGACCTTAATGCTGTCAATCACCGGCTGATTCTCCTTTGCAACCGTACCATTATTATCCTCTACCTGCGTATTCTCGCAGATCGCATCCACTACATCCATACCGTCCGTTACATAACCGAAGCAGGCATACTCGCCGTCCAGGAAGGGGCTGTCCTCATGTACAATGAAAAACTGGGAGCTGGCGCTGTCCTTCATCTGGGAACGTGCCATGGAAATAGCGCCTCTGGTGTGGGATAAGGGATTCTCCACACCGTTTGAGGAAAATTCTCCCTTAATCTCACGGTCAGAACCGCCCATTCCATTTCCTAATGGATCGCCGCCCTGTATCATAAAACCGCTGATGATCCGGTGGAAAGTCAGCCCGTCATAAAAACCGCTGTTTGCCAGATCAAGGAAATTGGCCACCGTAATAGGCGCGCTGTCACCGTCTAACTCCACTGAAATCGTGCCGTAATCCTTTACGTTGATCTCTACATGATGCTTTCCGGCCGCCGCTTCCAGATCCAGGCCATCCCCTGCATCCGCCCCGCTCTCCAGGGCGTCTGTCTGCGCACTGCTCTCTTTGCTCTCTGCTTTCGTATCTGTATCTGTTTTTCCTGTTTCCTTCGTCTCAGCCGCAGATGCTGTGGTCTGAACTGCTGTATCCTTTGTTTCTTTTGTACCTGAGCATCCGGTCATAAGGGCCGCCGCTGTCACTGCCGCCAGGCAGACTGCCATCCATTTTTTCATAATATCTTCCTTTCCTTCTCTTGATCATCCATCAGAGACAACCACACCATTGTACCATCCAAAATACCGTCAAGTAAAGGACTTTATAAAAATATCACAATTCTAATGTAACGAATCAGCCATGGGGCAATTTGTACGAAGATATATGCGCAGCCATTGCATTACTAATACTCACCTCTCACTGCAAAGCCGTGATCCATGGGGCCGCTGCCTTTTCCCAGATCAAGCCCTGCCGCAAGAGCGCCGGAAATATAGCGTTTGGCATGGTCTACTGCCTGTTCCAGTGCCATGCCCTTTGCCAAATTAGATGCGATGGCGCTGGAAAGGGTACAGCCAGTGCCGTGGGTATTTGGGTTGCTGATCCGGCGTCCAGCGAACCATTTTACAGCTGTGTCTTTTACCAGAAGGTCGTTTGCATCATTCACCCGATGCCCCCCCTTTAAAAGCACCCCGCAGTCATACGTTTCGGAAATGATCGCTGCCGCTTCTTCCATCTCTTTTTCAGACCGGATCGGACGGCCAGACAGAACCTCCGCCTCAGGTATATTGGGAGTCAAGAGAGCAGCAAGGGGAAAAAGCTCTGCCTTAAGCACCTCAATGGCATCCTCTCCGATGAGTTTTGCCCCGCTGGTAGACACCATCACAGGATCCACCACAATATTCTGTGCCCGGTAAAAGGTAAGACGGTCCGCAATCATTCGGATCAGTTTCCCCGATGCCACCATCCCTGTTTTCACAGCGTCCGGCCGGATATCCGTAAACACTGCATCCAGCTGTTTCTGCAGAAACTCCGGCGTCACCTCCATAATATCTGTTACTCCCGTGGTGTTCTGGGCCGTCAGAGCCGTGATGGCGCTCATACCGTAGACTCCGTTTGCCAGCATGGTCTTAAGATCCGCCTGGATGCCTGCACCTCCGCTGCTGTCGCTTCCGGCTATGGTTAACGCTGTTTTCATGTTCTGTATCTCCTCTCTGTGATCCGGGGATGAGGTACACCGTCTGTTTTCGTCCGCTCCCTACGTTGGCATTACCCAAATCAGGTTTCCGGGTCTAAGCGCTGTCAGCTTACTCTCAGCCCGCTTTACGCGAGCTCCCCTTTTTTACAATTCTTTATTATAAACCTCCTGCCGGAAAACGCAAGAGGGATAACCGGTATTTGCCAGTTATCCCTCTTTCATCATATCACATCAAATCCAGCCATATGCTGTCTCTGAATGTCTGTATTAGTTGTCGCTTAAAGCGGCCTGTGCTGCTGCCAGTCTTGCGATGGGAACGCGGAATGGTGAGCAGGATACATAGTCTAAGCCAATTCTGTGGCAGAACTCTACAGATGTAGGATCGCCGCCGTGCTCGCCGCAGATGCCAACGTGCATATCGGGACGGGTGCTCTTGCCTAACTTGATTGCCATCTCCATCAGCTTGCCTACGCCGGTCTGATCCAGCCTTGCAAACGGATCGTTCTCAAAGATTTTTGTGTCATAGTAAGCATTTAAGAACTTGCCGGCATCATCACGGGAGAAACCGTAGGTCATCTGGGTCAGGTCATTTGTACCGAAACAGAAAAACTCAGCCTCTTTTGCGATCTCGTCTGCAGTCAGGGCAGCTCTTGGGATCTCAATCATGGTGCCTACTTCATATTTTAAGTCAATACCGGAGGCTGCGATCTCAGCGTCAGCGGTTTCTACCACTACCTTCTTAACAAACTTTAGCTCCTTGATATCACAGATCAGAGGAATCATAATCTCAGGGCAAACATTCCAGTCTCCGTGAGCCTTCTTTACGTTGATCGCCGCACGGATCACTGCCCTTGTCTGCATCCTTGCAATCTCAGGATAGGTAACGGCCAGACGACAGCCGCGGTGACCCATCATGGGATTAAACTCATGAAGCGCGTCGCAGATGGCCTTAATTGCGGAAACGCTCTTGCCCTGTGCGTCAGCCAGCTTTTTGATATCCTCTTCCTCAGTGGGGACAAACTCATGCAGAGGCGGATCCAGGAAACGGATGGTAACAGGATTGCCTTCCAGCGCCTCGTACAGCTTCTCGAAATCTCCCTGCTGCTCAGGAAGGATCTTCTCAAGAGCGGCTTCTCTCTCTTCTACTGTCTCAGAGCAGATCATTTCGCGGAATGCGTCGATGCGGTTGCCCTCAAAGAACATATGCTCTGTACGGCAAAGTCCGATTCCCTCTGCGCCCAGCTCTCTTGCCTTTGCAGCGTCTCTTGGAGTATCTGCATTTGTACGCACTTTCAGTCTTCTGTATTTGTCAGCCCATGCCATAATACGGCCAAACTCGCCTGCGATGGTAGCGTCTACGGTAGGGATAACGCCGTCATAGATCTTGCCGGTGGAGCCGTCGATGGACAGCCAGTCACCCTCATGGTACTCTTTTCCGGCCAGAACAAACTTCTTATTTGCTTCATCCATAATAATCTCGGAACAGCCGGATACGCAGCAGGTGCCCATGCCGCGGGCAACTACGGCAGCGTGGCTGGTCATACCGCCGCGGACGGTCAGGATGCCCTGGGAAGCCTTCATTCCCTCGATATCTTCCGGGGAAGTTTCCAGACGTACTAATACGACCTTTTCGCCTCTTTCCTTCCACTCTTTTGCATCCTCCGCGGTGAATACGATCTTACCGCAGGCAGCACCCGGTGATGCCGCCAGAGCCTTTGCAACAGGCTCGGCCTTCTTTAATGCCTCTGCGTCAAACTGCGGGTGAAGCAGAGTGTCCAGATTGCGGGGATCGATCATCTGAACGGCCTTCTTCTCATCGATCATACCCTCGTCTACCAGATCACAGGCAATCTTTAATGCAGCCTTTGCAGTTCTCTTGCCGTTTCTGGTCTGCAGCATATAGAGTTTCTTATCCTCAATGGTAAACTCCATATCCTGCATATCTCTGTAGTGGTCCTCCAGGGTATGGCAGATGCCAACGAACTGCTCATAAACCTCCGGCATAACTTCCTTTAACTGGTCAATCTTCTGAGGGGTGCGCACACCGGCCACTACGTCCTCGCCCTGTGCGTTCATTAAAAACTCGCCCATCAGGTGCTTTTCACCGGTTGCGGGGTCACGGGTAAATGCAACACCGGTACCGGAGGTCTCGCCCATATTTCCGAATGCCATCATCTGTACGTTTACAGCCGTACCCCAGGAGTAGGGGATATCATTGTCGCGGCGGTATACGTTTGCCCTTGGATTGTCCCAGGAACGGAATACAGCCTTGATGGCCTCCATCAGCTGCTCCTTGGGATCGGTAGGGAAATCCTTTCCGATCTTCTCTTTATATTCAGCCTTAAACTGCTCTGCCAGCCTGTGGAGATCCTCAGCGGTCAGCTCTACATCCTGAGTTACGCCCTTTTCAGCCTTCATCCTGTCAATGAGCTCTTCAAAATATTTCTTGCCGACTTCCATAACAACGTCGGAGAACATCTGGATAAATCTTCTGTAGCAGTCCCATGCCCAGCGCGGATTGCCGGACTTTGCAGCCAAAACCTCAACTACTTCCTCATTCAAGCCCAGGTTTAAGATGGTGTCCATCATACCCGGCATGGAAGCTCTTGCACCGGAACGTACGGAAACTAACAGAGGATTTTCTTTGTCGCCGAACTTCTTGCCGGTGATCTCCTCCATCTTGCCGATATGCTCCATGATCTGACCCATGATCTCATCATTGATCTTTCTGCCATCTTCGTAATACTGAGTGCAGGCCTCCGTTGTAATTGTAAATCCCTGTGGAACAGGTAACCCCAGATTTGTCATTTCCGCAAGGTTCGCGCCCTTACCGCCTAACAGGTTTCTCATGGTCGCGTTGCCTTCGCTGAATAAATAAACCCACTTTGTTGCCATAAGTTTTCCCTCCTCATTCTGGCAGATCTGATCACAGTTTCTGCCGCTCTCTGACCGGGCATACCGGATGTCTCCTCTGCCCGCCCATCAGACGGAACCAATGCTTCTCCTTTATCCGTCCATCTCGTTTATTATATCACAAACTTTTGGGGAGTAAAGCCTTTTATAACCATTTTTTTGAAAAAATTGGTTATTTTACAGTAAAATTACTTGTAAGCCCTTTCATTTTCTGTCATTTTCGTATATTCATTTCTTGTTCGCATTTACGAACTACCAATTTTGTAGTAACTATTACTAAATTTATTATTCCTGGCCACACTGAGATATATACTTATAGGCGGGTGTCTATATAAAATAAGATTTCCCTGTAAATACAAGGAAATCTTATTGTCAAAAGCATATATTAAACTTTAAACCGGTACCCCACTCCCCAAATCGTCTCAATATACTGCGGCTTGGCGGTGTTGAACTCGATCTTTTCCCGGATTTTCTTAATGTGAACTGTGACCGTTGCGATATCGCCGATGGATTCCATATCCCAGATCTTGCTGAAAAGCTCTTCTTTGGTGAATACATGATTGGGATTCTGGGCAAGGAAGGTCAAAAGATCAAATTCCTTGGTAGTAAAGGTCTTTTCTTCCCCGCTTACCCATACGCGGCGGGCGGTCTTGTCAATCTTGAGTCCGCGTATTTCGATAATCTCGTTCACTGGCTGACCGCTGCCGATCAGGCGCTCATAGCGGGCCATATGTGCCTTTACTCTTGCCACCATCTCGCTGGGGCTGAAGGGCTTTGTAATGTAATCATCGGCGCCAAGGCCCAGCCCCCGGATCTTGTCAATATCCTCTTTTTTTGCAGAAACCATGATAATAGGGGTATTTTTTATCTCCCTCACCCGCCTGCATATCTCAAAACCATCGGTTCCCGGCAGCATCAGATCCAAAATCAGGAGGTCATAATCTTCCTTCAGGGCACGATCCAAACCATCTGTGCCGTTATTTTCGATCTCAACCTCAAATCCTGACAGTTCCAGATAGTCTTTCTCAAGCTCTGCAATGCTTTCCTCATCCTCTACGATCAGTATCTTGCTCATTCCTGTATAACCTCCTGATATTTTCTTAAAACAAAATGAATCTCCGTTCCGATGCCTTCTTTGCTGGTGGCCCAGATCCGTCCTCCATGATCCTCTACAATCTTGCGCACAATCGACAGGCCGATGCCGCTGCCGCCCTGAGAGGAATTGCGGGAGGAATCTGTGCGGTAGAACCGGTCAAATATATTAGGCAGGTCCTTAGCGGCAATGCCTTTTCCATTATCCTCAATCTCGATCTGGATGAAGTCTCCCACATCCTTGATGCGGATATTGATGATTCCCTTTTTCTTGTCCAGATATTTGACCGAATTGCTGATAATATTGTTGATGACGCGCTTCATCTGCTCTGCGTCAGCAATGACTGTCACGTCCTCATCCACATAGTTGAAATACCCCAGTTCAATGCCCCGCGCCTCCATATCCAGTCCCACTTCATCCACGCAGTCCTTAAAATACTGGGACACGTTGATCTTGGAGAATGTATATGGTATCTTGTTGGTATCGATTTTTGAGTAAAAGGTCAGCTCGTCAATAAGGCGGTCCATATCATTTGCCTTATTGTAAATGGTGCGGATGTATTTATCAAGCCGTTCCGGCGAGGAAGCCACGCCGTCTAAAATCCCCTCCACATAGCCCTTGATGGCTGTAATGGGCGTCTTTAAGTCGTGGGAAATATTGCTGATCAGTTCCTTACTTTCCTTATCATACTGTATCTTTTCCTCTGCATTCTCCTTTAAGCGGATGCGCATCTCCTCAAAATCCTGGCAGAGATGGCCGATCTCATCATCCGCGTCCACATCCAGGGTAAATTCCAGGTTGCCGTCCCGAATCTGCTTGGTTGCCTCCTGAAGCTTATTTAAGGGGCTTAAAATGGAACGGTAGACCCATACTGTAAGGGTAACTCCGGCCACTACCAGAATCATCACGCCTAAGAACATCATTTCCTTAACCATGGATCTGACCTCCGGCAAAAGATCATCTACATTGGAAACGATAAAGGCGCTGCCCTCGGCTCCGTCGGAAAACCGGAAATCCATCTGCTTGATAAGATGCTGGCTTTCGCCGTCCAGGTAAATACCGCCTTCCATCCCGCCCTTCATCACGTCGAAATCCGGCAGCTGGGAACATAGGGTATTCTCCTGAGATTCTTCACTGGCGCTGTTGGCTCCGTAGTAAATAATGGCATCATCCCGGCGGACGATCAGATAGGAATATTGCTCGTTCAGCTTGGCATTTACCTTATCAAGATATGCTTTATCCTCATAATTGTCCGGATTCTCATCCAGAGTCCTGCGAATCTCCTTCTGAGACTGCTTCGTCAGGCGATTAAAGACCTGGAGGGAGTTGCCGTTTAAAAGGTCTACCTGCTCCGTAAGGCCATATGCTTTTTTAAAGGATTTTTCCTGATAGTCACTGAGGGCCAGCACAGAAAAATAGATCATGATCAGCGGAAAAACGGTTATGATAATAAATGCCACTGCAAGACGTGTCTTTATCTTCACCTTCTTATCCTCCTTCCATGACGCCGCCCCCAGACAAACGCCTGCGGACAGCCGACGTATAACATAGTAAGTATACCATACTTCCCGCGGGCCGTTTATAAAATGATTCTAAACTTTTCTCCCCCTTCTGAACGATCCCCATCCGCCCGTATTCACGCCGGTTTGGGCCGTTGGTTCCCGGAATTTGTGCAAGACAGCGAAAAATACCCGGAGAAAAGCCATTTTAAGCGATTCTCCGGGTATTTTATATTCTTAGAAACGGAACTTATCTTCAAAATAAGCCTTTAATTCCGTAATCGGCACACGCACCTGCTCCATAGTGTCGCGGTCGCGCACGGTCACTGCCTGGTCATTCTCAGAATCAAAGTCATAGGTTACGCAGAACGGAGTACCGATCTCATCCTGCCTTCTGTAACGTTTTCCGATATTCCCTCTGTCATCAAATTCGCAGTTGTAATACTTTGACAGCTGAGCGTAGATCTTCTCCGCTCCTTCGTTCAGCTTCTTGGACAGAGGCAGGACGCCGATCTTAACAGGAGCCAGTGCGGGATGGAAGTGAAGAACGGTTCTTACGTCCCCCTCGCCAATCTCTTCCTCATCATAAGCCGCGCACAAAAAGGCCAGCGTCACGCGGTCTGCGCCAAGAGAAGGCTCAATCACGTATGGGATATATTTTTCCTTGCTCTCATCATCAAAGTAGGTCATATCCTGACCGGACACATTCTGATGCTGGGTCAGATCGTAATCCGTACGGTCCGCAATCCCCCAGAGTTCGCCCCAGCCAAAGGGGAACTTAAACTCCAGATCGGTCGTAGCCTTGCTGTAGAAACAAAGCTCCTCTGCGGAATGGTCTCTTGCCCGCATCTCATCGGGCTTAATTCCCAGTGTCTGAAGCCAGTCGATGCAGAACTGCTTCCAGTAGGCAAACCACTCCAGATCTGTGCCCGGCTTGCAGAAGAACTCCAATTCCATCTGCTCGAACTCTCTGGTACGGAAGGTGAAGTTTCCGGGAGTAATCTCATTTCTGAAGGACTTTCCGATTTGTCCGATTCCAAAGGGAACCTTCTTTCTGGAGGTTCTCTGAACGTTTTTGAAGTTTACAAAGATACCCTGAGCAGTCTCAGGTCTTAAGTATACCGTATTCTTTGCATCCTCGGTCACGCCCTGGAAGGTCTTAAACATCAGGTTGAACTGGCGGATATCAGTGAAGTCATGAGCGCCGCAGCTTGGACAGCAGATATGCTTTTCCTCAATGTATTTCATCATTTCTTCCTGAGACCAGCCGTCTACCGAGCCCTCTGTCTCAATGCCATGCTCTTCATTGTAGTCCTCGATGAGCTTATCTGCACGGAAACGCTCTTTACACTGCTTACAGTCCATCAGAGGATCAGAGAAACCGCCCAGGTGACCGCTGGCTACCCAGGTCTGGGAATTCATTAAGATCGCACAGTCCACACCTACGTTGTAGGGACTTTCCTGAACAAATTTCTGCCACCAGGCCTTCTTTACGTTATTTTTAAGCTCAACGCCCAGATTGCCGTAGTCCCAGGTGTTCGCAAGACCGCCGTAGATCTCGGAGCCAGGGTATACAAAACCTCTGTTCTTGGCAAGAGCTACGATTTTTTCCATTGTCTTTTCCATAGATCCATATCCTCTCTTTTTTATATTTATAAAACCCAGCGGTTCAGGAAAGCGGGAAAACCGGCGTTAAGTTCGCATATACGCATGATTTTGCGCCTGTTTTCACATCAAAGGAACCTCTGATGCTTCCTGAATGACAAAGGGCATTCAAGAAGCTGCCCTATCCCAAATTGCTGCTGTAAAACAATAAAAATCCCGTCGCCGGCATTATTCCAAAATAATATAGCTTACGCCACCGGCCGCTGTTTTTACCGTCTTGTCATTCATAAGCTCACAGCCCTCGCTCACATACAGGATCCTGTTTTCCGTGGAAATGAGCCCCTGACCGGAAACCTTGACCGCCAGACCGCTTTCCTTTAAAATCCCCTCTGATAGAGCCTGCGGATCGGCTGTCTTTCCCTTTGCATCCATATAAGCCGTCTGTTTCACATCCGCCAGATCAGCCGCCGTCCCCGTCTCAATGGAAGTAAACGGCATGGATGTATCTCCTATCTCCCCGGAAAATTCCACCAGGCGGGAAGGCGAATCATATTCCGTCACCAGAACCGCCCGCCCGTCCTTCATGCTGACCTCGTCCAGGGCAACCGGCAGCGCCTCTGAACCATCCCTGTTTTCATAAGCCGCCTCTTTTCCCAATGACTGATTGAACTGGCTGATCTTTGCACCTGCAAAGTCCCTGAGTTCTTCTTCCTTATAGCTGCCTTCCCCGTACTCCTCTGTGGAAGTCCAGAAAACTGTTCCATCCTTTGCCACATAAAGGGTATTTTCCGTAAAGGAGCCCCTGTCTCCACCGGATCTGGCACAGCCGGTAAAAAGAGCGGCGCAGGCCGCAAGGAACAGGATTCCTCTCATGCTCTTATTCATATATCTTCCTTTCCTTCAGGCGTCTCCGGCGTCCGCGGGAGCGATATACCGCTTATTATATCTTCTGCCGGATATAATTTCAAGCCCCATTGCAAGTATTTGTGCCCAGACAGAGACCGCCTCTACCGGGTCATCATCTCCAGGATCTCCAGGGAGCGGAACACATGGCGGATGAAATATCGTCTGGCATTTTCCACCTCCCGCTCAAATTCAGCCTCTGCCTCCGGCTTGAGCACAAACGTGTACAGACTCCCCAGGGGAGAATACACTACAAACTCCCATGCATAGGCACAGGACTCTGACACCCTTCCCTCCGGCTTTTCCGTATATTCTCCGTTGATCACCATGGCCTTCAGTTCAAAAATGCGCCGGATCAGCCGGTTGGGGATGGCAGGCTTTAAAAGGGCCTTTAAGGTCTGGTATACCAGTGTGAGAAGCTCCGTGCCGTCCATGTTTTCCTGGGCCAGATAGGAAGCCATTTCCAGAAAATAGGCGCCATAGCAGGCTCCCTCCATATCAGCAGAGAGCTCGTCAAAGTAACTGGCCGGCCTGGCGCTCTGAAGGGTATAGGCGGAACGGCCCTCAAAGACAGTAAATGTTCCGAAAACAAAGGGCCTTGTCACAGCCATCAGAGGGTTTCCCGGCCTTCTGGCTCCATGAGCAAAGGCTGTGATTTTTCCCCGCTCCCTGGTTAAAAGCACGACTCTCCGGTCCGCCTCCCCAAAGGCTGCTGAAAGCAGAACCATCCCCGTCACGCTAACCGCTTCTCTCACCGTTATGCTCTCCCCTTATACGTCCTTTTTGTCATAGCCGTAATTCTTCATATACAGCTCGCTGTCTCTCCACTCCTTGCGGACCTTCACCCAAAGCTGCAGATTCACCTTCATTTCCAGCATGGCTTCGATTTCTTTTCTGGCGTCGGTTCCGATTCTCTTTAACATGGATCCGCCCTTTCCAATGATGATGCCCTTGTGAGAATCCCGCTCGCAGACAATGCTGGCCTCAATATCCATGATTTTGTTTCCTCTCTCCCGCATCTTCTCAATGGTCACGGCAATGCCGTGAGGGATCTCATCATTTAAAAGGCGCAGCGCCTTCTCCCGAATCAGTTCTGACGCGATCTGGCGCATAGGCTGATCCGTCACGGTATCCTCATCATAGAACATGGGGCCGTAAGGCAGATACTTGAAAAGAAGATCCAGCAATAGATCCGTATTTTTCTCCTTCAGCGCGGAAAGAGGTACGATCTCCGCAAAATCGCAGACATCCTTATAGGCGTCTATGAAGGTAAGAATCTCCTCCTGCTTCTTTAATGTGTCAATCTTGTTGATCACCAGGATCACTGGGGTCTTTACCTTTGACAGCTGCTCTGCAATGTGGCGCTCACCGGCCCCGATGAAGGTGGTTGGTTCCACCAGCCAGAGGATCACATCCACCTCCTTTAAGGTGTGCTCCGCCACATCCACCATATATTCGCCAAGCTTGTTCTTTGCCTTGTGGATACCGGGGGTATCCAGAAAAATGATCTGACCTCTTTCATCTGTATATACGGTCTGGATCCGGTTGCGGGTCGTCTGAGGCTTGTCGGAGGTAATGGCAATCTTTTGTCCGATCAGGTGGTTCATCAGAGTGGATTTTCCCACATTCGGACGGCCGACCAGGGTCACAAAGCCTGATTTCTTCTGTACATTTTCTTCCATATCTGTCTGCTCCTGCTCTCGTTTCTGTGTTAGTGATAAAGGTTCTTCACTTCCCCGAAGAGTTCCTTTTCATTCATAATCTGCTGCTCGTTTCCAATGGCGCACAGAGCCCCTGTCTGCAGCGCGGCTTCTAACTGCTCTGCCAGCGCCCGGATATCCTCCTGGGTCACATCCAGGATCTGATCTCTCTCCTTCTGAACCATCTCATCTGTGATGCCGGACAGCCATGCCCCCAGATTTCTTGCCCCCTTTGCGGAAGGGTTCAAAGGCGCATCCAGTTCGCTGAAGGCTCCAATCACATATTTTGTCATATCCCGGTCATCAATAGAAAATGTTTTCAGATACTCCGGGATTCCCTCGTAGACTGCATTGGTTGCCCCCAGATTCGGATCACGGTAGGATACCAGCGTAGCATCCCCGTTTCTCCCAAAGCTGCTCATGCAGCCGTAGGCTCCGCCCTTTACTCTGAGATTCAGCCACAGATATTCATAGTTTAAGATCACCTTTAATACCTTAAACGCCCCGGTGTAGGGAAGTCCGGCAAAGGTGCCGCACCGCGCCATATAGTTGACCTGAGAGGCTGTCTTAAAGCCCTCGTTCATAAGCTGCGGCTGAAATTCATACGGATAACGTACTCCGTCTCCGGCCGGAAGGGACGCCTTAAAGGCTGCCAGTGCTCCCGGAAGCCGCTTATATCCCTGCTCATCTGCAGTGTAGCTGACGATCATATTTCCTGCGGTGAACAGCCGTGAGGCCACAGCCCTGAGCTTTCTGATCAGTTCTTTACGATATCCTTCTTCCTGACTGCAGCGTTTTACCACGTCTTCCAGAAATTGGTAAAATCCAATTCCGCCGGTGCGGTCATAGAAGGATGACAGGGGAGAATAATATGAGGCTGCCCTCATGGCCGCCGAGCTGTGAGAGCCGTTTTCCAGACGCATCCTGGCTCTGGAAAGCGTCTCATCCAAGATCTCACCCAGCCGCTTCTCATCCTCCAGTTTTGACCGCAGAAGGATCTCCTCTAATATCTCAAAGGCAAAATCCAGCTTTTCATAAAGCACCTTCACGCTGGCGTTAAAGGTTCCCTTAAAGTTTCCAGGCTCTCCGGCCTTCTGGCTTGCGCCTACGGAGAAATCAAGACCTCCGCTGTTTAGATAAATCTCGCTGGTCAGATCACTGTAGCTGTACTTCTTTGTATCCACATACCCCAGCACGGACTTTAAAAGACCTGCGTAGGGAATATCCTCAACAGGAAGCACGGAGATATCAAACAGCACCTTTAAATAGCCGATCCCGGAGGTAAAGAGAGGACTGTGAACCACATTGACGCCGCTTTCCTCTTTTATTTCATAGGAAAACGGCTCTGCTTTCCGCTCAATATCCTCTCTCTGGAGCATGGGTATTTTTTCCAGATCCTCCTGGGAGGACGGCTCTTCCTGATAGGCTTTCAGCTCCTTTGTGCTGCGCACAATCCGCTCTCGCTCCTCCTCTGTCAGAGAAGCCCGAAGGATTTCCAGTTTCTCTGCCAGAGCCTGATCCTCCCTGGCAGTCTGATCTACGCTGGGGCTTACGATAATGCAGGCCTCATGGGGATTATCCAGCAGGTATCTGCGGATCAGATCCTCAAAATATCCTTCCCCGGCTGCCTTCTTTAAGAAATCAAAAGTTTTCTGATACTGGAGATGAAGCATGGGATCTCCATCATAAAGCCAGCTGTCCATCGACCAGAGACCATACATCAGCCCCTTGGGCGCAGACCCATAGTCCGCCTCCCGGTAACGGAATTCGTAGTAATTCAAACCTGCCAGCAGGCTCTTTTTATCAATGCCCTGATCTGCCAGACGGCGAAGGGTTCCCTTGATCACAGAAAGAAATTCCCCCTTCTGATCCCGCTCTGCATTCTTTGCAATCACGGAAAAACAGGGCTGAAGAATCCCGTTGTCATATCCTCCCAGGATATCCTGGCCAATATGGGCATCAATCAACGCCTGTTTTAAGGGCGCGCCCGGAGCATCGATCAGTGTATATTCCAGAATCTGAAACGCCACATAAAGCTCTGGATCCAGATCCGTTCCCACCACGGTATTCAAAGACAGATAGGTTCGCCCATTGACGCCCTCCTCCGCCGTGACAGAATAGGTAATCTCCCGCTCTATGGGTTCCTTAAAAGCCTCCTGCATGGGAATCCGGGAATCCAGGGTAAAATCGGCTCTGTCGTATTTTGACAGGTATGCCTCATCCAGCCATGCCAGTTTCTCCGCCATATCCATGTTTCCGTAAAGGTAAATATAGCTGTTGGCCGGATGGTAGTAATTTTTGTGAAACTCAATAAACTGCTCATAGGTCAGCTCCGGAATCCGGGCCGGATCACCGCCGGACTCATTGCGGTAAGGGGTGTCCGGGAAAAGGACGGCTCTTGTATACCGGTCCAGCACGCTTTCCGGCGAGGAAAAGGCGCCCTTCATCTCATTATACACCACCCCGTTGATGGTAAGGGGATCCTGCAGGGAAGCCATTTCATAGTGCCAGCCCTCCTGGAGAAAAATCTTCGGCTCTCGGTAGATGGAAGGGTGGAGTACTCCGTCCAGATACACGTCCATGAGATTCTGAAAGTCCCGGTCATTGCAGCTGGCTACGGGATATACCGTTTTGTCCGGGTAGGTCATCGCATTTAAAAAGGTATTTAAAGAGCCCTTGACCAGTTCTACGAAGGGATCCTTGACCGGAAACTTGTCGGAGCCTTCCAGCACACTGTGCTCCAAGATATGAGGCAGACCTGTGCTGTCTGCCGGCGGAGTTCTAAAGCCGATGGAAAATACCTTATTATCATCCTCGCAGCTCATTAAAAAAATCCGAGCACCGCTTTTTTTATGCTCCAGCACTATTCCTGCGCAATCCATTTCCTCTACCAGGCGTTCATCTGTCAGACGGTACTGAGGGAGCGCCTTTACCCTGCTTATCATTTCATTGTCAGTCATTTGAGTCCTCCTTACCTTTGCCCTGTGAGGGCTTTCTCATATTTTTGCAGGGCAGGCATCATGTAAACCTCCTGCCTCTGCATCCCATTCCTCTCTTACATATTTCCCATCAGCCTGTCTTTTATGATAGACGCGCATTCTCTGACGCAAAGATGAACAAAAAGCACAGGATCCGACTGGGCGCTGATGCCGTATACATGGGAAAAACCCCATTTTTTTGCAATCATCCTCGCCCGGAACACATGGAAACTGCTGGTGAGAACGCCGATCTCCATGGGCTTGTCATCGACCACCAGGTAATTTCCCCCATTCCTTTTAAACAGTGCCTCCGGCCCCTGTTGCCTCTTTTCCCGCTCCTCCCGTTCCAGGCGCAGCTTGTCCCGGTGGCGCTCAATAACCACCTTGCTGTATGCAATATTTTCCACCGTGCTGGCCGATCGGTCCTCCAGCAGAAGCTGCTCCGGCCGGACGCCGTTGTAGACCAGGTACTGATACATGGCCTGGGCCTCACTGACTGGCTCATCTTTTCCCTTCCCGCCGGAGAGAACCAGATAGGTGTCAGGATTCTTCTGAGCATAGTCAATGGCACGATCCAGCCTCTTTTTCAGGGAATCGCTGATGGTATGCTCCTTTACTCTGGCCCCCAGGACGATGACATAATCCAGTCCCGGCTCCTGAGGAGACGCCGCGCCCAGGAACACAAGAAAGCAGAGAAGGGCCATCGTAATAACTCCGGCCACGCAGGTGGTGACGATGCTTACCGGCACCCATCCCGGAATACGGATCATATTCCGGCTGTAATACCATTTTCCATAGACAAGAAATACGAGAAGGGCCGCAAAAAACAGCCATATAAAAGCAAAGGAGGTTCCTATGCCGGCATAAACCACAATGATCACAAAATAAACCGTACACGCCGCCGCAAGGGCAAGCAGGATCCCATCTACCATATCCGCTGCCTCCAGTCTTTACAGGGAGCCTTTATGGCTCCGCCTTCTTTCTCAGGATGTCATAAACCTCAGCCGGCTGATCCAGCTCTGCCCAGAGGATCTGCTTGGGATGGGGTGCGCTCTCCTGAGCGTTGCCCTCTGTATCACAGATGCCCTTTACCAGAGCCTCCACATTTCTGCCGTCCGGTTTCATGATTTCAATTGTATCACCTACAAAGAATTTGTTTTTCTGCTCGATTCGGATCCGGCAGCCCACTGCCTCCTCTACCGTACCAAGGTAGGTGTAATTCTTTACATAGGTGTTGCTGTCATAGATCTGGGCATCGGTTCCCGGCTTTCCATAGTAAAAGCCTGTGGTGAACTCACGGTATGTGCATTTTCCAATTTCTTCCTTGTACCACTCCATGTTCTTCTCATAGAGGGAGGGATCCTTCTTATAGTCATCGATGGCTTTCCTGTAGGTTCTTGCCACGGTTGCCACATAAAGAGCCGTTTTCATGCGTCCTTCGATCTTAAGGCTGTCGATTCCCGCAAGAATCAGTTCCGGGATATGCTCTATCATGCACAGATCCTTGGAATTGAAAATGTAGGTTCCACGCTCGTTTTCATAGACAGGCATATATTCTCCTGGTCTTGTCTCCTCCACAATAGAATACTTCCACCGGCAGGGATGCGTGCAGGCGCCCTGGTTGGCGTCGCGGCCCGTAAAGAAATTGCTTAACAGGCATCTTCCTGAGTAGGAAATGCACATGGCTCCGTGGATAAAGCTTTCAATCTCCATATCCTCTGGAATATGGGCGCGGATTTCCCGAATCTCCTCCAGAGAGAGCTCTCTTGCAGAAACCACCCGTTTAGCTCCCAGCTGGTGCCAGAACAGATAGGTGCCGTAATTTGTATTGTTGGCCTGGGTGCTTACATGAAGCTCCATATCAGGCAGGATTCGTCTCGCGATGGCGAAGATGCCGGGATCCGAGATAATCAGGGCATCCGGCTTAACCTCTTTTAATTCTTCAAAATAAGCCTCTACCCCCGGCAGGTCCTCATTGTGCGCCAGAATATTGGCAGTCACATAGACTTTAACCCCCCGTTCATGGGCAAAGGCAATTCCTTCTTTCATTTCTTCTTTGGAAAAATTATGCGCTTTGGCCCGGAGGCCAAATACTTCTCCGCCGATGTATACGGCATCTGCTCCATAGATTACAGCAGTCTTTAACACATCCAGACTGCCTGCCGGTATCAGCAGTTCTGTTTCTCTCATATCGTTCTCCTATCTTACCTTTGTACTGACGGTAACGCCGTCTCCAATGGGGATTACCGCTGTCTCAAGCTGCTGCGTATGCTTCAGCTGATACAGGTATTCCCGCATCCGGCTGTGGATGGTGCGGTTTCTGCGCTGTACGGCGAACCGTGATTCAACGATATCACCATCTTGAAGCACATTGTCAGAAATGAGCACACCACCCTCTGGCATCAGCTTTAATACCAGAGGAAGCCAGTTAAGATACTGTCCCTTGGCAGCGTCCATGAATACCAGGTCAAACAGGCGGCCCTGATCCGCCAGTTCCTTTAAATGAAGATCCGCATCTCCCTCTAAAAGGGTGATCCTTTCCTCCTGTCCCGCCCGCCTGAAGTTTTCTCTGGCTATGGGCAGCCGCTTTTCGTATTTTTCAATGGTTGTGATCCGGCAGTCCTTTGGCATAACCAGGCACATCTGCAGGGCCGAATAGCCTACCGCCGTACCGATCTCCAAAATGGCCTTTGGACGCAGCGCTGCGGTCATTGTCCTTAAAAAAGCGGCCGTCTCCCGCCTTATAATGGGTACAAATCCATCCAGGGCCTCTTGTTCTATGGTTTCCAAAACCGGTCCCTGGCTTACCTCCAGGGACTGGATGTAATCTGTGATTCTGTCATTTACGATCATGTCTATTCCTCTGCATCCTCGATCCAGCCGCCGTACTCCTCATCCTCCTGATATGCCTCTGACGAAGAGTCTGTCTTGTCCCCCTTCTTCTCAGAAGCAAAAGATTCCGTTTCCCCGGAGCCAGCGCGCTTAGACTGGTTATTGGCCCCGGCCTTCTGATTCTGGCTGCTTTCTGTGCCGGCTGCGGCAGAACTGCTGTCGTCCTTTGCCTGTGAAGCCTTTCCCGTCTGCACAGATGTCTCCTCGTTGCCTTCCCTGTCCTCCGGTTCTGTGTTCAGTTCCTGAAGGATCTCCTTAGATGTCATGGAGGTGTTTAACTCATAGGTTCCGGGATAAATGTTCCCATAATCATAAAAACGGCTCTGAAACTGGAAGGCAAATTCATTCTTGATCAGGCCTTTTTTCTTAAGCTCTCCAGCCACCTTTTCCACTGTTTCTTTGTCCTTTACCACAAAGGTAATATTCCGTCCGGGAGCCGCCTCAGCGGCTTCGGCATAAAAGATCTCATGGCCAAAGGCAAAGCCTCTGACCACCGCTTCATATAAGAGCAGGACAAGCAGGGCCAGCACCATCAGCTTGATGGAAATGGTGATAATGGCTGTGGTTATCCTGTTGATCTCCCTGGTCCGTCTGCTCATGGCGCACCTCCTTATACTGCTTCTTTCTGGCCGCTGCCCTTATCCGTCCTATACTTCCATGATAATCGGCAGGATCATGGGACTGCGCTTCATGCGCTTCCACAAAAATTCACTTAAGCTGTCCTTGATAATATTCTTGATTTTGCCCCAGTCGCTCACCCGGCGGTCCAGACAATCCTCCACCGCGTTTGCAACTATATTGTGAGCCTCCTCTAAGAGATCCTCGGACTCTCTTACATATACAAAGCCTCTAGATACGATATCCGGGCCTGAAAGCAGCTGGTTGGAGTGTTTCTCCAGTGTCAGCACTACCACGATAATGCCGTTCTGCGCCAGGTTCTGGCGATCCCGCAGAACAATGTTTCCCACATCGCCAACGCCCAGTCCGTCTACCAGGATTCCTCCCGCGGTCACATGGTCAATAACCTGGCAGCTGTCCTCATCCAGAGCCACTACATCGCCGGAATTTACCAGGATGGCATTGTCCTTGGCAACGCCCATATACTCTGCCAGCTCCTTCTGCGCTACTCTGTGGCGGAACTCTCCGTGTACCGGGATGGCAAACTTGGGATGCACCAGAGAGTAGATCAGCTTCAGATCCTCCTGGCAGGCATGGCCGGATACATGGGTATCCTGACAGATTACCTTGGCCCCCTTGGAGGAAAGTTCGTTGATGACATTTGCCACGGCTTTTTCATTTCCAGGAATCGGGGTAGAACTTAATACTACCACATCTCCCGGCATAATGGAAACCTTCTTATGGATGCTTGCGGCCATACGCGACAGAGCTGCCATGGATTCGCCCTGGCTTCCGGTGGTAATCAGCACTGTAGATTCCGGAGGATAGTTCTTAAGCTGGTCAATATCAATAAGGGTTCCCTCAGGAATATTGATATAGCCCAGTTCGCTGGCAATATCAATGATGGTCACCATGCTGCGGCCCTCTACCACTACCTTGCGGCCGTATTTATAAGCCGTATTTACCACCTGCTGCACACGGTCTACATTGGAAGCAAAGGTAGCTACGATAATCCGACGGCTGGTATGCTCGGCAAAGATGGCGTCAAAGGTTTTTCCCACGCTGCGCTCAGACATGGTAAAACCGGATCGGGTAGCGTTGGTACTGTCTGCCATCATGGCAAGAACGCCCTTTTTGCCCAGTTCCGCAAAGCGCTGCAAATCGATGGGATCACCGAATACCGGGGTATAGTCGATCTTAAAGTCGCCTGTGTGAAGCACAATGCCTACCGGCGAGAAAATCGCAAGAGCAGAAGCGTCCTGGATGCTGTGGTTTGTCTTGATAAACTCTACTCTGAAACAGCCCAGGTTTACAGACTGACCGTGCTTCACCACACGGCGCTTGGTTGTCTTTAAGAGGTTGTGCTCCTTTAACTTATGCTCAATGAGAGCCACAGTCAGTTTCGTTCCGTAAACAGGCACGTTGACCTGCTGCAAAATATAGGGAAGCGCGCCGATATGATCCTCATGGCCGTGGGTGATCACAAAGCCCTTTACCTTGTCAATATTCTGCTTCAGATAAGACACATCCGGAATCACCAGGTCGATTCCCAGCATATCATCTCCCGGGAAAGCAAGGCCGCAGTCTACCACGATAATGGAATCCTCATACTCAAAGGCGGTAATATTCATGCCGATCTGTTCCAGTCCGCCTAACGGAATCACTTTCAGCTTGCCTTTTCCGTCCTTTTTGGCTGTACGGGAACTGCGGCGCACTGGAGCAGCCGCAGCACCTTCATCTGCGGATTTGGCAGCGGGAAGCTGCTTCCTTCCCCCGGTCTGTCCCTGTCGGGAAGCTGCCGGACGGCGTCTGGGAGCACGCTTTGGCTGTTCCTTCTTTACAGTCTGCTCTCCCTCGTTTTCTCCTGTCAGGCTTGCCTCAGCCGTTTCTTTATTCCCTGCCTGCGCAGCCTCTTCCTTTCCCTCTGCCGCCTTTTTCGGTCTGGATGTTCTTCGCTGGGAGGGACGGCGGTTTTGCGCCCTTTTCTTTACAGGAGCCGGCGCCTCACCGTTTTCTGTTTTATTTTCCTGCCCCTGTACGGGCCTGTCCTCAAAAGAAGCTGTATTTTCCTGTTCCATTCCGTTTTCTTTCTCTTCTAAGCTCAATTCGATTCCTCCAATCTTATTTTTCAATTTCAATGTCCGCGTCTGATAACAGAGCCTCAAAAACCCCCATAACGCTGTCTAATTCCCGGTCGTCCTCTACAAACTCATACAAAGCCTCCGGTTCCTGATCCCCGGATACGTCCTTTAAAATATAGCACTCTCCGTCCTCATCCTCTGGCGCGTCTGTAACCAAAAGATAGTTCTTTCCATGGATTCTGGTTTCTTCCAGTACGGAAAATTCCACATTTTCACCATCCTCAGTGACCATGGTGATGCAGTCTGTTCTCTCTTCCATCCTATACTCCACTCTCCGCTGCATCGGCAGCCTCTTTTTTGTCCTTCTTTTCCCTTTCCCTCTTGGGTATC
>OAVG01000118.1_pt1 | contig 74412 bp, 61 predicted proteins | sample 1495271 | NCBI WGS metagenome assembly OAVG01 (sample SAMEA2580077, study PRJEB22360) | human gut metagenome | biome: human gut; feature: human-associated habitat; material: faeces | place: Denmark | collected 2008/2010 | reverse complement strand
GGAAGGGATATGCCTGTGAGCGAAGCGTTCCGCTGCCAGGGAGCTAACCTGCTCCCATTTACTAAATTCATCGGCAATGGCCTCTTCATTAAGTAACTGGGGCAGGTGGATCTCCCCGCGCTCCACTGAGACATCGCTCCCAGGCATATCCCTTCCCCGGCCCGCTTCCATCCACTTCCTGTTCTTCGGCGTCCCCGTTAGTTATAGTAGTTTTTAGTGCGAAAGTATTTGGAAAAGGTTGAAGTAGTTAAAACTTTGCGGTGTGAAAGAATTAATTTTGTTTTGTGAAAAGGGTTTCTCAGTGTGTCTGTCAGACTTGTATATTTACTGGGGAGTTTGCGTATAGGAGTAGCGGTGGCAGGTATTCGCACAATCATAAAGCTATTTTTGATAGGTGAATACCCGTAACTATTCCGCTAGTTCAAGGGTTATAATGTTTTTTCGAAAAAGAATCAGTATAGGGAAAAGAGTTTTCTTTTCTGTTCCGAGAGCAAACAGTATCGGATAGAGGGATTTTTTCGCTATAGAATGTCAGGACTGGTGGAGCGGGCGGGGGTCTCCTGTGGAAGACATTGCGGTAGAGAGCCTGAAAATCCATCGCTTACTAAGACTTAGGCGCGAAGTCTTTACTGAGCGTCTTAGTCGCAGTTAGCGATTAGTTGAAGGGGAACGAAGCTGGCTTCCACAGGAGACCCCCGCCCGCTCCACCGGGCCGTCCCCATACCAGCCACCCCACCCCGCCCGCTCCATCAGGCTGTCCCCATACCAGCCACCATACAAAAAACATTGCCATCTTGTAACTACTTGGCGAAAATGATAAACTGAAAACAAAACAATTATGAGGGAATGTGGAATGCGAAAGAGTATAACAAAGCTTTTTCTGGCAGCTCTCAGCCTTTTATGCATCAGCGGCTGTGCCGGCAGGGATGTGCGGGAACCGGAGCAGGAGATCATTATCGGGGTCGTGACAAAATCCAGGAACAGCGAATACTGGATGTCTGTCAATGCAGGTATGGAGAAGGCTGCCAAAGAGAGGAACGTGAAGACAGTCATTTTGTCCCCGGATACGGAGACCGACAAAAAAATACAGAAAAAAATGATACAGGACCTGCTGAAAATGCAGGTGGATGCCCTGGCGGTATCCCCCATTGATTCTTACGATAATCAGGATTACTATGCCCAGGCCCTGGAAATGGGAATTCCGGTGTATGCCTATGACACCCCTATCGCGGATGTGGAGGTCCCCTACATAGGCATTGACAATGAGACGGTAGGGTATGAGCTTGCCAGAGTGCTGGCTGATAAGATGGAGCACAAGGGGAACATTGCCATCATTGCGGGCAGCAGGCAGCAGACATCCCATGAGAAACGGATCGCCGGATTTGAAAAATACATGGAGCAGGAACCGGATATCCATATAGAGGTGGAGAAGAGCGGATACAGCAACCTGCGCGTATCGGAGCAGGAGATGGAGGAGATCCAGGCCAATTATCCGAATCTGGATGGGATTATGACCACCAGTGCCGTCACTGCCCTGGGACTTGCGGAAGCTACCAGGGGGAGCGGCATTGCCATAGCTACCCTGGATGACCAGGAGGACGCGATCCGGGCAGTGGAGGAAGGGCGCATCACTGTGCTGGGAGCCCAGTCCGGCTATGAGATTGGATATGAGACCGTGAAATATATAGTGAATGATAAAAAAGGAATCAAACAGGACCGTGAAAAGATTTTGGATACACAAATTTTGACCCGGGAAAACGTGGAAGATTATCAGAACCTAAAAAAATGACACAAAAATCAAAAAATAATCCCTGTCTTCCGGTTAGCTGCTGATCTGTACCCCAAAATCGGAATATTTTTAGAATGCCACAGGAAAACACGTAAAAATAAAACTATGGAATCTAAAATTTCTATTACTAGGATTTTCCCTGCAAAAAGGTAAAATAAAATCATCAAAAGGATGATTCAAAGAAAGGCAGGGAAACAAAATGGGAAAAGAATTAGCACAGAAAATAACCGGAGGAAAGCTGTCGTGGGGAACCAGACTGTCTTATGCCAGCGGTGATGTGGCGTGCAACGTTGTGTTCGGAATGATCGGCACGCTGCTTACTCTGTTCTACACAGACTATGTGGGAATCAGCCCGGCTACCGTAGGCCTGATGATGCTGCTGTCAAGGCTTTTTGACGGTGTGTCTGACCTCATCATGGGTGTTATCGTAGAGCGTACCAATTCCAAATGGGGAAAATCAAGACCGTGGATCCTCTGGATGAGCGTACCCTTCGCATTGTCAGCAGTTCTGCTGTTTACAGTGCCGCATACCACAGGAATGCTTCAGTTCCTTTATCTGTTTGTAACTTATAACTTCTGTACAACTGTATGTTATACAGCCATCAATCTTCCTTACGGAAGCCTCTCAGCCATGATGACCAGGGTTTCTTCTGAGAGAGATATGCTGAGTGTTGTGAGAATGGGACTCTCTCCCATCGGTAAGATCATTGCAGCCACCTGTACACTTCCAATCGTTAAACTTTTCGGAGATGATCAGGCAGCATGGGTTAAGACCATGTCCATCTGGGCAGTGCTGGCACTGATTCTTCTTCTGGTATGCTTCTTCAAATGTGAAGAGACCGTAAGGATTGAGGCAAAGGAAAAAGCAGAGAAAGTACCCCTTGGAAAAGGATTTGCAGCACTTTTTAAAAACCAGTATTTCTGGGCAGTTCTGGTATTATGGATGGTACAGAGTGTTTCCTTCGGTATCTCAGGAACCATTTTACCGTACTACTGCAAATACATATTCGGAAATGATACATGGATGTACAGTGCTCTTTTCCTGACAGAGACACTGACACTGGTAGCAGGCATCTTCGCCTGTACACCGCTGATTCGTAAATTCGGAAAACGTAATATTGCTCTTGTGGGTTCACTGATCGCGCTGGCAGGACAGCTTCTGTTCTTCTTAAATCCATACAGCTTCCCGTGGATGGTAATGAGCTGTGTGGCACGTGCCATCGGCCTGGCTCCGCTGAATGCGGTTGTATTCGGTATGGTAGGTGATGTAGTGGAATTCGGACAGTGGAAAACACACATCAGACAGGAAAGCCTTATTTTTGCCGGCGGTTCTATCGGAACAAAGGTAGGCGCAGGTCTTGCATCTGCAGCTATGACAGGGCTTCTCTCCCTGGCAGGTTATGTAAGCTCTTCTGTGGGAACCGCAGCCCAGCCGGAAACAGCACTTAACATGATCGTAAATATTTATAAATTCGGACCGATTCTTATTGCAGCAGTGGCATTTATCACACTTGCTCTGTACAAATTGGATAGGATGTACCCGGATATTATGAAAGAGTTGATCGAACGTGAGTCAAGAGGGGAGTTATAAGATATGAAAGAACGTACATTGATTACCATCAGCCGTCAGTATGGCAGCGGCGGCAAGGAAATTGCAGAGCTGCTTGCAAAGAAAATGGAGACCCGCTGCTATGACAGACAGATTCTGTACCTGGCAGCAGAGAAGTTGGGCGATTCAGACATGGATATGGATACCATTTTGGATATGTCTTATAAAATGCCGGATAACAGCATGGGTTCCTTTATGGAGGGTGTGAATTCCCTGGGATATGAATCCATTCCTTCCTATAATAAAATGTATCGGGAACAGGCAAAAGTTATCCGCAGGATCGCGGAGAAGGAGAGCGCTGTATTTTTGGGAAGATGTGCGGACGTGGTTTTAAAAGAATTTCCGGAATGCTACAATTTCTTCATCTACGCAGATGAGGAATTCCGAAGAGAGCGGGCAAAGGAATTTTACGGGAACAAATCCATAAAGGAACTGGAAAAAGAGAATAAGACACGTGAGCGTTACTATAACTATTATACAGGACAGAAGTGGGGAGACCCTCTGAACTATGATCTGATGATCAACACAAGCAGATTTTCCGTACAGAAGGCAGCAGACCTGATTTGGGATTATGTGACAAGCTGTCAGTCTGAGTGATATATGTGTTGCTGTAAATTTCAATATAAATTTCAATTATTTAATTATCAAGAAAGAGGTAAAAACATGAAAAAAGTAAAAGTAGGTATCGCAGGTTTAGGAAGATTAGGTAAAGTACACGCAAACAACATCGCATTCAAGATTCCGAATGCAGAGCTGACAGCGGCCTGCTCCATCATGCCGGCAGAGCTGGAATATGCAAAGAAGGAACTGGGTGTCCAGGATGTTTACTCTGATTACCGTGAAATGCTGGAAAAGGCAGACATTGATGCTGTGGCTATCGTAACTACAAGCGGTGAGCACTGCTGGCAGATCGCGGCAGCTCTTGACGCAGGAAAGCACGTTTTCTCCGACAAACCCCTTGGTGTTACGGTGGAGGAATGTAAGCTGGCAGAGGAAGCTGTTGAGCGTCATCCGGAGCTGGCATTTTTCCTGGGATTTATGCGCCGCTTTGACCCATCCTATGCGTATGCAAAGAAGAAAATCGAGGAGGGCGCAATCGGAACTCCTTACATGGTAAAGGCAACAGGGATTGACCCGGAAGCACTGGTGGAGGGCGCCATCAAGTTCGCGGCTACCAGCGGCGGTATCTTCATTGACATGGCGATTCATGATATTGACCTGATGAGATGGTTCTTAGGTTCCGACCCTGTTGAAGTTTACGCTGCAGGCGCGACCTTCAAACATCCGGAATTCAAAGAAGCAGGGGATGACGAGACAGGTGTAGCTATGTACCGCTGTGAAAACGGCGCACTGGGATTTGTACATGTGGGACGTACTGCAGCTCATGGTTACCATGTTGAGACAGAGATCATCGGTACCGAAGGCTCCCTGCGTATCAGTCCGGTTCCGGAGAAGAATCTGTGCATGATCTACGACAAGAACGGTGCAGTGGTTGAATGTGTAAGCGGGTTCCCGGAGCGATTCGCAGAGTCCTACCAGCTTGAGATGCAGGAGTTTATCAACTGTGTAGAATCCGGAAGAAAACCGGAAGTGACTGTATACGACGGAACAAAATCTACCCAGATTGGTTTCGCTACCACAGAAGCATGGAAAAAAGGCGGTATTGTTAAAATCGAATATTGATCCGTATTCCTATATTGTTTACAGGAAGACCTCTATAGACCGGAAGTGTGCTGCTTTTTTAGCGGCACACTTCTGTTATTCTTTTGTTACTGTTCACACGCCACTGTCCCGCGAAGCGTGTTGCTGGGCACGCAGTGAACAGTAACATTCTTTACCGAAGTCTTCGGAGGCGTGATTTCTAATGGGTTCTATGTTATAATGTACGCATAAGTGACGTGCGTCAGAATGTATGAACGGCAAAGGAGAGAGTATGCTGCAAAGTATCAGAAGCAAGGTGCTGCTGGCAATTCTGGTGGTGACCATAGTGACCGCCTGTTCTATCACTGTGGTATTTTATTTTAAATCAGCAGGGATGATAGAGGAGAATTATTCCACGAACCTTTACGGCAGGGTAAAGCAGACGGTTACCTCCCTGGATGATTCCCTCCAGGAAATTTACTATATCAACGTAAAAGCAGCCAGCGATATAAATATGGTCCAATACATAAAAGAATACAGGTCATCACATAGCGGTGAAGCCCTGGATGGGATTGCAGAACTTCTGAGAAATTACCGCACAGAATACAAGGATTTAAGCTCGCTGTATTTCATTTTTCCGGATGAGAGGATCGCTGTCACCTCAGAGGACTATCCTGTGTGCAAAAGGGATATTCCGGAGGCGGAGATCGAGAAGATACGCCGGACGGAGACCGAGGAAGCAGTCCCCATAATGTTCGGGGATATGGTCCATGACACGGGAAAACAGCTTTCCTGCATTCAGGCTGTCACAGATGATGACGGCATCGTGCTGGGATATATGCTGGCAAACACAGAGGAGAGGACACTTTTTTACGAATATCTGGAACCTGTGTATGATGAGAAGGTGTCCAAGGCGCTGATTCTGGATAAAAACAGGGAGATCGTCACAAGCAAGGATTATGAGAGTGTGGGGCAGGTATATGAGGGCGTGGACCGACTGCCAAGTACCAGCGGTATTGAGAGTCAGGATGCCAGGGAGATCCGTATTTTCTATCAGGGGGCATTTTCCAAATGCGGTCTGTATATGGATATTCAGAAAAGTGAGGTTCTGCGGGATTTGAAGCAGATGCAGATATTTCTGGTGGCTATTTTTCTGCTGTTTCTCATGATCGGCGGCATTCTTGCCACATCCATTACCAGAGCCATGTATAAACCCATTAAAAATATGACAGATACCGTGGAAAAGGTCAGCAAAGGTGATCTGAGCCTTCGGGTGGATGTGACCACAGAGGATGAGATCGGAACCCTTTGCCGGGAATTTAACCACATGCTTGACAACCTGGAGGATCTGATCGCCAGGGTGATCGAGGAGGAGAGACTGAAAAAGGACGCGGAGCTTGAGGCGCTGCAGTATCAGATCACCCCTCATTTTATGTACAATACACTGAATTCTATCAAATACGCGGCCCTGATAAAGGGAGAGAAGGAGCTGGGCGGCCTCATCGGAGATTTTGTGGAGCTGCTGCAGGCCAGCGTTAATAAGAAGGGAACTTTTATATCCGTGGCGGATGAACTGCATATTTTAAAAAATTACATCCATCTGCAGGAATTTCGCTATCAGGGAAGTTTTGATGTGGAGTACGATATTGCGAAGGATGCTTATGGATGTTATATTCCCAGGCTGATCCTGCAGCCCCTGGTGGAGAATGCCATACTTCACGGAATTGATATGAAGGGCGGCAACGGGCGTCTTGTGATCAGAGGCAGAGTGGAGGGCACACGGCTGACGCTGTCTGTCATTGACAATGGGCGGGGAATGACAAAGGAGCAGATAGAGGAACTGCTCTCCAGCAAAGCCAAGAAGACAAACGGCCTGAGTGCCATCGGCGTGCCGAATGTGCGGGAACGTCTGGAACTCTATTATGAGGCGGAAGGCGGAATTACATATGAGAGCAGTGAAAACGGTACTACTGCCACCATCTTCCTGCCGGCAGACAGGGAAGTGAATATTTGACAGACAGATAAAATGTGACAAAGGGGATGAGGCCTATGTTTCGTACATTATTAGTGGATGATGATTTTTTAGTCAGGAGTTATTTGAAGACTCTGAATGCCTGGGAGAAAGCAGGATATGAGGTGGTAAAGGATGTACAGGACGGCGAGGAGGCCCTGCACGTTCTGGAGGAAGAGAAGATTGACGTGATCATCACAGACATCTCCATGCCGCTTATGGACGGCATTGAACTGATACGCCATATCAGGGAAGAGAAGGAAAATATATACATCATGGTTCTGAGTTGTCATGATGATTTTGAGTATGTCAAGGAGGCCATGCGCCTGGGAGCAGACGAGTATATCCTGAAAAATACTCTGGATGAGGATACACTTTTGGATATCCTGGAAAAGTCCAGGCACCAGATCGAGTCACGACTGGAGAAAAGCAGTGAGCAGGAACGGACCAGGAAACTGATTCGTATGGGAAGCCATACCCTGAAATACCACTTTTTCAACGGCATTCTCTCCGGCACCTTAAACGGGCAGGAGCGGGAGGCAAAGAGAGCAGAAGCCGGTATCCGCGGGCGGTTCCAGAACAGTGCGGTCATCAATATGTTCATGCACGAATGGAATGAGAAGAACCAGGTATGGAGTCCTTTGGAGGCGGAACAGTATTCCCAGAGCTTCCGCCATGGGCTGATGACAGAGATGGAGGACCTTCTGCAGGAGGACAGTGACTATGCGGAGATCATTTACCTGGGAGCCGGGATATTCTGCTGCTTTCTGGATATGTCATCCATGCGGAGAAGCTCTGTCATGCGCCAGCGCCTGACAAATGTGGCATCCGCCTGCTTCAGGTACTGCAAAAAGGAGCCGTATCATTTCGGGATTGGGGTGAGCAATATCTGTTTCGGCGAGGAGGGTATCCGTCAGGCATACCAACAGGCCAGAGAAATGATGAAGCTGAGTTTTTATGATGACAGCGATATCCTCTATTTTGACAATGGAAAAGAGATCAGTTCCAGGCTTCCGGAAGCCGCGGAAGAGCTGTATGAGCGGATTGAGATCTTGAAAAAGGGGAGGAAGCAGGAGGAACTTGCAGAAATGTGGAGGCGTGTCACGGATGCCTGTAAGCGTACGCATGTGGACAGCAAACTGGTTCTCCAGTGGCTCAGACGCCTGGATAAAAGGGCTGGTCTTGAACGGCCGGCGGAATTTTACAGCAATGTGCACAATATGGATGAGCTGTGCAGGATTGCCGAGAGTTACAGCCGGGAATTATTTGCTGATAAAAAAATAGCGGTACCCGCCGGCGTATCCGGGGCTGTGCGCCATGCCATTGAATTTATAAACGGTAATTATAAGAAACCCATCAGCCTGCAGGACGCTGCGGAAGCGGCGGGAGTGAATCCGGCTTACCTGAGTTATCTCTTTAAGCAGGAGATGGAGATCGGTTTTTCCAATTATCTACAGGAGTGCAGAATGGAATGTGCCAAGGAACTTCTCTGCACCACCAATTACAAGATCAAGGATGTGGCATCTGAGGCGGGATTCAATGATTACCATTATTTTTCCAAGACATTTAAGAAGCTCAATGACTGCAGTCCCGCGGATTATCGCAGGGAACACAGCCAGTGACTATCCGGAAGAAGGGATTTCTAAAAAAAAGACACAAAAAAATTCCACATTCTCAGGAGACCGGAAAACAGCATATGAAATGACAACAAAGCTAAAAAAATTTCCGATTTAAGCCATGACTGAATTCTGGTATTCTTTATTCAAGAACAAAGGAACGGCACGCCGGAGGCACCGGCCCCGGACAAAAGACAGTGAATAAAGGAGAATGAACAATGTTTAATAAGGAAAAAGTAAAATTAGGAATCGCACCTATCGCATGGACTAATGATGACCTTCCGGACCTGGGAAAAGAGAATACCTTTGAGCAGTGCGTCAGCGAGATGGCACTGGCAGGCTTCACAGGTTCTGAGGTTGGAAATAAATACCCCAAAGACCCGGAAGTGCTGAGAGAAGCCCTGGAGCTTCGCGGCATGGAAATCTGCAATCAGTGGTTCTCCTCCTTTCTGATCACAAAGCCCTTTGAAGAAGTGGAGAAGGAGTTCCGAGCACAGCTTGCGTTCTTAAAGGCAATGGGCGCCAAGATCATCGGTGCATCCGAGCAGAGCCACAGCGTACAGGGCATGCAGGACACTCCCATTTTCGGCCACAAATACGTGATGAACGACCAGGAGTGGGAGACCTTCTGTACAGGTATGAACAGACTGGGTAAGATCGCAAAGGAAGAGTACGGGATCAGCCTGACCTTCCATCACCACATGGGAACCGTGGTGCAGAACCCGGACGAGGTGGAGAGAATGATGGAAAATACAGATCCGGAATATGTGAGTCTGTTATTTGATACCGGCCATTTTACCTACTGCGGCGCAGACCCTCTTGAGATGGTAAAGAAGTACGTGGGCAGGATCAAACACGTACATTTAAAGGATATCCGTCCGGAAGTGGTGGAGAAGGTAAAGAAAGAGAATTTAAGTTTTCTGGAAGGCGTGCGCCTGGGCGCGTTCACAGTACCGGGAGACGGATGCATAGACTTTGAGCCAATCTTCCAGGTGCTGGAAGAAGCGGGATATGAAGGATATATGCTGGTAGAGGCAGAGCAGGACCCTGCAAAAGCCAATCCGCTTAAGTATGCCATCAAGGCAAGAAAATTCATTGCTGAGAAGACAGGGCTTTAAAATATCTTTGAGACAGGTATGAACTGTCCTGCAGAAGATCGCAGCCTCCTGCATGTACAGCTTATATAATAAATGCCCCTCTAATTGAAAATTGTGGTAACTATTTATGCCGCAAAAAATACTGCCGTGGAACAGGACCTGTGAGGAAATGTTCTGCGGCAGTATCTTTGTATATCAGCTTAAAAATTTTACACCTACCATGAGCAGACCCAGAAGAGAGAGCACTACGCCGGTGACACGGTTCAGGGTTTTGGCCGGCGCCTTGTTGGCAAACAGAGCTGCGACTCTGGCACCCAGAAAAGTGAACAGGATGCAGAAGAAAAGTGCTCCCAGATCAGGCAGGGAACCGTCAATGAAGAAGTGGGAGGCAGCGCCTGTGAATGCGGTGAAAGCCATAATAAACACACTGGTGCCAACCGCAGTCTTCAGTTCGTATCCCAGTACACTTGTGAGGATGAGAAGCATCATCATACCGCCTCCGGCGCCTATGAATCCGCAGATAAAGCCAATCACCGCGCCGCACAGAAGGGACTGGATGATCTTTGTCCTCTCGCTTTTATTTTCCAGGGCGCTTTTTTCTGTCATGACAGGACGTATGATAAATTTGATGCCCAGAAGCAGTGTCATGAAGACGGAGAAGTTTCCCATAGTGGTGCCCGGCAGCAGGGATGCAATATAGCTTCCCACCAGGGTAAAGGCCAGGACAGAGAAGAGCATGATGACACCATGGCGTACATCCAGGTTTCCGTGTTTTTTATAGGTATAGGCAGAGACTGCCGATGCCAGTACATCAGACGCCAGGGCGATTCCCACAGCCTGATAGGGATCAAAGTGCAGGAAGGTGATCAGCATGGGAGATATTACGGCAGCAGCCGAGAGACCTGCAAGGCCTGTCCCGATTCCGGCCCCCATTCCTGCCAGCAGATAGACGATCAGTTTCAGTATCATTTTTCAAGTGCCTCCTTTATATTCTCAGTTATCTGGCGGAAAGCCAGGTTCACCTCTTTTTTTCTTTCTTCCGGTATCTTTTGTGTGATAAGAGCAAAGATTTCTTCCTGTGTTTTTCTTAAATCCGTAAGTGCAGCATTAGCTTCTTCCGTCAGCCGCAAATGTGTGATTCTCCGGTCCCTTCGGTCCACTGAGGTTGTCAGGTACTGCTTTTGGACCAGTATCTCTATGGATTTTGATACATATGATTTTGCGATTCCACGGATATTCACAATGTCTCTGGCTGTGTCAAAACCGGGATTATTACAGAGGAAGAGAAGAATATCCGCCTCTGTTTTGGAAACGCCATAACGGGACGCGCTTTCCCCTATTTTCCTGGAATAGAGCTGATGAAAAAGCCAGCTTGTTGTCAGAGCATCGCTCAGTGCGTTCATAACATCCTCCTTTTTGATAAAGTATATTCTGCTGCGGTTTTGCGGCAGAAATGCGTAGTAGATAGTTCTATATAAAACTGTTCCATATAGAACTATTATACAGAATGAAAGAGAGATGTCAATAGTTAAATGCACCACTGTACCGCCAGGTATTTTCAGGCCGAAGGCATGGAAATCCCCAGGCGGCCAGGACGATATGGAGCCGAATGCTTTATATCTGTGCATCGCGAAGCTTGTTGCTGAGTACGCAGTGAACAGTCACTGCCTGACAGATTCAAATGCAGCGGGGCAAAAATACTGTTGCGGTTAATTTCATGATATGTTAGAATTATGAAAAGCATATTTTCTATGTAACTTTTCTGGTTTTGGATCCAATCAGGATACAAAATATCTAAGAGCATTTCATAACAGCAGGTTTGCATCTTTGACCTGTCTTTTCGGAAAATTCGTGCTTTTCTCTCATTTTAGCAGGGGTTTTCTGAAGCGCTTAGAAACCTCCTGCAGTCATTCATTTATGATAATAGAAAATCAACGAAGCGTTTTTCTATTATGGAATAAGGAGGAGGTTTTATATGGAAAAACGGAGGACACATGTGCTGCAGTGGCATCCTGCCTTTTATGCCGATATTCAGATTGAGCTGGAAGCGGAGGCAGGTCTTCTGATTTTTGAAAATGAACATCAGTTGGGGACAAAACCAAAGGAGATTGACGTGCTGATCGTAAAAAAGGAACAGGAAGTGCCTGTACGAAAAAATATCGGAAGGATCTTTCGGAAATATAATATTGTAGAATATAAGAGTCCGACAGATTATTTGAGTATAGACGATTTCTATAAAGTTTATGGCTATGCCTGTTTTTACAAGGCGGATACATCCAGGGAAGACAGTATTAAAATTCAAGATATCACCATAACATTTGTATGTCACAGGTATCCGCGCAGTCTTATACGGCATCTGAAGGAGGAAAGGGGATATCAGATCACCAGAGTAGAGGATGGGATCTATTATATTATCGGAGATAAGATTCCCATACAGATGATTCTGACGAAAGAATTATCGGAGAAACACAATTTATGGCTGAAAAGTCTGACTGACGACCTGGAAGGGGCAGATACCGTAAGGCGTTTGATTGAGCAGTACGGAGAGCATAAAGAAAATAAACTGTATAAATCGGTGATGAATCTGATTGTCCGTGCGAATCAGGATAAATTCAAGGAGGTAAAGACAATGTGTGAAGCATTGGAAGAGTTAATGAAAGATGAGATGGATGCAAAAAAGGCAGAAGGAAAAATGGAAGGAAAAACAGAATCTGTTTTGGATCTGCTGCTTGATTTGGGAGAAGTGCCTGAAAAATTACAGGCGGAAATTATGGGGCAGAAGAACCCTGAGATTTTGAAGCAGTGGATAAAATATGCAGCCAGGGCTGAGACAGTCGAAGAGTTTGAACAGAAGATCAGGAAGATGGAATAACAGTATGAATACGTTACTTTTCACACCCCACTGTCCCGCCAGGTGTTTTCAGGCCAAAGGCATGGAAATGTTACTATGCACGGTCAATATCCCGGGAGGTGTTTTCCCCAAGGGGATGCTGCGCGATGCGAAGCAAAATCCCGAGGCAGCCAGTGCGAACGGATATCTCTTGCACATTTGACTAAGGGATTATATAATAGTCATAGACATTGCGTGCCCAGGAACGCACACAGGGGCGCGTCAGAAGGAGACAGTATGGGAGTGACAATACGGCAGATCGCAGAGGCGGCTGGAGTCTCACGGGGAACTGTGGACCGGGCCCTCAATAATCGGGGCAGAATTAAGCCGGAAGTGGCTGATCGGATCAGACAAATTGCGGAGGAGATGGGATATAAGCCCAACCAGCTTGGACGTGCCCTCTCTATGAGTAAAAATAACATTAAGATAGGGGTGATCCTCCAGGCAGCAGAGACCCCCTTTATGCAGTGCGTCCTGGAGGGGATTGAACGTGCAAAGGACGAGGTGGACAGCCTGGGCGGGACGGTCCTTCTCTGTAAAATCCCTCACATAAGCGGCAGAGACACCATAGACGCCATGGAGCACATGAGAAGTGAAGGTGTGAGCGCCATCGCCATGGTTCCCATTGAGGAGGAGGAGATAAAGGCGCATATCAATCTTTTTGTGGAGGAGTACCATATACCCATTGTGACTTTTAACTCCGATATGGAGGATACGAAGCGTCTCTGTTTTGTCGGCCAGAATGCCTTTCAGTGCGGACGCGCGGCGGCAGGCCTGATGGGGGAACTGGTGGGAGGCTGCGGAAAGGTGGCTGTTATTTCAGGATACAGTTCCAATCCGTCTCTGAGTAACCGTGTTCTCGGCTTCGGTTCGGAGCTGAAGGCAAAATACCCGGAGATTGAACTGGTGGGACCGGAATACTGTTTTGAGGATAATCATCTGGCAGGACAGGCTACAGAGAAGATTCTGAAAGAAAATCCTGATCTGAAAGGTATTTACATGACATCCCACGGTGAGGAAGGTGTATGCAGAATGCTGGCAAAATACGGCAGGGCAGGCACCGTTAAAATGATAGCCAATGATTTTATGGGTAAAAACTATGAGTTGATGCGGGAAGGAAGTATCCATTTTCTGATCGGACAGGATGCACAGATACAGGGATATGAACCGGTAATGATCTTGTTTCGCCTTCTCTTTAACGGGGAACAGCCCAAGGGAGAGCTGCAGTACACGGAGATATTTATCCGAAATGAATATACCATACCGGAGAATCTGTAAAATACAGTAACTATTCAGTAGGTCTGCGCATTTACTGCGCTGACCGTGCAAAAGAGTAGTGGCGGCAGGTATTCGCCCCATCGCGAAGCGATTTTTAATGGGCGAATACCCGTAACGATTCAGCTGGCTGAATAGTTACAAATACAGTAACTATTCAGTAGGTCTGCGCATTTACTGCGCTGACCGTAAGAAAACGTTTAGCAGCCAAGCAAAAATTCCATCGCCAAAGGCGATTTTGCATGGATTTTTGCCTGTAACTGTGAGGGCACTGAACAGTTACAAAATACAGCAGATTTTCACAGAAATGCCCGGCCTGCCGGGACAGCGTCACTACACATAGGATGCTGCCCCGGCAGGTTTTTTTGGTAAAAATGAATAGAAATGTTATGGTAAAATTGTACAAAATTCAGGGTTGCGTTTTCGGGCACGCAATGATATTATAACATTATCAGATATGCGTGTTCGGGCACACATCAAAAGACACACGCAGAACCATAAAATCATAAAAATGAGTAAAAGGAGATCAGAAAATGGTAAAAGTAGGTATTATCGGAGCAGGCAGAATCGGAAGAGTACATATCACAAGTATCAGCACAAGAGTGAAGGACGCAGTGATCAAAACAGTTGCAGATCCGTTCTTAAATGATGAGACAGCAGCATGGGCAAAGAGCATGGGTGTGGAGCATACAACAAAAGATTACAAGGAGATCATCAACGATCCGGAAATCAACGCGGTATTGATCTGCTCATCCACAGACACACATTCTCCCATCTCTCTGGAAGCGATCAAAGCAGGAAAGCATGTTTTCTGTGAAAAACCGATTGACCATGATGTAGATAAGATCAAAGAAGTTATCGAAGCACTGGAAGGAACTGACATTAAATACCAGGTAGGATTCAACAGAAGATTTGATCACAACTTTGAGGCAGTGCAGCAGGCAGTTGCAGCAGGCAAAGTCGGCAAACCGGAGATCATTAAGATCACCTCCCGCGACCCGGAACCGCCAAGCATTGACTATGTGAAAGTTTCCGGCGGTATGTTCCTGGATATGACGATCCATGATTTCGATATGGTACGTTTCCTGGCTGGCTGTGATGCCACAGAGGTTTATGTACAGGGCGCTAACCTGGTTGATCCGGCTATCGGTGAGGCAGGTGACGTGGATACAGCAGTTATCACCTTACAGATGGAAAACGGCGCGATCGCAGTGATCGACAACTGCAGAAAAGCTGTTTACGGTTATGACCAGAGAGCTGAAGTATTCGGTTCTGAGGGAATGGTAGCAGTCAGCAATGACAGCCAGTCCTCCGCAGTTATCAGCAACGCAGACGGTGTGACAGGTGAAAAACCCATGTTCTTCTTCCTGGAGAGATATATGGATGCATACGGAAAAGAGATCGCAGCGTTCATCGACGCAATCGAAAATGACAAGGAGACTCCTCTGAACGTTATGGATGGCCTGAAACCCGTACTTATGGGCCTGGCTGCAAAGAAATCCTGCGAGGAACACAGACCGGTTAAAATTTCTGAAATCATGTAAGGAAAGGCAGACAGACTATGTTTAATAAAGATAAAGTAAAATTAGGAATCGCACCCATTGCATGGACCAATGATGACCTTCCGGACCTGGGAAAAGAGAATACCTTTGAGCAGTGCGTCAGCGAGATGGCACTGGCAGGCTTCACAGGTTCTGAGGTTGGAAATAAATACCCCAAAGACCCGGAAGTGCTGAGAGAAGCCCTGGAGCTTCGCGGCATGGAGATCTGCAATCAGTGGTTCTCCTCCTTTCTGATCACAAAGCCCTTTGAAGAGGTGGAGAAGGAGTTCCGCGCACAGCTTGCGTTCTTAAAGGCAATGGGCGCCAAGATCATCGGCGCATCCGAGCAGAGCCACAGCGTACAGGGCATGCAGGACACCCCCATTTTCGGCCACAAATACGTGATGAATGATCAGGAGTGGGAGACCTTCTGTACAGGTATGAACAGACTGGGTAAGATCGCGAAGGAAGAGTACGGGATCAGCCTGACCTTCCATCACCACATGGGAACCGTGGTGCAGAACCCGGACGAGGTGGAGAGAATGATGGAAAATACAGATCCGGAATATGTGAGTCTGTTATTTGATACCGGCCATTTTACCTACTGCGGCGCAGACCCTCTTGAGATGGTAAAGAAGTACGTGGGCAGGATCAAACACGTACATTTAAAGGATATCCGTCCGGAAGTGGTGGAGAAGGTAAAGAAAGAGAATTTAAGTTTTCTGGAAGGCGTGCGCCTGGGCGCGTTCACAGTACCGGGAGACGGATGCATAGACTTTGAGCCAATCTTCCAGGTGCTGGAAGAAGCGGGATATGAAGGATATATGCTGGTAGAGGCAGAGCAGGACCCTGCAAAAGCCAATCCGCTTAAGTATGCCATCAAGGCAAGAAAATTCATTGCTGAGAAGACAGGCTTATAAAATTGTTACCTCTATGGTATGTCAGCAGAGAAAATACAAAGCGTGTTCTCTGCTGCAGATAATTGAAAATATTGAAAACAGCCGAAGGTACCGGTTCCGGATGGAGCCTGTGCCTTCGGCTGTTTTGTATAAAAAAACGCATTGCTTTTATGCCAGGTGGACAGAGATGTCGTATTCCCGGCAGTAATCCTCATATTCCTCCGCCAGCGGCCGGTCTGTGATAATATGCTGCACTTCGTTCAGACGGCAGTAAGTCATAAGTGCAAACTTGCCGAATTTGGTGTGGTCTGAGAGCAGGCAGCGTGTCTGGCTGTTCTGAATGACCGCTTTTTTAACCGCATACTCTTCCGCGGAGGCATTTGTCAGGCCGTTTTCAATGGTCACGCCTGTGGAGGCCATGAACGCTTTGGTTATATTGAAGGTCCGCAGATATCCCGGAATCTCACTTCCTACAAAGGAGAGGGTGTCCCTGTTCAGGATTCCCGGCAGGGAAATAACCTGGAGATTGGGATAGGGGACTGCGCGGATATAAATCTGCAGGCTGTTTGTTATGATCGTGCAGTTTAAATGGGACAGGGAATCCACCATATTGAGGCAGGTAGTTCCCGTATCAATATAGATCACATCCCCGTTCTCCACAAAGGAGGCAGCTTTTTTTGATATGGCATCTTTTTCTGCGCTCAGCACAGTATGGCGCTGTTCATAGGGCAGCAGACGTGTATCTGAGGCCTGCTGCGTGCTGACCACGCCGCCGTATACCTTTTCTACAGTACCCTTTTTCACAAGGTCATCAATATCCCTTCGGATCGTGTTTTTAGATACATTAAATTTTTCGCACAGGGTATCCAGGGACACGGATTTTTCCTGTTCAATGAAAGTCTCTATTAAATCAATTCGTTTTGTACGCATAAAAATATCCTTTCCCGGAAGTCTGTAACCATTCAGACAAGCTGACCTGTCTGAGCGGTTACGGAGGTCTGGCATCGCGCGGCACAGGGCCTGCAGTAAGCGGTTTCCAATATGTTTTGGTATAAGTATAGTATATTTTGGGTAAATTGTGAAGGGCTTAATGAAATAAATACAAAAAATCATCAAAAACTATTGACTAAGTACCCAAAAGGTGATACTTTAAATGCAAAGAGATAACCAATATATAACAAAGAGTTTATCAAAAGAGGAAGGAAAGCTATCATGACAGGAAAAGCAAATTCTAAAACAAAATATCTGATACTGATATTTGGTGCCTTTGCAGTATTTTTTACAGGGTATCCCCATATCTGGTCCATTTACCAGCCCTACGCTATGGAACTGACAGGCTGGAGCCAGAGTCAGGCGTCCATGTGTTTCTACCTGTACTTTGTCACTTTTGTGCTGGGTAATATTTTCGGAGGACGTATCCAGGATAAATACAGCCCCAGGATCGCGGTGATCTGCGGCGGCGGGATATTTACCGTGAGTGTACTGTTATGCGCGCTGGCGCTTCGTCCGTCACCTCTGATGATGTATTTTACATATGGAATTTTACAGGGATTCGGACAGGGTATGATCTATACGACCATTATCTCCACCGCGCAGAAATGGTTCCCGGGAAGAACCGGTTTTGCATCCGGGGTGATTGTTACAGCCAATGGATTGTTCGGATTTTTCATGGCACCGTTTTCAAGAGCGCTGCTTTCCAGCCAGGGAATCAAAGTTACCTTCCTTGTGATCGGTGTTATGATAGGAATCTCCTGGATCTTCGCAAGCATTTTCATTAAAAATCCGGAGAATGCCAATAAGGCCGGGGGGAATATAATTCACAGATATGATGGAAAACAATATTCCTCCATGGAAATGATCAAGACAAAGAAATTTTACTTTCTTCTGGCAACCATGCTGTTCGGGCTGATACCATACCTGATCTTGTCACCGCTGTCCCAGACAGTCCAGATGGACAGGGGAATCGCATCCACAGTGGCAGTGGCAGCAGTCATGGCAGGCTCTGTGTTCAATGCGGGAACACGTCTGGCACTTCCCACAGCAGCGGATAAAGTGGGCAGGATCATCTGCCTGAAGGTGGTTTTAGTGGTGGCAGCAGCAGCTATGATTCTCCTGGTGATCGCACCGGCAGCAGTCACAACCGTCTGTGTGGTTCTCGTATACGCATGCTACGGCGGTATCATGGGAAGTTTCCCTTCACTGACCAGCAACATTTTCGGCATGGAGCATTCCGGTGAGAATTACGGCTATGTAATGCTGGGAATCGCGGTTGCCACTTTAGGGGCACCGGCGATCACAAACACAGTCCTGGGACGTGGATATGACATCAACGTGGTATTTACCATCGGAGCAGTATGCGCAGCGATTTCCTTCCTGTTCCTGCTTCTTCTGGAGAGAGAAATAAAAAGGGAAAAATGCAGCCGGTCAAAGATCACATCGCCAAAAGCGATCCAAGGAAATTGAACCGATAACTATTCAGCCAGCTGAATAGTTACGGGTATTCGCCCATTAAAAATCGCTTCGCGATGGGGCGAATACCTGCCGCCACTACTCTTTTGCACGGTCAGCGCAGTAAATGCGCAGACCTGACTGAACAGTTACCTGAACCGATACAAATAAAGAATGAGATAAAGGAGAAAAATCATTATGGCACTGGTAAAAATGAAAACATTACTGGAAAACGCAGCAAAAAACAACAGGGGATGCGGTGCATTCAGTGTAGGCAATATGGAAATGGTAAAAGGAGCCATCCGGGCAGCAGAGGAGCTTGATACTCCTATCATCTTACAGATCGCAGAAGTGCGTCTGAAACATTCCCCCCTTGACCTGATGGGTCCTATGATGGTGCAGGCGGCAAAATCAGCTAAGGTGGATGTGGCAGTGCATCTGGACCACGGCCTTACTTTTGAGACGGTTCAGAGAGCGCTGGAGCTTGGTTTTACATCCGTAATGCTGGATGCCTCCACACTTCCTTTTGAAGAAAACATTGCAAATACCAGAAAAGTTGTGGAACTGGCAGCAGAGTACGGCGCTACAGTGGAGGCCGAACTGGGCCTGGTAGGCGGCAGTGAGGACGGAAGCTGTGACCATGGTATCCGCTGTACTGACCCGGATGACGCCAAAGTATTTGCAGAGAAGACAGGCATTGACGCCCTTGCCGTGGCGATCGGCAACGCGCATGGAAATTATCCGGTGGCTCCGAAGCTGGCCTTTGATGTGCTGGAGCAGATACATAATAAAGTGGATATTCCCCTGGTGCTTCACGGCGGCAGCGGCATCACGGATTCTGATTTCCAGAGAGCAATCTCCCTTGGTATCAGGAAAGTAAACATTGCGACTGCAAGCTTTAACTGCCTGACAAAGAAAGTGGAGGAGTACATTGCCTCAGAGGGAAAACACAATTACTTTGACCTGAACGAGGCTATGGTGCAGGGGACATATGAGAATGTAAAACGTCATATTCTGGTATTCAACACACCATACGAATGCCTGTCTGAAAATTCATTCCGGGCACAGTAAGAACAATGACCGGACAGCAGTGTACGCTGCTGTCCGGTATTTTAAAACAAAAATAGGGGAATAGTGGTTTACATAAAGCAGTAACAAAGGGAGCGAGGGAGAGATTATGAGAGAGAATAAAACCAGTGCAAAGACAAAATATCTGATACTGATCTTCGGTGCCTTTGCCATATTTTTTACAGGGTATCCGCATATATGGTCCATATACCAGCCCTACGCCATGGAGCTGACAGGCTGGAGCCAGAGTCAGGCCAGTATGGGATTCTATTTAAGCTTTCTGGCATTTGTACCGGGAAATATTATCGGGGGAAGGATTCAGGACAGATCAAACCCCAGGATCGTGGTGGCTGTGGGAGGCGGGATATTCGCGGCGGGGATTCTGCTGTCCGCTTTTTCCATGCGGCAGTCACCGGTTATGCTGTATCTGACATATGGGATCATGCAGGGATTTGGGCAGGGCATGATATATACCACCATTATATCCACAGCCCAGAAATGGTTTCCTGACAGGACAGGCTTTGCGTCAGGGGTTATCGTGACAGCAAACGGCCTCTGCGGATTTTTTCTGGCTCCGCTTTCCAGAGTGTTGCTGGCAGAGCGGGGCATTCAGTTTACCCTGCTGACGATCGGTTCCGTACTGGCGCTGGCCTGGATACTGGCAAGCATTTTTATCAGAAATCCGGAGAAACGGGATCTTGGATCTGGCGGAGGAAAAGAGTCTGCTGCTGCGCTCTATGAGGGACGCCAGTATTCATCAGGGGAGATGCTGCGGACAAAGAAATTCTATTATTTGCTGGCAGTCATGCTGTTTGGGCTGATCCCCTATCTGATTCTTTCGCCTCTGTCCCAGACCGTCCAGATGGACAGGGGCATAGCCTCAGGCATAGCCGTCACTTCGGTCATGGCGGGTTCCGTCTGCAACGCAGCTGCCAGGCTTCTTCTGCCTACTGCCGCAGATAAGGTGGGGCGTACCATCTGTCTGAAAGGGGTTTTGGCTTTCATAGTCCTTGCCATGGTCCTTCTGATCACAGCTCCGGCACCGATGACTACGGTGTGCGTGGTGCTGATGTATGCCTGCTACGGCGGCATTATGGGAAGTTTTCCCTCCCTGGCAAGTTCTATTTTCGGTATGAAGCATTCCGGGGAGAATTACGGGTATGTTATGTTTGGAATTATTGTGGCAACCTTAAGCGCCCCTGCTGTCACCAATTCCGTGCTGGGTGCAGGCATGGATATCAATGTGGTATTTGCCATAGGTGCGCTGTGCGGGGCTGCGGCTCTTGGATTTTTACTGCTTCTTGAGAGAGAGTTAAAGAAAGAGACCGCTGTGCAGATACAGCCGGAAATAGAATAAAGACAGAGTGAAAAAGGTCCGGTTTATATTCCGGGCCTTTTCTGTGTTCTGTATTCCTTGGGGGTCATGCCTGTATATTCCCGAAAGACCTTGTTAAAATAAGAGGGGGAGGAGAAACCCACAAATTCAGAAATTTTATTGATGCTCAGATTGGAGGTGATGAGCATCTTTTTTGCGTTGTCAATCCTGATCTGTATGATGGCCTTGTTTGGGGTGATTCCGTATTCCCTTTTCAGGCACCGTATGATATGTACCGGATGAAAATTAAAATAATCTGCTATACTTTCCAGGGTAAGCTGTGTGTGGAAATTCTGAAGGATGTATTCCATAATATTAGCAGCCAGAAGTTCTGAGGAGTTACGCTGGGGCTGAAACACCTGTACAAAGCTCAGAAGCCGGAAAAACAGCTCCTGGCATTCCAGAGGTGATAAAAGTGCCTGGTCCTGGGTCTCTTTCTGCTGGTATTTGTCTATGTTGGCAGATATTAATTTCGAGAATATGGATGTAAATTCACTGCTCTCCAGCGGTGTCATTTTTTTATAAAGGGGGAGTGTAAGTGTGCTCTTCCGATCCGTATATGTACTCAGTGATTTCCGCTCTTCTTTCACCAGATGAAATTCTTCGGAGTAATGATATTCTCCCACACTTCTGAAATGAAGCCAGTCAAATTTTGTTTTCTCCGTCACCTTTTTGTGTCCGTAATGGGTGGAATCCGGTTTTAAAATAATCAGTTCGTTTTCCCTGAGATGATACGAGGCGTCTCCGTCTGTAATATAAAGTTCTCCGTATTCGATAAAGATCAGGTCAAAGATCCCAATGTTGCTGCGTCTCCCGTGTGCGTCCCCGGGGCGGTAGAGGGCAGACCCTGCAATGATGAAGTGCGGGTAAGGGGGAGTAGAAAAGTTCACATATTCCATGACGGCCTCCTGTCTTATATGTTTGTATTTTAATATAATTATAAACGGATATTTGCTGTAAATCAACTAAAAATTAGAAAATATATTTCGTTATATGTTAAATTATTACAATTTTATGCTGTTAATATTTTACTATTTTAGGTAAAGAATATGAATTTACTTATAGAAAGAGCTTTTGTATAATATACCCAAGATATCGGCCCGATACCACGTAAAACATATCAAAATGCATAATGATGCAGAAGTTGAGGTCTGCGTCCAAGGAGGAAAATTATGAAAACAGGAAACATGAAGAAATGGGCAGCTCTTTCCATGACATCTCTTATGGCAGTTTCCATGCTGGCAGGCTGCGGCGGTGACAGGAATTCCGGTGAGAAAAAAGACAAGGAGACAGCTTCCGAAAAGTCGGAGATCGTTGTGTGGACACGTGATTCCACAGTAGCGGCTGTAAAAAGCGCTGCGGAAAAATACAATGAGCAGAACGAAAACGTGGAAGTGAAAGTAGTGGAGCAGCCCGCATCCCAGATGGCAGACCAGCTCTCCCTGGCGCTGTCCTCAGGCGAGGCGCCGGATATTGTCTCCCTGGACTGCACAAAGGTTCCCTACTTTGCATCTATAGGAGCCTTTGCTGATATTTCTGATAAGTACGAGGCTCTGGATTATAAGGATACCTTCAGTGAAGGCATGATAAAGTCAGGACAGCTTGAAGGCAAGACTTATGCAGTGCCCTTTGCGCCGGACGTTTCCGTACTTCTGTACAACAAAGACCATTATCAGGAGGCCGGTCTTGACCCGGAAACACCGCCCAAGACCTGGGATGAGCTGATCGCTGATTCCCAGAAACTGACCACAGCAGACCGATACGGCTATGTCTATGCCGGAGGTGACGCGGGGGGCCATATGTTTACCTTCATGCCCTATGTATGGAACAACGGAGGGGAAGTGCTCTCAGAAGACGGTAAGACATGTGAGCTGGATTCCGAAAATGCAGTCGCAGCCCTTTCCATGTTCAATGATCTGACAAATACCTATAAAGTAACGCCTCCCAGTGTTACCACATACTCCTGGAATGAGGCACAGGATGCATTCCTCACAGGAAAAGCCAGCCAGGTAGTGCTGGGCAGTGCAGCTATTTATTCTTTCATAAGCGGTGAACACGATGATATGAACTGGGGCGCCTGCCTTCTTCCAAAGGGACCGGAGGGCACAGAGTATGCGTCTTTCTCCGGCGGGGATTCCATCGGCATTACCTCCCAGTGCAAAGATGTGGACGCAGCCTGGGAATTCATACAGTTTGGCCTGTCAAAGGAAGTACAGGTGGACGAGCTGGCAAAAGGCGGTCTGCTCCCTGCAAGAAGTGATTTCTTTGACAACGAATATTTCAATGATACACCGGAATACCAGGTGCTGAAAGAGGCGCTGGAGGTAGGACATACCCCGGTATCTCTGAAATACGATGAGATGTATGTGCCCATTCTGGAGGCTATGCAGACCTGTCTGAACGGGGAGAAGACACCGGAACAGGCATTTGGGGATGCTGCGGAGGCTATCAATAAAATTATGCAGTGACAACAAGAGGGGGCCTGCCTGCAGGCACCCCTCCATAAAGTAAGGAGAAACTGATGAAGAGAAGACATAAAAAGAAAATACCGCTGGTATCCTATTTGTTCATACTCCCGGCACTGATATTGAATCTCATGTTTTTTGTATTTCCATTTCTCCAGTCACTGCTCATGTCATTTTACGACTGGCCGGTGCTGGGGGAGAAAACGTTTGTCTTTCTGGATAATTATATAAAACTGTTTCAGGATGCCCAGTTTTGGAATTCATTGCTGTTCACCATGAAATACGCGGTCTTTGTGACCCCGTGCCTGTTTATTCTGGCTTTTATCCTGGCACTTCTGATCAATGGGGCATTTAAGGGTGTGAATTTGTTCCGTTCCCTGTATTTTGCTCCGGTGGTCATATCCATGACATGCTGCAGTATGGTATGGCTCTGGATCTACAATGATCTGTACGGTGTGCTGAATTACCTTCTCCAGACACTGGGGATCATACAGGACCCTATCCTGTGGATGAATTCGGCTAAGACATCCCTGCCCGCCGTGATATTTATGGTCACCTGGAAGATGTCGGGATTTTCCATGCTGATCATTCTGGCGGCATTCCAGTCCGTAGATGAACAGATCTACGAGGCTGCAAGTGTGGATGGGGCCAATAAAGTAAAGCAGTTTTTCAGGATCACTCTGCCGATCATCAAGCCGCATGCGGCTCTGGCACTGATTTTGTCGGTCATCGGCTCCGTACTGGCATTTGAGCAGTTCCTGATCATGACAAAAGGCGGTCCTGCGCAGGATACCACAACCATTGTCCATTACATATACAATACGTCATTTAAGTATTTTAAGATGGGATATGGATCTGCCATGACAATGATTCTGCTGCTTGTGCTCGGTGTTCTGAGTTATTTTGAAAATAAGGTCCTGCAGGACCCCACGAAATAGAGGAGAAAGTATGAAGAGAGTGACGAAAAAAACTTGGATGAATACAGTTCTGGCAGTCATCTTTTTCCTGCCGCTGTACTGGACGGTGGTGACGTCTCTGAAGGACAAGACAGAGATATACGGAACACCGCCCACATTGATTCCAAAGCATCCGACCTTGGCTAATTATATCAAGATATTTACCCTGGATGATGGTCTGTACAGAGGATATCTGCTGAATTCCTTTGTCATTACCGCGATCACGATTTTACTGGTGGTCTTTGTCAGCGTGCTGGCCGGGTATGGGTTCTCAAAGCTGCAGTTAAAGGGAAAGGGGCTTTTCATGGCCTGTATTCTGGCGGCGATCATGATCCCTTTCCAGGCACTGCTGAATCCGCTGTACTCCATCATGTCAAAGCTGCATCTTTTAAATACGATTCCGAGTATGGTGCTGATCTACGCCACCTTCCAGTCACCGTTCTGTATTTATATGATGAAAAACGCCTTTGACATGGTGCCGGACAGTCTGCTGGAGTCTGCAAAACTGGACGGTGCGGGGGCGTTCTCCGTGTTTTCCAACATATGTCTGCCGCTGACCTGGTCATCTGTGGCGACCATTGCCGTTTATGCGGCGTATACCACATGGAACGACTATCTGATCGCGCTGGTATTTGCCAACAGCAATTCCATTAAGACGTTTAATGTGGGACTTACCAATCTGGCGATCGGCCAGTACGGTACGGACTGGGGACTTCTGACATCCAGTTCCATTATAGGCCTGATGCCTATCCTGATCCTGTTCGTATTCCTGCAGAAATATTTTATCAAGGGAATGCTGAGCGGAGCACTAAAATAAAAGGCACCCTGGAGGAACTATTATGAGCAATAAAAATGAGAAAAGATTACATACATTTTCCATCCCGGAAGTGAAACCGGAGGGATGGCTGAAACGACAGCTGGAAATTCAGATGCAGGGACTTACGGGAAAACTGTTTGACATCTGGGACAGTGTGGGCAGTTATTCCGGCTGGCTGGGCGGTACAGGAGAAAATTGGGAGAGAGCGCCTTACTACCTGGACGGGCTTCTGCCGCTCTCCTGTTATCTGGAGGACAAAGAACACTGGGACATTGCCTGCAGGTTTGTGGAATGGACTCTGGGCAGCCAGGATGAGGAGGGAAACTTCGGTCCTGTAGCCAGTAAGGAGGACTACTGGTCCAGATTTGTCATGCTGAAGGTCCTGATCCAATACTATGAGATCAAAAAAGACAGCAGGGTACTTCCGTTTTTTGACAGGTATTTTCAGTATCTATATAAAAAGATACCCCAGGTGCCTATGAAACAGTGGTCAAGCGCCAGAATAGGGGATTTGCTGTACTGTATCCAGTGGTACTGCGAACGGGAAGAGAGAAGCTATATTCCGGCGCTTGTGGAAATGCTCAGGAAACAGGCTCTTGACTGGGTGGATATTTTTACTGATTTTCCTTTTACAAGGCCTGCGGGTTATTATTATGACTGGAATAAGGAATACAGCCATTTTTCATGGGAAGATTATCATGACACTATGAAATACCACGCAAACCATATCGTAAATGTGACCATGGGATTTAAATACCCTGCAATGCTGTCCTATTTCTTCGATGACCTGGACTATGAGGCAGTTTCACTGGCAGGGATGGAGAGTGCTGATAAATATCACGGGGTCGCAAGCGGTGCCGTCAACGGGGATGAGCATTTAAGCGGAAACAATCCCTCCCAGGGAGCAGAACTCTGCTCAATAGTGGAATATATGTTCAGCCTGCAGACCATGCTGGAGGCCTTCGGACTTCCCTGTTTTGCGGATAAAATGGAGCGTCTTGCCTACAATGCGCTGCCGGCTACCATTACAGAGGATTTCATGGCACATCAGTATGTGCAGCAGGCAAATCAGGTGCTTGTGAGCAAAGCAAAGCGGAACTGGTTCAATAACAATGAGGAATCCAATATGTTCGGTCTGGAACCGAATTTCGGCTGCTGTACAGCCAACATGCATCAGGGATGGCCGAAATTCGTGAAGAGCCTGTGGTACAGGGAAAGTGACTCGGAAGTGGTCTCTATGGTATTTGCCCCCTGCAGGCTGGAGACGGAGGCTGAGGGAAAGAAACTGTGTATCAGGGAGGAGACAGAGTATCCTTTTAAAGAAAAAATCACGTACCATGTGGAGGAGGCTTCCCATGACGGGCTGGAATTTAAGATCAGGATCCCGGGATGGTGCAGTGCCTGTAAAATATACAAGAACGGAATCTGTGTCAAAGAAGTGAAGAACAGAGAAAAGACAGGAGATGTGGCATCTGTCTGCAGAGGAATCCGTACAGGGGACAAGATCGAAGCGGAGTTTTCCATGGAGATTGAAACATCTCATTGGTTCCATAACAGCGTGGCAGTTGAGAGAGGCCCCCTGGTGTATGCGCTGGACATGAAGGAGAGATGGGAGGCAGTCAGAGAAGTGGCAGGTGTCAGAGATTATGAGGTCTACCCTGAAAGTGACTGGAATTATGCACTGGAAGAGAATCCTTCCTTTGAAATGCAGGCAGGCTGCGTGGGAGTGGTCCCGTTTTCCAAGGAGCACCCTCCAATCCGCCTGAAGACCAGGGGACGCAGACTTGACTCCTGGAAATTGGAGGATAACAGCGCAGGGACGCTTCCCGTCAGTCCGATCAGTCCGGACGGGACAGAGGAGGAAATCACCCTGATCCCTTATGGCTGTACCAAGCTGAGGGTCACACAATTTCCATGGTACAAAAAAGAGGATAAGTAAATGCACCTCAGAGAGAAACTGAAATTCTACGCAGAGAAATTTTCCGCCCGGGATGATGAGCCTCATGGACAGGAAATTGACAATAAACACGCCGCGGTCTGGATGGGGGAGCACATCCCCCTGCTGGACTGTCAGGACCCGGTCCTTGAGGAAATCTATTATTTCCGCTGGTGGGTCTACCGGAAACATATCAAAAAGACCCCGGAAGGCTATATCCTCACAGAATTTCTTCCCCAAGTCCCCTGGTCAGGGCCCTATAACGGCATATCCTGCGCGGCAGGCCATCATCTTATGGAAGGGCGCTGGCTACGGGGCAGTGATACATATCTGAGGGATTACTGTGTGTACTGGTTCCTGGGAAGCGGCAGGGAGCATGAACAGGATTACAGCAACTGGCTGATCCACGCTGTTTACCGGTTCACCAGGACAACCGGAAATTATGATCTGGCATCAGAGCTGTTTCCCTATATGGAAGACAGTTATAAAAGGTGGAAGATAAAAAGTCTGCACAGATGCGGATTGTTCTGGTCTTCAGACAACAGGGACGGTATGGAATATTCAGCAGGCGGGAACGGCATTCGGCTCACCTTAAATTCCTATATGGCAGCAGCAGCCTCTGCCCTCTCTCGGATAGCAGGGTGGAAGGGGGACAAATCCGCTGAGGAAAGATATCAGCGAGAGGCAGAATCCATCTGGCGCAGAATGCAGACCATGCTCTGGAGGCCGGAACTGAACTTCTACAGGGGAATCCGGGTGCAGGAGAAAACAGGGACGCCGGGAGAGATGGCGGAGATGGACGAGATAACCGGCTATCTCCCCTGGTATTTTGAGCTGCCTTTTCAGTTTGAGGGGGATGCGCAGGTAAAGCGCATGGGGGCGGCTTTTTCCAGGCTTTTTGACCGGGAATGCTTTTATGCACCCTATGGGCCGTCCACCTGCAGCCGGTATCCCGGGTTCCTGGAAAAAAAGGCTGTGCATCCCTGTCTGTGGAATGGCTGGTCCTGGCCTTTTTCTACATCGCAGACTTTGACGGCAGCAGCGGAGTATCTGCAGAAGAACCGGGAGAAAAGAGGAAATACCGAATTTGGAAGAAGAGAATACGGGGAACTGCTCCTTTTGTATGCCGGTTCCCATTACAGAACAGACAGGTACGGCAGAAAGTCCTGCTGGATCGATGAAAATCTCCATCCCGACACCGGAGAGTGGGAGGCGCGCAGGTTTTTGAAGGAACAGGGATTTCCGCAGGAAGCAGGGGGATACGAGAGGGGAAAGGATTACAATCATTCAACCTTCTGTGACCTGATCATCAGCGGCGCGGCGGGAATCCATATGTATGAGGACGGGAGGCTTACGGTGACACCTCTTTTGGACCATAGATGGAAGTATTTCAAACTGGAGGATGTTCCGGCAGGCGGTCATCTTGTGACGGTCCAATATGATAAAACGGGGGAGCGATATGGCAGCGGGCCGGGATTTCAGATATACGCGGACGGCAGACTGCAGGCGGGATTTGATTCTGTACCGGAATCTGTCACCTGTATTTTATAATAGAAAATAATGGAAGGTAGAATAAGGCGGAAGGAACGCATCACCTGCGTTCCTTCCGCCTTATTTTTCCTCTTCTTCTCTCTCCATAAAATCTCTGTGTTCTTCCTCCAGCTCTTTTACAAGATGTGCGAATGTCCAGAAGCAGTTCTGGGATGTGAGGACTGCTTTTAAGGCAACGGATGGAAGTTCCCCGTTCTTCATCATGCGAAGAAGGTGGTTCAGGTTATCGTCAGTGAAATTGCACATAACCATAACATCCACAGGAATAGAAGGAAGGTTTTCCAGCACGGATATTTTCCGCTGCGGAAAGCCTTTGATTTTGGCCAGATATCCCACAGTCTGAAGCACATTCTGCGGGAGAATGGGAGTAAAGTCGAATCCCATTCGGCGTGCTGCTTTTTCCAACACTTTTCCTTTTTCCGTCTGCCCATTGTTATAGTATAAGATATTGGGTCTGCGAATCATAACAATCCCTCCAGGCAGTTTTCATATTTTCATCATATACTATAAGTTATGAATTTTCAACGGGGTTCTTACATCTTTTGTAAATATTAAGGAAGCAGATAAAAGGCTCCGTTTGAGGGAATCATAAGGAGCAATTTACGAAAACATAAGAAGATGATAGAATAAGAGGAGTAAAAAAAGAGGATGGAGAGATGCCAAATGAATGGACTGGAAAAGTATGAAAAAATCCTGAAACAGAGCTGTCTGTTCCGGCAAAAGGACGCAGAGGAGCTGCAGGAACTGGGCAGGCTTCTTGGGGGAAAGATACAGGATTACGGAAAAGGGCAGCAGTTACTGCATGAGGGAGACACGATCGGACAGCTCGGAATCGTGCTGGAGGGGGAAGTGCGGATCGTCCGGATCGATATGGATGGAAATGAAAGGCTTTTTCAGAAACTGATTCCCTCCTATATGCTGGGGGCTGATATTGTCTGCACGCCCAGCCGTCAAAGCCCATATTCCGCTTACTGCAGCCAGGATACAAAAGTGTGGTTTTTTGACTGGATGCCGGGACATGAAAAATGGGAGGAGGAGCTGGAACGGAGACTGATGGAATTTATAGCCAACGAAAACGTCAGAAAATTTTACAGGATTGATATCCTCTCCACAAAAAGTGTGCGCAGAAGGGTACTGAAATACCTGCGCATACAATGCCGGAAGACAGGGAGTAATACGGTGGAGATTCCCTATTCCAGGGAGGAACTGGCAAATTATCTGTGTGTAAACCGCAGCGTGCTCTCCGACGAACTGGGCAGAATGCAGGAGGAGGGAATCATCACCTTCCGCAAAAACCGTTTTACACTCTGCAAAGGGGGATCGTGACGCCCGGTTAACGGAATCCCTGCCGCCGCTGCCTTTCGGCACGGTCGGCGCAGGAGTTTCTTCCTATAATAAGCAGGTGAGGAAGCAAACTGTGAAAATATATAAGAAACAGGGAAGAAATACGGCTGTATCCGTAAAAATGGCCGAGAAAAACCACATATAACAATTTTGCATGGTAAAGTAGTAACAAGAAAGAACTTTAAATTTCCATAATTTGGGGAAGTATTGACAGTTGTGTCTGCATTAGAGTATACTTAATACAATACATTTTGTTACTTTGGGACTGTAAATTGAGAATATGAGGGATAAATTGTGGCGAACATCAGTGTACATCTTTTGGGAAGACCTTATGTTGAGGTGGACGGAGAGCGTGTGAATTTTCCATACAAGAAAGCAGAGGGATTTTTCTATTATCTCTGTGTGAAGAAGACAGCTACAAGGGAAGAAATCATATACGTGCTCTGGGGGGCAGACAATGAAAATGTGGGAAGAAAGAACCTGAGGGAAGCAGTCTACCAGATCAAAAAGCTGCTTGGCAAGGAAATCCTGGTGACAGCAGGCCATACCAGCATCTCTCTGAATCCGGAGTGTATGCCGGATATTGACTGGGACCATATCAGTGAAGAGAATATTCTGGAGAACGAGGAAGAAGGATTTCTCTCCCATTTTATGATAAAGAACAGTTATGAATATGAAGAGTGGATCACCTCCATGCAGGAGCAGTATAACCAGGCATTTATCAAATGTGCCAGGGAAAAGCTGTACGACGCGGATGCCACAAAGGATGTGGATCTGATTCAGAAATACAGCAACATTCTGTTAAAGCATGATCCCTATAATGAGAAGCTCTACTATGAGATCATGGATATCTATGCGGTGAATGGAAACTATAATATGGCGATCAAGCTGTATTACGATTTGGAGAAGGTTCTGGCAGATGAGCTGGGCGTGGAGCCGTCCCCGGAGATCAAGGAACTGTTTCACCGTATTTTCAATGTTAAGGGAAACACCACGGTGGAGTCTGCTGCCTGGAACGCGCCGTTTTTGGGCCGTACCGCTGAAATATACCAGGTCAGTGAGTGTATTGTGGGAACCGGCAAGAGCCGCCATCCCCAATGTGTGGCCATCAGCGGGGAGGACGGAGTAGGCAAATCAGCGCTTCTGGACAAGGCAAAACAGATGGTGCGGGGCTATCAGATGATTCCATTGTATGCTGCCTGCTACCGGGAGGAGTCGGAATTTTTCCTGCGCCCCTGGAATGACATATTCTGGGAGGTGGAGCAGTGTGTGGAGAACGGACTGCTGGAGCGCTCCATCACAGAGGAGGAGCAGGCACAGCTTGACCGTTTCTTTAAGGGAAGCATCCTGGGGGATGAGAAGCCGCTGGGCAGGCTGACATATCAGCTTATGGAAAAAGCCATCCTGGACATGTTCCGCAAAATCGTGGAAAAGCACAAGGTAGTGCTGTTCTTTGACGATATCCAGTGGATGGATGCCATGAGCTTCCAGCTTCTGAACAGGATTCTCCTGACGCTGGGCACAGAGAGGATCCTTCTCATGTGTACTTATAACCAGAACAATGATGTGGAAGTTATGGAATCCCTGGAGAAACTCATGAAGAAAGATTATCTCCATGTTATTTCTCTGAATCCCTTTACGGAGGAGGAGACCATGGAGCTGCTCCACAAATATCTGCCGGAGCTTAACGGGGATGAGCAGAAGCTCAGGAGTATATTCCAGATGACTGACGGAAATGCATTTTTCCTGATGGAGCTGGTGAATCTGATAAAGGAAAAGGGATATACCCTGGAAAAATCCCAGAAGACCAACAATGTGATCAAAGCAAGGCTTGCAGGCCTGCCGGAGACGGAAAATGAAGTGCTGGACTGCATGAGCATGTTTCCTGAGAAGATCAGCATTGAGGAGATAGAGCTGCTGCTTCCGAAGATGGACAGGCTGACCCTGGTCCGTATTCTTGAAAAGCTGCAGGAGCGTCATCTGATCAAGGAAATACTTGTCGGCTGGAATGTGTACTATAAATTTGAACATCAGGTCTTCCGCCAGTTCATATACGAGCGCCAGAGTGAGGGAAAGAAGCGCATGTACCATCAGATGCTGGCAGAGTATTATGAGTCAAAGGCTGAGGGGAAGAAAAATTTTGGGTATCTTCCAATGACGATTCACCACTATGAGAAGTGCCATAACATGGTGAAAGCGTATCAATATAAGATTAAATATCTGAAAGAGTATTATACGATTGTCAATGAGAACTTTCCTGTACTTCATTGGGAGATGGAATATGGCGACGACAATTACGGAGTAACCTTTGAGGCCAATGAACTTCTTGAACTAGCTCAGAAGGTGATCCAGTTTGACGAGGATTCTCATCAGCTGCAGGAAATGAAAAAGGAAATGTACTATGTCAAGGGCCGTTTTGACATCGCTGTGGGAGATTACGCATCCGGTATCCGCAATATTGAGGAGAGCATGAAGCTGGCTGAGATGCTGGAGGATAAGAAATCTCTCCTGAATAATTTCAAGCAGATGATTTTCTACGGGATCCAAGTGGAAGACCTGGAGCTGGTGAAAAAATATGTGGACGAGGGCCTGTCCCTGATCAATGTGCAGGAACCGGACGAGAGAGGGGCTTTCATGAGGCTGAGAGGCTGGTATCTGCTCCATGAGGGCAGATATGAGGAGGCCCGCCAGACGCTCACAGAGGCCCGCCAGATATTTGAGGATTACAGTGGAAGAGATTCCCGCTATATTATGAGCATTGCGGCGTGTTATAATTATATCGGGGATGCCTGCCGTGCCACCGGTGATTACCAGTCAGCACTTTCCTACTATAAAATAGCCATCGAAAAGGGAACCGGCAAAGTGGTGACCAACGGACTTGGACAGTTCTATTCCAACGCGGGGCAGATCTATTACCTTCTCGGAAAGATCAAACTGGCCCAGGAGTATCTGGAACAGGCAGTGGCATGTTTTGAACGCCATGGATATTACTGGGGACTGGAACGTGCGGAAGCGTACATGGCTTTAGTCCTTTTGGAAAAGGGAGAGGCAGAGGAAGCCAGAAAGCATTATAAAAAGGGCGTACAGCTCTCACAAAAAATGAATAATCCGACCACTGTGAAGGTTTTAAAGGAGATCAAGAATAAGGCGGGATTCTGAGAAAAGGTTCCCGCCTTAAAAAAATATTTTAATTTAGCCTGATAACACGAAAAAATATTGTTCGCCAATGACGGAATAATGACCGTGACACGAGGAATTTGACGATGAAAGATAATTGTCAGACAATTGTGTTTGTGGATTTTGACATTTATTGACGCTTTTTTGACACGGAGGTGTGTATAATTGCACTATAAAATATAAGGAAAAGAGGGTGCGATATGAGCAATATTGTAATTACTGGTAAAGACCTCACACTGGAACAGATTGCTTTAATTTGTCGTGAGAATGTAAAAATCGAGTTAGCCGAGGAGGCAAAACAGAACATTATCGAATCAAGAAAAGTGGTTGATGACCTTGTTGCGGAAGAGAAGGTCGTTTATGGAATCACAACAGGATTTGGTAAATTCAGCGACGTTGTAATTTCTCAGGACCAGTGCAAGGCTCTTCAGAAAAACCTGATCATCACTCATGCGGTAGGTGCTGGTGATCCGTTCCCCATTGATGTTGCAAGAGGTGTGATGCTGCTTAGGATCAACAACCTGGTAAAAGGATTTTCAGGCATTCGTCTGGAGACTGTTCAGACCATGATCGATATGCTGAATAAAGGTGTGACTGCGTTTATCCCGGAGAAAGGTTCCCTTGGAGCATCCGGAGACCTGGCACCGTTATCCCATATGGTTCTGCCGATGCTGGGCCTTGGTATGGCTTATTACGAAGGAGAACTTCTTCCCGGTGCAGAGGCTATGAAGCGTGCGGGAATTCCTACGATTGAACTGTCCGCAAAAGAAGGACTGGCTCTGAACAACGGAACACAGGCAATGACAAGCGCCGGCTCCCTGGCACTGTACGATGCGCTGCAGCTTCTGAAGGTTGCAGATATCGCTGACTCTCTGTGCTTTGAGGCGCAGAATGGTGTTGTAAGTGCTCTGGATCACCGTCTGCATGACGTACGTCCTCATTCAGGACAGCTTGCAACAGCCAGAAACCTGTTAAGACTTCTGGAAGGCAGCAAGAATACTACGGTTCAGGGTGAGATCCGTGTACAGGATGCATATTCCCTGCGCTGCTCACCGCAGATTCACGGCGCCAGCAAGGATGCAGTGAATTATGTACTGGATCATGTAAATATTGAAATTAACTCTGTAACAGACAACCCGATCATCTTCAAAGAAGATAAGAATGGTATCTCCGGCGGCAACTTCCATGGACAGCCTATGGCACTGAGCTTTGACTTCCTGGGAATCGCAGTTTCCGAGCTGGCTAACGTATCTGAGAGACGTATTGAGCGTCTGGTCAACCCGGCATACAGTGACCTGCCTGCATTCCTGACACCGCACGGCGGCGTTTGCTCCGGATTCATGATCGTTCAGTATTCTGCAGCAGCATTAGTATCTGAGAACAAAGTTCTTGCACATCCGGCTTCTGTTGACAGTATCCCGTCATCCGCTGGTCAGGAAGACCACGTATCCATGGGTACCATCGCTGCCAGAAAAGCAGGAGAGATCGCTAAGAACGTAAGACGTGTTCTGGCTATGGAACTTATGGTTGCATGCCAGGGTATCGATATGCGCGGCAATAAAGGCCTGGGCAAAGGAACACAGGCTGCTTATGACTTAGTCCGCAAAGCAGTAGCCACATTAGATGAGGACCGCGAATTATACGGTGATATCAACTATTGTGAAGAAATTATTAAGGATGGCTCTCTCGTCAAAGCGGTAGAGGAGGCCCTTGGCGGAGCTATAGAAACAAAATAAATTCTTAAACTGTCCTGCAAAAAATAATTTGAGAAAAGAGGGGTAAGTCTTAATGGGAAAGAACGAAAAGAAAGAACGTACAGTTCGTCTTCCGAATTTTTTTGAAGCTATTATTCCAATTGTTGTCATGATGGCACTGATGCTTTATGGCTTCGTAGGAGGAAGCGGATACAGTGATGCCCACATGCCGTTACTGGTATCTATCGTAGTGGCCTGTATCATCGGCTGTCTCTGCGGACACAGCTTCTCCGACATGCTGGCTGGTATGTTGGACAGGCTGAGTGCTACAATGGAAGCGATACTGATTCTTTGTACAGTCGGTATCCTCGTGGCATCTTTCATTATGTCCGGTACAATTCCGGCCCTGATCTATTACGGCCTGGATTTACTGACACCTAAGCTTTTCCTGCCAATCGGCTGTATTATGTGTGCGGTTGTTGGTCTGGCATGCGGTTCTTCCTGGACTGCTACTGCTACCATCGGTATCGCCTTTTTAGGTATCGGTGCCGGCCTGGGAATCAATCCTGCTATCACTGCAGGTATGATCATCTCCGGCGCTTATGTTGGTGATAAATTTTCACCGCTTTCCGATACTACAAACCTGGCGGCAGCGGTTTCCGAAACCGGCTTGTTTGACCACGTTACGGCAATGGTTTCCACCACAGGCCCAACGTTTGTGATCGCTTTGATCTTATACACGATCATGGGTCTGAATATTGATACATCAGGATTTGACGCCTCTGTGGCAACAGATTTACAGGCAGCTCTGGCAGAAGGCTTTAACTTAAGCCCGATTCTGCTGCTTCCGATCGTTGTTATCGTGGTGGTTTGTATTATGAAAGTACCGGGACTTGTGGGTATTTCAATCTCTGTGGGATGCGGTGTTCTCTTTGCCGCAGTTTTCCAGGGTATGCACAGCTTAGGAGAACTGTTCGACGTTCTGCATTATGGTACAACATTTGAATCCACCAATGATTTAGCGAACGACCTGCTGAGCCGAGGCGGTATGGACCACCAGATGTGGACCATTAACCTGATTCTGCTGGCAGTAGCCTACGGCGGTGCGCTGGAGCGCTGCGGATGTGTAGATACACTGTTCGGAGGCCTGAAGAAGAGACTCCACTCTGTGGGAAGTCTGATTCTGGCAACACTTCTGACATCCTTATTCTGCGATGCTACCATGTGCGACCAGTTCCTGGGAATTGGTGTACCGGCTCCGCTGTATGTTGACAAATATGACGAGATGGGTCTGGGACGTAATATGCTGTCCAGGACTTTGGAGGACTGCGGTACTCTGTGGGCAGTTATGTTCCCGTGGACGGGCTGCGGCGCTTACCAGATGGGTGTTCTGGGAGTGCATCCGTTCGCATACTTCCCATTTGCGTTCGTTAACCTGCTGAACCCGATCCTGGCTGCAATCCTTGCGTTCCTGGGTCGTAACATCTTCTGGGCTGACGGTGCTTATACGAATATTTTCGGCAAAACGACAATGCGTAAACCGGCCGCTGCTCCTGCAGATAAGCACGAGCTTGCAGTGAAGAATCTGGAAGCTATGCGTGCAGCCGGCAGGGCACCCAAAGCACAGGCATAATTTATCCGTTGTTGACTGAAAGGAGTATCATTTTGAGTGTTGAGCATCTTCCCTGGGACTCTTTAGAAGGACCGATTTATCATGCAAGGGAACTGAAACCCCGTAAGCAGTGGGTAACATACGGCTGCTGGATCTTGTCCGCAGCTCTGATCATTGGAGGTATTGTGACGCCTTACCGCGTAGCCGCCGTATTTGGTGTGCTGTACATACTGACGCTGTTGATGAAAAAAGATACAGTCATTACCGAGAGGGGACTGGAGATTTTTTATCAGATGAGGATTACCACACATTATGACTTCTGGAGCTGGAAGGAGATTGTTTCCGTGATTCGGGAAGACAGAAAGCATCCGGAACTGGTGGCGCTCCATTTTGGCAGGGGCAACAGAAGTAAACGCCTGTTTTTCACAAAGGCGGATGCGAAACAGATAATGGTGCTTGCAAGAAAGAAAAACTCCAGAGCCGTGGTGTCAGATGCTGATCCGCGGCAGATGGCCGGATACAAAAAGAAGAAGTAGATATTTGTGAATATGTCCAGGAAATCTGTTTTATCAACAGGTCTCCGAATTATAGGGAAGGGAAAGTAAACTCCTCTTACTTTCCCCGGACGAGAGGCTGCGCACTTATGAATAACATAAGTGTGCAGTCTTTTTAAAAGAGATTTTTAACAAATTTTTAAATTGGACAAAAAAAGACTAGATTTATAGGAGAATATGTGATAGAATCAGTGTAATTCAGGAGATAACTGGAGAAGCTATATACAGGAGGTATAAAATATTATGAAGAAATATGTATGCGAACCATGCGGATATGAATATGACCCTGAGGTAGGAGATCCGGAAAGCGGAATTGCTCCGGGAACCTCATTTGATGACCTTCCGGAAGACTGGGTATGCCCAATCTGCGGTATGGGAAAAGATGTATTTATTGAGGCTTAATAAAAAAGGCTGCCGCGTATAACGGCAGCTTTTTTGCGGACTTAACTGTCCACCAGTTTTCCGCCGGGCAGCTTCCGGATCTCCTCCGCATCATTGTAGCTGCTCACAATCTCTTTCAGCCGGAGAATGGAGTCTGTCAGGTATTTGTCCTTGTGGTACACAAAGGAGAAATGCCGGTTCCATTCCTTGTGAGGACCTGTGAATACATACATCTCACCGTTCTGGATCTCCTTTTCCAGAAGGCGGATGGAGATGACTGCCATACAGTTGTTGATCTGTATGGCATTTTTTATGGAATCAGGGGTGCTCTCCTCAAATACGGTATGGATGTCAAGGCCATGGCGCACAATGAAATTCTCAAACAGTTCCCTGGTACCGCTCCCGGGTTCTCTTTTTACAAAGTCATGTCCGTTCAGTTCATTGATGAATAAAGTGTGGCGGCCGAAAAAGAGGTGGTTCTGTCCGCATGCCAGCACAAGCATGTCGTCAATGAGGGGAATGGATACCAGATCCCGGCTCTTGACACGGCCTTCCACGATACCCACATCCAGCTCCATATTCAGAAGTTTTTGTTCTATGATCTGGGTATTGTTCATATAAGAATAGATATCAAGGTCGGGCTGCTCTGCGCGCAGGTCCCGCACCACCCTGGAGAGGATTCCGCTGCCAAGGGTAATCGTGCCGCCGATACGGAGCTTTTCCCGGCGGTTTTCCTTCTGCATGCTCTCCTCCAGGCTTTCAAACTGGGTGACGAGCTGTTTGGCAGTGACATAGAGCTTTTTTCCATCCTCTGTGATGTAGAGCTTTTTTGACAGGCGCTCAAAGAGCAGTGTCTGGTAGTGCTCCTCCAGTTCCCGGATCGCCTGGCTGACGGAGGGCTGGGTGATGAAGAGCTGTTCTGCTGCCAGGCTCATTTTACCGGATTCTGCCACGGCCAGAAATATCTTCAAATGTCTGATGGTCATAAGACGTCTCCTTTATCATAGGTAAATCCTATTAATTATATAAAATTATATTACTTTTCTTATACATGTGCAAGTGTTATACTAATCATAAACCAAAGAGAGCAAGTTGTAACTGTTCAAATCAGGTCTGTGTATTGACTGCGTTGACCGTGCATAAGAGTAGTTACGCAAATTTGAGAAAAGAAGGTATGGGCTATGAAAGTATTGGTTATCGGCGGCGTGGCCGCAGGCACAAAGGTTGCGGCAAAATTAAAAAGAGAGAGCAGAGAGACAGAGGTATTGATTCTTACCAAGAGTGAGGATATTTCTTATGCGGGCTGCGGACTTCCTTATTATGTAGGTGATGTGATTCATGAGAGAAGCCAGTTGATCGTCAACACACCTGAGAAATTTGCAAAACTGACCGGAGCGGAAGTTGAGACAGGTATTGAGGTGACGGGTCTTGACCGTGAAGGCAGAAAAGTGACTGCCAAAGACCTGAAATCAGGTGAGACAAAAGAATATACATATGATAAACTGGTAATAGCAACCGGTGCGTCTCCAGTTGTACCGCCCCTTCCGGGACTTGATATGAAGAATGTATTTATGATGAGAACGCCTGATGACGCGGAGGCCCTCAGAAAAGCAGCGGAATCCGGCACGATCAAGCGTGCAGTGATCGCGGGCGGTGGATTTATCGGTCTGGAAGTTGCGGAGAATCTTCAGAGCCGCGGCATCCGCACCACAGTTCTGGATATGCTCCCGCACATTATGCCGGGATTTGACCCGGAGATGGCAGAGTTTGTGGAGGACCATCTGGCAGACCAGGGAATCATGACACTTCTGGATACGAAGCTGGAAGGTGTGGAAGGTGACGGGACTGTTGAGAAGGTTAAGACATCCAGAAGAGCGATCAAGGCAGATGCCCTGGTACTCTCCCTTGGTATCCGTGCAAATACAGCATTCCTGGCAGATACGGGAATTGAGCTTGCGCCAAACAGAACGGTTCTGGTAGATGACCATATGAGAACCAATGACGAGAATATTTATGCTCTCGGTGACTGCTCCATGGTCACCAACCGTATGACACATGCAAGAGCATGGTCACCCATGGGTTCCTCTGCAAACATTGAAGGCAGGATCGCAGCACAGAATATTGCCGGTGCTGATGTTTCCTATCCGGGCGTTCTGGGAACAGGCGTGGTAAAACTGCCGGGACTGAACGCAGGCCGTACAGGACTTACAGAGCAGGTGGCTAAGGAAGCGGGACATGATGTGGTTTCCGTTGTAGCTGTTGTAGATGACAAGGCACATTATTATCCGGGTGCAGACTCCTTCCTGGTCAAGATGATCGCAGATAAAACGACCGGTGAATTCCTGGGAATCCAGGTATTGGGAAAGGGCGCTGTGGATAAGATGGTGGATATCGCTGTAGTGGCACTGAGCATGAAGGCCACTGTGCAGCAGCTGGAGCATCTGGATTTTGCGTATGCACCGCCGTTCTCAACAGCGATCCACCCCTTCGCACACTGCATCAATATCCTTCTGAACAAAATGTCCGGTTCTTTAGATACCTTTACGCCGGTTGAGTTCGCAGAAGGCAAGGCAGAGGGCTACAAAGTGATTGACGCATCCCTGAAACCGACTCTGGAAGGTGTGGAATTTATGAATCTGGAGGAGATTGACGGTGAAGTGGAAGGTCATCCGAAGGATGAGAAGATGCTTCTTGTATGCGCAAAAGGTAAGAGGGCATATATGCTGCAGAACCGTCTGAGATATTACGGATACACCAATACCAAGGTTCTGGAGGGCGGAAGCACATTCAATGGAGAAGATCTGACAGAAGACTGAAGAATGATGTAAAACATAACAGCAGGAACGCACAAGACAGGCAAGACCAGAAAAGATAAAAAGTTGGAGGAAAGTAGAAATGGCAACATTAACAGTGAGCAAAGAAGATGAGAAAAGAGTAAAGGCCCTGGGCTTTTTGAACAACAAGGGAACGGATAATTTTTCCGCCAGGATCATAACCAAGAACGGAAAAATCACAGCAGAACAGCAGATATGTATTGGTGAGGCAGCAAAACTGTTCGGCAACGGCGGGGTGACATACACCACACGTCTTACCGTGGAAGTTCAGGGAGTCCCATATGAGAAAATTGATGAGTTTCGTGCCTATATCCAGAAATGCGGGCTGGACACAGGCGGTACCGGTTCTAAAGTGCGCCCTGTAGTATCCTGTAAAGGAACCACCTGCCAGTATGGCCTTCTGGATTCCTTTGGACTTTCCGAAGAGATTCATGATGAGTTTTATGTAAACTGGCATGATGTAAAACTGCCTCACAAATTTAAAATCGCAGTGGGCGGATGTCCAAACAACTGTGTGAAACCGAACCTGAATGATTTGGGTATTGTCGGTCAGCTCATTCCAAACTTTGATCAGGATATGTGCAGCGGATGTAAGAAGTGCAGCGTTGTGAAAATCTGTCCCATTGATGCTGTGAAGCTTGTGGACGGGGTCATGGAGCTTGACCGGGAAAAATGTATCAACTGCGGACGTTGTATCGGCACCTGTCATTTTGACGCCATTGAGGACGGCACCTACGGATATAAGATCTATCTGGGCGGAAGATGGGGAAAGAAGATCGCCATCGGAAAGCCTATGAGCAAGATCTTTACAACCAAGGAAGAGCTTATGAGTGTAATTGAGAAAACCCTTCTTCTGTACAGGGAACAGGGAAAGACAGGAGAACGTTTCTCTGATACGATTGAGCGTCTTGGATTTGAGAATGTGGAGGCACAGCTTCTCTCCGATGAGATCCTGGAGAGGAAAGAGGAAATCCTGTCTGCCAAACTGCACGAGGTGGGCGGAGCTACCTGCTAAGATGCCTTACCGGCTGCATAATGACAGCTATGAAAAATGTCTTTCTGCATTGACAAAAGAATTATGGATTGCTATGATTAATAGCAAAGAAACGAAGAGGGTATCTTTTACAGACACCCTCTTTTTTCTCTGCGGGCAGGTGCGGGAATGCGCTGCCCGGGGAAAAGAAAATGAAGACACAGGATACAGAGCAAAGGAGGCAGCAGCGATGAAATTTACAAAGATGCAGGGAATCGGCAATGATTATGTGTATGTGAATTGTTTTCAGGAGACAGTGGAAAATCCGTCGGAAGCGGCAAAGAAGGTCAGTGACCGGCATTTCGGCATTGGGTCTGACGGGCTGATCCTGATCAAACCCTCAGAAAAAGCGGATTTTGAGATGGAAATGTACAATGCGGACGGCAGCCAGGGCGCCATGTGCGGCAACGGCATCCGTTGTGTGGCAAAATATGTGTATGATTACGGCCTCACAGACAAGACAAGGATCAGTGTGGATACGAAAAGCGGCATCAAGTACCTGGATCTGACTGTGAAAAACGGCAGAGTGGCTCTGGTGAAAGTGAATATGGGAAAGCCGGAATTCCATACGGAGAACATTCCCATGAAGCACAGAAAAGAAAAGGTCATCCGTGAGCCGTTGGCTGTGAAGCAGCAGGTCTATGAGGTGACGGCAGTATCCATGGGAAACCCCCATGCGGTGGTGTTCATGGAGGATGTGAAAGGACTGGATATTAAGGAGATTGGTCCTTATTTTGAGAAACACGAGGCATTTCCGGAGGGTGTCAACACAGAATTTGTCCGTGTTTTAGATGAGAAGACCGTGGAGATGCGGGTCTGGGAAAGAGGCAGCGGGGAGACCCTGGCCTGCGGGACAGGAGCCTGTGCTGTGGCGGCAGCCTGCGTGATGAACGGATATACAGAGGAGGAGGTAACGGTAAAACTGCTGGGCGGTGACCTGAAGATTTTCTGGGACAGAAAAGAGGACACCATCTACATGACAGGTCCTGCGGAAGTGGTTTTTGACGGTACGATCGAACTATGAGATTTCGTATGACAACAGAGGACAAGCGCTTCTACGGAAATGTGATGCGGCTTGTCATGCCTATGGCACTTCAGAACCTGATCAACGTGGGGGTTACCTCCACGGACGTGATTATGCTGGGAAGAGTGGGAGAGACAGCGCTTTCCGGCGTTTCCCTGGCGAACCAGGTATATTTTATCCTGTCCCTGATCTTCTTCGGACTGACCTCAGGGGCCTGTGTGCTGACTGCCCAGTATTGGGGAAAGCAGGATACCCGGACCATTGAGAAGGTCATGGGCATGTCCTTCCGCATAGCGATCCTGTCCGCTGCGGTATTCACGGCGCTGGCGCTGTGCGTGCCGGATCTGCTGATGCGGATCTTCACCTCAGACGAGGCGATCATTGCGGAGGGTGTGAGCTATCTTCGGATCGTGGCGTTTTCCTACATACTTGCAGCGTTTACCAATGTATATCTGAATATTATCAGGAGTATTGAGCGTGTAGTGATCGCGACGGTGGTATATGCCACATCCCTGTCCGTCAATATTATCCTCAATGCGGTTTTTATTTTCGGTCTTCTGGGTGCTCCCGCCCTGGGGGCTGCAGGTGCGGCTATCGGCACGCTGTGCGCGAGAGCTGTGGAGGTCATTATTGTCGTATATTATGCCCGGAAGAAAAATGATGTAGTGCGCATCCGCATAAAGGATATGTTCAAAAGATACAAATGGCTGGAAAAAGACTTTTTCGTGTATGCCTTCCCTGTGCTTCTCAATGAGTTTGCCTGGGGCGCAGGCATGGCTGCCATCTCGTCCATTGTGGGGCATCTGGGCAGTGCGTCTGTGGCTGCTCATTCCGTGGCACAGGTGTGCAGACAGTTATCCATGGTCATTGCATTCGGTATCTCCAACGCCACTGCCATCATGATAGGCAAGGCGATCGGGGAGAAGAAAGAGGCGCTTGCCAGGGATTACGGCAGCCGGTTTGCAAAGCTTTCCCTTCTGTTCGGAGCAGCGGGCGGTATCCTGATCCTTGTGATCTCGCCCTTTGTGTGCAATATGCTGAAACTGACGCCTCTGGCGAAATCCTATCTCCAGGTCATGATGGTGATCATGTCCTACTATGTGGTGGGACAGTCCTTCAACTCCACTTTGGTGGTAGGCGTGTTCAGAGCCGGGGGAGACACTATGTTCGGGCTGTTCCTGGACGTGGGAATCATGTGGCTGTGCTCCATTTTCGCTGCGGCTGTGGCGGCCTTTGTGATACACGTACCCATGCCATGGGTTTACATAATCCTGTGCAGCGATGAGGTGATCAAAGTGCCGTTTTCCTGGAAGCGATATAAAAGTTATAAATGGCTGAATAATATTACGAGATAAAAAATATTGAAGCCTCAAGGCTTTCGTGGGGATATTGGATTAAATTCATCTGGATTTTGTGCAATATTCCCACTTCCCTTTCAGAAAGAAACATGATATACTTTGTGATACAAAATCTGGTAATAACAAAAGAATAAAATAATAAGTGACACAAGATGTAGTGCTGCAATGAGGTGAAGGCAATGATTTATGTAATTAAGAAAGATGGAACAAAAGAAGAATTTGACGTTCAGAAAATAGTCAGGGCAGTCAATAAATCCGCGGAAAGGATCATGTACAGCTTTACGGAGAAGGAGATTGACTTCCTGTGCAGATATGCCACAGACAAGGCGGAGTCCCTGGGGAAGAAAGAAATTACGATCCAGGAAATGCACAATATTGTGGAGGGGGCTTTGGAGCAGGTAAACCCTGCGGTTGCCAAGAGTTACCGGGATTACAGAAATTATAAGCATGATTTTATCCACATGATGGACGAGGTCTATACCAAGAGCCAGTCTATCCGCTATATCGGGGACAAGAGCAATGCAAACACAGACAGTGCGCTGGTTGCAACCAAGAGAAGCCTGATATTCAATGAACTGAACAAGGAGCTTTACCGGAAATTCTTTATGAACCGCAATGAGCTGCAGGCATGCAAGGACGGCTATATTTATATTCATGACCAGTCTGCAAGGCTGGATACCATGAACTGCTGTCTCTTTGACGTGGCAAATGTGTTAAAGGGCGGATTTGAGATGGGCAATGTCTGGTACAACGAGCCGAAGACACTGGACACTGCATTTGACGTTATGGGGGATATTATCCTGAGCACCGCTGCCCAGCAGTACGGCGGTTTCACGGTGCCGGAGGTGGATAAGATCCTGGCCCCTTATGCAGAGAAAAGCTACAGAAAATATAAAGAAGAATTTTTGAAATATGTGGACCCGGAGTGGGAGCATGCACAGGACAGGGCTGAAAAGTACGCGTATGACAAGGTACACCGCGACTTTGACCAGGGCTGGCAGGGGATTGAGTACAAGCTCAATACCGTCGGTTCTTCCAGAGGAGATTATCCTTTTGTGACTGTGACACTGGGGCTTGGAACAGAACGTTTTGAGAAGATGTGCAGCATTTCCCTCCTCAATGTGCATAAAGAGGGGCAGGGAAAAGCGGGACACAAAAAGCCGGTACTGTTTCCAAAAATCGTCTTTCTCTATGATGAGGAAATTCACGGAGAGGGCGGCGTAAGCGAGGATGTGTTTGAGGCCGGCATTGCGTGTTCGGCAAAGACTATGTATCCGGACTGGCTGTCTATGAGCGGGGACGGCTATATTTCCAGTATGTACAAAAAGTATAAAAGGGTGATCAGCCCCATGGGATGCCGTGCCTTTTTAAGCCCCTGGTATGAGCGCGGCGGCATGACACCTGCGGATGACAAGGATGTGCCTGTATTCGTGGGAAGGTTCAATGTGGGTGCAGTCAGCCTGCATCTGCCCATGATCCTGGCAAAGGCAAGAGCGGAGAACCGGGATTTTTACGAGGTGCTTGATTTCTATCTGGAAATGATACGCCAGCTTCATATCAGAACCTATGACTATCTGGGAGAGATGAAGGCATCCACCAATCCCCTGGCCTACTGTGAAGGCGGCTTTTACGGCGGGAATCTGAAACCCTCAGACAAGATCAAACCGCTTCTGAAGCCCATGACAGCTTCCTTCGGCATCACGGCCCTTAACGAGCTGCAGGAGCTGTACAACGGAAAATCCATTCGGGAGGACGGGGCCTTTGCCCTGGAAGTACTTCAGTATATCAACAGCAAGGTGACGCAGTTTAAGGAGGAGGACGGAAATCTGTATGCCATCTACGGTACCCCGGCAGAGAGTCTCTGCGGTCTGCAGGTGGAGCAGTTCAGGAAAATGTACGGTATCGTGGAGGGTGTATCCGACCGTCCCTATGTAAGCAACAGTTTCCACTGTCATGTGACGGAGGAAATGACCCCGATTGAGAAGCAGGACTGTGAGGGCCGTTTCTGGGAACTGTGCAACGGCGGCAAGATCCAGTATGTGCGTTATCCCATAGGGTATAACACGGATGCGATCCGTGCTTTGGTGAGAAGGGCAATGGCGCTGGGATATTATGAGGGTGTGAATCTCTCTCTGGCCTACTGTGATGACTGCGGACATGAAGAGCTGGAGATGGATGTCTGCCCGGTCTGCGGTTCCACCAACCTGACGAAGATAGACAGGATGAACGGGTATCTGTCATACAGCCGCGTACATGGCGATACCAGACTGAACACTGCCAAGATGGCGGAAATTGCGGAGCGTAAATCCATGTAATGATGGCTGCCCTTTTTGGGGCAGCCTTTTTGCGCGGAATTTTGAGGTTTTGTGACGTTTTTCCATTTCCTTTTTTTTAGAATTGTGGTACGATTAATTGGATTTCGTTTTGTGCGGAAAACGGGAAAAGAGTAAGACACAGGGGAGAGAAAGGACGGAAAAACTATGAACTCTTATACTTATTTACTGGACCTGGCGCTTATACTGCTGAGCACCAAGGTCTTCGGACTGCTTACCAGAAAAGTGAGGATGCCCCAGGTGGTGGGTGCGCTGCTTGCGGGACTGCTGCTGGGACCGGCCTGTTTCGGGATACTGAAGCAGACAGAGTTTATCCATGAGGTGTCGGAGATCGGCGTGATCGTGCTGATGTTCTGCGCAGGCCTGGAGACAGATATTGATGAACTGAAAAGGAGCGGCAAGGCATCCTTTGTCATTGCGCTGTTAGGTGTACTGGTACCGCTTGCGGGAGGTCTTGGAGTGGCCTGGTTCTTCAACAGGCCGGGCATGATAGAATCCAATGCTTCGGCAAGTATCATGCTGCAGAATATTTTTATCGGTGTTATCCTTACCGCTACCAGTGTGAGTATCTCAGTGGAGACCCTGAAAGAGATGGGCAAGCTGAACACCAAGGCCGGAAATGCCATTCTGGGTGCAGCCATTATTGACGATGTGCTGGGGATTATCGCGCTGACAATCATCACAAGCCTGGCGGATTCCAGTGTAAATGTGGTGGTTGTGTTTGCGAAGATCGTGGGATTTTTCGTGTTCGTCGGTGTGGGAGGCTATCTGCTTCACGTTATTTTTAAAAAGTGGGTGAAGGGTTACGAGAGGGATCTGCAGCGGTTTGTCATTATCTCATTTGTGATCTGTCTGCTCTTTTCCTATTGTGCAGAGAAGTTCTTCGGAGTTGCGGACATTACAGGTGCATTTTTCGCAGGTCTGATCATTACCAAGACAACGCATACCAATTATATTGCAAGGCGGTTTGGGATTTTATCCTATATTCTGCTGTCCCCGGTATTCTTTGCCAGCATCGGTATTCAGGTGGAGCTTCCGGATATGAGTCCCATGATCCTTGTCTTTGCAGTGGTTCTGGTCATCGTGGCAGTGCTCACGAAGATCGTGGGATGCGGAATAGGAGCCAAAGTCTGTCAGTATAAGAACAAGGACTGTATCCGCATCGGTATGGGCATGGTGTCCAGGGGTGAGGTGGCGCTGATCGTGGCAGCAAAGGGCAACGCTGTGGGTCTGATGTCCTCCTCTCTTCTGGGGCCGGTTGTTGTGGTGGTGGTCATCACAACCATCATTTCACCTATTTTACTTAAGCTGAGCTTCAGTGAGAAGAGCGGCAAGGTGGAATATGAGCAAAATGAATATGCAAGGCTTATGGAAGAGGCTGAGGCGGCCGGAAAAAGTGATGCATCCCGTTATGTGGGCGGAAAGCAGCAGGCAAAATAGAGACGGAAGGAAGTACGACAGATGAAGCTGAATCAGGCGGATATATTGCAGAATTACCGCATAACCAGCGTTCAGGAACAGGAAAAAATCCAGCGGCGCCTGGAGGCGCTGGGAATCCTGGAGGGCACAAAGGTAGTGGTTCTGAACCGAAAGCGTAACGGTTCCACTATTATCAAGGTGAGAGGGAGCAGATGGGCGCTTGGCAATGAGATCGCGGAAGGGATAGAAGTGGAGGAGCTGAAAGGATGAAAGAGGAGATTCGTGTAGGCTTTGCAGGAAATCCTAACTGCGGCAAGACCACTTTGTTCAATGCATATACAGGCGCCAACCTGAAGGTAGCCAACTGGCCGGGTGTTACGGTGGAGAAAAAGGAAGGGGAGACATCCTATAAGGGGCAGAAGATGAGGCTCATCGACCTGCCCGGAATCTACAGCCTTACCTCTTATTCCATGGAGGAGATGGTATCCAGAAAGGTCATTCTGGGCGGAGAGGTGGATGTGATCGTAAATGTTGTGGATGCCTCAGCCCTGGAGAGGAACCTGTACCTCACGCTGCAGCTTCTGGAGCTTGGCAAACCGGTGATCCTGGCTCTTAACATGATGGATATTGTGGAGGAGCGGGGGATGGAGCTGGATCTCCACAGGCTTCCCGAGATGCTGGGCAATATTCCTGTGGTTCCGGTATCCGCCAGGAAGAGAAGCGGCCTGGATGTACTTCTCCATGCAGTAAAGCATCATTATGAGGAGCAGGTGGCTGACCCGGTTGTCACCTATAAACCGAATATTGAAATGAAGATCCAGGAGGTTTCCAGGCGTATCGCAGTGGAACATCCGGACAGCGAGAACATCCGCTGGCACAGTATTAAGATATTGGAAAATGATGAGCAGATATTTAAGGACCATCCCATTGATGTGTCCGATCTGCTTGACAGGGATTATGAAAAGCAGATCATCAATCAGAAGTATGAGTATATTGAGACTGTTTTAGAGGAGTGTGTCTTCTATAAAGGCAACAGGGAGTCCCTGACAGAGAAGGCAGACAGGGTCCTGACCCATCCCCTATGGGGTGTTCCCGTCTTCCTGGGAATCATGGCCATGGTGTTTTTCCTCACGTTTACCGTAGGGGACATAGTCAAGGGGCTGTTTGAATCCTGGATGGACCTGGCGTTTACGGTGGCGAGGAGTACATTGGTGAATCTGGGAACCGCAGACTGGCTGGTCTCCCTGATCGTGGATGGTATCATGACGGGTGTGGGCGGAATCCTGACTTTCCTGCCGAACATTTTCATATTGTTTCTGGCTCTTGCTTTTCTGGAGGACAGTGGTTATATGGCCCGCGTGGCCTATGTTATGGACGGAATCATGGGTAAGGTGGGATTGTCCGGCAAGGCGTTTCTTCCCATGGTGCTGGGATTTGGATGTACGGTTCCCGCTGTCATGGCGTCACGCACATTGGAAAACCAGGAGGACAGGAAGAAGACCATTCTTCTGACGCCGTTTATGTCGTGTTCCGCCAGGCTTCCCATTTACGTTCTGTTTGCAGATATGTTTTTTGGAAAGCACGCCATGATGGCGGCATTTTCCCTCTACGCGCTGGGACTTCTCATGGCTATAGCCATAGCACTTGTCATAGGAAAGTTGTGGAAAAGCAGTGAGAAGGCAACCCTGCTCATTGAGCTGCCTGATTATAAGGTGCCAAATGCCAGGACCATCAGGATTTATGTGTGGGAAAAGGTAAAGGATTACCTGACGAAAGCAGGTACTACGATCTTTGTGGCCTCCATTGTCATCTGGTTTATTTTAAACTATGGTATCCATGGCATGACCGCGGATGTGACGCAGAGCTTCGGCGCCCAGATCGGCAAAGTGCTGGCGCCCCTTTTAGTGCCTGCAGGACTGGGAACATGGCAGATCGTGGTGGCCCTGATCTCCGGTCTGTCGGCCAAGGAAGTGGTAATATCCAGCTTCTCCGTGCTCTATGGAGTCAACAATGTAAACTCCGTACAGGGCATGGCTGTGCTCAGTGCATCCCTGGGGTCAGTGGGATTCGGAGCCCTGAACGCCTATTCTCTGATGGTATTCTGCCTGCTGTATACACCGTGTGTGGCAACACTGGCGACCATTAAGAGAGAGACGCGTTCCTGGGGATGGACGCTGAAGATGGTATTCTTCCAGCTTCTTCTGGCCTATGCCGCCTCTGTGGTGGTTTTCCAGGCAGGAAGGCTGCTGTCCTGAAGTTTCCTAATGACAACTTTGTAAAAATAATATATAGTAGGGGTGCGGTACCGGGCTTCGCAGGAGGCTTAAGTGTGCGGCACCTCTTTTGGAACAGGAGGAAATATGGCAGTGACCATAATACTCGCCGCTGCGGTGGCAGTCTATGCCGGGTTTGTGATCCGGAAAAAAGTCAAAGATATAAAAAACGGGAAATTCTGCGGCTGCGGCGGAAACTGCAGGGAGTGCGGCAGGGGCTGCGGCGGGCAGAAGAAGAACGGAGATGAGAAATGAAGATTTTATTGATGGCAGTCAATGCCAAATATATACATTCCAATCTGGCTGTGTACAGCCTGCAGTCCTATGCTGCCCGGCATGGTATCCGGGCGGAGATTGCGGAGTATACCATCAATCAGCAGAAGGATGAGATCCTGCGTGGCGTGTACAGGCAGAAGCCGGAGGTGCTGTGTGTCTCCTGCTATATCTGGAATATCTCCTTTGTGGAAGACATTATGGGAGACATCAGGAAAATACTTCCGGAGACAGATATCTGGGTGGGCGGGCCTGAGGTCTCCTACGACGCGGAGGCATTTTTAGAGCGCTGTCCCTGGGCCTGCGGTGTCATGTGCGGGGAAGGGGAGGAGACCTTTCTGGAACTGGCCTCTTACTACGAAAAGAGAACAGAGAAGGAAAGCAGCGGGCCTGCTGCCATCCGGGGGCTTGTCTGCAGACAGGAAGGGCAAATCGTGCGAACGCCTTCCAGACCCATTATGGATATGGACAAGCTGGTATTTCCCTATGGGGATATGGCTCTGTTCTCACACAAGATCATTTACTATGAGAGCAGCAGAGGGTGTCCCTTTTCCTGCAGCTACTGCCTGTCATCCATTGACAAGAAACTGCGGTTCAGAAGCCTGGACCTGGTGCTTGATGAGCTGCAGTTTTTCCTGGATGAAAAGGTGCCGCAGGTGAAGTTCGTGGACCGGACATTTAACTGCAAAAAAGAGCATGCAATGGCAGTCTGGACATATATCAGGGACCATGACAACGGCGTGACGAATTTTCATTTTGAGATCGCCGCCGATTTATTGACGGAGGAGGAGATCAGCCTGATCGCCTCCATGCGGCCGGGTCTGATTCAGTTGGAAATCGGAGTGCAGTCTACCAATGAGAGAACAATCAGGGAGATCAGGAGAAAAACCAGCTTTGACAAGATAGCGGAAACGGTCAGGAAGGTGCAGAAGGGCGGAAATGTACACCAGCATCTGGACCTGATCGCGGGTCTTCCCTATGAAGATTACGAGAGCTTCCGCCGTTCCTTTGGGCAGGTCTACGACCTCAGACCCCAGCAGCTTCAGCTTGGATTTCTGAAGGTGCTGAAAGGGTCTTATATGCATGAGATGGCAGAGGCCTATGGATGTGTCTACCAGGAGGCAGAACCCTATGAGGTCCTTAAGACAAACTGGATTTCCTACGGGGATGTGCTGAGGCTGAAGGGTGTGGAAGAGATGGTGGAGGTCTATTACAACAGCGGTCAGTTTATCCGCACGGTAAAAGCCATGGAAGAACTGTTTCCGGATGCATTTTCCATGTATGAAGCGCTGGCAGATTTTTACGATGAGAAGGGATACCAGGGAATCTCTCATACACGGATACGGAGGTATGAAATCCTGCTGGAATATCTGGAGGAGAGGCAGCAGGCGGATACGGAGTATTTCCGGGAACTGATGCTGTTTGATCTGTATGCAAGGGAGAATTTGAAGACCAGGCCGTCCTGGGCCTGTGATATGGCACCATATAAGAAGCGGCTGCAGGCGTTTTACAGAGAAGAGGAAGAAAATCCCGTACTGCTTGCTGACTACAAGGGGTATCAGGCCAGGCAGACTATGAAAATGACACATTTGGAAGTGTTTCACTATGATATACTGGGCGGTGAAAAGAAGAGAGGGGAATTCCCGGTACTTTTTGACTACAGGAGACGGAACCCGCTGACGTATGACGCCGCCATGTGTGCTGTGAATCTGGAATCAGGAATTGACTGTCAGGGAGAAGATTATGACAAAAAGGACAAAAGAGATACTTGATAAACTGGATGAAGTCTATACAACAGAATATAAATGTTATCTGAACCATGAAAATCCGGGCCAGCTTCTGATCGCCACCATGCTCAGTGCCCAGTGCACAGATGCCAGGGTGAATATAGTGACCAGGGATTTATTTGTAAAATACCCCAATATGCAGGCGTTTGCCGATGCGGATCTGAAGGAACTGGAGCAGGATATTAAGCCTACGGGATTCTATCACAACAAGGCAAAGAATATTATAGGATGTGCGCAGATGATCTGTGGAAAGTATGGGGGAGAAGTGCCCAGTGCGCTGGAGGATCTGGTACAGCTTCCGGGAGTGGGGCGCAAGACGGCCAATGTGATCCGGGGAAATATTTTCCACGAACCCAGCGTAGTGGTGGATACTCATGTAAAACGTATTTCCAAACGTCTGGGATTCACAAAAGAGGAAGACCCGGAGAAGATTGAGATGGAGCTTATGAAGGTTCTGCCAAAGGACCACTGGATTCTCTACAATATACAGATCATCACCTTCGGACGGCAGATATGCTTTGCCAGGAATCCAAAGTGTGAGGAATGCTTTCTGACAGATTACTGCAGGGAATACAGGGAGCGGCAAAAAAAGAAAAGGAAATAGACGATATGGATGCATATATAGCTCTGGATTTGGAGACCACAGGCCTGTCCCCAAAATCGGACAGAATACTGGAAATAGGTGCCGCCAGGGTGGTAAACGGAGTGGTTGTGGACAGTTACAGCACCCTCATTGATCCGGAAAGGGTGATTCCCGGGAGGATCACAGAGCTGACCGGAATCACGCAGGATATGGTAAAGGGCATGCCGAAGATAAAGGACGCGGTCCCGGGGCTTGTGGCATTCTGCGGGGAGCTGCCGCTTCTGGGCCATAATATCATGTTTGACTACAGCTTTATAAAACACAGCGCAGTCAATAACGGATTTACTTTTGAAAAAGAGGGAATTGATACTCTGAAGATTTCCAGGGCGCTGCTTGCAGATCTTCCGAGCCGCAGTCTCCAAAGCCTCCGGCTCCACTATGAAATACCACAGGAAAATGCCCACAGGGCTCTGGATGACGCGCTGACGGCACATCTTCTCTACCGGAGACTGAAAAGCGAATACGGTGAGGAGAATTCGGAGCTTTTTGCGCCGAAAATACTGAATTATAAGGTGAAAAAGCAGGGGCCGGCCACACCGGCACAAAAACGCCACTTGCAGGAATTAGTAAAATATCATAGAATAGAGCTTAGCACAGAAGTGGAGAGCCTGACTAAAAATGAAGCCTCCCGACTGATAGATACCATTTTAGGGTCTTATGGAAAGATTATGAGGTGATATGACAATGATGAATATGAACAATAATAAGGTAAAGCGCGTGGTAGCAGGCATTGTGGCGGGAATTCTGGTTCTGGCTATGGTACTTCCCATGGCATTGTCCTTTTTAAGCTGACAGACAGAGAGGACAGAAACATGAAGATAGGAAAATTACCGGAACCGGTGCTGATCCGTTCCGTTTTAAAAGAAGTACAACATAGAAGGCCGGAGGTCCTGGTTGGTCCTGCGGTTGGCCAGGACTGCGCAGTCCTGGAGCCGGCCAAAGGGGATGTGCTGGTATTCTCCTCCGACCCCATCACCGGTACCATCAAGGATATGGGCAGCCACAGCGTGCATATCACAGCCAATGACCTGGCAGCTTCAGGGGCAGAGCCTCTGGGGATCATGGTGACCATTCTTCTGACTCCCGAGACAGAGGAGGCACAGTTAAAAGAGATGATGCGCGGCCTGGAGTCAGCCTGTGAAGAGCTGAATATCGAGGTTATGGGGGGACACACAGAGATCACGGATGTGGTGAAGCAGCCGCTCATTTCCATCACAGGTGTGGGCAGGATAAAAAAAGAGGAGGTTCTTACAACCTCCGCCGCCAAACCGGGACAGGATGTTGTCATAACGAAATGGATCGGTCTGGAGGGCACATCCATTGCGGCAAAAGAGAAAGAGAAGAAGCTGCTGGAGCGCTTTGCACCTTCTTTTGTGGAGACAGCAAAGAGGTTTGACCGGTATCTCTCCGTGGTACCGGAGGCAAAAATTGCTAAGGCATGGGGTGTATCAGCCATGCATGATATTACGGAGGGCGGCGTGTTCGGCGCACTCTGGGAGATGGGCAGCGGCTCAGGCACAGGTCTTGATATTGATCTGAAGAAGATACCCATCCGGCAGGAAACTGTGGAGGTGTGTGAGGTACTGGGTCTGAATCCCTATATACTCATGTCCAGCGGTTCTATGCTGATCACAACAGATGACGGATTCGGTCTGGTCAGAAAGCTGGAACAGGCGGGAATCCACGCTGCAGTTGTGGGAAAAGTCACAGACAGCAATGACAGGATCCTCAGAAACGGCGAGGATACCAGATACCTGGACAAACCCCAGAGCGATGAGCTCTATAAAATATATCTTGGATAAAAATCCGCAGGCCGGCTGAAATAAGGTTCTGGAAAAAAGAGGCGTAATGATATGGCAAAATTAAACATTGTACTTTTTGAGCCGGAGATCCCGGCAAATACAGGGAATATCGGAAGAACCTGTGTGGCCACAGGCACCAGGCTGCATCTGATCGAGCCTTTGGGATTTAAATTGAATGAGAAGGCAATCAGACGTGCGGGAATGGATTACTGGAAGGACCTGGATGTGACCACTTATATTAACTATCAGGACTTTCTGGAGCGCAATCCCGGGGCGAAAATTTACATGGCTACAACAAAAGGCCCTCAGACGTATGTGGATGTCCGTTATGAGGAGGACTGTTACATTATGTTCGGCAAGGAAAGTGCCGGTATTCCGGAGGAGATTCTTCTGGACAACCAGGAGACAGCGATCCGTATCCCCATGATCGGTAATATCCGTTCCCTGAATCTGGCCAATTCTGTTGCCATTGTGCTGTATGAGGCGCTGCGGCAGAATCATTTTGACCATATGCAGTTAGAAGGGCATCTGACAAAGTATGACTGGAAGTAAATAGAATATTCCGTGAAAAACGGTGAGAAAACAGAAGACGGCAGACAGACGGTACCGGCCAAAAACCCGGTTCCGGCTGTCTGCCGTTTTTTAATTTTTATTTTCTGTCCCTTTGGAGAGGGTGAAGATAAATTCCGTACCCACACCTTCTGTGCTTATGACATTGATGTGCTGGTTGTGGGAGTTGATGATCTCCTTCACAATGGAGAGCCCAAGACCGGTGCCTTTTCTGTCTTTTCCTCTTGAAGGATCTGTCTTGTAGAAACGGTCCCAGATTTTTGGGAGGCTGCTTTTGGGTATGCCGCAGCCCGAGTCCTTGACAGAGACAAATACGGTCTCATGCTTTATGGTGGTCTCCACCTTGATGATGGAATCCGGCGGGCTGAATTTGCTGGCATTGTCTATCAGGTTGTAGAGAACCTGCTGTATTTTACCCATATCCGCGGATACATACAGGGTCTGCCCGGTGAGCAGCAGTTCAATGGAAATGCGTTTTTCACGGCAGATGCCCTCAAAGGCGGCGGCGGTAGTCTTGATGGTATTGTTGATATCAAAGTTTGTATATTCCAGCATTCTGCCCTTTTCGTCCATGTCGTTCAGGGTGAGGAGGCTCTGGGTCAGTTTGTACAGGCGGTCTGTCTCGTACACCACGATGTTCAGATATTTATTCTGAAGCTCAGGCGGAATCGTGCCGTCCAGAATGGCTTCCGTGTAACCTTTGATGGAAGTCAGGGGGGAGCGGAAGTCATGGGATACATTGGAGACAAATTTTCGCTGGTATTCCCCTGTCTTGTCAAGCTCATCGGACATGTAATTCAGGGTCAGAGCCAGATAGCCCATCTCATCCCTTGTGTACACCGGGATATTGTGCTTCAGGTTACCGGAGGCAAACTGATCAGCTCCTGCGATGATCTTCTTCAGCGGGCGGTAGACCATGAAGGAAAATACAGCCAGCATGAGCAGCATGATCAGAAGTAGGATCAGGATCAGAAGATAGATAATATTCATCACATCGTTCTCCTGCTCCTGCAGAATGGACATGGGAAGATGCATGGCCACATATCCCTGAATGGACATTTTCCAGGTGACAGGTACCATGACACTCAGATGATCCTCTGCAAACTGGTCGTAAAAACAGCCGATCTGGTAGTAGGAGCCGCTGGAGTGCCCGGGATTAAAATGCTCTATGGTCCTGGTCTCATCCTCAGAAAAATCATCGGATGTACTCAGGAGAATCTCACCCTGGGGACTGATCAGCCAGATCTCCGCATCCTGATAGATGGACAGGGTTTTCAGGTTCATGGCAACGCTGTCCAGAGTCGCCTGTTCCTGATAGTATTTGGAGGCTCTGTTTTCTGCGATGGAGGAAGCCTCCCGGTATAAATCTCCGCTGTAGACATCCTCCAGATGGTTCTCCACCATGGAGGGGCCTATCATGGAAACTGTGAAGAAACCGATAAACCCCAGAATCAGGAAGAATGCCACAAACTTGATATAAAGCGATTTTTTCATCCGTTTTTGACCTCGAATTTATAGCCGATACCCCATACGGTGCTGATGGACCAGGCGGGGTGGTCCTTTATTTTTTCCCTCAGACGTTTGATATGTACGTCCACGGTTCTTGTGTCCCCGATATACTCATATCCCCAGATATGGTCCAGGAGCTGTTCCCTTGTAAAGACCTGATTGGGGGAGGCAGCCAGGAAATACAGAAGCTCCAGTTCTTTTGGCGGCATATCCACCTGTTTTCCGTAATATACAACAGAATAGTTGGTCAGGTTGATAGCCAGGTCAGGATACTCCACGTATTTGCCTGAGGGCTGGTTTCCCGGAGCCACAGTGGGCTGGTAGCGGCGGAGGACAGCCTTCACCCTTGCAACCAGTTCCTTGGAGTCAAAGGGTTTGATCATATAGTCATCCGCGCCCAGTTCCAGTCCCAGGACCTTGTCGAAGATCTCCCCTTTTGCGGAGAGCATAATGATAGGAACATTGGATTTGTGGCGGATTTCCCGGCAGACCTGATAGCCATCCATTCCGGGAAGCATTAAATCCAGTAAAATGAGGTTAGGGCCGAAGGAAGCAAATGCCTTCAGCGCCTCCTCACCGTCATTGACAATCATGGTGTCAAAGCATTCCTTGGTGAGGTACAGAGAGATAAGCTCTGCAATGTTGTTGTCGTCGTCAACGATCAGTATTTTCTGTTTCGCAGCCATGATATACCCCCTATGGTTTATTTCTTGAATTCTACGATGGTGACTCCGGCGTCCCCTTCGCCGAATTCAGCCAGATGATAGTCCTTTACATATTTCAGGCGTTTGAGGTAGTTGTGGATGCCTTTCCGCAGGGCGCCTGTGCCCTTGCCGTGGACAATGCGGACACTGTTTAAATGTGCCAGGTATGCGTCATCCAGGTATTTGTCCAGTTCAGCCACAGCTTCGTCCACGGTCTTGCCGAGCAGATTGATCTCTGTGCTGACTGAGGCGGATTTGTTCATCTTTATCTTGCCGGCGCCTGTTCTCGAAAGTGCCGGGCCGGTGATGACCGGTTCGTCCAGAAGCTGCAGATCGGAAATGTGTACCCTGGAGCGCAGGATGCCCATCTGTACAAAGAGCATGCCCTTGGCATCGGGCTTGGAGCTTACGGTTCCCTTTACATTCATACTCAGAACCTTGACGGAATCGCCTAGGGACAGATCCTGGGGGCGGAGCGTGGATGCTTTTTTGGGAGGTGTCTTAAGCGCCACCTTTTTGCCTGCGGAATCCATTTTTTTACGCAGTTCGGAGCGTCTCTGTTCCAGTTCTTTTGCGGAGAGGGTTTCCTTTCCGGCTTTATTGAAGACTTTCATAGTCTGGTCAGCGTATTCCTTGGCTTCCCGAAGAACACGGTGTGCCTCCTCATTGGCCTCCGCCAGGATGCGCTCTTTCCGCTGTTCCAGTTTATCCTGTTTTTCCTCTAACTGGGCTTTGAGGGCCTTGATCTCCTCTTTGTAGGAGGCGATCTCTTCCCGCTCAGTCTCAATGGTGATGCGGCTCTGTTCCAGGCTGGTCAGTACATCCTCAAAGGATTCGTCCTCCTGGCTGATCTGTTCTCTGGCACGGTCAATGATATATTCCGGCAGTCCCAGCTTGCCTGAAATGGCAAATGCGTTGCTCTTTCCGGGAACGCCGATGAGCAGGCGGTAAGTGGGACGCAGGGTCTCCACATCAAATTCACAGGAAGCATTCTCCACGCCGGGGGTGGAGAGGGCATAGACCTTTAATTCGCTGTAGTGGGTGGTTGCCATAACGCGCACACCGCGGTCATGGAGGGAGGAGAGAATGGCAATTGCCAGAGCCGCGCCCTCTGTGGGGTCTGTGCCGGCGCCCAGCTCATCAAAGAGCACCAGGGAATCTTTATCCGCTTTTTCAATAAAATGCACCACATTGGTCATGTGGGAGGAGAAGGTACTGAGGCTCTGCTCAATGCTCTGTTCATCCCCGATATCCGCGTAAACTTCCTTGAAAACGCTGAGACGGGAATTATCAAAGGCAGGTATATGAAGGCCTGACTGTCCCATCAGGGTCAATAATCCGACGGTCTTTAAGGAGACGGTTTTACCACCCGTGTTTGGACCTGTGACTACCAGCAGATCAAAGGATTCGCCCAGGCGCACATCGATGGGAACCACCTGATGCTTTTCGATAAGCGGGTGGCGGGCCTTCTTGATATCAATGATTCCTTCCCGGTTAAATACCGGTTCTGAGGCATTTTGGGATTTGGCCAGCAGGGCGCGGGCAAAGATGAAATCCAGTTCCACCATAATTTTCAGGTTGTCATCTATAAGTTCCAGATTCCCGGCAGCCAGTTCGCTTAAGTTTGACAGCACGATCTCAATTTCCTGCTGTTCTTTTATTTCCAGTTCCCTCAGGTCGTTGTTTAGCTTTACAACCGCCATGGGTTCCACGAAAATGGTGGAGCCGGTGGAGGACTGGTCATGGATCATGCCGGGGACTTGGCCTTTGTGCTCTGCCTTTACAGGAATACAGTAGCGGCCGTTGCGCATGGTGATCACCGCATCCTGGAGATAGGAGCGGGAACCGCCGTTCACAATGGAATTTAACTGGCTGTGAATCTTGTCATTGGTATTTTTCATGGAGCGGCGCACCTGGCGCAGTCCGGGACTAGCGTCATCAGCAATCTCCTCCTCGGAGAGAATACAGCGCCGGATCTCTGCAGACAGAGGAGTCAGGGGCTGTAAAACCTCAAACATGCCGTCCAGGGAGTCTGTGCGCTCGTCCTCATTCTCTTTTCTGGAGTAGGCTTTGGCACGGTTTGTATTTTCCAGAAGAGAGCAGATGGCCAGCAGTTCGCCGGCGCCTAAGGTACTTCCCACTTCCAGGCGTTTCAGAGAGCCGCGGACATCCTTCACTCCGCCGAAAGACAGGCTGCCCTTCTGATAGATACGGGCCAGAGCATCTGCGGTTTCCTGCTGCATGACCTCAATCTTACCGATCTCATCCAGAGGAGTCAGTTCCCGGCAGAGTGCCTTTCCCATGGAGCAGGTGGCAAAGCTCTCCAGCTGTTCTATGATTTTATAATATTCCAGAGTTCGTAATGCTTTTTCATTCATAAAATTCACCTTTTTAAGTATCTGATTAATATGTCCGGTTCTGTCACGGCATAATTTCGCCATGATACAGATACTCTTATTCTAACGCATATCGGGCGGAAAGAAAAGGGACTTTTTGAGGGCAGCAGGAAATAATTTTCGCCTTCTTCATAAATTGTTCACATATATCTGGTAAAATAATTAAAAGTTTATGGCATCTTTTACAGAGCGGCAGGAGATGTGTTATGGATGATGAAAAAAAAGAAGATTTAAGGCACGAGGATGAAAAGCAGGAACAGGACACCGGAGCAGATAATTACGAGTTCCTGAAAGAGACAATCAAAGAGCGCCCTATTGATAAAAAAAAGCTGGCCAGGCACGCCGGCTTTCTTGCAGCCGGAGGGGTTCTTTTCGGCCTTGCGGCTGCGCTGACATTTGCCTATGTGGAACCCAAGATAGAGAAAAACGTACAGAGCAAAGAGGTTCCCTATGTAAACATTCCGGGAGACGAAGAGCCGGGAACCCAGGAGGAGCAGAATCCCCAGGACAATGGGCAGTCAGAGCAGCAGGCAGCAGATGAATCCGCTGAGGACAGCCAGGCAGCTCAGGCGGAATCCAGGGAGATCACACTGGATGATTACAAGAACCTGTACACAGAGATTCTGAAGCAGGCGGAAGAGCCAAAGAAGGCCATGGTGACGGTGATCGGCAGCAAGAAGGATGAGGACTGGTTTCAGACACCTTATGAAAACCAGATATCAGGTCTGATCGTTGCGGATAACGGGCAGGAGATGTTTATACTCACAGAGTACAGAATCGTGGAAAATGTGGACCGGATACAGGTGGTATTCTGCGATGGGAGCGTGGTGGATGCCAGGTTCCAGAAAGCGGATAAGAATACGGGATTTGCCATCCTGAAGGTTCCCGTGTCCGACATCTCAGCAGAGACAAAGGAAAAGATCATAACAGCGCCTCTGGGCAATTCATACGGATTAAATCAGGGAGAACCTGTTATTGCAATTGGAAGCCCGATGGGGTATAGTGATTCTATAGCTTATGGAGTGGTGACTTCGACCACCAATTTGGTGTCTAAAGTGGACGCGGAGTACGGCATTCTCACAACCGATATTGTGGGGAGCGGAGACGGAAGCGGGATTCTTGTGAATCTGAAAGGGGAAGTTGTGGGTGTGATAGCCCAGTCTTTCGCCAAGGCCGACACAAAGAATATCATCACCGGTCTGTCCATATCCCAGACAAAGGATCTGATTGAAAATCTGTCCAATAATAAGGATATCGTTTATATGGGAGTCACCGGGCAGACGATCACCTCAGAGATTTCCGAGAAGAAAGGCATCCCCAAAGGTGTCTTCGTAGAAGGTGTGGAGATAGATTCACCGGCCATGCAGGCCGATATCCGCAATGCGGATGTGATCGTGGAGGTCAACAAAGAAAAGGTGGAGACAGTAAAAGGCTATCAGCAGCAGCTAAAATCCTGCAAAGCCGGTTCTGTCATAGAAGTCAAGGCAATGCGCCAGGGAACCGAAGGCTATGTGGAAGTTACTTTTGAAGTGACTTTGGGGGCATTATAAAAAGAAAGGATTCTGTGTGAAACAGACACACAGAACCGGCAGCGGCATGCATTTTACCGCGCCGGTGGTTGAAATATGAGATTTATCAATGAACTGCACGAAGGCGAAAAGTTAGCGGGAATTTATCTGTGCAAACATAAGCAGCCGGCAGTCACAAAAAACGGAAAACCCTATGAAAATGTGATTTTACAGGACAAGACAGGCACCATAGACGCAAAGATCTGGGACCCTAATTCGCTGGGGATTGATGATTTTGATACCTTGGACTACGTGGATGTTGTGGGAGATGTGACCAGCTTCCAGGGATCTCTGCAGGTGAGCATCAAGCGGGCCCGCAAGGCATCTGAGGGAGAATACGAGCCCGGAAATTATCTTCCGGTCAGTGATAAAAGCGTGGAGGCCATGTATGGCGAGCTTCTGAATTTCGTAAGCCGGGTGAAGAATATTTATCTTTCTCGTCTTCTGCACAGCTTTTTTGCGGAAGATGAGGCGTTTATCAGGGCATTCAAGGGGAATTCCGCTGCAAAAACCGTGCATCATGGATTTATCGGTGGACTTTTGGAGCATACTCTGAGTGTAGTGAAGCTCTGCAGCTATTACTGCAGTACATATCCCATTCTCAATGAAGACTTGCTGATCACAGCAGCCATGCTTCATGATATCGGCAAGACCAAGGAACTCAGCCCGTTTCCCATGAATGACTATACGGATGACGGACAGCTTCTGGGACACATTATGATCGGAGCCGAGATGATCCATGATAAAGCCCGGGAAATCCCGGGATTTCCGGAGAAGCTGGAGAGCGAGCTGAAACACTGTATTCTGGCCCACCACGGCGAACTGGAATACGGATCACCGAAAAAACCTGCGCTTGCAGAGGCAGTGGCACTGAACCTTGCGGATAATACGGATGCCAAGATGGAGACATTGACGGAAATCTTCCGTGCAGCAGGGGAAAATAAGGAATGGCTGGGATATAACCGGCTGTTTGAGTCCAATTTGAGAAAAAGCGGCTGTGAAGAATAACAGGAACAGAATATTTAGGTAGAAAAAGGGGAGCGGCAGTCAGCCATAAGGCAGAAGCCACTCCCTTTTTGGACGAAAGCAGACAGTGAAAAGTTTTCGGATGGAAGGAAGATAGAGATGGAATTTAAGAAGAATGATATGGTCACAGTGAAAATAGAAGACATGAGTCATGACGGTTCCGGCATTGGAAAAGCGGACGGGTATACCCTTTTTATCAAAGACGCAGTGATCGGTGACGAGGTGGAAGCCAAGATCATGAAGACAAAAAAGAATTATGGATTTGCCCGCCTTATGAACGTCCTGGTCCCATCCCCTGACCGCACCGAACCAAAATGCCCGAAGGCCAGGGCATGCGGGGGATGTCAGCTTCAGTTTCTCAGCTATGAAAAACAGTTGGAATTCAAGAAAAACAAGGTGGAAGGCAACCTGCGCCGTATCGGAGGCTTCCGGGATTTTTCCATAGAAAAGGTAATGGGAATGGAGAATCCCTGGAGATATAGGAATAAGGCTCAGTTTCCCTTTGGAAAAGACAAAGACGGCAATATTGTGACCGGCTTCTACGCAGGCAGGACCCATGCGATTATCCCAAACAGAAACTGTTATCTGGGAGTGGAGGAAAATGAGGAGATATTAAACCTTATCATAGAATATATGGAAGAGAACCATGTGGAGCCTTACCATGAGGAGACCGGGAAAGGTCTTGTCCGCCATGCACTGATCCGTTATGGTTTTACCACAAAGGAGATCATGGTATGTCTGATCATCAACGGGGACAGCCTTCCGAAAAAGGACAGACTCATTGAGCGGCTTGTAAAAATTCCGGGAATGACCAGCATTACGGCCAATGTGAACAAGAAGCGCAGCAATGTGATCTTAGGGGAGAAGATACTTCCGCTGTGGGGACAGGGATATATTACGGACTACATCGGTAATGTAAAATACCAGATTTCCCCCCTCTCCTTTTACCAGGTCAATCCGGTGCAGACTGTGAAGCTGTATGAAACAGCGCTTGCATACGCAGGCCTTACGGGAAATGAGACAGTCTGGGACCTGTACTGCGGGATTGGGACCATTTCCCTTTTTCTGGCACAGAAAGCTAAGCAGGTGTACGGTGTGGAGATTGTTCCGGCGGCCATAGAGGATGCAGAGAAAAATGCAGAGCTGAACGGAATCGAAAATGCAGAGTTTTATGTGGGGAAAGCAGAGGAGGTTCTGCCTAGGGAATATAAAGAGAAGGGGATTTATGCGGATGTTATCGTGGTGGACCCTCCAAGGAAAGGCTGCGATGAGGAACTGCTGTCAACCATGCTGGCTATGAGACCGGAGCGGATCGTGTATGTGAGCTGCGATTCCTCTACACTGGCAAGGGATCTGAAGATTTTGTGCAGTGAGGAGTATCGGCTTGAGAGGGTGGCGGTTTGTGATATGTTTCCGGCTTCAGTGCATGTGGAAACCGTGGTTCTGCTGGAGAGGAAAGGGCAGTAAATCAAAGGGGTTCGGGGATTTGGAGTGGATATGTTGGTGTGTTTATGTGGCTGGTTGGGATGAAATATGTTTCCGGCTACTGTGGTGGGGTAAGGAAATGAATGTTTTGGCAAAAGTGTAGATAGACTTAAATGTTGAAGTCAGTATAGTAAACATAAATATATTGTAGAAGGAGACGAAGATGAAAAAAATTGATGAGCTAAATTTAGGATTTTCGGATGCACAAAATTATTCTCGTAGGGATAATAAAAAAATGTTTAATGATATTTTTGTGAAGAATTATTTTTTAGAGAAGCTTATTAACCCTAATATTTATTTTCTGATTGGAGAAAAGGGAACGGGAAAGACAGCTTACTCTGTTTTTCTTAAAAATAATAACTATAAAGAAAATAAAACTATGCTGACGTATATTTCAGCAACAGATTATGATAAGTTTTATAATATAAAGAAGCAGAAGAATTTAGAATTAACAGACTTTGTGGGAATATGGAAGGTTATACTTCTATTGCTGCTAAGTAAAAGCATAACTGATGATGATAAGGTTATTTCAATATTTCATAAAAGTAATATTGATAATTTAATTAGTGCCATTGATGAATATTATATGAATGCATTTACCCCTGAAATTATCACAGCATTAAAAATTGTTGATGAAACAGAGTTAGCAGCAAAGTTAATATGTAAATATTCAGAAGTTGGAGGGAAAACAGGAACAAAACTCGAATTTTCTGAAACACGGTTTCAAATGAATCTATATTATATAGAAAAAAATTTTAGTGATGCAATTAGGAAACTGAAATTAAATAAAAATGTAAATTTATTTATAGATGGTATTGATGTAAGACCAAATACTATTCCATATGATGATTATATTCAATGTATTCGTGGGCTAGCGGATGCGTGCTGGTCTTTAAACACAGAATTATTTCAAAATGTTAAGGATTCAAAAGGTCATTTTAAGATTGTCTTGTTGCTAAGACCAGATATATATTCGGCTTTGAATCTTCAAAACGCAACGAATAAACTAAGGGATAATGCTGTGTTTTTGGATTGGAGAACTACATATAAGGATTATAAAACATCAAATTTATATAAAGTATCAGAAAGAATCTTGGAATACCAACAATCAGAGCAGATAGTGGATATATGGGAAAAGTATCTTCCTTGGAAATTACCAACTACAAATCAGGGAAGAGAATATGACACAGCATTCATGGAATTTCTTAGAATTTCGTTATCAAGGCCGAGAGATATAGTGGTCATATTGCAAATATTACATGAACTTATGTTAAGAGATGGTCTAGGAGATGAAATGGAATTTTCATTTAATATTTATCAGAATGATGATTTTCAAAATGCCTATTCAGAATATTTTATGAGTTCTTTGAAAGATCAGTTATCATTTTACTATTCTATTGAGGATTTTAATCATTTTATAAAGTTCTTTGATTATTTTAGAGATAGTGATTTTTCATATGAAGAGTATTATCAATTATATGAAAAATTTACAGATTATATTTTAACAAACGCGAGTGATATTCCAGAATTTGTAGATGACCCAAAGAAGTTCTTGCAGTTACTATATGATAGTAATGTAATTGCTGCTATTGAAAATTGTGGAGAGCCCAACGCATATTATCATTTTTCTTACAGAGAAAAAAGTATATCTAATATTGAGCCTAAGGTGCCAGTTGATACGAATGTTTCGTACAGATTTCATTATGGTTTATACAAACGCGCGAAATTTGGAAGATTTTAGCCTTTTTAAGGACGGGGTAGAGCAAACTTTCGCCATGTAGTATAAAATTTCCGTCCCACCGCATGTGGAAACCGTTTGTTTGCTTTCGCGGAAATCCAGCTGAATTAAAGGCTTTCGGCGTTTACCAGCAGATATAGAATTGTGTTTTTCTGTTCGAATGGACAGATATATATTCCCTTGTATCGATCATCAGCCGCATCCGTAAAAAATTTGCTCTTATGCGCTCCGTAGGAATGTCGCAGAAGCAGCTTACAAGGATGATATGCTGCGAAGGACTGATCGTTGTTGCGGCCGGATTGGTTTTATCCATTTTGGCAGGCGGTGGTATGGGATTTATTTTGTGCGGATTTTTGAAGCAGGAATTGATGACGTATTTAAAGTATCAATTTCCGGTTGGCATTCTTTTGATCTATTGTATCGTTGTCCTTTTATGCTCACTGGCAATCACTAAAGGAGTATTAAGACGCCAGAGGATATCCCCACAGATAGATCTTTTAAGAGGATGAGGGAGAGGGGCACCAGTTTACGGATGAACCACAGGCAATCTGGATAGTAAGACCAGCGCCGGTGTATTAGGACTGATTCAGAGAACAGGCCATAGGCCACAGCAGTAAGGACAGAGTATAAAATAAATATTAAATATTCCCCATACCTTCTATTTGCATCACCTTTATGGTAAAATATAGATATTCCAAAAGAAAGAAGGTATGTCAATTATGGAAAAAGAAGTATTGGATTTTGTTGTTGGGAAAACACACGATTTAATGAATGCGGCATCATGCAGCAGTGAGGCAAAGACAGCAGCTCAGGCCTGGCTGGATGCACTCGGAACGGAAAATGAGGCAGAAGAAACGAAAAAATACATTGCTGAGCTGGAAGCCGATATTATGCCCATTGACGGCTTGATCGCTTTTGCAGAATCAGATGCCGGAGCACAGGTTTTCGGAGCTGATGTTGCGAAGAACGTTGCAGCACACGCGAAGGAGATCAAAGCAGCCGGAGCAAAATACTGTGACTGCCCGGCATGTGCAGCCGCTGAAGCGATTCTCGAAAAGAAGGATATGATGCTTTAAGCAGTGACCGCATTTCACAGAATTACCGAAGGCGGGCAACACAGCCGGGAATATCAGATTGACAGCCAATACATTTTTGACAGCCAATAATTTCAAAGAGCATCAGTCGGAGGCGATTGATGCTCTGATTTTTTGTATTTATCCCGTGGAGCCATGTCCCTGTAAATGGACAATATCATTTACAGGGGCATGGCTCTGTCTATATAAACATAAAAATACATTGACAAATATAACTGTAACAAATATAATTACATTAACAACATGAATTTATCTAACCTCAAAAGCAGCAGAGTGAGATTCATCCATTTGGGGAATAACAAAAAGGGGTGGGAAAATGGATCATAAAAAAGAGCAGCAAAAGCAGCAGGCAGCCCGGGCCGCGGCTGATTACATCAAAGAGGGCATGACGATCGGACTTGGTTCAGGTACGACCTCCCGTTATCTGATCCGGGAAGCAGGGAAAAGGTATGGGCAGGGACTTCACTTTTACGGAATCGCCACATCAAGGGATTCCGAGCAGCTGGCAGCGTCCCTTGGGATACCGCTTCTTGAACCGGAGCAGGCAGGGAAGATCCATCTGGCAATTGACGGCGTGGATGAGATAGACCGGGAGTTCAGAGCGGTCAAAGGAGGCGGCGGTGCTCTTTTGAGGGAGAAGATCATTGCCTCCTGGGCAGAGGAAGTCATCTGGATCATGGATGAGAGCAAGCTGGTGGAACGACTGGGAGCGTTTCCGTTTCCTGTGGAGACCGTTCCTTTTGGTATGCCCTTTGTAAAACGCAGAATCGCAGATATGGGAGCAGTTCCCGCCCTGCGCATGGGAGATGGAAAATCGTATTTGACGGACAGCGGAAATTTTATACTGGATGTGCAGTTTGCCGAAAATACGGATATTTCCCAGGCGGCAGAGCAGATCCGCAATATGCCGGGAGTTGTGGAGACCGGGTACTTTGGACAGATGTGCAGCCGTATTGCGGCAGGTACTTCATCAGGGGTCAAAGTCATGGAAAACCCGCATAGAGCAGTTTAGGAAGAACAGCAGGTCAGGAGGCGGAAGACATGGGAATCACAAATGGATTTATAGGCACATATGCTTCTGAAAACAGCAGGGGCGTATACCGGTTTACATTCGACACAGACAGCGGGGCGTTAGGACAGCCGGAACTGTTCTATGAGGCAGGGGATGCGAAATGGGTTTCTCTGTACAAGAACACCATGGCAGTTCCCGTGGCAAAGGATAAGGCAGCAGGCACCTGTCTTTTAGACATATCAGAGGGGAAAGCGAAGGTTCTGGGAGAGGTTTTGGGGGAGACGCATACGCCCTGCTATATCCTTCAGGATGAAACTTATGTGTATACCGCAAACTATCATGAGGGTCTGGTCATGATATATGAAAAAAGGTTCGGGGAAAAGGATGCACTGTGTACGGTAAAGAAGATTGCCATAGCACCCCTGGCAGGCTGCCATCAGATTTTATTTCATGGGCCGCTTATGCTTGTTCCCTGTCTGACACAAAACAGAATCCTGTACTTTGACAGGAAAAGGAATTTTGAAAAGGCCGGAGAGCTGCTTTTCCCGGAAAAGAGCGGACCCAGGCACGGGATATTTAACAGGACCCACAGTAGATTCTGGGTCGTCGGCGAGTGGAGCAATGAAGTATATTCCTTTGCGGTGAGGGAAGACAGGTTTCAGCTCCTGGAGGCGTTTCCCCTTCTTAAGAAGGAGGCAGGTGCGGCTGCGGCTGTCCGCTTATCTGGCGATGAACGTTTTCTGTATATCTCTCTGCGGGGAACCAATCAGATTGCTGTATTGTATGTGGGCGGGGAACGTATGGAACTGGTGGAGCGCGTTTCCAGCCAGGGAGAACATCCCCGAGATTTTATCCTCAGTGAGGACGGACAGTTTCTACTGGCAGTAAACAGGAACCGGGGTGGTCTTGTCAGTATGAAAAGGGACCTGAAAAGCGGAAAAATTGTAAAAATAACAGGACAGGCGGAGATTCCGGAAGGGGTTTCTGTAATACTGGAGGAAATATAAGGAGGCACACCATGCGGAAAACAGATATAGGAATCATAGGCCTGGCAGTGATGGGCAGAAGCCTGGCGCTGAACATGGCGGATCACGGCTTTCAGGTAGGAGGCTATAACAGAAGTAAAGAGGTGACAGAAGCTGTCATAAAGGAACATCCCCATAAAAATCTCATCCCATTTTATACTCTGGAAGATCTGGTGGGATCACAGGAACGCCCCAGAAAATTCATGATGATGGTAAAAGCGGGCAGACCTGTGGACGCAGTGATCGCCCAGTTGGAGCCTCTTCTGGAAGAAGGGGATATTCTCATTGACGGTGGAAATTCTTTTTTTGAAGACACCAGAAGACGAACAGAAGCACTTGGAAAAAAGGGCATCCACTATTTCGGCGTTGGTGTTTCCGGCGGGGAAAAGGGCGCGCGTTTCGGTCCGTCCATTATGCCGGGGGGGAATGCCCGGGCTTACCGGGAGATCGCGCCCATTCTGGAGGCGATTGCCGCAAAGGCCCAGGGTGAGCCCTGCTGCGCATACATGGGACCGGACGGTGCAGGCCATTATGTGAAAATGGTGCACAACGGAATCGAGTACGCGGATATGCAGCTCATCGCAGAGGCTTACCTGCTCTTAAAATACGCAGGCGGGTTTAACAATCAGGAGCTGGCAGAGGAATTTTCAAAATGGAATAAAGGAGAATTAAAAAGTTTCCTTATCGGCATTACAGCGGGTATCTTCGGGGAGGCAGACGATTTTTCAGAGGGACAGCTTGTGGATTACATTGTGGACAGTGCCGGGCAGAAAGGCACCGGAAGGTGGACAAGTCTGGAATCTCTGAAACAGGGCGTGAATGTGTCCATGATCACCGCGGCCTGCAATGCAAGGATTATGTCAAACCGGCTGGAACAGCGCGCCGAGGCGAAAAAAGTCATCCCGGGTCCCCAAATTACGGAGGCGGTGCCAAAAACAGACTCCCGCAAGGAGACATTTGCAGATCTGGTCAGGGAAGGGCTTTATGCGGCCAAGATTGTGGCCTATGCACAGGGATTTGATCTGCTCTTTCATGCCTCCGCGGAATACGGATGGAATCTGGATTTCGGAAGGATCGCGGCTATATTCCGTGCCGGCTGTATTATCCAGGCAGAGTTTTTAAATGACATCACAAGAGCATTTGAGAAGAATCCGAAACTTAACAACCTGATCCTGGATGAATTTTTCCTGGATAAGATCAGCAGAAACCAGGAGAGCCTGCGAAAAGTGCTTTCCTGCGGTATCCTGTCAGGCATTCCCATGCCGGCCATGAGCCAGGCCGCTGCTTATCTGGATGCATTCCGGGGAATGCCCGTGGGGGCCAATCTGATTCAGGCACAGAGGGACTGTTTTGGTGCCCATACCTATGAGCGGACTGACAGGGAAGGCACTTTCCACCATGAATGGGGGCAGGGATATGAATAAAAAACTTACGTTTACTATTTTCGGAGGGACCGGTGATCTGACGTTTCGAAAATTGCTTCCGGCACTCTACAATATGTCGGTTTCCAATAAAACAGAATCCGTGGGACAGGTGATCATCATCGGCAGAAGGGACTATACCAGTGAGCAGTACCGGATGATCGCCAGGGACTGGGTGGAAAAGTTTGCCCGCCTTCCCTACACGGAGCAGGATTATGACAGGCTGGCAGCAGGGATTTTCTACTATAAAATGGACTTTACAGATGAGGAGGCCTATGCACAGCTCAATGCATTTTATAAAGAGATGGAGGCAGGCAGCCATATTTTCTATTTTGCAGTAGCACCCAGATTTTTCTCTTCCATTGTGACAGGGCTTGTCCATGTGGAGCATGCCTGCCGGGGAAAAGTGGTGCTGGAGAAGCCCTTCGGTGAAAATCTGGCGGCAGCAAAAGAGCTGAACGAGAAAATGGAGCATTTCTTCCATCCGGATCATATTTACCGGATCGATCATTATCTGGGAAAGGAAATGGTGCGGAATATACAGACCATACGGTTTGCCAACCCTATTTTTTCAGGTGTGTGGGATGCAGAGCACATAGAATGCATACAGATTTCAGCCCTGGAGGAAGTGGGCGTGGAGACCAGGGGCGGATACTATGACCACAGCGGAGCCATGAAGGATATGGTGCAGAATCATCTGTTTCAGATACTTTCCATTGTAGCCATGGAACAGCCCGGGGAACTGATGCTGGCAGGAGAGGAGATGCACAGGGAACAGATCCGTGTGCTGTCCTCCCTGCATACGCCGGAAAATATCGAGGACAGTCTGGTCCTGGGGCAGTACAGGGGATACCGGGAAGAGAAAGCAGTGGCAGAGGATTCCGTGACCGAGACCTATGCTGCCCTGAAGGTCTTTCTGGATAATGACAGATGGAGGGGCATGCCTTTTTACATCCGTACCGGAAAGAAGCTGGGACATCGGGAGATGCAGGTCCTTGTGGTCTTTAAATCCGCCGCGCCTCAGGTGGAGTCTAATATTTTGAACATTAAGATACAGCCCACAGAGGGCGTTTATCTGCAGTTCAATATTAAAAAGCCCGGCGAGGAGGATGAGATTGCCCAGGCAAAAATGGATTTCTGCCAGAGCTGTTCCTTCATCAACCAGATGAACACACCGGAAGCATATGAGAGGCTGCTGGGTGCCTGTGTCAGAGGAGAGCGGTTCTGGTTCTCCCAGTGGGATCAGATCGAGGCGAGCTGGAAATATGTAGATGACATACGGAAGAGGTATCATGAAAAGAATCTTCCCGTCTATGAATATGAACCGGGGACTTATGGTCCTGGCGCAGCGGAAAAAATGCTGGAGATGTCAGGGGATTTCTGGCTGGATTGAGAAGTGTCTTTGGAAGCAGGTCTATCCAATATATGATTGGGATATTCATATGTAAAGGCGGCACCTAACTGAGGTGTCCGCCTTCAAATACAGGGGCATTTGTCCGCCCCGCGATCAGTTTTCTGTGAGCCTTTCGTATCTTTTCCTGATACATGGCCAAAAGTCCGGGAAATTCTTTCCACTTTTCCAAATCCGCGTTTTGAGATAATTTTTCTTCCAGCAGATAGGCCTGGATGACCAGATGGTAATAGAGCTGGGAGTCCATGGATTCGGAGCGGCATATTTTATCCAGAAGTTCCGTGACGGATTTATATTTATTCCATAACTGCCTCGTTGCTTTGGCGCGGCTGTAAGGGAGGATAATGCAGTTCAATATATAAGCCGCGGCTGCTCCTGCCAGAATGTAGCCAAGCCGGATCAGGAACATACTGCTCACAGCCTGAAAACCGAAACTGCCCGTAAAGACAGCGCCTCCCAGGGCACCTATGGTGGAGCAGGCGAAGGTTTCCCTGTAATCCGTAAAATAAAAGGACAGGTATCCCGAGAGCATCATGGCAGCCGTCCGTCCGGCCGGGGACGGGATCAGAGAATAGATCACAACAGATAAGATACCGCCGGTTATGGTGGCGAGTATACGCTTTTTCATTTTGGCGGGAACATCGTCTGCGTAGGGCAGGGAGACAGAGGCCAGGGTAAACAGAAGCCATTTGCCGTGAGGCAGGCCGAGATACTGTACAAGCAGGGTGGCGCAGGACAAAACAAACGCGGTACGGAAGGCATAGACGGCTCTTACAGGGCTCAAATCAAGCGCTGCCTGCAGACGCACCTTAAAGGAGAGGGCGGTTTTCCTGTAATGTGTTTTGTTCAGCGGGTCAGTCATGTGCAGGAGTCTGTCCTGTGTATACTGCAGGGTGCTGCGGAACAGACGGTCTGTTTTACTGTCTCCGCTGTCAGGAAAATCAGAGAAAACGGGGAGCGGAAGTTTTACGGTATCCCTCTGCAGAAAGGCGCGGAAGGATTTAAGCTGGTCAGAGGTGTACAGCAGAATCGCCGTTTCCCGGTCAGACAGTTTCTCCGGCAGTTCATGGACCAGCATCAGCAGGTGTTCCAGTCCACGTCCCGCGGCGATCATGGAGAAGCTGGCGTCGGACACACACATGACTTTTTTCCTGCGCTCGTATACGGTTCTGCCAAGGCGGCAGAGCTTGCTGCGGATATCCGCAGGATTCGGTTCCTCCTCTGTCTCGCCCAGCCGATTGGCAATGAGTAGAGAGATGTCATCGATCATTTCAGTCAGCACATCTTTTGCAGTCTCCACCACTCTTTTTCTTCCCATGATCCACTGATACAGCATAATAGACACAGCGCCGGCTGCCATACCCAGCATTCTTTTCGGAAGCTGCGGTGCATTTACCGGAGAAATAAATATAAGGAATAAATAAGATAAAATATAAGGAAAATATATATGATTTGAATATTCATATGTAAAAGCATACAAAATTACCAATAATGTGATAAAATTAATGACAAAGGACAGAGGAGCGGGTAATGTGCTGACCCAGAATGCGGCAGCCGCCATCCAGACAAGTACCAGCGCCTGAATGAAAAGATGCCGGAAGGGTGTGGCAGTCAGGTCACGCACCATGGAGGCTGACATCATGATGGTAAAGATGACACCCACAATGGAGTTTTCGGGGCCGAATAAAATTTGAAATATGTTCACATAGAAAATGATGAAGATAAAACTCAGTGTGCTGAAACGAAAGTTATCTTTTATCACATTCGTTATGTTCCGTTTACTTTTTGACATATATGTCTGCGTCTCCTTTTCTGATTCTTTTAACGTGTAAAAACTGCTGTTACAAAATCAATATATATTGTAATACAAATATGATAGTCATATTTTATTTACTAATTTATTAGAATAGCACGATTCCATATATTTGTCAACGGGGAGAAAAAGGATGAAGACTGAAAAGATATCGGAACAATTTGTTCAAAATCTGCTGCTTGTGATGCCTAACTGGCATGCCAAGCTGATCAAACCATTTAAGGACACACTGAACCGGGAGATGAGCCTGGAAACCTATTACTGTCTGGAAACCGTGAAGAGGTGCGGTGCCATTACCATGACAAATCTGGCCCGGGAACTGAAGGTGCCCAAGCAGCAGGTCACCAAGCTGATCGACAAGCTGAGTGAATATCAGTTCGTGGAGCGTGTGAGCAATGAGAGGGACAGAAGGTCTGTCCGGATTCAGCTTACGCCGAAGGCCTCCGCTTATCTGGATGAGTATTATCTGAAAAACAGGGTCTTTATACAGATGCTGGAGGAGCAGCTTACAGAAGAGGAGCTGCAGCGGCTGAATGAAGCCGCCCGGGTTCTGAATGAGATACTTCCTAAGCTGAAATAACGGCATTTCCCCTAAATGCAACCGCCGGATGCGGGATTATACACAGGGATTGCTGGCACGCAACTGCCGTGTCTGTTATATTTGGGGAAAGAAAAAGGAGGAACAATAAATGGATATATCAGAAAAAATACTGCAGCTCAGAAAGGCAAAAGGCTTTACCCAGGAGGAACTGGCAGAGAAGCTCAATGTTTCCAGACAGTCCGTTTCCAAATGGGAATCAGGCCAGTCTGTGCCGGAACTGGAGAAACTTGTGACTCTTTGCGAAGTCTTCCAGGTGTCCGCAGATTACCTGTTGAAACCCTCAGAACTGGATCAGCTTTCCATAAAAACGGAGATGCTGGAAAAACAGCAGCAGGAGCTTGCCATGGAGAGCAGGAAAAGGAAAGAGAAACAGTTCTGCATTTGGAGCTGTGTGGGGATTTATCTTACGGCATTTGCACTTTTGATACTTCTTCGGAATATTTCTTTAGAGAATGATTTCCTCTGGAATATCTTTCCGGGATTTACGCTGCCGTTCATAATACTGGCGGTGGCC
>OAVG01000108.1_pt1 | contig 78695 bp, 96 predicted proteins | sample 1495271 | NCBI WGS metagenome assembly OAVG01 (sample SAMEA2580077, study PRJEB22360) | human gut metagenome | biome: human gut; feature: human-associated habitat; material: faeces | place: Denmark | collected 2008/2010 | reverse complement strand
GCCGCAGTGGCGGAACTGGCAGACGCCCGGGACTTAAAATCCCGTGGGTAGTGATACCCGTACCGGTTCGATTCCGGTCTGCGGCAGTAAGTAAAGGTAGGAGAAACGTTGGTTTTCAGCGTTTCTCTTATTTTTTTAGGAGGATTTTGTTTTACTAAGGTTAGTATCAGGTCGATAGATTCGGAATTTTTCCAGGAGGAATAGTATGGTGGATGTATATAAGAATTGTCCCGAATATGAGAACGAGAGTTATATATTGAGAATGGTAAGTAAAGAGGACAAAAAAGATCTATTAAAGGTATACTCTGATGATAAGGCAGTACCATTTTTTAATAGTGATAATTGTGGTGGGGACGACTTTCATTATACAACGGAAAATAGAATGGAACAGGCAATAGAATATTGGCTTTGGGAGTATAACAGACAGGGATTTGTTCGGTGGGCTATTGTATCAAAAACAACGGATGAAGCAATCGGAACAATTGAATTATTCCACAGAGATGCTGCCGATTATTTTACAAATTGCGGATTACTTAGATTAGATATTCGAAGTGACTATGAAATTTCAAGTGAGATTATAGAGATATTAAGATTGATAATTGAACCTGCATATACCTTGTTTGGTTGTGATAAAATTGCTACAAAAGCTACGATAGCAGCGACAGAACGTATTGCGGCATTGAAAGATTTAGGATTTAAACGCTCAGAAGAAAAATTAATAGGACATAATGGAACAGAATATGATTCGTATTTTGTATTATGCCGGAATTAGTAAAACTACAAACTCAGATTGCGGGCGAAAAACGTGTATTATTCACAGCATTATTTTATCAGTATTTATAATATTTAAAGTAGAGGAAAATAATCTTTTAGGCGGGACTGACAGTACGGGATTCGTGAGGGCAGTTTATGCAGTATTGTTATTTACGGAAGAGACAATGTGCCGGAGCATGTGGCCATCAGTCTGGGTAATAGAAAAGATGTGCATGCAGGCAATAGCAGGGGTGTAAAATGGGCAGAGGAGCCAGTTCGGTTCGCCTTGTATAATTGCCGATTATGCTTTATACTTATAAGAATATGGATGTATGAGACAGTAGGAGAAGTACCGCGGGTGCTTCTCCTATTTTAGAAAGGACAGCATTGTAAGAAATCTGTAAGGAATCTGTCAGTTGTTTTGTAAGACAGAGGGGGTATTATAAATACAAGCTTTAAGGAGGAGGAGACATGAGCGAATGTATTCTTGTGGCAGATGATGACAGAGAGATCGTAAAGGCCATAGCTATTTTACTGGAGAGGGAGGGCTACAAAGTTCTGCGGGCCTATGATGGATTGGAGGCGCTGGATCTTCTGGCGCAGAACCAGGTTCAGCTTATATTGATGGATGTCATGATGCCGCGTATGGACGGCCTGTCCGCCATTATGAAGATCAGGGAGAGAAAAAATATACCGATTATCGTACTGAGTGCCAAAAGTGAGGACACAGATAAGGTGCTGGGGCTCTCCATGGGAGCGGATGATTATGTGACAAAGCCTTACAATTCACAGGAACTGCTTGCCAGGGTAAAAAGCCATCTCAGACGTTATACCAGATTGGGAGATATCCATGCAGCCAGCGCCTCAAAGGAGTTTAAAAGCGGCCGCCTCTGTTATCATGCTGAGGAGCGGGTACTGTATGCGGATGGGGAGTCCATTCGGCTCACTGCCACGGAGACAAAGATTGTGGATCTGTTTATGCGGAACCTGGGACGTGTATTTTCCGCAGAGGAAATTTACTGCCGTGTCTGGGAAGAAGATGCATTTGCCCCGGAGAACACGGTTATGGTGCATATCCGGCGCATTCGTGAAAAAATCGAACTGAATCCAAAGGAGCCAGAATACTTAAAGGTGGTGTGGGGAATTGGATATAAAATCGAAAAAATGTAAAGTGATAACAGCCTGGGCAGCATTTTTCCTGAGTATCTGTCTGCTTGTGGAGAGTGGTTTGACCGGCCTGAATCTTCTGACAGGGAGCGGCCCCCGGGGGGTGAGCGTTAAGGATGCGCTTGCCTCGGATTTTGAAGAGACTGAGGAGTTCCGCGGATTTGTATCAGATTATCTGGATACGTTTCTTGCCATGGCAGCCGGAGGTCCGGTGGACTGGTACAGCAGATATGGAGATGCAGCTTTGGATGATTCTTATGACATCTCCTGGGGAAGCGGCATTGCGGAGAGTGCGGCGACTACTGTAATCGAGGAAAGTGCAGAATCGGCTTGGGATGGGGATTACACCTCAGAGGACTGGGAGTATAAAACTTCCGCAAAACAAGTGCATGAGACGATTAAAAACGATAAAAACCTGATCTATGATATCCGGTATAACGGAAAGTCTGTATATACCAACGATGAGAATGGAATTTTGAAAGAGGGAGAAAAGAGTCTGCCTTCAGATTACAATTTTTATATGGTCTTTGCAGAGGGTAAGGCGTCTGTATTCAAAGATAAGAAAGCTGTAGATGTATATGGGGATGGGGTATACCGTGATGACAGCCAGTGGCGTATTCCCGGCTATAAGAATTTTACCGTGGATGAAAAAACAAAAAAGGCAGAAGTTCGCATGGCAGTGATAAAATCTCCGGTAAATTATGTGCAGGGTAATTATTCCGGCAGTTCGGGCAGTTATTATGGGACAAGCAGCCTGTATGATATAGTCCGAAATATGGAACATGCAAAGCGCAGCTACATTGCCAAAATCGTGGAGTTTATTGCCGGACTCGTGCTTCTGGGTGTTTACCTGGCACTGAGAAAGTATAAAAAGGACGGAGACAGATTCCTTGTGGTTTATACGGGAAAAATCTGGCTGGAATGTAAGGTCGCTCTGGCAGTTCTTGTGATTGTGGGAGGAATTGCAGGACTTAACAACTACATGGGTGTCTTTTACGGATGGGGGTACTATGAGTATGCATCAGAGATATTGTATCCGATGATGTATTCTTTATTGGCAAATCCCATGCTGCTGCTGATATGTTTCTGGATTTTATATCTCCTGATCAATGATTACAGATATAACAGAAAGAAACCCAGAAAGATACTGGTCAGGGATATACAGAAATTATTTCAGATAAGGGATATGGAGTATCCTTTTCAAAAAAAAATGATCCGTAAATTTTCACCGGTGATGATATCCGGAATCGTACTGTCAGTGATTGCGGCTTTGGCCTGCTTTGTGTCATCTTATTATTTGTATGATAATGGCGGAAGCCTTGCAATGGTGCTGCTGCTTGTGGCACTGGCGGTGATCGCACTGCTGGCGGGTATGATGAGACAATATGCATCTGACAACCGGATACTCGCCAAAGAGATGGGGGATCTGATTCGTCAGATAAAAAAAGTCCATGACGGAAATATGACGGATAAGCTGAAAGTGCCGGAGGATTCAGATCTGTATGACGCTGTCCAGCAGCTAAATGATATCCAATATGGTATGGATACGGCTCTGTCAGAGCGAATGAAAAGCGAGCGTATGAAGGTGGAACTGGTATCGAATGTATCCCATGATATCAAGACCCCCCTCACCTCCATTATCAGTTATGTGGAGCTTATGAAGCAGGAGGAGAACCTTCCGGAGGATGTCAAGGATTATGTCCGTATTCTGGATATAAAGTCCCAGCGTCTGAAATCCATGGTGCAGGATGTCTTTGAGATCAGCAAGGCGGCCTCCAAACAGCTCCCCGTAAATTTAGAGGATTTGGATCTGGGCAAGCTTCTCCGCCAGACACTGGCTGATATGGAGGAACAGATAGAAGAAAGCTCTGTGACGGTTAAAGCACAGATTCCGGCAGAGGCAGTGATGATCCATGCGGATGGCAGCCGTCTCTACAGAGTTTTCCAGAACCTTCTGCAGAACGCCCTGAAGTATTCCTTGGATGGTTCACGCGTTTTCATAACACTGAAAACAGACAGTAAAACAGCAATGGCCACGGTAAAAAATATTTCCCAGGAGGAGATCCCGTCGGATATTGATTTTACCGAGCGGTTTGTACGCGGAGATGAGAGCCGTACCGACGGCGGAAGCGGACTGGGCCTTTCTATTGCCAGGAGTTTTACAGAGGCGTGCGGAGGTGTGTTCGGGATTGAAGTGGATGCGGATCTGTTTGTGGTGACAGTGGAATTTCCGATAAAAGATATTTAAACTAACATGTTTGATAGATAAAAAGACTGCCCCTGCGGTGCCGGAATGACGGAGCTGGCAGGGGCAGTCTTTTTTTGAATACAGCGTGCTTTTGTAAGCACACCTTAAAAATGTGTGATAAATTCAGAAAAAACCATTTTTTGTTTTTTGTATACATACATGAATCTGCCCAAAAATTCCAGGAAAATAATTGAAAAAATAATCGACAAAAAAAGTCCAAAAATAAATTGCACGCATAAAAATACAAGTAATTTAAGCATTTTTAATTTTTTGAATGCACGCACAAAAAACAAGATGGCCGAAAGTGCACTTTTCTACATTAATGTAGTAGATGAGGCAAAAAAGTACAAAAAATCGTTAAAAAGTTGTTGTTAATTTCTTATCAATATGATATCCTTAATTCGTAGCGCGAAATCAGATTCTTCTCAAAAGGCCCTGAAACCAGGGGGTATCAGTAAATATGTTTTAACAGAAAAACATACTCAGAGAGAAAGAATTTGTGATTTCACATTTTTTTGAATATTAATTGTTAAAAAAAAGACAATAAGGACCACCCAAGGGAAGGGGAAAGGAGCAAGCATGAGTAGTAAAATTACTGTCATCGGAGCCGGAAGCGTTGGCTCAACAATTGCTTACACATTATCTAACGGGGATATCGCATCAGAGATCGTATTGATTGATATCAACAAAGAAAAGGTTGCCGGAGAAGTTATGGATATCGCACAGGGTACCTGTTTCCGCGATCCGATCAACATCGTTGCCGGAGAGTACGAGGATGCAAAGGATTCCGATATTGTAATCATCACATCAGGAATCGCCCGCAAACCGGGTCAGACAAGAATTGAGCTGACACAGACAAATGTGAATATTTTAAAGAGCATTACACCGGAAATTGTAAAGGCTGCGCCAAACGCGCTTTACATCATTGTAAGCAATCCTGTTGATATTATGACTTATGTATTTACAAAGATCTCAGGACTGCCGGAGAATCAGATCATCGGTTCCGGAACGATTCTGGATACGGCGCGCCTCCGCTGCGGACTGTCTGAACACTTTAAAGTTGCTCAGAAGAACATCCACGCTTATGTATTCGGTGAGCACGGCGATACTTCCTTCATCCCCTGGACTGGAGCATATATATCAGGTGTCAGCCTGGATGAGTATTATGAACTGGCAAAGAACCTGGGCAAAGACGTGGAAGAGCTTGATAAGGACGAGATGCTGACCTATGTGCAGAAATCCGGCGGCAAGGTGATTGCGAACAAAGGCGCTACTTTCTATGCGGTATCAGCGGCAGTATGTAAGCTGTGCGGAATCCTGCTGGCATCCTCCGATTCCATCGCAACGGTTTCATCCATGATGCACGGGGAATACGGCATTGAGGATGTCTGCGTCAGCACACTGACTCTGGTTGGACCGAACGGTATTCAGGGCAAAGTGCCGATGAGAATGAACAAAGAAGAGATTGCAAAACTTCAGGCAAGTGCCAATGCACTGAAAGAAGTTATCAAACAGATAGAACTGTAAAACAGGATTTTTAACAGGAGGAACTATGAAGTACAGTTATTATCCGGGGTGTACCCTGAAAACAAAAGCAGTTGAGCTGGATGCTTATGCCAGAGCTTCTGCAAGGGCACTGGGATTTGAACTGGAAGAAATTGAAAACTGGCAGTGCTGCGGCGGAGTTTATCCGCTGGGCACTGACGAGATCGCCACAAAACTTTCTTCCGTCCGTGCTCTCAATGAGGCCAAAGAAAAAGGCCAGGATCTGGTAACACTCTGTTCTGCCTGTCATCATGTGATAAAACGTGTCAATGATGATATGAAGAACGCAGACGATATTCGCACCAGAGCAAATAATTATATGCAGTTAGAAGAACCCTATGCAGGTGAGACGACAGTGCTCCATTTTCTGGAGGTACTCCGTGACCGCATAGGTTTCGACACGTTAAAGGAGAAAGTGACAGCTCCGCTTACCGGCAAAAAGATAGGCGCTTACTACGGATGCCTGCTTCTTCGCCCAAGCGGGCTTCTGGAATTCGACGATCCGGAGAATCCGTCCATCATCGAGGACTTCATCCGGGCCATCGGTGCAGAGCCGGTGATCTATCCGTACAGAAACGAGTGCTGCGGCGGCTACATATCCCTGAAGGAAAAAGAGATGTCAAAAACCATGTGTGATAAGATCATGGACAGCGCATCCGGATTTGGAGCTGACATGCTGATCACAGCCTGTCCATTATGCCTGTATAACCTGAATAAGAGCACTTGCGGCAGCAGACTTCCGGTATACTATTTTACAGAACTTCTGGCAGAAGCTCTCGGCGTGAAAGAGGAGGTAGCAAAAGCATGAATACTCCAAAAAAACAGGCTGAAATGATTAAGGAAATCAGCGGTGTCAATCCGCTGAAATGTATGAAATGCGGCAAATGTTCTGCATCCTGTCCATCCTACAATGAAATGGACATCAAACCCCATCAGTTTGTATCTTATGTGCAGAATGAAGATATCGAGTCTTTGGTGAACTCAAAATCTCTCTGGAAATGCCTTTCCTGCTTTGCATGCGTGGAGCGCTGCCCAAGGGATGTAAAACCGGGCAAACTCATTGATGCGGCAAGACAGCTTGTGGTCCGCGAGAAGGGCGGGGATTACCTGATGGCTGATGAAATCCCTGAGCTTTTGGACCCGGAACTTCCGCAGCAGCTTTTAGTCAGTGCATTCAGAAGATACAGGAGGTGAGGTTAAGTGCAGAGAATAGGTGTATTCGTCTGTCATTGCGGCAGCAACATCGCTGCTACGGTAGATGTAAAAAAAGTAGTGGAAATGGCTAAAATGGAGCCGGGAGTTGTCCATGCGGAAGATTATCAGTATATGTGTTCCGAAGCCGGACAGTCCAAAATCGCAGAGGCTATCAAAAATGAAAAACTGACAGGACTTGTGGTATGTTCCTGTTCACCGCGTATGCACGAGACCACTTTCCGCAAGGCAGCGGAGAGAGCCGGATTAAACCCATACATGGTGGAAGTCGCCAATATTCGTGAACATTGTTCCTGGATCCACAAGGATATGGAGGAGGCTACCAAGAAGGCAGTCATCCTTGCAAGAGCGGCAATCGCGAAAGTGAATTTGAACGCGTCCTTGAAGCCGGGCGAGAGCCTTGTCACAAAACGTGCCCTGGTGATCGGCGGCGGTATTGCAGGTATCCAGACCGCACTTGACATTGCAGAGGCGGGTTACGAAGTGGATATTGTGGAGAAGACACCCAGTATCGGCGGAAGAATGTCACAGCTTGACAAGACCTTCCCTACACTGGACTGTTCTGCCTGTATCCTGACACCTAAGATGGTGGAGGCATCCGCTCATGAGAAGATCAACATCTATACATACAGCGAGGTGGAAAAGGTTTCCGGCTTTGTAGGTGATTTTACAGTGGATATCCGCAAGAAAGCAAGAAGTGTGGATATGGACAAATGTACAGGCTGCGGCGTATGCCAGGAGAAATGCCCGTCCAAGAAGAATTCCAATGAGTTCAACAGGGGCCTGAATACAAGAAGCGCCATCTACACACCGTTTGCCCAGGCAATCCCCAATGTTCCTGTTATTGACAGAGAGAACTGTATTAAGTTCAAGACAGGAAAATGCGGTGTCTGCGCCAAGGTATGCCAGGCAGGTGCCATTGATTATGAGCAGAAGGACGAGATCCTTACAGAGAAGTACGGTGCCATTGTAGTTGCCACCGGTTTTGACACCATCAAGCTGGATAATTACGATGAGTATGCGTACAACCAGAGCAAGGATGTGATCACATCCCTGGAGCTGGAGCGTATCATGAACGCAGCAGGACCTACCAAAGGCCATCTGGAACGCATGTCCGATGGGAAGGCGCCGAAGAATATGGTGTTTATCCAGTGTGTGGGAAGCCGCTGCGCGGACAAGAGAGGAAAGAGCTACTGCTCCAAGATATGCTGTATGTACACAGCAAAACACGCCATGCTGATCCGCGATAAATATCCGGATGTGAACGTGACTGTATTTTACATTGATGTCCGTACCCCGGGCAAAAACTTTGATGAGTTCTACAGAAGAGCCGTGGAGGAATACGGTGTGAACTACATCAAAGGCCAGGTGGGTAAAGTCGCTCCCCAGCCAAACGGACAGTTATTAGTACAGGGCGTTGACCTCATTGATAACAAGCAGATCCTCATGGAGGCAGATATGGTGGTTCTGGCTACAGCCATTGAACCGGATCCTTCTGTAAGGAAGATTGCCACCATGCTCACAGCCAGCATAGATACCAACAACTTCCTGACCGAGGCACATCCCAAGCTTCGTCCCGTGGAATCCCCAACGGCAGGTATCTTCCTGTCAGGCGTATGCCAGGGACCCAAGGACATACCTGAGACTGTTTCCCAGGCAGGAGCAGCGGCAGTGAAAGCCATCGGGCTTCTTGCAAAAGACAAGCTGATGACAAACCCATGTACAGCCAAATCCGACGAACTTCTCTGCAACGGATGTTCCACCTGTGAAAATGTGTGCCCGTACGGTGCCATCACTTACGAGGACAAAGAGGTGAATGACCACGGAATCCGTGAGACACGCCGTATCGCAGTTGTGAACAATGCGCTTTGCCAGGGATGCGGAGCCTGTACCGTTGCCTGCCCGTCAGGAGCCATGGACTTACAGGGATTCTCGAACAGACAGATCATAGCGGAGGTGGATGCAATATGTCGATAGAAACAAAGGAAGAATTCAGACCTAAAATTGTGGCATTCTGCTGTAACTGGTGCAGTTATGCAGGTGCGGATCTGGCCGGAAGCAGCCGCCTTTCCTATCCTGCAGATGTGAAGATCATCCGTGTGCCATGTTCCTGCCGTGTAAATCCCATGTTCATCCTGAGAGCATTTGAGAAAGGTGCGGACGGTGTGATCCTCTGCGGATGCCATCCGGGAGACTGCCACTACAGCACAGGAAACTACTATGCCAGAAGGCGTATGACACTTTTATTCTCCATGCTGGATTATATCGGCGTGGAAAACGGACGTACCCGTGTGGAATGGGTGTCAGCCGCAGAGGGTGTCAAATTCTCCACTACCATGAATGAGTTTGTGGAAAAAGTCCGCTCTCTGGGCAAAAACGTAAGATTGGAGGATTTGAGATGCAGGAATTGATTAACCGTGCAAAAGAGCTGTTAGCGGACGGTACCGTAGCCCGTGTTCTCGGCTGGAAAGCGGGAGACCTGCCTTACAATCCGGAACCGGCATATTTTGAAAAAGAAGAGGACTTTGAGAATTTCGTATACAACGGATTCTGCGGAGCCAATTTAAGCAAATATATGATTGAAGCCTCCAAACTGGAGGGAAAGACCCTGGTATGCCTGAAACCGTGTGATACCTACAGCTTTAACCAGCTCATCAAGGAGCACAGGGTGGACAGGGAAAAAGCCTATATTATCGGTGTGGGCTGCAAAGGCAAGCTGGATATTGAAAAGATCAAAGGTATGGGGATCAAGGGAATCGAGAGTATTTCCGGCGCCGAGATCACAGATGGGGCAGATACCCTGACCATACAGACCCTCTACGGAGAGAAGACCTGTTCCTATGCAGATGCCATGCTGGAGAGATGCCATGTATGCAAAGGCAAAGAGCATAAGATATACGATGAGCTGATCGGAGAATCAAAAGAGACAAAAGACGCAGAGCGTTTTGACAGTGTGGCTGCCATTGAGGCCATGAGCCCGGAGGAGAAATTTGCGTTTTTCCAGAAGGAGTTAAGCAAATGTATCCGCTGCAATGCCTGCAGAAACGTATGTCCTGCATGCAGCTGCAGAAAATGTGTATTTGACAGCAACAAGTTTGACAGTTCCCAGAAAGCTAATGTGGACTCCTTTGAAGAGAAGATGTTCCACATCATCCGTGCTTTCCATGTGGCAGGACGCTGTACAGACTGCGGAGAGTGCAGCCGTGTATGTCCCCAGGGAATCCCCCTTCATCTGTTCAACCGGAAATTCATCAAGGACATCAATGAGTTCTACGGAGAATATCAGGCCGGTGAAGACACAGATTCCAGAGGACCGCTGACAGACTTTACCTTTGATGACGTAGAGCCAGGCATTGTGGCAGAAAGGGGATAATGTATGTATAAGATAGCAAAAGAAAATCTGGCGGCATTATTCCAGTTGATCGCCGGCTCCCGGGAATTATACCTTCCTGTAAAAGTGAGCGGACAGGTGAACTTCAGAGCATGGAGCGAGGACGCGGAGGTGGATCTTGATACACTGAAGACGGTGAAATCTCCAAAAGACGCGTTCTTCCCCCAGAGTGAGGATCTGTATACCTGCAGAAAGGACGGAAAAAAGCTGACAGTTGAACCGGAAGCACTGAAAGAGCAGGATTTTGTGGTATTTGGAATGAAGGCCTGCGATGTGAAAGGTGTGGAGGTTTTAGATAAAGTATTTTTAGCTGACCCGGTAGACTCTTTCTATGCGGCAAGGCGTGAGCACGGTACTATTGTGGCTATGGCATGCCATGAGCCGGAAGAGACCTGCTTCTGTAAAGTGTTTGGCGCAGACTGTGCAGAGCCGGTGGCAGATGTGGCTGTGTGGATGACAGGCGAGGAGCTTTACTGGAAATCCCTCACAGAAAAGGGAGATGCCCTTACGAAATCTGCAGAAAGCCTTCTTGCTGAGGCAGACGCTGAGGACGAGAAGAAAGTGGAGGAAGAGAAAGCATCCATCCGCGGAATCGTTGAGAAGCTGCCTTACTCCAATCTTTCCCTGGAAGGATGGAACGGGGAGGCATTAAACGAAAAATTCAATTCAGAACTCTGGGAAGAACTGTACAAGCCATGTCTGGCGTGCGGAACCTGTACCTTTGTATGTCCAACCTGCCAGTGCTATGACATCAAGGACTACGACACAGGCCACGGAATCAAGAGATACCGCTGCTGGGATTCCTGCATGTACTCGGATTTCACCATGATGGCACACGGGAACAACCGTACGAGCCAGATGCAGCGTTTCCGTCAGAGATTTATGCATAAACTGGTATATTTCCCGGCAAACAACGACGGGATGTATTCCTGTGTAGGCTGCGGCAGATGTGTGGAAAAATGCCCGGCTTCCTTAAATATCGTAAAGGTTATCAAATCCTTTCAGAACCAGGGAGGTGACAAATAATGAGTGAATGTACCTGTCATAAGAATTATACACTGGATACGCTGATCCCCCAGGTGGGAGTCATCACGGATATCCGCCAGGAGACACCGGATGTGAAGACCTTCCGCGTAAACGCGCCGGAGGGCGGAAAGCTTTTTGAACATATGCCCGGACAGTGTGCCATGGTGTGTGCACCGGGCATCAGTGAAGGTATGTTTTCCATTACTTCCTCACCGACTAACAAAGAATTCCAGGAATTCAGCATCAAGAAATGCGGTGTCCTCACCGATTATCTCCACAGCCTTGAGGTGGGCGACGAGATCACCGTGAGAGGGCCATACGGAAATCATTTCCCGGTAGAGACTGAGTTAAAAGGCAAAAACCTGCTGTTTATCGCAGGCGGTATCGGCCTTGCGCCTCTGCGCTCCGTGATCAACTATGTGCTGGACAACAGAGAGAACTACGGCACTGTGGACATCCTTTACGGTTCCCGATCCGCAGACGATCTGGTCCAGTTAAAAGAGATCCAGGAAGTCTGGATGAAGACAGAGGGCGTGAATGTATATTTGACCATCGACCGGGAGCAGGAAGGCTGGGACGGCCATGTGGGATTCGTACCAAACTACCTGAAAGAAGTGGGCTTTACCACGGACAAGACAGCCCTTGTCTGCGGCCCGCCGATCATGATCAAGTTCGTGCTGGCAGCTCTGCAGGAGATGGGATTCTCCAAAGAGCAGGTGTACACAACTCTGGAGCTGCGCATGAAATGCGGCGTAGGCAAATGCGGACGCTGCAACATCGGTTCCAAGTACGTGTGCAAAGACGGACCGGTATTCCGCTGTGATGAGATTGATGAATTACCGAATGAGTATTAAGGAAAGGATTGGTACCTATAATGGAAAAAATGGTAAATGTATATTTCTTTGGTAAGAAATACAGCGTGCCTGCAGATCTGACGATCATGACAGCCATGGAATATGCCGGTTACACCCTGAAAAGAGGATGCGGCTGCCGTCACGGCTTTTGCGGGGCATGTGCTACAATATACAGAATCAAGGGAAAGAACGAGTTAAAGACCTGTCTTGCCTGTCAGACACAGGTGGAGGAAGGCATGTATGTGGCAAGCATCCCCTTCTTCCCCACAGATAAGAGAACTTATGATATAGAGGAGATCAAACCGACTCAGCAGATCATGATGGAACTCTATCCGGAGATCTACAGCTGTATCGGATGTAATGCCTGTACAAAAGCCTGTACACAGGATCTGAACGTTATGCAGTACATTGCTTACGCACAGAGAGGGGAATTTGAGAAATGCGCAGAGGAGTCCTTTGACTGTGTAAGCTGCGGCTGCTGTTCCGTAAGATGCCCGGCCGGCATTTCTCATCCTATGGTTGGTCTTCTTGCAAGGCGCCTCACAGGAAAATATATCGCGCCTGAGACAAAACATCTGAAAAACCGCGTGGAGGAGATCCATAAGGGTGCTTATGATGAACTGATCGAGCAGGTTATGCAGAAACCCATTACGGAAATGCAGGAACTTTACAACACAAGAGAGATTGAGAAATAAGGAGGGATAGCCATGTTTACACCAGAAATGCTTGAGTCCATTAAAAAGGTGGAAGCGACCAGAGACGAACGTATGGGCATGGAACCCAGGCGTATGACCGCTGATGAAAAAGACGCCCTCTTGAAGGCTTATCATCCGGACTACAAAAAAGACGGCTTTACAGAGATCAAGATCGGACCAAACAAGGGCCAGAAAGCCCCCACAGAGCTGGGACATTTACTCCACTCCAACAGCCGTCTGTTAAATGTGGATATAGATTTGAACAAAGTGGATTATGACGTGGACGTGCTGGTGATCGGCGGCGGCGGAGCAGGTTCTTCCGCTGCGATCGAAGCTCACGAGGCAGGCGCAGACGTTATGATCGTCACAAAACTGCGTATCGGTGATGCCAACACCATGATGGCAGAGGGCGGTATCCAGGCAGCAGACAAGGAAAATGACTCCCCGGTACAGCACTATCTGGATGCTTTCGGCGGCGGACATTTTGCAGCAAGGCCGGAACTGCTGAGAAGACTGGTTATGGAAGCCCCGGACGCGATTCAGTGGCTGAACAAGCTGGGTGTTATGTTTGACAAGGACGCAGAGGGAAATATGGTCACCACCCACGGCGGCGGTACCTCCAGAAAGAGAATGCATGCCTGCAAGGATTACTCCGGTGCGGAGATCATGCGTACTCTGCGCGATGAGGTTTTAAACCGTCAGATCCCCGTTGTGGAATTTACATCCGCAGTGGAGCTGATCAAGGACGAAAAAGGTCAAGTGGCAGGTGCTGTTCTTCAGAACATGGAGACAGAGGACTATATGGTGGCAAGAGCAAAGACGGTTATCATTGCGACCGGCGGCGCAGGACGTCTCCACTATCAGAATTTCCCCACATCCAATCATTATGGTGCAACCGCAGACGGTCTGGTTCTGGGATACCGTGCAGGTGCTCCGCTTTTATACCAGGATACCATTCAGTATCATCCTACAGGTGTTGCGTATCCGGCACAGATCTTCGGTGCTCTTGTTACAGAGAAAGTACGTTCTCTGGGAGCCATGCTTGTAAATATTGACGGAGAGGCATTTATGCATCCTCTGGAGACACGTGACGTGGCAGCAGCTTCCATTATCCGCGAGTGCAGCGACAGGGGTAAAGGCGTGGCAACACCTCTTGGCAGCGGTGTATGGCTGGATACGCCCATGATCGAGAGAATCGGCGGAGAGGGTACTATTGAGAAACGTATCCCTGCCATGCTTCGTATGTACATGAACTATGACATTGATATGAGAAAACAGCCGATTCTTGTATACCCGACTCTTCATTACCAGAACGGCGGTCTGGAGATCGGCGGAGACGGATTTACAAAGGAAATCAGCAATCTGCTGGTAGCCGGTGAGGCGGTAGGCGGAATCCACGGCAGAAACCGTCTGATGGGCAACTCTCTTCTGGATATCATTGTATTCGGCCGCAACGCAGGTAAGGCCGCAGCAGCCAGGGCAAAAGAGACAGAGCTTGGCACCATGACACTGGAGCATATTGAGAAATATGCGGAAGAACTGAATAATGCAGGCATTGCTTCCGATGATGTATCACCGCTGCTGCTTCCTAAATATGCCCGCCACGAGAGATAGGAGAGTGAACGTATATGCGTGAAATAATGGCAAGCCAGATAACAGATGTCATTGAGAACCTTTGCATCCAGGCCAATGAACATCTGCCTGAGGATGTGAAATGTGCGATCAAAAACTGCAGAGCATGTGAAGACTGGGAAATTGCACAGGGCGTTCTGGACAATATTATTGAGAACTTTGAGATCGCTGACGAACAGAATGTACCAATCTGCCAGGATACAGGAATGGCATGCGTATTCCTGGAAATCGGACAGGACGTACATATCACAGGCGGTAATTTAAGCGAGGCTGTGAACGAAGGCGTGCGCCGCGGATACGATAAGGGATACCTGAGAAAATCCGTAGTAAAAGACCCGGTGCGCAGAGGCAACACAGGCGACAACACACCGGCCATGATCTATACCGAGATTGTTCCGGGTGAGCAGATCAAGATCACAGTGGGACCGAAAGGCTTCGGAAGTGAGAATATGAGTGCTATCCGCATGTTCAAACCGTCAGCAGGCCTGCAGGGAATCAAGGATTTCATCCTGGAGACAGTCGAGACAGCAGGCCCGAACCCATGTCCGCCTATGGTTGTGGGCGTGGGCATCGGAGGTACTTTTGACAAGGCTGCCCTTCTTGCGAAAAAAGCATTGATGCGGCCCATTGATTCCTCCAATGAGGACCCGTACTATGCGGATCTGGAAGTGGAAATGCTGGACAAGATCAACAAGCTCGGTATCGGACCGCAGGGATTCGGGGGTAAGACCACTGCCATCGGACTGAACATTGAGACCATGCCCACACATATTGCAGGTATGCCGTGTGCCATCAATATCAACTGCCACGTGACCCGCCACAAAACGGAGGTGATTTAAATGGAAAAACATATTACACTGCCCCTTACCGAAGAGCTGGCAAAAACTCTTCATGCGGGAGATACCGTATATGTAACAGGAACCATCTACACCTCACGTGACGCAGGCCACAAGCGCATGTGCGAAGCACTGGCAAGAGGTGAGGAACTTCCCTTTGACCCCACTGACGCTACCATCTATTATGTGGGCCCCACACCGGCGAAACCGGGCCAGGTCATCGGCTCCGCAGGCCCTACCACCAGCGGACGTATGGATGCCTATGCACCGACTATGATGTCCGTAGGTGCAAGAGGTATGATCGGAAAAGGCGCCCGCCTTCCGGAAGTCATTGAGGCTATGAAAAAATACAGCGGCGTTTACTTCGGCGCGATCGGCGGAGCAGGCGCACTGCTGGCAAAATGTATAAAAAAAGCGGAACTGATCGCGTATGAAGATCTGGGCGCGGAGGCATTGAGAAAATTATATGTGGAGGATATGCCTCTGTTTGTCATCATCGACAGCGAAGGAAAGAACCTGTACGAAGAGGGCAGAGCCGCTTATCTGGCACAGCATAAAGAGTAAGACAGAATCTGAAGGACGTAAGACAGACCGCTTCTGAAAGAACAGAGGCGGTCTTTGCACCACATTAAAAGAGGGAATGGAGAAAATAGAATGACAAACTTATTAGAAGCACTTATGATACTCTGCTTCGGCCTGTCGTGGCCGATTTCAATCCGTAAATCCTGGATTTCCAGAACAGCAAAAGGAAAGAGCCTTTTCTTTGAGTTCTTTATCTGGATTGGTTACGTGTTCGGTATTGCCCGCAAAGTGATTCTGTGGATGGAAGCCGGATCAGCAGGAACTTCTCTTGACTGGCTGTTTTATCTGGGATGGTTCTTCTACATACTGAATATTGTTGAGATTTCCATTGACATGGCACTCTATTTCAGAAATGTAAAACTGGATAAAGCAAGAGAAAAAGCCTGAGATTACGATTTGAAGCGCTATGAATGTAAAAGGAGCAACCGCCCACAAGGTGGATTGACCTGTGTAGATTAGAAAAACCACCCTGATACTGGTCAAAGTTCATGGGTGGTTTTTCTATGTTTAGAAATCAAATAAATGAATATCAGTAACACGCAGTACGGTATCTCGAAAATAGCGGCAATTCTCTCAAGTTGAGGGGGTTGCCGCTGTATTTTGTTGATTTTGCATTAAAAGATGGATATACTATAGGTGACAATATTACTGTGTGAGGGGCTGAAAGGAAAACTATGAGTATTCAAACAGATGTTGAGATGTTATCTTTACGAGCAATGGAAACATATGCAAAGCGCAATCATTTGTCCGGAGAGGATGTCACTGAATTGTTTCATAAATGTCAAGTATTTGAAAAATTATGATTCAGCATGAATATCTCCATCAGGTGGATTTTGAAGAAACGGTGGAATATGTAGATAAAATTATTAGAGAAGAATCTAAGGAACTCATTGTTTACCACGGGACTACCTATGATTTTAAGTCAATTGAATTGACTAAGTCTCGTAACCGGAGAGATTTTGGGAGAGGGTTTTATACAACTATTTTGAAGACACAGGCAATCGAGTGGGGGTACCGGCTTTCGCTGAGAGAAAAAGCGCAGTGCTATTATCTATATCAACGAAATGCTTAAAATAAAACGCTTTGACTCATTGAACCAAGAGTGGCTGGAATTCATTAAAAGGAACAGAGCCCAAGGTGGAACGCAGCATACTTATGATATCGTTATTGGACCAGTGGCGGATGATAACACGATGGAAACTGTGCAGTTATATATATCGGGGATATTGACCGCAGAAGAGGCTGTTAAGCGTTTAAGATATAGTAAGGTAAACAACCAGGTGTTTTTCCATACGGAGAAAGCACTGGCTTACCTGCGATTCATAGGGAGGGAAAAGTATGAGTGATATAATTTATACCTTTAATGGAAAAGATATAACCATGAATGTCTGTATCCAGATCAGAGCTGTTGTAGATATAATGCAGGAGCAGTTGGGAATTGATTTTGAGGAGGCGGTAATGCGTTTCTATAAATCACAGACATATAAAACCTTACAAAACACTGAAAATGCTTTTTGGGCAGAATCGGCGGAGTATATTGCTGAAAGATATTTTGAGGAGATGAAAGAAAAGGCACCAAATCTATAAAATGTTCCAATGGAGCATTCTGCTTCCTATAGTGCTGTCTGCCTCCGGATTTTTATGCTTTCGGTCTAAAACATCTCGGAGGACAGTGGCGCATGAACATTAACCACCGATCCACAGTCTGAGTTCTAAAATTTTATCACTTCACATAAATTGATACAGAATGTGACCGGGGGCCGGACATGAACAGACAGAGATGGAAAAAATATGGTTTTATAGCGGAAGTTATTGTGCTGACTTTGACGGCAGTGCTTTGCTGGAAAGATGTCTCAGAAGGTGCCTTTACTGCCGGAAGGAGCACGGACCCGGCAGCAAATGTACCGGAATCCGGCACCACGCGTGAGGAAAAATCCGGCACGAATGGCGAAGAGGGTTCTGCCGCAGGCAGTGGAAAGGATTCCGGCACAGACAGTGCGGGAAAAGACTACATAAAATGGGTGGATTTCCATGTGACCAGTGAAGCCATGCGTCAGGCATGTGCCTACGATGTGGATACATATGGGCAGGAAGGTCATCTAAACTGGGTGGATCTGCTGGCCTATCTGGGAGCCAGATACGGCGGAGATTTTAAACAGTATAAGGCAAAAGATATGGATGAGATTGCCGACAGGCTCCAAAAAGGGGAAACTACCGTGGAAAAGCTGTCTGCGGAGATAAAGTCTTTTGACTACTACCGTGAGGCCTACGGTGCAGTCCTGGATGGTTTGGTGGGAGAGTATGAAATAGAGGCAGAAAATGAAGGGCAGGAAGTGCAGAGCCGGGACAGTCAGGAAGTGCAGAACCGGGACAGCCAGGCGGAGCAGGGACGTAAAGAGGATCAGAATGACCAGGAGAGCCCGGGGACGGTAAACTGGACAAAGAAGTATGGACTGAAAGGATTCAGTCCGATTGCGAAAAGTTTTCCCTATAATGACTATGATGATTTCGGTGTGGCCAGGAGCTATGGTTATAAGAGAGAACACCTGGGGCACGACATGATGGGGCAGACAGGTACACCGATACGAATAAAATATAGAATGACATTAAAAAATAATGTGAATCCCATCATTGCTGCAGATACACTTCTTTACAGCCTTTTTTATCAATTCATTTTTTTCCTGATAACTCATAAATTCAAAGTTTTCAAGGAGACAACAGATGTAATCATAGATTATGTCTTTTGTCTCTTTTTCTGATTGAACAATTTTGTTATTCTGCATTGCGGAGTAAAGGCTACTTTCCAATTTGGCTTTGTTTGCGTCCAACTTTTCTATTTGTTTGATGATGTAAGCCGCAGCAGTAGAGCTACTATTTTCCGATAAAGTATTTGTGAGGTTTTCAATAGCTTGTTCAATTGATTTTAATTCAGCCTCGATCTTGTTGATATCGACAAAATCTAATTCCGTAGTCCTCACTTTGATCATATCAGGATTTGACTTGATCTGCATGAGCTTTTTAATAAAAGCATCGTCTATGGTGTCAACCCGAATATATCCTGTATCACATACATTTTTTCCTTCGCGGGCCATGCGCGCGCAATAATAATATGAAAACTGGTTGCCGTTTTTTACATAAGTCCGAATATCCATTCGTGCGCCGCAGCTACATTTTAGGACACCTTTGAGTATCCCAACTTCGTATTTATTTGAGCGGTAAAATTTGTTCACACCGAACCGGTTCTGAACAGCGATCCAATCCTCGGCAGCTATAACCGGCTCATGGATGCCGACAGATATGGTATACTTATCGTTTATTACACGTTTATCGGATTGTTTTGTTTTACCATAACTGACAAGTCCTTTTGTGCCGTCAAAAAACAGTTTGTCCGGTACAGTGTGACCACGCTCTTTAAAATAATCATAGGCTGCAGCACTATTTGAGCAATAAACAGGATTTGACAAAATGCAATAAATCTGAGAGGTGCTTAAGAATTTCCCACTTTCTGTACGAAGCCCATGATCCCGGCAGTAGCGTTCCAGCGCGGTTATGGTATACCCTTCCAGATACATGTTGTACAGCATTTTTACAAGTCCGATTCGTTCATCTTCCACGACAAGAAAAGAATGCTCTTTTCCGTCCACGGTTTTTCTGATCGAGGACATGCCTGCAGGCAGTTTTCCGCCGGTCCATTTCCCGGAAGCACCCAGGGAATGCATATTGTCAGCGACACGTTCTGAGGTACTTTCTCTCTCAAATTGTGAAAAGGCAGCGAGAATATACATTACAGTCCTACCGATCGGGGTAGAAGTATCAAAAGATTCCTTAACAGACAGGAATGTGACATTATGTGCGTGCATAATATCATACATTTCCGAGAACTCACTGACATTTCTACTGATTCTATCAAGACGATAAACCATAACCACATCAAGGAGGTTAGATTTCACATCACGCATTAATTCCTGGAAGGATGGGCGCTTTGTATTTTTGCCAGAGAAACCTTCATCCTTTCCATAGACACGGAAATCAAGCTGCTCACCTTTATACATTATTTTAGCATATTCTTTGCAAAGTTTGATTTGGACTTTTATTGATTCACTGTTATCCCGGTATACAGATTTCCGGGGATATATGCCTATTACCATATGATCACCTCAAAAAAGGGTATAAAAAAACACCCTATTCAAATGCATGGATGTATGATAATATATATGTGTCGTATACGCTTATCATACATCATTGTATTGATAGGTTACACTAAACCGTTCCGGGTTGCAGCCTGGGACGGTTTTTTATTACAATGAAAGAGTTTTTAAAAATGCGCTGACCTTACTTATATTTCTGTAATGAATTCCGGAACAAGCAGATAAAACAGCACACAAAATACAAACGATAGTTATAGACAAGCTGATTGTCATGGACACAAGGACCATTAAAAAAGCCAGGATCATAATGATATAGAATAAAGCGGTGTATACTTTAAAATATTTAATGTTCAAATATTTTTTAGCAGATGAAAACTTTATCATATTGGCATCATCAGAAATAATATCGCCGTTATCATAATATTTAAGATATTTTGCAGCATATCGCCATCCTTCGGATTTTGCAGATGATATATCATAGCATTTCAGATAACGCCTATCAGATATAGTTAAAGATTCAGGATCACTTTCGGATTTTTGTATCAACTCATCAATTTTGTTGATCCGAGTCAAAAGTGATGATACACCAGGAGTATCTGTTGACGAAGGAGCAGCAGGCCGGGAACTGTGACCAGAGTTACTTTTAATGAGATCATCCACGGACACAGTAGTTTTATTATATACTTTATTGTACACAGCCTTTTTAGGGTCATTTATATATCCCATGCCCTTTTTGCCATATAACGGATTTACAGACTTTTTAATGGATCGCTTCACTTTTGCGGTCGTACGGGCCTTTACTCTTGACTTGACATTAGGTTTTCTAACACCCATTTTCATTTGTAGTTCACCCCATTTCCATCATTAACTTGCCTCATCAAAACTGAGGTCTGCCATTGCATCACGTAAACCTTCAAGAACTTCATGTTGTTCGATATACTCTATCCACTTATAAGAGATGCCGGATTTTATCTCTCGTTTAAGGGTATCATATAAAGGCTGCATGGCCTTTTTCCACATTTCATTTGTGGCTTTTTGCACTTTATTTTCATTCCACCGGCTTTTTACAGGTCTTTTCTGATTTTTTAAATGCTGATATGCAGCAGCTTTTTCCATAAAAACCTCATACCCATCAAAGTTGTTTTCAAGATATTCCAAAAATTCTTTGTATGTCATATGTTATCACCTCCCTTAAAATTTCCCTCTTAGTTCAACGACCTTGCCAAGTATACGCACTGGTTTTTCTATTATTTCACGGTTGTCATAAAACATGGGGTTATAGCTAGGGTTATTTGATATGAGTTCAATGCCATCACGGAGTTTGCGGAGCCTCTTACAGGTGGCTTCATCACCGTTTATAGTAGCGATAATAATGTCACCGGATTCGGCGTCGTCTTGCCTTTTGACAATAACGACATCACCGTCCATGATTCTGGGTTCCATGCTGTTACCGTGAATTTTCAGACCAAAGTATTCCCCAGTAGCTGCCATTTCTTCGGAAATCTCCTCGGTGTCTATAATATCCTCAATTGCCTCTATAGGTATTCCAGCAGCAACGCACCCTAAGACATTAATCGTTACGCCTTTTTTCTTTTCTTTAGTCCCGTTCTCAATAGGGCGAACATTATTGTCCCATCCCATGAGGTAAGCGGGAGAGGTGTTAAGGGCTTCGGCAATTTTTAAAATTTTGTCGCGCTTCATATTAGCAATCATACCAGTTTCCCATTTTCTTACGGTGCTTTTGCCAACCCCTACCTTGTTACCGAGTTCTTCTAAAGTCATATCTTTTTCCAAACGCAAAGCTTTTATTTTTTCACCCATATCCATATACATCTCACCTCACATTCTATAAAGGCATTATATCATAGATGTGTCTTTTATGCAACGTTAATACACGGAGAAAGAAAAAAGTGTCTTTTAAGACAAATTTGTGTTGACAGTAAATGCTATTTGTGATAAGGTAAAAGTGTCTTAAACGACACATAAGTGGAGGTGATAAAGATGGACGAAGAGAAGTTAAGAGAAATTATGAGAAAACAGGGAGTGACCGTAGAAGATATGTGCGTGTATCTAGACATAAGTCGTTCGGCTTTTTACAGAAAATGCAAAGGAATAACACAATTCACCCAGGGAGAAATTGAAGGAATAGTAAATAAATTAAAATTAAATTCTCCAATGGGGATTTTTTTTAAAGAGAAAGTGTCATAAAAGACACAATCGGGGGGGGGGGCCGCATAAAGAAAGGAGCGTAAGAAGATAGACAAAGATTTGAAAGAAATAGAGGAGACATTAGAAAGGATAATTGAAAAAAATAAGAGAACTACAAAATTAAACAAAATAGTAAGGATTTTGTCAGTCACCGCATTGGTGATTGCAGTGACTGGCTTGATCATCCAAATAAGCAGTTTATTACGATAGAAATAATGCTGACGATAATTGCGAAAACAGAAATTATTGTGGATATATTGGATTTTTTTTTAGCAGTGTTTGCAGCTTCTTCAATGACTTCAATCTGTTTTTTTAAAATATCAACCTCAGCACGGGAGCTACGAGCAATATCATCTGCACTTTCGGCAAGATCATGCAAGGGTAAAAGTTTTTTGTTGATATCATCTAATTGGTGAAATTCGGATGTAAATTTGTTTTGACTTTGCATATAATTACGTCTTCCCTTCTTATTATTCGGCCTTGGCAAGTGCCTATATTTAAAGGATAGAGGAACAGATAAGAAAAGTCAATCAGGAAACAAGTACAAACAGTATAGCATATCTTTAACAGGAGGTGCTTAGTATGGCAAAAAAGAAAAAAGAGATCAAGTGCACTGCTGAATATACAGAAGGATGTGCACAGAGATTAACAGACGCTCTGGTAGATATTTATTACCAGAGAAAGGCCCAGGGGAGACTGGGAGAAATTGAAAAGTACAAGGAAGATAAAACCGCCTAAAAGCGGTCAGATCGGACAAGCAAGGGAGGGACAAGCCTGTGTACTATGAAACTGTAAGAGATACAGTTATCTGTACCGCAATAACAATATTGCCACCATTTTTCAGACCAACAAGCCTGCCAGCGCAGGGAATTTGCTACATTGGTATATTTATTATCATTTATGCTGCGTTGGCTCTATCAAGAGAATGGGACGAAAGGAGGCGGGGAAATCATGACATATAAAGAAAAGGCACAACAGGAACATCCAGAGATAAATCCGATCGATCTTGTATATTTTTATTGTCCGGAAGATCTCGGATACAATGATCCCGATAACTGCGCAGGGTTAATGTGTACAAAGTGCTGGGACCGGGAAATGCCGGAGGAGAAAAAATCATGAAAGCGGAAAAATGGATAGAAATATGCAAGGAAATGGCCCCGCATTTAAGAGCGTTGGAGCTGATTACTAAAAACAATGCTCTCGACATTGTTACTATAGCACTGGGAACAGAGACAACTGGTCATGCCGTGTGGATTGAGGATGACACGGGTAGTCATTGCAGATGTGTGAGTGATGGAGATAATGGCTTTAAGGGAGAGATATACCATGCAGGTGAGATTGATAGAGGAAGAAAAAATCAATAAAATGCTCAAAATTGTAAAGGAGTTAAGCCAGAGCAGCAGCACAGAGGACAACATAAAAGCGGTTGTACTGGGATGGTGCCTGGAAGATCTGGAATTGATGGACAAGCCGGAAGATAAAACGGTCCCGCCAGCGACCAAACTAAACGGGACCATAGATAAAACGATACAAGATTATTATACAGAAAAACAGGGGGAAATGTCAATGACTGGAACAATCGCACAATTTTTAATAAAAACATGGGTAAACAGCAACTTTGGTTTCGGAACCATGCGAATTGAATTTTTAGGAGATGAGAAAGCAAAGATCACAGATAAATGCGGGGACAGTATGTTTGTGATTTACGACAAGGAAAGAAAGGAAGTGCACCTACAGATTGAACCAGAAGAATTTTAACAGCATTCAGGCCGACGTGGAACCCATTTTTCGGGAAATTGAGCAGGTGAAGCAGAAGCATGGCCTCACCACATTAACATTGGAATCCTTCAAACTGTCAGATCAGTACGGAGGGAGCCGCGCCGGAACAGATGGGTTCACGGCTCGCCGGGAGTTCCGGCACCGCAGGGACAGTGTGACACAATTTAAGAGGATAATATAAGGGCAGGCATTTGCGGTGCCTGCCCTTAGAGGTGGAACATAAAATTTAGTTTACATAATACATCGTACCACCTCTGATAAATCTTGTCAATGAGAAAGGGGATTCCCCTTTTTATAACTTGATAAGACTATTAATTTTAGGCAGGTGCGGTATGAAAACAAGGCGAATAACCTACGAATTTGAGAATGCGATAGAAAGAGAGGAATACCTGGACGGACGTTACGGAGCACCGGGGGAAAAGAGGAGTAAGAAGAAAAAAGCAACCCCGGAGCAGGTAGCACAGGTGAACCAGTGGAATAAGGAAAAAAAAGCAAGACACCGGCTGCGGAAATACTTTAAGGTTAATGATTACTTTTTTACTCTGACGTATCCAAAAGAGGAAAGACCGCCCGATATGAAGACGGCAAAAGCGGATTTCCGGGAATTTTACAAGGTAGTTGGTAAGGAATATCGGAAAAGAGGTGCGGAACTCCGCTGGATCAGGAATATTGAATGTACACCTACAGGAAATTGGCATATACATGTTGTTATTAACCGGATACCAGATACAGACTTGATTATCAGTCAGGCATGGGAACACGGAAAAGTAAGAGACAAGCAGCTTTTGTATGACAAAGGGGAATTTAAAGCACTGGCCCAGTATATTACAAAGGATGCGAAGACCCAGGAAAAGTATGTGGACAAAGGGGTCCTGGACCACAAAATTATAGAATCCAATTATTCCACATCCAGAAACATGCCATTACCGGAACCTAAAAAGGACAAACTGGAGCGCTGGCCGAAAGAGCCAAAACCGAAAAAAGGATGGTACATAGATAAAGAGTCATATTTTGAAGGGATAAACAAGGTGACTGGTTTTCCATATAGACATTACACCATGTTCCGCCTGCAGCCGGAACGGAAAGGGAGGAAGAGATGCAAAGATTAACAGCATACCAGATCATTGATAGTCTGAAAGAACTTAATAGGGAGGTAGTGCCGCATCCAATGGCAGTGATCTATAGTCATCCATTGGCCTGCCCGGAAGGGTGTGTGATAAGGATATTTGACCGTAGATCAGGCAGGCCTACGTCATTGTGCGTGGTCAGACAAACAGTAGAGGAGTACCGGCAGGACATCACGGAAAATGGGTTCAGCAAATTTTTTCAGCGTGCGCCTGGAGATGAACCGGAAATTGTGGAGAGCTGGGTGATGGATGGGGATTATAGGGAGAAGCCGGTACATGATCACCATATTTTTTATGGTAATGGGCGGAGGCAGATAAGCGAAGCCCATGGATTCAAAGTGAATCTATGCCTGATACATCATAATGCAGGAAAAGAATCGGTACATCAGAATGAAAATTATGACAAGTTGCTGAAAAGGATGTGTCAACAGGCGTATGAGTCAGATCATTCACATGAGGGATTCATGGAGATTTTTCATGAGAATTTTTTATAGGAGGGCAAGATGAAATTAGGGCAAAGACTGAGTGAGGAGCAAAGAGAACAAATGCGAATGCTTGCCTTAGAGGGCAGGAATGCGTTGCAGATATCAAAAGAGGTTGATACATCCCCTGGAACCGTGCGGGAGTACATGCGGAAATGGGGGATTGATTACAGAGGAGACAAAATAAAAGGTTCTTTTCCGCCAAAGCTGTTGGCAGAATGGGACAGGCTGCATGAAAGGTATGGTAAAAAAGATGAATAAAGTATGTTTGATGGGAAGATTGACAAGGGAACCGGATACAAGATATTCACAGGGAGATGATTCATTGATGATCACAAGTTATACGCTGGCGGTCGACCGGATCAGAAGGAAAGAGGGAGAAGCAACGGCAGATTTTATCCGGTGCGTGGCTTTTGGAAGACAGGCGGAATTTGCCGGTAAATATTTCCGCCAGGGCACAAAGATAGCCATTAGCGGGAGAATACAGACAGGGAGCTATGTAAACAGGGAGGGAAATAAGGTATATACCACGGACGTTGTGGTAGAGGACCAGGAATTTGCTGAAAGTAAAAATGCATCAGAGAAGCGACAGGAGCAGCAGGAACCACCAGTATCAGGTATGCCAGTAGATGCAGATGGATTTATGACAATGCCTGACGGAATAGAAGAAGAACTTCCTTTCAGTTGAGGTAAGAACATGAAAAGAGTGAGGATAAGTATAAGGCTTTGTGGAAAAACCGCCACGGCGAACCTGCTTTATGTGGACAGCAAAGGAAAACAGCATAAGTCAGTCAAGCAGGCAGAAAAAGAACCAGGGGACACCAGGGAGGCCGTGGAACTGAAAGCCATGCTTGCCGGGCTGCAGGCCATAAAAGAACCGGTGATCCTGGAAATATCCGCCCCGGCCTATATAGAAGCGTCGATAAAAAACGGATGGCTGGATTCATGGGCGGCAGCAGGCGGAAAGAAATACAACGGAAAAGAAGTCAAATGTTGGGACTTATGGCAGCAGGTCCGTGGATATCTGCAGGGGCATAGGATAGGAGGACCACAATGAGGACGATCAGTGAAATGTACAGACTATCCGGCGGGACAGATTACCGGAACCTATGTGCAGAATGCAATAACTGCATTAGGGAAGGAAAATCATTTATCTGCAGGCTTTATGCAGAGGCCGGAGGGAATAGACGTTGGGAACCGCAATGGATTGCCTGCAAATTTTTTAATGCTCCGCATCTGCCGGGAAAAGAGGCGGTGAGAGAAGATGTGGAGCGGCAACAGGAAGGGATACAAATGAGTATCTTCGATTATCCAGAATGTATACCAGGAGGTAAGCTGTGAGTAAATTTGATTATATGAATTTTTGGGGAGATTGTATAGAAACCCTGGCAGTATCAAAAGAGAAATACACAAAAGAGCAGGCCATAGAGGTTGCAAAAATAGAATTGGAATCTATAGGAAAGCCATATTACATAGCCGTAGGGAATGGTTATGTAAGGCACCGGGCAGGAGTGAATGAAGATGGGGAACCATGTGTCTGCTGGTGGCTGGAATACGAAGAACACAGCCGAAGTTGCCCTTGTTGGATATTCCACAGAACAACAGAGAGGAACGAATGGTGCAAAGAAGATTATGAGTATATACATATACCGGCAACAGTGGAGAAGGTGGAGGAGGAATAGATGGGGTGGATTATTAGTGTACTTATACTTATTGGATATTGTGGCGCTACAAATGCCCCGGTGGGATTTTTGATAGCGGCGGGGCTGTTTGCGATTGCTGGGGCAATAGGATGTCATAAATAATACAAGTGATTAAAAATTAAGAAAGGGGCCGGCATCGCGCGAAAAGGTATACCGGGCTTATTAAAAATATGAAAGCAATATTAAAATATCCGGGAGCAAAGAACCGAATTGCTGACTGGATTTGCAGTTACATGCCACAACACGATGTATATTTGGAGCCATTCGCTGGGAGTTTGGCGGTATTTTTTAATAAAGAACGCTGTCATATAGAGACAGTGAACGATGTGGATGATGAAATTGTGAATTTTTTCATGGTCCTTCGTGATTATCCAGAATTATTGAAAAGGATAATCATTATGACACCATATTCAAGAAGCGAGTATGAACAGGCATTCCGGAAAACAGATAATGAAATTGAGAGAGCACGCAGATTTTGCGTAAGATGCTGGATGGGATTTGGGTGCGGCAATTTGTACCGGAACGGATTTAAATCAGGGCAACAAAAAAAATCTCCAAACCCTGCGAGAGCATGGACTTTATTGCCAGAAGTAATGACACAGGCGGCTGAAAGACTGAAGGGGGTACAGATAGAGAACCTCCCAGCCCTGGAGCTGCTGAAGCGCTATGATACACCAGATGTGTTTATTTACGCTGATCCTCCTTACCTACACGGGACCAGGATTGTGAGTATGAGGAGTGTTTTATGTGGGATGACTGTGCAGAGTGTATTTATGAGTTCAAGTGTTTACCAGATCGGGAAGAAGAGGAGTAAAAATATGAAAAAAATCATTAAGGAATACATTTTAGATTCATTCGCTTATTTGAACGCAGGTATTTGGATAGGCGTTGGTGTAGGTGTTGGCTTATTGGCAGCGATTGCGATTTTATTATGACATAAGAGATATAATGCTGTCCTATCGGCAATACGGGGAAAGGACGAACGAGGGACCTTGTAAAAAAATCTCTGGAGCAAAAACCAGATAGACAATAAAAAAGAGGGTGAGCAGATAACGCGCCGCAAAAGCAACGGGAGTGCCGTGCCATATGCGGATGCCAGCCGGGGGCATTGATTGGGCGAAAGCCAAAGCTGGGAGCCAGTACCGGCAATTTTATACAATATGAAAAGTAAAGGAGAAAAGGATATGCCAATATATGTAGATTTAGATGAGGTTATTAATTTTGTAAAAAGTGTTCTCCCTGACATTTTAGGGGAAAAATTAGGAGAAACATTGAGTACGTGCCCTTCGGCAAAGGTACCGGAATTAATATACGGAAGACGATTTACACCAGATGAAGAAAAAATGTTTGATGATATTGAAAAGGCGCTGGGGTTCAGGCTGTTTACATGGCAGAAAACATATATAACCCGTGGGGTTTATAGATGCTTTGGGAAAACAACAGCAGAATGTTTAAAAGAATTATTGGATACTGAAAAAGAACCGTTGGATTATTCAAAACCCTGGAAGAATCCAAGGGAACATATTCACAGGGAAGAAATGAAGAGAATAAAAGAAAAATTGGATGTAGCAGGGATCCAGACAAGAATAGTGTTTTGGAACCAAATAGACAAACAGGAATATTGCCAGTCGAAAAGTATATCAGATTTAAGGGAAATCAAATATTCATTACAGCATCAGATATATAGTGCAAAAGGGAGGGAGAGAGAGGAAGGAAGAATGGCGGCACAAGAGGTAGGAAGAGCATTTGATAAAATGATTTATGATGAATGGATGAAGATACAAAAGGGAGGAAATGAGGATGTATAAAAAAAGAATGGCAAGAAGTCTGTTTACGTGCATTTTATCAATAGTAGGCATAATTATAATATTTGGAATTATGTTTTACAGGCCAATAAACAAGGTTAGTAACAAGCGTGAGGTAACGGCAATTGTGACAGACAAAGTAGTAAAGAATAGTTCCAATCAGAGCCGTTATCTCGTATTCACCGAAGATAAAGAAGGGAATATAAATACATATGAGATTACAGACAGCCTGCTTGCAGGGCGTTTTAATTCATCGGATCTATATGCATCCATAAAAATAGGAAGTGAATATAAGTTTGAAATAGGAGGTTCCAGAAATCAATTTTTATCATGGTATCCTAATATTTATTTCTACGAATTGATTGAGGAAAATTTGGGGCAGCAGGAGGAGATAGAGGAATGAGAATGTCATCAGTGGTTGAAGCTGCGATATTATTGGAAGATTATGAGAATGCAAAAGAGATGGCATGGGAAGTAAAAAAGCGTAAAGAAAATATCGCAAGTGAATTATGCATTGATTGTAAAAATTTAGAGGGATATCCTATGGGCACTATTGCAATTAACATAGAAGATGCAAAGCGGATTCTACAGTTTATAGAAGATTACTATGATGCAAAGACTAATGATGTTTTGAAGAAAATAGAGCGGCTGAATTAGAGAATAATGCATCTGGGGCAGCAGGAGGTGATGCCGATGGAAGTCACGAAGGAAATGCTTAATTCATACAGGAGCAATCAGCAGGAAATAAGAGAACTGGAATATATATTGAAAAACCGCTGGAAAAGCGAGAATATGATAAGCGTAGACACAATCTTGAATTATAACAAGGGGTATCCAGTCCCGGAAGGTGTCGCTGGTTTCGACCAGGAAAAATATGAAAGGCTGCAGCACAGGGATATGAAACGCAAAGAACAGCTTGAACAGGAATGCAAAGCGGTAGAGGAATTTGTGGATAATATCAGTGAAAGCAGGACACGTAGGATATTCCAGTTATATTTTTTAAATGGAGATACAAAGCCGACACAATCAAAGGTTGCAAGGAAGGTACATATGGAAAGGAGCAATATCAGTAAAAAAATTGACTCATACATGAAAGTTTCACAAAAATCACAAAAATCACATGTATAATAACAATAGAGCCAGTAGGTAAAGGTTCGATGCTTTATATTTCATATATCCTCTTTGTGATTGGTGCATTCCTTTTTTGGAGTGCACCTTTTATATTGACGTGTAGCTCAATGGTTAGAGCGGAAGCTTTATAAGCTGTGTGTGCCGGTCCGAATCCGGCCACGCCAACTATGACAGAAAAAGAAGTAAAACATTTTTATAATTCAAAGGAGTGGAAGGGTAAGAGGATAGATATACTGCAACGAGATTTATTTGAATGCCAGGACTGCAGAAGGAGATTAAGAGAAGCGCAGGAAACAGGGACAAAATTATATGGAGATGATACAAAGATAAGGAGAGCTGTAGAGGTTCACCATATAAAAGAGTTAAAAGAGTATCCAGAGTATGCACTGGAGGAGGACAACCTGATAAGCCTGTGCACACAGTGCCACAATATTAGACACGGCAGAAACCCTAAAAGATTTGTCAGAAAAAAGAAACTGGTATCGGAAGAAAAATGGTAGACACCCCCCGGTAAATTCTCCGCGATTTATTTTTAAATGGAGAACGGGGATGTGGACATGACTGTGGAGAAAATCTGATTTACGCGTGAAAAGGGGGGAAGGGGGTATGATCATATGCGTTTGTGGAATGATAGGAACCGGAAAATCCTTATATTGTAAAGGAAAAACGGAATTGTCAGTGATTGTGATGAATTGGGCGATAAGGAAAAACAACTTGATTTTACGTTAGAAAATGAGCTGAAAAGTGAAAATATTTATCATATTACCTGTTATCCAACGCAAAAAGAAAGAGAAATATTCAAAAATATGGATGTGAAATACATCTGGATTAATACAACCTATTCACAGTGCGGAAACAATATCCTGCGGAGAGGACGGGAGAGAGACTTAAAGAATATGGTTGCCGTGTTACAGAGAAATGAGGATATCTTGAACCGGTATCTGCATTCGGAAATACGCTTTGAAGTAATTGATATATTTCAGACAAATGAAAGGTGGTGAGGGGAATGACGGAGAAACAGATAAAAGGATCATTGATGCAGCAGTTAAGATTGCAGGGGAAGACGGCAGATTTTTATACAGAACTTGCCAATGATTATATATATTACTGGAAGTTAAAGAAAAAACTGATAGCAGATATAAAAGAAAAAGGGATCAGATACAAGACCATCAATGGAAATGGGATATCTGTTGAAAAAGAAAATGAATCTGTCATGAACCTGCAGAAGACCACGGTTACAATGCTGAAAATACTCAAAGATTTGAATTTGCAGCAGCCAATACACGAAGGTAACGATGAAGAAGATTATTGTTAAAGAGATTGAGGAGTACCTGGAGTATGTCAAAGCGCATCCGAAATGGATAAATAAAAAAAGAAGATTATTGATCAAAAATATCGTCCTTCCTACATTAGAGAGGGACGATGTTTTTTTCGATAAAAAGACTTATTACAACTGTATCAAATACTGCGAAGCAAATTATTACCCACTTTTTCCATATCAGAAATTTATATATGCATTCGTTTTTATGTATAAAGATGATATCCCGATATTCCCCAATTTTTTTGTCATGATGGGCAGGGGAAACGGGAAAGATGGTTTTATAGTTCCGCTGGTGAACTTTATGCAGACCCCGCTTTACGGGGTGAAAAACTATCATATTGAAATCGTAGCGAATGCAGAGCAGCAGGTAAAGGATACATTTAAGGTTGCTTATGATGTTATGAACACCCAGAAATTTAAGGGGAAATTTAAAGTTACAAAGGAATTGATAACAAATAACACAACCGGTTCAGAGATGAAGTACAATACATCAAATTCCGGTACGAAAGATGGAAAACGACCAGGGTGTCTTATTTTAAATGAGATTCATGCATATGAAAATTATGAGCAGATCAATGTATTTGAATCCGCACTGGGAAAAGTAAAACACCCTAGGGAGTTTATCATCACGACAAATGGATATGTCAGGGACGGCCCACTTGATGAATTGTTATCCATGGTGACGGAGATTTTGACCACAGGAGAAAATGAACTGGGGTATTTTCCTTTTGTTTGTGAACTGGACAGTAAAGAAGAAGCAGATAATGAAGAGGCATGGCATAAAGCAAATCCTTCTATGGAGTTCATGCCAATTCTGGCAAATCAGATAAAGAAAGATTATCTGGAAATGAAGAAGCTGCCCAGTAAAATGCCAGAGTTTTTTACAAAACGCTTGAATCTGCCGGAAAGAAACGAAGAGGAAACCGTAACAAAATGGGAGAATATACTTGCTTGTTGTTACGAGGATTTAGAGAAGAAGACACCACGGAGTACACCGGAGACGAAAGGAAAGCTTGCAATCCTGGCGATTGACTATGCAGACGTAAGGGACTTTGCATCTGCAGGCGTGCTAACAGAAGGAAAGTGGAATGATTACATATGGAGACAGCATACGTGGGTATGTGCAGAATCCCCGTTTTTTGAATCAATCAAATTTCCGCTGTATCGGATCGGACAGGAAGAATTTGAAGACTTCGAGGTTGTGACAGACCCGGTGATATCAATACAGGACATTGTAAACTGGTGCTTACAGAAAATGACGGAGTACCAGGTTGTTAAGATAACCATGGATACATACCGGTACCCACTCTTTAAAATGGCATTTGAGGAGGCAGGGATATCTATTGAAAGTAAGGATAACCCAGAAGGGATTGTCCGGTTAATCAGAAAAATAGGTTCCGTATGCGGAATCATAGCACCGGAGATTGAGAGTTTGTTCAGTGAGCATAAGATCAACTACGGACCGTCAGCAATCATGAGATGGTATACAAATAATACCTGTGTTTCGACTGACAAGTATGGAAATAAAACATTCGGAAAAATTGAACCGAAATTAAGAAAAAATGATGGATTTATGGCATTTGTAGCGGGAATGTACAGCAAAGACGAGATAAAGGAGCGTGCCATATATGTTTGATTTTCTATTTGAAAATAAAAAGGGCAAAATGGAATCCTATATGGATATCATTAGCGTGGAAGGAACAAAACTCCTTTTGTCCCAATTTGCAATTGAGAAAGCTGCGGGCATGATCGCGAATGCCATAGCAAAAAGTGAGTTTGTTGTACAGCGTGGGGGAAAAAGAGTAAAGGATAACCTATATTGGAGGCTGAACATACAGCCGAACGATAACGAGACAGCCACAGACTTTTGGAGAACAGCGGTCAGAAAACTGTTGATAACACAGGAATCGCTTGTGTGTACCCTGAACGGAAAATTTTATATTGTGGATTCTTACACCAACGGAGACATGGTGTTGGGGCCTAACATATACACCAACGTCACCATTAACTGCAATGGCAAATCATATCGGCTTAATAAGCAGTTTATGGCAGACGAGATCTTACATTTCAGGACCAGGGGAGAGATCAAGAAGAATTACCTGGACAAAGTGATGAAGCTATATGATTCCGTGATGTCTGCATATCTGCAGATGCAGAAGCTGAGTAATGTGCCAAAATTCAAAATGGCAGCAGATGCCAATATAGCACTTGTAGAAAAAGGAGAAAATGGAGACAAGAGGATCACAAAGGAAGAGTATAAAACAAAAATTGAGAGGCTGTTGGGATCGGATGACCTGAGTGTGATCATGATGGGGAAAGGAATTTCACTTGATGTGCTGAAAATTGAAAGCACTATAAAAAGTGAGGATATCAAAAAGATGGCGGAAGAGATATTAACAGAGTGTGCAATGTCATTTGATATCCCTGTGAGTGCATTCCTGGGGACGATCACAGAAAAGTCAGATGCGACGAATGAATTTATCACCTTTGCGGTAAGCCCGGTAAAAGAGATCATCAATGATTCTGTGCGGGCAAAACTGGTAGGTGAGAACGCCTTTACAAAGGGTGATGATATATGGATTGATATTTCACACTTTAAACATGTGGATATATTAGACAGCGCAGCAAATATGGATAAGCTGCGGAGCATTGGATTTAATTTGGACGAATTAAGACAGACGATTGGATGGGAACCATTAGAGACAGAGTTCAGCACAGAACGGGTCGTGACTAAAAATTATACGACCGACCCGGAAGGGGGTGAGGGAAATAGTGAGGAACCGTAAACCGTAGAAAGGAAGGTGATCCATTATCTCCCAGCTATGGGTCAAATGGCAGTAAAACAGAAAGGAGAAACCATGAAGAGATCAACACCTATCAGTTTTTGTATGCAGAAACTGAATAAAAACGTCCACCAGATATACCTTTATGATGATGTTTCCAAATACGGGCAATTCAATTGGGAAACATGGGAATACGATGAATCGGAAACATCTGCAAAGCATTTCAGGGATTTGTTGGACGCAATACCGGAAACAGATGAAATTGAACTGCATTTTAACACAAATGGCGGTTCTGTATCTGAGGGGACCGCCATTTATAATCTGCTGCAGCAGCATGGAGGGAAAAAGACCGGGATCGTAGACGGTGTATGTCATTCCATTGCCTTTACTATCCTGCAGGCTTGTGATACCCGTATCATGGGGGATGGAACAAGCGCTATCATACATAATATGTGGACAACAGCCACAGGAAATGCGAAGCAGCTTAGGGATACAGCGGCTCAGTTGGATGCGTACATGGAATCCTGCATCGCTCTTTTTATGAAAAGGTGCACCATACCAGAAGAACAGCTCAGAAAAATGATGGATGCGGAAACAGTACTGACCCCACAGGATGCGTTGAGTTATGGACTGATCGATAAGATCGGGGCGAAAGCAGAGACAGAGGATCCGGAACCACTGCAGTTGATACAGGAAATAGAAAACCTGCGGCAGCAGTTAAGGGAAAAAGAGTTCACGCAGGAACAGTTAAAAAATTTTTTAATGGAAAACCCGGTTAAAAAAGAGCCAGAACAGAGGATAGATCCGTTCCAGGCTTTTTTTAGTGGAAAGAAAGGAGATACGAAATGAAGATTGACGGATTAGACAAGGAATTAAAGGAACAGGTTTTACAGCTTTTAAATGATGCAGAGGATAAAAGTGAAGCGATCTATCAGGCCGCGGACATGATCGCAACTGCAAAGCACAAAAAACTGATCGAAGAATTGACAGAACATAACGCAAAGGCAGCGGTTGACGAGGAATACAGGAAACACCTGGGGCTGCGCAACCTCTCCACAGAGGAAAAACAGTTCTATGAGAAATTCAAGGATATCAAACAGGCGATCACAGCAAAACAGATTGATATCATACCGGAAGAGATCATTGACAGGACACTGGATGACATAAAGAAAAAAAGTGACATCTTAAAATTAGTCAGGTTTGCTCCGGCGAATGTAAAACGGTGGTTAGTAGCAGAGCATTCGGGGACAGCACAGTGGGGACCTCTCACCGGTGAGATCACATCAGAATTAAGTGCGAGCTTCTCATCCATCAATATTGAAGTGGGAAAACTTCATATTGCGCTTGTGATACCAAAGGCTATTCAGGATTTGGCACTTCCTTTTGTAGACAGGTATTTTACCGCGATCCTGGCAGAAGCAATGCAGGACGGACTGGTAAAAGGATACCTCGATGGAAATGGGAAAGAAGCACCCATAGGTATCATGAGGATGATAGGGACAACAAATGAAGACGGTACAAATAAAGCTAAAACGGTAGTCACAAACATTAAAAAATTCAGCCCTAAAGGTCTGGCTGGTGTCAGGAAGACACTGACCAAAAACGGTATGCGCGCTATCAGTACTCTGTATCTGTTATGTAACCCAAAAGATGAGGCTGAGTATGTAGACCCGGCTTTATATGGGGAATCACTGACAGGCGGATACCGGAACACATCTTTTATGAACATTGAAAAGATCGTGGACGCAAATGTGCCGGAAGGAAAAGCTATCTTTACCATTGGGGACATGTATGTCATGGGAGCGTCCTCAATTGATATGAAGACATACGACCAGACAAAGGCAATGGAAGACGCGGACGTGATCATCGGAAAATGCCATGCAAACGGTAGAGCAATTGATGATGACACCGCGGTAGTGTTCGATGTGACAAAACTGGAAGAATATGTGCTGCCGGTTACACAGGTGACAACGCCGACAGCATAAGAGAGGTGAGCATATGCAGCCTTTTGAAAAAATAGCAGATGAGGTACGGGAGGAATTTCAGATTCCCCCGTACTTTGATGATACAGCTCTAATGAGCTACGTAAAAGAGGGCGCTGCATGGATGGAAAGACTAAACCCGGCATATGACCCGGAAGGTGACAGCAGATGCCGGGGGCTGTTAAAAAACTATGTGAATTATGCTTACCACCATAAGATAAATGAGTTTTTTGACAATTATTCCAGTGTTATCCTGCAATGGCAGTTAGAAAGCGAGGTGCCGAGATGAAGGAATTACCGGAATACACAGACGGGCGCTTTTCTCTTTTCCGAAAATGGACCGATGAAACACAGGATTATCCTATGGAATACCTTGTAAATCAGAATATGACCATATGGTATGCTGAGATATCTGTGTTTGACCGCGTAAAATATGAAATGCAGCAGGCAGGAATAGAAGTGACCATGAAGATCAGGATACCCAGATACAGACAGATTGACAGTAAATGTGTCTGCGTGATTGACGGGGTGCAGCATGAGGTATTTAATGCAGCCCATATCATCAATAAAAACGGTTTCCCGGAAACGGAACTCACTTTAATCCGGCCAGAGAGACAGATAGAGGTGATAAGGGATGACAAAGCAGGAACTGAGTGCCCTTTTACATAAACCGGGAATACCGGCGAATGAAGGGATAACAAGCAATAAAAATTTAAATGTATTCCCCCGTATCGTTTACTGGGACTATATCTGGGAAGATGTCCTGGCATCAGGTGAAGAATACGACACGAAAGCAACATACCAGGTCAGCTTTTATTCTAGGGTCCCAGCTGATAAGAAATTACTGGAATTAAGGGGGTACCTGCGCGAAGCTGGTCTGCATCCTGTTATCTATCATGAGTACGTGGAAGAGGATAAAGTCTTCCACAGTTATTTTGCATTGGAAGTGATAGAATGAGCAACACAGAATTTTATACAGATGGTTTTGACAGCTTGGAAAAGCTGCTGGAGGAATACAGAAAGAAGACATCACAGGCAAATGTGCTGAATGTGTTGGAAAAAGGCGCTGCAGCATTGGTAAAAGATGTTATGGCACTCCCTAAACCCCGTTCACAGATCCACAAGGCTGGGTATACACATTTACTGGATACTATGACATACCGCCGGAACCGGGGAGAAGTAGAAGTGGGATGGGGAAAATACTACGGACCTATGGTAGAGCGCGGTACACGTAGAGCACCGAAAGGAAGCCCTCATGTCCGGCCTACATTTGAAAGGAATAAGGACGTATACGACAATCTGATGATAAAAGAATTATTTGGTTAGGAGGAATAACGATGGGAATTAAGACAAGCAAACCGTCACGTAAAGAGACTGTCGGTGCACAGTATTTTTGCTTTAATGTAGCGGATGACAATGGTGATTGGACAAATAAATATGAACCTGACGTGACACGTGAGGCAACAGTAAAATCCGTAAAGATAACAGAAAATGCAGGTTCCGAACCTGTTTACGCATCAGGCAGTATTTACGACAGTGACACAAATATCTCATCTGTAGATATTGAGGAGGAAGTTGTTGGCATTACAGATGAAATACTTGCAAAGATGCGCGGAGATCTGGTAGACGAGGGAGGGCTTATCCTTTCGGGTGGTGGAAGAAAACGCCCGTATTTTGCATATGGAAAGGTCGTAGCGCTGAAAGGTGGGAAAGTGCGTTATGACTGGTATCCAAAATGTAAGCTGACAGAGAACAGTGACGATACATCCACAAGTGAAGAAAAGGCAGCAGAACAGAACGATACTATAAAGATTAAGGCATACCCATTTAATTCTAACGGGGATGTTGTTGCAAAAGTTTCGACTGACATGAACATGCCTGCAGGATTGACAGAGGAGAAATTTTTCACAAAACCAATCCTAACAAAAGAAGACCTTGCCACAGCCGTCGGAGGAACCCCGGCAGGGAATTGAGGTGAAATAGATGAAAACACAATATATAGAGTTGACGGATGGGAGCAGGCTACCTGTGAACATAAATTTTGGAACTCTCTACTATTTGCAGAAAACAGGGACAGACAGAATGATAAAAAAAATCGGGAAACGTAAGCCGACGGATAATGAGGGTATGGAGCTTGCAGCCAAATTGATTTATGTGATCATGCGTTCCAATGGCAAGACGGTTTCACAAAATGAAGCTATGGAGCTTATGCCCATGGACACCGATGTTATTGACGAGCTTTTGAGCGAGTTCATGAAAAAAATGGATGACTTTAAAAAAAAACAGGATGCAAAACGGAATATGCAGAATCAGAGGCGGAAATAGACTGGGCTGCATACATGATAGCTGCGAAACAGATGGGAATGAGTGAAGAAGAATTTTTAAACTCATGCCCATTTTTTTTCAGTGAATGTTTTTCGTATTATTTAATGATGCAACAGAGCGGAGGTGAGATAGATGCCTGACGAATTACAGCGCGTCGGACTTGTCTTTAAGGCGGATGGAAGTGTGGACTTTAATAAAAGTTTGAAAGAAGTAAATGCATCTATACAGGAAAACAGGAGCGCATTCAAGCTTGCAAAATCCACATGGGATGACAGCACAAAATCTGTTGACAAATTAAGGGACACACAAAAATACCTGTCGCAGCAAACAAAGGATTATTCTGATAAGGTTAAAATGCTGGAAGGTGAGCTGAAAGAGCTGACGGACGGTGTAGGGAAGAATACCGAGAAGATCGCTAAAAAGCGTGAACAGCTCGAAGCAACACAGAAAGCAACAGAAAATTACCGTCAGAAGTGTGAGAAACTGAAACAGGAAGTTGCAGAGCTGGAAAAGGATGAAACTAAGAACAGCGATGCAATACAGAAGAAAAAAGAGCAATTAGCCGCAGCAGAAAAAGGACTTGCAGATTATAGTTCAAAATCAGAAAAATGCGCGGAGCAGTTGGAAAAACTGGAAGCAGGAGAAGCAAGGAATGAAACTGCAATCCAGAAAAAGAAGGACCAGCTTAACAATGCAGAAGCCTCTTTGAACAATTATAAAAAGGGATTGGAGGAGGTAAATGATAAACTTAAAAGCGGTTCTGCCCAAATAGAGGAGTACGCAAAAAAGCTCACTGATTTGGGAGATAAGGATACAAAGGCAGGGAAAAATTTGTCAAAAAAGGTGACAGCCCCTATTTTAGCAACAGGAACGGCGGCAATGGTAGCCTGGAATGAAATTGACGGTGCATATGACAATATTGCCACAGGGACCGGTGCACTGGGGGACAATCTTGCAAAGCTGAATGAAAGCTTTGACACTGTATATGGCCGGTTTCCAGCGGACGCAGAAGAGGTCTCTTCCGCGATCGCTGACGTAAATACGAGATTCGGATTTACGGGTGAAGCCTTAGAAGATTGTTCTGAAAAATTTCTGAAATTCTCAAAAATTAATAATATGGACGTATCCACTGCTGTACAAGACGTTTCGCGCTATATGGGAGATGCCAGTATAGATGCATCCGAATACGGGAATGTAATGGACCAGCTTACAGCCGCTTCACAGGCAAGCGGAATAGCAATGGATAGGTTGACAGAAAATCTTGCAAAATACGGTGCACCAATGCGTGCTTTAGGGTTTACAACCCAGGAATCTATTGCCATATTCTCACAATGGGAAAAAGCTGGCGTGAATACGGAAACCGCTTTTTCCGGAATGAAAAAATCAATTTCAAACTGGGCAGCAGCGGGAAAGGATGCAGGGGAGGAATTTAAGAAAACACTGGATGAAATTGCAGCGTGTCCAGATATTGCAAGTGCCACGACAAAGGCAATTGAAATATTTGGAACAAAGGCAGGGCCGGACCTTGCAGACGCTATCCAAGGAGGAAGGTTCAGTATTGAGGAGTTCATGCAAGTGATTGATAATTCCGGCGGGCAATTAGAGGGAACATGGGGTGAAATGTACGACGGAGCAGATGCGGCAAAAGTTGCAATGCAGAATTTAAAGCTTGCGGGGAAAGACCTTGCAGAAACAGCAATGCCAGCGATAGCGGATATTATGCAGATTGTTACAGAAAAGATAAGAGAATTCACAAACTGGTTCAACAGTTTGGATGATTCACAGAAAAAGACAATTATTACCGTTGCGGGTGTAGTTGCAGCAATTGGTCCATTACTTGTGATTATAGGAACAGTGATATCAAGTATTGGAAAAGTGGTTGGGGCAACAAAAACAGTAGGGACAGGAGTAAAATTGCTATGGGGAATCATGAAACTAAATCCGGTGGGTGCTGTTATAACAGCGGTAGGAGCTTTGATAGGTATATTCGTAACTTTATATACAAAGTGTGAATGGTTCAGAGATGGTGTCAACAATATTTTTGATTCTGTAAAAAACGGAGTGAAGAAAGCGATTGATAAGATAAAAAGTATCTTTGATTTTAAATGGAAACTCCCGGAGATCAAGATGCCATCTTTCAGTATTAAAGGAAAATTCAGCCTTGTACCGCCGTCTGTGCCAAAATTAAGTGTAAAATGGAACGCAGAAGGTGCTATCTTGAACCGGCCTACAATATTTGGAATGGACCGTAACGGAAATATGCAGGGTGGTGGAGAAGCAGGAAAAGAAGCTGTGCTGCCTATTGAAAAGCTGAAACAGTACATACGGGAAGAAAATCAGTTGAACAATAAAGAACTAATCAGCCTTATGAAAGATGTGTTTGAGGGGATCACATTGCTGGCGGAAAATAACATCTATATTGGTGATAAAAAGGTAATGGACATATTAACCGATCTGATAATGAAGAGGATAGACCAAAAACAGACCGGTAAAATGATGACAAAAGGGGTGATGGTATGAGTTGGACTGTAGAATTTAATAATACTGTCTGTACTGACATACGCCTGCAGCCTGTGGAGCGACCAACAATACCTGCACCAGAATACGACTACGAAGAAGTTGAAATAAAAGGCCGTGATGGAACCCTCCTCATTGACAACAAACGAAGAAAGCCGATAGAAATAGAACTGGAATTTAACTATATAGGAGCAGAAACAGAATGGGCGCAGATTTGGAGGGCAGCTAGAAAATGGTTGTCTGCTAAAAATGCGCCTTTAGTGTTCAGCGATGATCCGGATTATTATTACCGCGTCTCTTATGTAAAGTTAGAGGAAAACGTACGTGTCACGAAGCGGATCGGGAGATTCAAGACAAAATTTGTTTGTGATCCGTATATCTACCTGAAAGCCGGAAATGTAGAGTGGAAACAGGAACTTACTCCAGTATATCTTTCTACTGCAGACGGGGACAAAATACTTGATGCAGGAGGAGATTTAATTTTTTCTACATGTTTATCAAAAACAATCCTAAATGCGCTTGATAGGTGCTGCCCTATTTATCGGATCGACGGAAAAGGCGTATGTTCATTTTCAGTGAATGGAAATTGGATGCACGCTACAGTCGATGGGGAGATCATCATAGACACAGAGCGGGAAGTGGCATACAAGCCAGACGGTGAAAAGGCAAGCCGTAAGATCACAGGTGATTACGAACAATTACGGCTGGTTTCAGGGAAAAATGAACTTATGACCGGGAGTGCATTTGACTTTTATATTACACCGAGATGGAGGAGCGAATGATACAGATTTATGAAGCGGGAAACAAGGATTATGAAAAAAATGGTGATGCGGTTTTACACCCAATATCCTGTGAAGTAGAAGAAGTGCTGAAAGGCACCTGGGAATTAACCCTGGAGAATCCGTCAGATAGGAATTTGAACCTGATAAAATCAGGAGCTGTGATAAAAGCAGACACAAATATAGGAGAAGGACAGTTATTCCGAATCCAGGAACATGAAAAGTCAGATTCAGGGGTGACCGCAAAAGCATATCCCATCTTTTATGATTGTGGAAAAGAGGTTGCGATACTTGATAAACGGCCAACGAATAAGACCGGTAATGAGGCTTTGCAGATTTTAACCCAGGGGACGCAGTACACGGCGGAATCTGACATAAGGAGTTCAAGGACTGCTTATTTCCAAAAAATGAATTTAATGCAGGCTATAAACGGAGACGATGACAACAGTTTCATAAACCGCTGGGGTGGAGAACCTGTATACAATAATTACCATGTGATCATAAACCGCCGCGCCGGTGGGGATTATGGGGCCAGGGTTGCCTTTGGATACAACCTGCAGGGAATTAAAGAGCATGTAAATTTTGACAACGTGATCACCAGGATCATCCCAGAAGCATATAACGGTTACATGCTGGAAGGGGATAAGCCATGGGTGGATAGTCCGAATATCAAAAAGTACCCCATTGTATATACAAAAGTTGTTCAGTACAGTGACATTAAACTGCAAGAGGACTGTACAGGGGAAGATGAAAAGGGTTTTGAGACACTGGAAGATCTGCAGGCCGCCCTTGTGGAACGTGCGAAGCAGGATTTTACAAATGGAGTTGATAAACCGGAAGTGTCATATGATATAGACTTTGTGCCGCTGGAAAATACAGTAGAGTACGAGGAAATCAGGGACCTTGTAAAGATAAACCTAGGAGACAGCATAGAGTGCGAAAATAAAAACATGGATATCGTGACAAAGGGCAGGGTGACGAGTCTGACATATGACTGTGTATTGCAAAGGATATCGAACCTGCATATCGGAGATATCGAGTCAAATTATTTTGACAAAATGACACTGGTAATGCAAGCTGCATCAAAAGCAATCACAGAAAACGGAGGACTGAAAGGTGAAAAAATAATAGGGATCATGAACGCTGCCATAACACAACTAAGAGCACAGAGTACAAGGGCGAAAAAGGCAGAAGTTGTGGCAATGATATGCGAAGACCTGGACCCGGAAAGCCCGGACTATGGCGCAATGTGCATAGGTACAAAAGGCTTCATGATCGCAGCGAAGCGTACCGCAGATGGAAAGGACTGGGACTGGAGGACCTTTGGGACAGGCTATGGGTTCATCGCGGACTGCATCGTGGCTGGCCTCCTGGCCTCTAAAAACTACAATGAGGAGACGGGGGAAGGGTTCTATATCAACCTGGACACGGGGGAGATCTCCATGAACAATGCGCGGCTGAAGGGAGAGATCGAATCCAAACGTGCGGGATACGGACTGTACGTGAGCATCACGCCGGGGGCAGTAAACCTCTTATCCAATTATAACGGGAAAACGGTGAGCGTATTCCGGCTGAGCGGAGGAGCCGTACTAGACGAGGCGACCGGAGACCTGAGGGGGATAAGCCCCTCGCTGACTCTGGGGCCGAAGAGCGGCTCTTTCGTGATCCAGTTTTCAGACAGCATTCTGAACGCGTGGAAGTTCGGGAAGACAGGAGCGAAAGACAGTGGGACCTACATCCAGGGAGCTAAGAGCGGCCGGGCAGAATTCTCAGATGGGACATATCTGGATTTTGCAAACGGGTACTGTACAGGCGGAAACACCAAAAGCGGAAGCTTTTAGGAGGACAAAAGATGGCACTTATTATAAGCAATATGTACCTGGAACGATCGCAGATGAGGGACAATGCCCAGTACATTGCAGATTATCTTATAGCGAATGGCTGGACACAGAATGCAGTAGCGGGAATACTGGGGAACATGGAACGGGAATCCACCATGAACCCGGGATTGTGGCAGGACCTTAGATACGGGAATATGTCAGGCGGATATGGCCTGGTGCAGTGGACACCAGCAACAGGGTATACATCATGGGCGGATGCCAGAGGATATCCATGGGGAAATAATACCGGTAATCCGACAGCGTATTTTAAAGGACAATTGGAATGTATTTTATGGGAAGTGGCAAACAACCAGCAATGGATTGCCACTTCCTCTTTTAATTTCTCTTTTTCGGCTTTTACACAATCCACGCAATCCCCGGAATATTTAGCAGAGGCGTTCATGCGGAATTATGAGAGACCAGGAATACCGGAGCTGGAACAGAGGACACAGAATGCACGATATTGGTTTGAAAATCTTACATACGGAGAGAGCAAGATTGAGGATGTTGTGCAGCTTGTGTTAAGCCGTGTTGGGAAAAATACATATTCCCAGGATGGGGCACTGAGGGAACGTGTATTTGATGAACCCACAGGATATTCCGACTGTTCGTCATTGATGTGGAAGGCATTTGAGCGCGGGGCAGGTATACAGATTGGGACATGGACCGGGGACCAGATGGAGCACGGTGATCTGGTATGGCACAACCCCAATTATGAGGACGTGTTTTCATTGGACATGCAGCAGATTTCCGGAGCGAAGCGTGGGGATCTGGTGTTTTGGGGAACCAGTGATAATCCGGCTGCATCGACACATGTAGAGATGTATCTAGGTGATGACCAGTTCGTGGGCCATGGTTCGGGCATAGGACCACGGATCAAGACCGCCAGCGCATATACACACGACGGAAAACTGGTGGAGGTACGCAGATATCTGCAGGGAGTAGCCCCTCCGCCGCCAAAGGGTGTCTATCTTGTAAGGTGGATACCGGGAATCCATTGAAAGAGAAAGAAGGTGAAGGGATGATACAGCATATCATACCGGTATACTTCCTGCGGGATGGGATACAAGCAAGGATAGAAATGGTCCAGGGAGATTCTGGCCGGGAAGTTTTATTTTCGGCACAGGATATCGTGCTTTCAAGTGATATGTCAGCAAAAATATATATTGAGAAGCCCAGTGGCCTTTCCAGTTACCGTAATGCAGAGATACGGGACAATTCCGTATCTGTAAAGGCAACTACACAGATGCTTGCGGAAACAGGGACATGCCTGGGACAGATACAGATATACCGGGAAACTGAAAAGGTTACGAGCTTTCTTTTTCGTCTGGAAATAAAAAAATCAATTGTGAATGCGTCAGGAATAGAAAGCAAAGATGAGTTCACAATTTTAGAACAGACCATACAAGAGGCACTCACTGCCATAAAAGACGCAACCGACGCAAAGAATGCGGCAACGGATGCAGCGAAGAAAGCACTTCAGGCCGCGGAAACGGCGGATGCATCTACCAGCAATGCTGACTTAAAGGTGTTGGAGGCGCAGCGGGCCGCAGAGGACGCGACAGCGGCTGCAGGAAGAGCAGACACGGCGGCAGGAAATGCCGCCAAAGAAGCAAGGAAAGCAACAACTGCCGCGTCAAATGCAAATATAGTTTACGAAAAATTGAAGGATATCAGCGCCGAACAGATTAATGATGATATCACAGGAATTAAAACAGCATTGGCTAAAACGATCATAGCGGAGGGATAACATGGCAGTAAAAACAATGCAGGCCATCATAAATGGCCAGACCGTGATTTTGACAAAGAATAGTGAATCTGGAAAGTGGGAGGCAACGGTCACAGCCCCCGGCACATCCAGTTATAAGCAGTCGGGGCATTATTATGGAGTTACGGTCAAGGCAACGGATGAAGCCGGGAACGTAGCAACAAAGGATGCGTCGGACGCAACATTGGGTAATAACCTGCGCCTGGTAGTAAAAGAGAAGGTAGCACCGATCATCACGATTACAGCGCCGACAGCGGGTGCATATCTTGCAAACAATACACCAGATATCAAATTCACAGTTACAGATAACGATTCAGGCGTGAATCCGGATACAATTAAGATCACAATTGACAGTGGTGCCGCCATCACATCCGGTATTACAAAAACTGAGATTTCTGGTGGATATGAATGTACATATAAGTCGACCACAGCCCTTGCAGACGGCAGTCACACAATCAAGGTGGATGCAAGCGACTACGACGGAAATGCGGCTTCGCAGAAATCCGTAACATTTAAGATTGACACCGTACCGCCGACACTGAGCATTACCAGTCCTGTAAATGACCTGATCACAAATAAGGCAGCCTGCACCGTATCAGGTACGACAAATGATGTCACATCCAGCCCGTGTACTGTAACGGTAAAACTCAATAGTGGAGCTGCAGAGGCAGTCACAGTAAATGCAGATGGAACATTTAGTAAAGCTCTTACTTTGGCAAACGGCAGCAACACGATTACCATTGTTGCCACGGACAAAGCAGGAAAACAGACTACTGTTACCAGGACAGTTACTCTGGATACCACACCGCCATCTATTACAGATGTGACGATCACACCTAATCCGGTGGACGCTGGTAAGACATTCGTTATCAGTGTTACCGTAACGGACTGATATGGTAGCGCGTCTTGAAGGAAAGGTTGACGGAAAGGACGTGCTTTTTACAAAAAGTGACGGGGACGTGTGGGAGACCACAGTTCCCGTTGATATTGACGAGACATATATTGTAGAGCTTACAGCCTGGGACGAAGCAGGAAACTACTGCTTTATGACAAGGTGGCTGCTTACTTTTGACCCGTCAAGACTTTGCGTACATCTCATTCCCTGTCCGTATTGGGCAGAGGTATTACCGTCACCTTTTTATGCAGAATTATTACAACCAATATGCAACAGGAGGTGTTAAGGATGGCCCTGAAATGTGAAATGGATATGGGAGAGACCAGGATAATCCAGATAGGGATACACAGTATCCATGATGATCTGTTTAATATACTATCAGCAGAATATGAAATGTCCGAAAAATATACCGGGAATATCGTAGGCAGCGGACAGGCTGATATTGAGAAACATATTTTAAGGGCCATGGTCACGCCGCCAGAACCGGGAACATATCTTCTGAAATATATCTATCAGATTGGAATGGAAACGTTCGTGGAAGTGGTGGAGGTAAAAGTGAAATAATGGCGCTGATAAATATAAAAATTACAGATGTACAGATTACACCACAGACTGTTATGGTGTCCGGAACTTTTAAAATATCGGTCACGGTGGAAAACATAGTGCATCCGATTCTGAATACGGACGGAGGCATGTTATTGGATGCCGACGGGAATGTGCTGGAATATGTACCACAGGAAAATTGGAATCTGGAAACTGCGGCAGGCGAACCGATAACTGCAGCAGATAATGAGAAAATAATAGTCATAAGCGAATAGGGAGGAATTTAAATGGCAGAAGTAGCAGGAAAGAAAATCAAAGAATTAGAATTAGTAACAACAGTAAGTGGCAAGGATGATTTACTCATAGATACTACGCCAGATACAGGATCCCCACAGACAAAAAGAATATCTGTGGGGAAATTCAAAGAAGAAATGAATCGTGAACTAAACTCCGCTTTAGGAGGGTTTCAAATTCTTACCGGAAGAGTGGACATTACGCCAAACGCAAATACACCAACTGCAAAAGCAGTAGTGTTTAGCCGTGAGTTTGCGTCAGCACCGGTTGTCATTACTTGCCCTGCCAGTTCAGCACCTGGTACAGCCATAACCGGAACATCTGCGTCTGATGTAACAAAAAGTGGATGCAACATTTATCTTACACGTAGTGGAACTACAACCAGTACAGTAATGTGGGTAGCAATAGGACCAGCAAAATAGCCTATTTTACATTGGCCCTATTGCAACCCACACCATAATTGTCTCTGTATCATTTATCCTTGTAACATATGCTTCAAACCCATCTTTTGTATTATTACTTGTACCAATTCCCAAAACATTTGTGCCTGGTACGGATGAAATAACAGTCATCACTACGCCGGGCTGACTTTTAAAGGGTTTCGGGAAAGTTACCTTTTTCATAGTGGGTTCATTTGGCTTCGGGGTTATAGTAACTCTTCCCGTCTGAATCGCCATTCCACCTAAAGCGGAGTTTTGTACACAGAAAGGAATAAAATCATGGAAATTAGGGCAAGACCGAGAGCGGTCTTATTTTTATTAAAAAAATTATATAAAGGAGACAACATGTATATAGGACCACAAGAATTAATCATGGCAGGCAGTGTTATAACAGCAGTGATGGGAATTTTTGCTGTTGTCTTTGCAGTCTATAGATGGTATTTAAAACAAAATAAGCAGGATGAAGAAATTGAAAAGATTAAGTCAGAACAATGCCTGCTTACATATGGGATACTTGCTTGCTTAAAAGGAATGAAGGAGCAGGGATGTAATGGCCCTGTGACAGAAGCAATCGCAAAAATTGAGAAGCACGTAAACAAACAGGCACATGATCAGGAGGGATAAGAATGGAACAGATTATGAATTATGTGAAACCGGAATTACTGGTTTTGGCCGTCGTACTGTATTTTGTAGGAATGGCAATGAAAAAAACAGAAGCAATTTCAGATAAATACATACCGGTAACAATTGGTACTATAGGTATCTTGCTGTGCGGTATATGGGTGGTTGCCACATCTCCGATGGGAGGAATGCAGGAGATTGCAATGGCGGTGTTTACGGCAATTGTCCAGGGTATCCTGGTGGCCGGACTGAGTACCTATGTAAATCAGGTTATCAAGCAGCATAACAAAGAGGAGTAGAGGGCGAGTAATCGCTCTCTTTTTTTGCGCCGGCGCAAGAGCCGGAAGAAAGGAGTAATATATGAAAATTAATGTACATGCAGGACATAACTTTAAAGTCCCGGGAGCTTCGGGGGTATTTTCAGAGACCGCGGAAGACCGGAAAGTAAAGGACTTGGTGATTAGTAAGCTCCGCGCGGCAGGGCATACAGTATATGACTGTACAGATGAGGATTCCGGCAGTGTAAGCGGAAACCTTGCAGCTATCGTGGCGAAATGCAATACCCATGCCGTAGATCTGGATGTGTCCGTCCATTTCAACTGCTATAATGGATCGGCGCACGGAACAGAGGTATTTATCTACAATTGGGGAACAGCCGCAGAACCCTATGCCCAAAGGATCGTGGACCGGATCGGAGAGCTTGGCTACACAAAAAGAGGCGTAAAGACGAACCCCAGTCTTTATGTGTTGCGGCATACGTCAAGTCCGGCACTCCTGGTAGAGTGCTGTTTTTGCGACAATGCAGGGGATGCAAGTAGATATACCGCAGAAAAGATGGCAAATGCTATTGTCGCCGGTGTTACTGGCGGTGCCATGTCTGGTAATGCACCGACAGCAAACAATAAAAATTGGCTGTCAAAAGGTGATACCGGAGTAGAGGTGACCGCATGGCAGAAAACATTAAACACATTCGGTAGCAATGTAAATGCAGACGGCGAATTTGGCCAAGATACAGAGGCACAGACTATCCGCGTACAGCGCCTTGTAGGTGCTGATCCAGATGGGTGTGTGGGAGAAAAGACAAAGGCCGCCGTAAACACGTACCTCAAAAAGAATAACTGGATACAGGTACGTGACGGTCGTTGGTGGTATCGCCATGCAGACGGTGGATATACCCGGAATGATTGGGAAAAAATCGGCGGAATATGGTTCTTCTTTGATGTGTCCGGATGGATGAAAACTGGCTGGATTGAATGGAAAAAGAACTGGTATTATCTCAAATCAAACGGAGCTATGGTTGCGGATGACTTGGTGCGAATTGGAGCAGATACGTATTACGTGGATAAACAGGGAAGAATGTGTTATACGGATTCAAGCGGACGTCTCGTAGCCTCATAGTAATAAATTTGATTAGGGCTATAAAATATTTATCAAGTACAACGAATATCAAATAATTGCACCATCTGCTTGCTTTTATCTACAAGTACACTATTCAAAAAGCCTATGTGTAGCTCGCTACGTCTGCATCTGTGTTGAGCAGTGCTCTTGTGAATAAATCTTATGCCATATGGTACATATATGATTTTCGTTGTACTAGTTGCTTTTTGCTTGAAAAGGCATTATCATATTAGATAAATAAAAGAGGGAGATAATGCTATGTTAAAAAAGATTAATGAATTTCTGCGCTGGTGGAAAATGCACATATTAAGAATTTCATCATTAGTCATTATTACAAGTATAGTTATGCTATTCATTTGTAGTTTTTGTTTTGAAAAAATAATAACGTTAGAAATTATGAATCAATGGGTAAGCCTTATTGTCGGAATAACTGCGTTTTTACTTAGCATTATTTCTCTTATGCTTAGCTTTTATAATGTGGAAAAAGCAGAAGATATTCAAAACGAAACCTTAGAGTCAATTAAAGAGTCACAGAAAGAGTTGAAAATAGAACTTCAAAATGAATTAAAGAAGATGCAAAGCGAAGTAATAGCGTCAATTAGAACGGTACCTGACTTAACAGCTCAGCAAATTGCAAATTTTAGGAATGAGGGGGTAAATATGGTGGAAATGCACAAACCTAAGGAGGGAGATTTAAATGGATAAGGAACTGATTTCCGTTGCAAAAACATTATATGCTAATATGTTTCTTTGCGAAGAGATTGATGCAGATATGCAAAATATTCATAATATGTGTAATACTGCAAAACTTAATAGCACAATAGAAAAGGCATCTCTTGGTTTAAGCCTAGTATTAGCTCTTGATGGTACCATAGAATTTCCTGAAAAATATACTTTTTGGATTAATATGGTACAAGAGAATATAGAAGGTGATGATGGATCAATGTATTGTTTGGGGTACTTTACTACAAGAGAAAGTGGAAAGATACAGCTGCTATTTACAACTAAGTTCCCTAAGCCATTTGAATTCCATAGAGGGTATTATAGATTTGAAATTAAAATAGCATATGAAAATCAAAATCCCAATGAAGCTCTGGATCACGGGGTTGTTATTGGTAGAAGATTATTCAAAATAGAATAATGCAGGAAACAAAAGGTCTACTACGTGGACAAGTCCGGCAAGATGTGTTATACCGACAGTTCCGGTGCACTTAAATAGTGATGCTGTGATCCGGCTCGACGTCGAGTTAGTGGCATAATAATAGCCCCGGTGATGAGCCGGGGCTGGTGTTTAAATAAAATCATTTGTATCTCTATCTGTGAATCTAATCTCAAAATCGCAATTCAATGCATCTGCTAATTTGGCTATATCATTTTCAGCAAAATTATTTCTTGTAAGTTTATTACTCAAATTTTGTCTTGTCACGCCCAGTCTATCAGCCAAATCTCCTACAGTCATTTTTTTTCTATCCAATAAAACCCTGACTTTTTCTGATACAGTTAACATGATAACACCTCCTGTTAATTACAGTGTAAATGATACACTTTTAAATGTCAATATAAATATATGAGTTTAAAAAGAAATAAAAAAGTGAAATTAAAGTATTGACATGTGACACTTATTAGTGTATAATGTAATCATAGAAAGGAGGTGAGAACAATGGGGAAGAAAAAGAAAAGCGGCAATGAGAAACGCCTCGCAAGCATCCTTCTCATTACCGCAACAATCCAACTAATCCAAGCCCTGATTGATTTAATCAATCATCTGCTAGATTAGGGGGCGGGGGCGAAAGCCCCTTCCCTTAAAATAAGGATATCGTTTTCTTTGCCCATTGTCAAGTATGGCAATCATAGAAATTATTTTAGACGTCGTGCAGATCATTGTCAGCACAGGAATCATTGTAGTGTTACTCAAAGACCGGAAATGCAAATAGGAAGCACCGGACCGGCGCCCGGTTATGCGCCGGGAAAGGAGTATTATGATTGGGGCCAGAATAACAGCCTTGGAAAAATTTTTTAAGGTAAAGAAGCCTAAAAGTATGAATTATATAGAATGGATTGAAAAATTATATGAGATGGAAATGGAATGGGAAGAGGAGCATCAGCAACCCTTTCCAGTATAGTGTGCCATCCCGATTAGGAAATACCGGGTGAAGGGCCGGACAGCGTACCAGGGGTGCAACTCCCCTGGCGGCCCATTGGCTTGCAAGCCACAAGTACCTGCGATACCGTCGTACCTGCCTATGACGATACTGCAGGCCGGTCACCCGTCAACCCCGATCACGCCCCGGTGCAGTTATCCGGCGCTGGCAACGTAACTGCCCGTATAAGCCTCTGCGGGGCAGGACGTACGCTTATACGCAAAATGACCGGCACCATAACAGTACCGGTCGATCATGCCGAACAGAGGTTACCCATACCTCTGTTTACAATATCATTTTACTGTATAACAGATAAAGTGGCAACAAATACTCATAGACAATTTTCGACATTATGCAGACATATGCCGCTTGTATCTATATCCTATGGGGCGCTCCTCAGGATATGCCTTATAATATAAATAGAGAGCATATTGTACGGATATACTTCCATGTGCTTGCAAATCAGGATTACGTTCAAGAGCGGCCTGATACAAAAGAAAAGCGTCGTGATTCTCATAAATAATATTCTTCATACGCATCACCTCTTAAAAACAGAACAAATGTTTGTATGGCTTAATTATACGAATATATGTTCGGAGTGTCAAGGGAATATTGTTCTATATTTTATCCTGACAGGAACACCCATTGTGGCGGTGGAGTCCGGTTATGTGTCAGCTATGGGCTGGAACCAGTACGGCGGATGGCGTCTGGGAATCAGCAGTTTTGACGGCAGGCGATATTATTATTACGCTCATCTGCGTCAGAATTTCCCTTACTGCAAATCCCTGGAAGTGGGCAGCGTTGTGCAGGCAGGTGATGTGATCGGCTATATGGGACGCACCGGGTACAGCGCAAAGGAAAATGTGAATAACATTGATACAACCCATCTGCATTTTGGCCTGCAGCTTATTTTTGACGAATCCCAGAGAGAGGGAAATCATGAAATCTGGGTGGATGTCTATGAACTGGTCAAATTCCTGTATAAGAACCAGTCAGAGGTGGTAAGGGACGATGCGACAAAAGAGTGGTCCAGGGCAATGCAGATAAAAGACCCGGAGGCTCTGGAATATCTGAAGTCAGCGGAAGAAAAAAAGACAACAGGCGGCAATACGGAAAAACAGCCGGCAGATGCCCATACAAGATAGCAGACAACGGTCAGTGCTTCGGAAAAGCGGCGATAAATACTTATCTGTTTTGTAAGATCAGAGACCTTATAAAAGGGAGCAGTGAAACAATACTGTCCTTTTGATAAGGTCTCTTTTACATTTTATAATAGTTCTTTCTTTAGGCCACAATCCTGGCAAGTATCACAAGCAGATATACATGCAGCGGATAATAAACATAAAAGAAGTATTTCATTTTTCGCCCCCGCTGACCGTTGTAGAGCAGAATAAAAGGAAGCGATAAGATCATAAACCACTGGTCATTCAGGATAAACAGATTTTCATAGGTCAGTCCCGCACCAGCCGCGGAGAAGAAGAAAAATCCGGACATAAGTACATAGAAGACAGAAAGCCTGATTTTCTTATTTCTGAGAAAGTAGAATCCGATTCCAAGGACTACCCAGAAGACAGAGCCTTCCACGAAAACAGGTGAGGGGATCAGGGTATACATTGCCTGGAAGGCGATTCTGCCCACAGGTGAAAGCTCTGCCATATTTCCCATAAACAGGATAACCGCAATTCCCGAGAATACGGGTACGAGCAGCATTACCAAAGCGGCTCCTGCCTTTTTCCATTTTCTTTCTTTTCCGCCTTCAATGAGCAATTCAATAGCCCAGATGTAAAGCCCCACAAGAAATAAAGTGGCAAACATACCGTTAATGACCATAGCCCCGCCGGGATGCGGCAGGAAGGCGTTGACCAGGCCATTTCCCACGGACATAAGCACAGAGGCGATATACAGCCGTTTGAGATACGCCTTCCGGTCATGTGTATGGGAAAAGCCCTCCGCCATGGCAAACAGAAACAGGGGTGCTGAGATCCGGCCCAGCAGAGTAAATATGTGGGGGACCGGCAGAATCCCGCCTCCCAGGTAATAATAAATGTGGTCAAGTGTCATCAGCAGAAGCGCCAGAACCTTCAAAGAATAGGAAGTGAACCCCGATCTGGCAGCGGCTGTTTTATTTGGTATTGCAATCTCGTTCATTTCAAACCCTCCGTGATATTTGTTTTACAGTGTTGATTATAGGGTATGACAGGGATATCTGCCATCGATTTACCTTACAAATTCGGAACTTTTATTACATTTTTGTCACCTTTGGCGGGGATGTCCGTAAGTATACAGAAGGGCCTGCATGACGGAAGGCAGTTTAAAAAATATACGAAAACACGACATGAAAGACAGCAAGGTGTCGCAGATATCTCTAATAACCTCCGCGCAGAATGGTATAATAAGGACAAATAAAAAACAGCAGAAAATGCTGGAATTTACGGTTGGGAGGACAACAGTTATGGCAGTAAAAATGCTTCCGAAAAAGATGGCAGGTGCAATACTTCCGGGCAACAGCTCAGTTGAAATGAAGGAGTTCGATGTTCCGAAGCCGGGTCACGGACAGGTATTGATCCAGACAAAGGCAACAACGATCTGCGGCAGTGACATCCGATGCATTTACAGAGAACACGTGGGAAAAGGACCGGAAGGATATATTCCGGGTATGGTGGCAGGTCATGAGCCCTGCGGCGTGATCGTGGAGGAGGGCGAAGGCCTCCGCAGGTTTAAAAAGGGTGACAGAGTGATCGTATATCACATTTCCGGATGCGGTGTGTGCAATGACTGCCGAAGAGGATATTACATTTCCTGTAAGAGCAAATTCCGTCAGGCATACGGCTGGCAGAGAAACGGCGGCATGGCTCCGTACATTCTGGCGGAGGAGAAGGACCTGATCGCCCTGCCCGATGAACTCACCTACAAAGACGGTGCGCAGGTTGCCTGCGGATTCGGTACGGTTTACGAGGCAATTGAGAAAATCGGCATCAGCGGAAATGATGCGGTTCTGGTGACGGGACTTGGACCTGTAGGCCTGGCAGCCCTCATGCTTGCCAAAGCGCTGGGCGCGAATAAACTGATCGGTGTGGAAATGAATGACTACCGTATTGAACTGGCTAAAAAACTGGGTCTTGTGGACCATGTCTTCAAACCGGGCGAGAATACCGTGGATGAGATACTGGAAGTGACGGGAGGATACGGCGTTGAACGTGCGATTGATGCCAGCGCCAATGATGCTGGCCGTCAGCTTGCCATCCGCGCCACAAGAGAATGGGGCAAAATTGCCTTCGTAGGTGAAGGCGGAACCTGTACATTTAACCCAAGCCCGGATATCATTCACGGACAGAAGACAATCTTTGGTTCCTGGGTGACAAGCCTGTGGAGAATGGAAGAACTGGTGGAAAGGCTGGTGCGCTGGAATATCCATCCGGAAGATCTGATCACAGACGAGTTCCCCATCGAGAGAGCGGGCGAAGCATATAAACTCATGGCCGGCGGACAGTGCGGCAAGGTAGCTGTAGTCTTCGGCGACCAGGATGAAAGGTAGGCACAGGATGACAAAAGGAGTAGACCCGGCAAAAGTGCCTTACAGAACTTTATATACAGGAGCCAGAATGCCGGCGATCGGTATAGGTACCTTTGGCTCTGACAAGTATTCCGCAGAGCAGGTGTCAAATGCAGTTTACGGTGCCGTGGAAAACGGATACCGCCTCATTGACTGTGCATCCGTCTATCAGAATGAAAAGGAGATCGGTGCTGTGCTCGGACGTCTCTTTGAAAACAAAGTTGTAAAGAGAGAGGAGCTGTTCATCACAGGGAAAGTGTGGAATGACATGCACGGGGAAGGGGAGGTTATAGCTTCCTGTAAGCAGAGCCTTGCAGATTTGGGGCTTTCTTATCTGGACCTGTACTTTGTACACTGGCCGTTTCCGAATTACCACGCGCCGGGCTGTGACGGGGATTCCAGGAACCCGGATTCCAGACCCTTTTCCACAGAGGAGTTCATGAGTGTGTGGAGACAGTGCGAACAGCTTTTAGAGGAAGGTCTTGTGCGCCACATCGGTATGTCCAATATGACCATACCGAAGCTGGAAGCAGTGCTTCCCCTCTGCAAAGTACAGCCCGCAGCCATTGAGATGGAGCTTCATCCGGGCTTCCAGCAGCCGGAGCTGTTTGCGTACGCGCTGGAGCACAGAATCGTGCCCATCGGCTACTGCCCCATTGGTTCCCCCTCACGCCCGGAGCGTGACAGAACCTCTGAGGACGTTGCAGACACCCAGATACCTGAGATTCTGGAGATTGCCAAAGCCCATCAGATACATCCGGCTGTGGTGTGCCTGAAATGGGCAGTACAGCGGGGGCAGGTGCCCATTCCTTTCTCCGTAAAGGAACCGCAGTATATCAGCAATCTGAAATGTACCACCGAAGACCCGCTGACAGAGGAGGAGATGGAAAAAATCCGCCTTGCAGATAAGAACTGCCGTTTGGTAAAAGGCCAGGTATTCCTCTGGCCGGGGGCAGAGAGCTGGGAAGATTTGTGGGATTTGGATGGGACGATCACAAAATAGGGATATAAGAGAAAAAGGGCTTTTCCGGGTATGGTTTACCCGGAAGAGTCCTTTTCAAGAGGTAAAAGCAAAGCGCACAGAGAATTGAGGAGGTTCTCTGCGCGCTTCGACGCGTAAGTCCGTCAGACCGGGCTTTTCTATTTTGTATAATGGACACCTTTCCAGTACACAGGAGTGGTAACTTCCGCAATTTCAGGCAGTTCCACGCCTTCAAGCGCCCATTTCTTAAACTCTTCAAATCCGGTGCGGTCCACAATGTAGCCGATGTGTTCCTTGCCGCCGGGAGCGGAACGGTCAATGTAGTGTTCTACATATTTATAGGTGTTCAGGATAATCTTGATGATGCTGTCCTCATCCACCCATTTGATGAAATCCTCGCCAAGACGCGGATTTCTCTTTCCTGTACGTCCCAGAAGGGTGAGACGGTAATATTTCTTTTCATCCCTGGTCCATGCGGAGGCAGGACAGTTCAGAACGCATTCACCGCAGCCGATGCATTTCTCTTCATTTCTCTTTGGACGGTAGTTTACAGTCTCCAGAGCCTCCACGGATTTGCGGCGGCAGTATTTGACACAGGCACCGCAGTTTACACAGCGGCTGGGGTCCAGACGGGGAAGCGTCATTCCCATGATGCCGAAATCATGCATGCGGACTTTGGCACAGTCATTGGGACATCCGGTCAGGGCAATCTTGAAATGCAGATCGTTTGGGAAGATGGCCTTCTCGATCCGTTTTGCAAATGCCGTGGTATCGTAGCAGGCGTAAGGACATACGCGGTTGCCGATGCAGGCGCTTACGTTTCTGGTCCCGGAAGCCGGATAGCCTGTGCCCGGGTCCGTCTGATTTATGTCCAGTCCTTCAATGATGGGCTGCAGCATTTCGTTGACTTTGGGCATATCTGCATAGTCAATGCCGGGAATCTCGAATCCCTGGCGGTTGGTAATGTGTACGGTTCCGTTGCCGTACTTTTCAGCGATATCCTGTATCATGGACAGATAACAGGCATCCATATGACCGCCCGGTACACGGACACGGGAGGCTGTTTTGCCGCGCTCTTTTGTGACGCGGAATGCATTTTTCTTTAAAGCCTTTGTATTGACATCCATTCCCTGCACCTCCTAATCCAGCAGCTGGCGGCCTTTGGTAAAGTTAAAGACAGGGCCGTCCAGACATACATAGACATCATTGATCTTACAGTGGCCGCATTTTCCAAGGCCGCAGCACATTTTGCGCTCCTGGGAAATCCAGATCTGTTCTTCTTTCAGGCCCCGGTCCATAAGGGCCATGGTGGAAAAGCGCATCATGGCGGGCGGGCCTACAACAATGGCGCAGGCGTCATCCATATTACCAAATTCAAGGTCAGGGATATAGGCAGTTACCAGTCCCTCTCTGTAAGACTTGTCACCTTCCCTGCTGTCCACTGTGAGGATCAGGTTTAAATTCTCTTCCCAGAGCTTCAGATCCCGGCGGAACAAAATGTCATCCGGCGTTTTGAAGCCTGCAATTACGGTGACGCTTTTGGCCGCCCCGGGATTGCGTGCAAAGTAGTCGATCACCCCGCGGACAGGGGAAACACCGGTGCCGCCTGCCACAATAACAAGCTCTTTATCTTTATAATTTTCCAGGTCGAATCCGTTTCCGTAAGGTCCGCGCAGCAGCAGGGTGTCCCCCTCATACTGCTCAAACACTTCGTTTGTGACCTTGCCAACGCGGCGTATGGTCAGGTCTATACAGCCGTCGCCGATGCCGCTGACAGAGATGGGAGCCTCGCCGTATTTGGGGATGGATACCTCAAAGAACTGGCCCGGTTTCACATCACCTGTGTATTCCATGCGGAAGGTGTACTCAATTGCTGTGTGGCGAATTACTTCTTTTATTTCTGATCGGAAAGGAATATATTCATTTTTTATCATAAATCTTCCACCTCCTTCATGGCATCAGAAAGGCGGTTCAGGCAGTGTGAGAAGGAAATGTACTCCGGACAGACATCGTCACAGCGTCCGCAGCCCACACACATCTGATAGCCCGCTCTCTGTTTGAAATCCAGTGCCTTATGCATGACTTTAAAGCGCATACGTTCCCCGTTGGTTTTACGGTAACTTCCTCCGCCTGCCACGTCCGTGTAGCCGTCCACCATACAGGAGGCCCACACTCTGCGGCGCTCGCCCACCTTACCGTTGTCTGTATAGAACAGATCCTGCATGGTGAAGCAGGTACAGGTCGGACATGAAAAATTACAGCGTCCGCAGTTGATGCAGCGGCTGTCATATTCTTTCCAGACAGAGCTTTTAGCGGCTTTGGCTGTCAGGTTTTCGGGAATATGTACGCGGGTCTTTGTCTCTGTCACGAAAGCCGGGGAGACGGTTTCCTGGGAAACGGCATATTTTCGGAAGAGTTCTTCCTGCTCCTGCCATTTTACATCTATTTTCCAGGTATCGCCTGTAAGGTCCAGGCTGAAATCATAATCCGTGTTTTTATTGGTTCCCATATCCACGCAGAAGCAGGAGTCAAAACAGGAGGAACAGCCCAGGAGCGCGAATTTTACATGGTCGCGGAGCTGCCTGTAGTAGGAATCCTCAGGGCCGTTTTCCAGATACATATAATCCAGACGGCGTATGGCGTGAAGGTCGCAGCTTCTCAGGAAGATGACAGCATCCTTCTTTGGCGGATTCGGTTCGGTTACCTTGTCCTCTGTGAAATAAAATAAGGTCTGGGAAATGGGGAGCAGCACTTCCTTGGGAGAGAAGCGTGACTTCCTGTCAAGTACGATTTCCTCAGGGGAAGTGATCCTGTCATAGCGGACCAGATCCGTATCGGAAAAGGCTCCCTTATTCGGAAAAAGTCTGGGAGCGTAAAGGTCATAAGTTTCGGTAAGAGCAGAAAAGACTTGCTGTAAATCCTGCGTCTTGTAACAATAACCCATAATTTCACCTCTTTCATAAATGGTGTGAGGGCGCAGAAAAGCTGCGGCTTCACTCGTTTCAGATAAGTATAGCCGCAGCAGTCTGGGAATGCCGTGATAATTCTCACGATTTATAAAGTTTTTTGTGCTTTACTGCCTTCTGAACCGGTTAAAGCAGGCGTAAATCTCCTGAGGCCTGGGCATGGCCAGCCCGCAGGGCGTGTAGGAGGTTCCGCAGACAGAGGACAGTCCCTTTGTCTCAAGCTGGTGCAGAAGCAGCTTCACTACCTGGTCCAGGGTCTTTCTGCCGTCGATGAGGTTCTCACATGCATAGCGCAGGATGGAGGCAAGAGCTGCCGTCTGTTCGTAGTCCGCAAGCTGTTCCACATACCGCAGGTCCACGGATTCTTTGCCGATGGAGAAGGTATAGCGGTCATGTGTCTTGGTCTTCAGACCTCTGTTTTCTCTCTGTCCGTGGCTGTGTTCCTCCGGTCTGCGGCCCCTTGACCGTCCCTGGGGCTCACGAAAATCAGGTGTGGTCATGATTCTGCGGCTTTGAGGCAGCGCAAAGGCAGGCGTGTCTGCCGGGGGCAGCGGAAAGTCTCTGCAGAGTTCCTTCACGGCATGTGTTATGTCCACAGGGCGGTAGCAGTCCATCTGGATAATGGTGTCTGCAATGTGGAAAAAGGCACCGCTGCTGCCTGCCACTAAGATGGTGGAGATACCGGCCTCGGTGTACAGATCCCGGGCGCGCTCCAAAAACGGAGTGATCGGCTCCTTATGGCGGCTGATCACATGCTGCATAAAGGTATCGCGGACCATAAAGTTGGTGGCAGAAGTGTCTTCATCTATGAAAAACAGATGGGAACCTGCCTCCATGCTCTCCACAATAGCGGCAGCCTGGGACGTACTTCCGCTGGCGTCCGGGGTGGAGAAGCAGCGGGTGTCCTTTTTATTGGGAAGGTCATTGATGAACATGGAAATATCCACATCCTTTACAAAACGTCCGTCCTCGGAGCGCAGCTTCACTGCTGTGTCGTCCGCGATAACATACTCCCTGCCGTCCCCGGCGATGTGGTTGTATACACCGGATTCCAGGGCATTCAGCAAAGTGGATTTTCCGTGGTAGCCGCCGCCTACAATGAGGGTGATGCCCACCGGGATGCCCATGCCGGTGATCTTCCCTTTGTGGGGAAGAGTCAGCTCAGTGCGCATGGAGTCCGGGGAGATGAAGGGGACACAGTCGGAAAGCGGCTTGTCCGATACACCGCTCTGTCTTGGGAGGATGGCGTTGTCAGCCACGAAGGCAGCCAGCTTACGCTTTTTCAGTTCCTCCCGGATGAACTGCTGGTCCTCTGCCAGAAAAAACACATTTTCCACAGTTTTTGCGTTTTGGTTTTTATACAGGAAAGATTTCCGCACGCATACAGGCAGAAATTCAAACAGGATTTTTTCCAGCTCAGGAGCGTTGATGGTCCTGCCGTTTGCCGGAAAGCCCACAGTGAAGCGGGCGGTCACGTCGGTATCGGTGATCTCACAGGCAGTGCGGTCCAGGATTTCCTGCCCGCAGCGGCTGACGGAGATGAGTCCGCTCTTTCCCGAGCCTTTGGCCCTGAAGCTGAAATGGTATACCTGCTGTTCAAACTGTCTGTTCAGATAGTCCTGAAGGGCGATTCTGGTATGCCTTTCCTTATAATAATGGGCAGGAAAACCGGCGGTCTTCAGGGGGATTTTCACACTCAGACTGGAGGGCGCCGCAAAGGGGTCTCCCTGCACATGATTGATAGATAATGTATAGTCACCGAAGGAGTAGATACCCCGCAAATCCTTGTAGGCAGGATAGCTTTTCCGGTGGATGGAGGCCAGCATGGTCTTAAGATCTGATGATGATTTCATATTCTTGTCACTCCTTTATATAAATAAGCAGACTGCGCTTACCCTTTACTATAAACAATCCGCTGAAAAATGGCAAGTGTAACTGTTTGCTTCCGGCAGTCATCTGTTAAGTATGACGGTAAAAGAGTGATTAAAAAAAGTTTCAAAAACCTATTGACATTTTTCGCACCATAGGATATAATAAATTTCGTTGCTGAGGCAATAACAAATTAATATCTATCCAATTATTGGATGTGCGCGTAGCTCAGCTGGATAGAGCGTCTGGCTACGGACCAGAAGGTCGGGGGTTCGAATCCTCTCGCGCACGTCAAGGCCCTTGTAGAATGAAAATTTTACAAGGGTTTCTTTTTGTTCAGATATACAGGCGGATAAAGGACATATCCGGTGCCGCGATATCGGAAGCTTCGGGAAGGCCGCAGCCGGTCATGAAGTTGCGGACAAAAGTCAGGATATGGCAGTAGCATGCACTGAGCTGCTCCGTGAAGGCAGCCCGGTCTCTCCTGCAGAGATATTCAAAAGCCTGCAGCCCCATCTGGTTAATGATATTGGACATCTGATTGCCTTCCGCATAGAAAGAGAAATAATATCCCCAGTGCAGTGTCTTTCTCACTTCCTTAAGAATGATACGAAAAGGGTACAGAGGCATCTGCTCTATGATACAGTCCATGATCAAATCAAGGGGAATAGCATTGGGTTCTCGGAATCTCTGCGCCAGGGAATCCAGGATCTCATCCGTTATCCGGTCAAAGGTCAGCCTGACAGCAGGGGGGACGGCAAGCGCCATGAACTGCAGGCCGCTTAAGTACAGCAGCGTGTCTTTTTTATAGGTTCTGTCCTTCATACAGACAAAGGTTGCCTCGTCATTAAAGAGGGTGACTTGTGTTCCCTTGACATTGTAGGTTCTGCAGAAGCCCAGACGGTTCAGGTCAGAGAGCGCCTTGCGCACCGTGGAGACAGAGACCTGGTACTGTCCGGCGAGTATTCCCTCCGGAGGCAGAAATTCCCTGTCCTTATAGAGGCCCATTCCGATCTTGTCAATAATATCCCGTACAATCTGCATATAATAATGATCACGTCCCAGGTCGGCGTTCCAGGAGTAGACGTTTTTACCGGCTGCCTTTACCTGTGGGTTTTCTGAGACAAGTATTTTCAGATGTTCCTGTATGATATCTGTTGTAAAACGATAAAGCGCGGTAAAATAGTGCAGAGCCTCCTCGGCGTTTTCCGGCTTCAGCAGTCCGGTGTCCCAGAAAGTGTTATGACTTATTACATTTTCCCCGGGTCTTACAATGGAACCTCGCGCTCCCAGAAAAAGGGAATCTGGGCATAAAGTTCCAGGCTGATATACAGGTCACGGAACAGCAGACTGCCGGAGGCGGAGAGAATTTCATGCAGGAACATGGAATAGGTCTGCCACTTATTCCTGCGCACTTTTTTCTCATGCGCCAGAATCCAGAGGCAGTGCTGCATCTTTTCCTCCCCGCAGACCAGGGCAGAGAAGGAAAAGAGAGGAGGCATCAGGATAGTCATGGTCTCATACACAGACAGGATAGAGTCTCTGTGCTCCAGGACTGTGCGCACGGACGGTTCCTCAGGAGAGTGGTTCCCCGAAGGGCGGTATATGACGCGGGAGGGTTTCCGCTCGGCTGTTTGGATGAGACCTTCCTTTGCCAGGGCTTTCAGTACCTCCCGGACTGTGCGCATTCCCACATGGTATATTTCGCAGAGTTGGCTCATGGAGGGGAGCGCACTTCCGTAAGGAAGAAGTCCGGTCTCAATCTGTTCCCTCAGACTTTGGTATAAAAAATCAAATAATCTGTTCTTCTGTTCCATGGTGCAGCCTCCCTTATGCTGATAGTATATCTCTATTATAATACTATATGTATATGTACACAAATATAAGATTGCGCTTCAAAATAAATTCAGTGTAAAATATTCTAAAGAGAAAAAATAGGAAAAACAGAATCGTATTATGGCAGGAGTATGGAACATGAGACGAAGGGTGGGAAAAGGCTCCGCATATCAGGGGCCTTTTTTGATAAGCGGAATGCAGGTGGGGATCATCGGGGTGGTCATCCTGATCACGCTGCTCATTTCCGCCTGGAATGCCATTGACCTCCGGAAGGTGCTGGATCACAGCACGGAGGAATATTTAAATGATGTGACAATGCGTATGGCAGGGGAGATTGGCAATACCATGCATCACAAATCCGAGGACCTGGCAATGATATCAGAGTTTGCCGCGGGGTATCTGCCGGATTCCTTTGGGTCGGGAGAGGATACGGCAGAGCTTCAAAATTTTCTGGAAGAGAAGGCCGGAGTGCTGGAGTTTAATTTTCTGACGGTTATAGACAGGCAGGGAAAAATGGTGCATACAGAGGTGCCGGAGACCATTGGCAAGGCGGAACTGAAGGGAATGGCAGAACTGGACTGTGTCAGGGCAGCCTTTAAGGGGAGAACAGGAACCAGCTATCTCGGGGGTCAGGAAATCATCTATTCCGTGCCGGTTTATGGCGGCGATGGGGAGAAATCCGTGGAATATGTCATGGTCGGCATCCGCAGCAAGGAAAAAATGCAGGATATGATCGCGTCCAAGAGCTTTGACGGACAAAGCCTGAGCTGTATCATAGACAGCAGCGGGAAGGTGATTCTCTCCCCCACGGATTTAAAGCCATTTCTGCAGCTGGATGATATTTTCAAGAAGAGCAAAGACGGGAAAGTTGTATCTGAGATTGATGAGATGCGGAAAAATATGCGGAGGGGCACAGGCGGAATCCTGGCATTTACATCCACGCATCAGGATGAACTCTATCTGTCCTATGACGCGCTGGGAGTAAATGACTGGGTTCTGCTGACCATCATACCTTCGGACCTGATCGCAGGCAGCTCAGAGGGGAGTATATGGAGATTTTTTCTGATCCTCATATTTGTCATGGCCGTATTTTTTATCTTCCTTATAAAGGTGTACCGATTTTTCAGCACAGGAAGAAGGGAACTGGAGCGCTATGCGTTTGAGGACCATGTGACCGGAGGCATGAACCAGGCGGCTTTCTGCCTGAAATATGAGGAGCTGGCCTGTAAAATGGCCCCCTCCTCCAACTGTATTGTCATGATGAATGTAAAAGGCTTTAAAATGGTCAACGAGAGATTCGGCATTGAAGGAGGCAATGAGATGCTGCGCCATATCCACCGGGTATTGCAGCGTCATATCAAACCATCTGACGATGAATTTGCCGCCAGAAATGAATCGGACAATTTTTTCCTGTGTCTTCGGGATGCGGAGCCTGCGCGTATCCGGGCAAGGCTCAGGGACATTATTACAGAAGTGAATGCATTTTCGGGATCCGAAGCTCCCCGCCATCCTGTGGCATTCCGTCAGGGAGCCTGTATCATTGAACACCCAGGCGAGGAGATCACCATTCTGCAGGATCATGCGCGCCTGGCGGAGCAGAGTGTGGAGAAAAAGGCTGGGGAGGAATGTGTCTTCTATGATGAGAGTTTTGTAAAGCGCCTGAAATGGGAGGAGGAGATGAACGAGCTGTTTGAGGAATCCCTCCGCAGCCGTCATTTCCGGGTATATCTGCAGCCAAAGGTCAGCCCCAGGACCGGTGAGGCAGAGGGGGCGGAAGCGCTGGTGCGCTGGCAGCACCCGGAGCGGGGCGTGATCTGTCCATCGGATTTTATCCCGCTGTTTGAGAGAAACGGAAAGATATGCAGGCTGGATGTATATGTGTTCCGGGAGGTGTGCGCTCTCATGGCAAAGTGGGAGCGAATGGGAAAAAGGCTGATTCCTGTCTCTGTCAACCTGTCAAGACAGCATTTCAGGGAACCGGGCTTTCTGGAGGAGTTTTCCGGTATCGCGAAACAGTACCGTGTCAGGACAGAGATGCTGGAATTTGAGCTGACAGAATCCATATTTTTGGATGAGGAGCAGATTGATGTGGTAAAGGACAGTATACATCGGATGCACGCACTGGGATTTACCTGTTCTCTGGATGACTTTGGTTCCGGATTTTCCTCCCTGGGCCTTTTAAAAGAATTTGATGTGGATGCTCTGAAGCTGGACCGTCTCTTCTTTCTGGATATGCACAGTGAGAAGGCAAGAGATGTGATCGCATGTCTGATGGAGCTGGCAAAGAAGCTGAATGTGAAGACCGTGGCGGAGGGAATAGAGGAACCGGAGCAGGTGGAGTATCTGCGGCAGGTAAATTGTGATATGATACAGGGGTATGTCTATGCAAGGCCGATGCCGGCTGATGCATTTGAAGAAAAATATGTGCGTGGTATAATGGTCTGAGAGTGTACAGAGGATAAAACGCAAGGGGGTAGGACATGTTTCAGAATTCCATACTTTTTACAGCAGGGCAGTTTGCCAGGCTGCATCATTTAAACAAGCGGACACTGCATTACTATGATGACATCGGCCTTTTTTCTCCTGCATACAAGGGAAAGAACGGATATCGCTACTATACATACCGGCAGAGTGCGGAACTGGAAAGTATATTGGCGCTCCGGGAGCTGAATATGTCCATCGGGGAGATCAAAGAATATCTGAACAAGCCCACAGCCCAGGGATTTATATCTCTTTCAGAGAAAAAGATAGGGGAGATTGAAGATACCATCCGCAATCTGGAGAACCTGCAAAACGTTCTGAAGAAGAAACAGGATATGCTGCGGCTCTGTATGGAGGTGGAGGACGGGCAGATTGATTTGATCAACTGTGAGGAGGAGTATGTTTTTATAACACCACTGTCCTCTGAGGCACAGCAGGGAGAATTCGTGGATATGCCCACTCTGCTGGAGCATCTGCAGAAGACCTGGGATCTGAGCAAATATAAGACAAGCTGCGGCAGCATACTGTCTGTGGAAAAAATCCGGCAGGGCGAATTTGAAATCTATGACGGATTATATACCCAGTTAGAGAGTCCTGTGCGGGTGGAGGGATTTTACAGAAAGCCGGAAGGTACTTATCTGCGGGGCATCTGTACAGGAAGCTGGGACAGACTGCCCGGACTTTACAGCCGGATGCTGGCTTTTGCGGAAGAGCACGGCTTACGGATCACAGGATATGCCTATGAAATCGGAATGAATGAAATAGCAGTCTCGGATATAGAACAATATGTCACCCAGGTGACGATCCTGACGGAGCCGGATAGTTAGGCCTGCCTTTGCGGCAGGTCTTTTCTGTTCTGTACTGCTGCAAGTTGCCTGCACTCTGCCCGGATATATGGAAAAAAATTACAATTTTACCCGGAAAAGTTTAAAAACCGTCAAAGTTGTAATACAATAGGAGTTATATAAACGGGTGTGGGAGGAAAGGGAGCAGAAGACAGAAGGAGGCCGATTGAGGATGAATGAAAAAGAGAACAGTTCTGACGGGATGGAGGAGATCGGCGGAGGCGTATTTAACTGCCGGTATGACAGGTATTTCACCCTGATCGATGCAGATGATTATCTGTTTGAGTTTTTAGGATATACCAGGGAAGAATTTTCGGAGCTGTTTCACGACCATATTCTGGACACCGTCTATGAGGGTGACCGGAAAATGGTCATGGAGGAGATACACAGACAGTTGAAGAACAGCAAGGTTTTCATGTACGAAAACCGTCTGGTCCAAAAAGGAGGCACGATCTGCTGGGCCTGGATCAGTGCAGAGCTTATAGAAGATAAGGAACAGGGAGACTGGTTCCACTGTATCTTTCATGATATCAGCAGGGAGAAGGAGGCACAGAGACAGCTCGCTATCAGTGAGAAGCGGTATGAGATCGTGCTCTCCCAGATGCAGGATATTATTTTTGAGCTGGACTGTGTCACCTATGAAATATATTACTCCCCTAATTTTGAGAAAAAATTCGGGTATCAGATTCCATCAGATGGTTTCCCGGATTCCATGTTTGCCACAGATATTGTGTATGAGGCGGATAAGGCAGGACTTCGGAGCGGATTTCAGGCCATTTTAAAGGGGAATGACAAGATGGAATGTGAGTACCGTCTCAAAGCAAAGGACAACTCTTATCTCTGGGTGGATGTCCATGCGACTGCGCTTCGGGACAGGGACGGGAAGCTTTTGAAAATCCTGGGCATTATCTCAGATATTGACCAGAGAAAAAAGGAGATCATAAGAGCCCAGAAAGCGGCGGCCTTAGATCCTCTCACCGGACTTCTGAACCGGAGGGAATGTGAGGCCAGAGTGGAGCGTTATATGCAGCAGGGGCATAATCCCGCGGCGATGCTTCTCATTGATGTGGATAATTTCAAACAGATCAATGATACCTATGGGCATCTGTTCGGTGACAGGGTGCTGAGGGAAACCGCGGGAAGCCTCAGGGCCATTTTCAGACATGAGGACATTGCGGCACGGATCGGTGGGGATGAATTTGTGGTATTTATGACCAATCTGCAGAGGAACAATGTGATTGACAGCAAAGTAAATGCCATACGCAATATCTTTGACTATTACACCAACGGGGAGACTATCTGCAGTATCGGATGCAGCATCGGAGTCAGCTTTTACCCGGAACACGGCACGGATTTTATGTCCCTGTTCGCAAAAGCGGATGCTGCCATGTACCAGGCAAAGAAAAACGGCAAGGGACAGTACAGTATATATGGAGAACGAAGGGCGAACACGGCAGAAGAAGCAGAGGAACTAAAAGTCCCCGCCCTGCTTCCAATGAAGGAGTCCTCCCATAAGGAGATGGTTTACCGGACAGCGCTTAAGGAAGCCTGCATCAATGTATGGGAATATGATCTGAAGACCCGTACGCTGTTTTTGACAGAGGGAGCACAGGAGAGCCATGGCTTTCGGCAGATGGCCAATGCGCCGGAAGCCTTGCTTAAGGAGGGGTATATACATCCGCGGAGCCGTCAGGATCTGCTTGACCTGTACCGCAGGCTGGAGAAGGGGCAGAGCCATGTGCAGGCGGATATTCTCACCCGCTCAGCAGACGGAAGTTACTGGTGGTGGGAACGGGTCACCTATGCCATGCTCTATGACGGGGAGCATGTGCCCTGCAGCGCAGTTGCTGTGGGGGAGGATATCACAAAACAGAAAAAAGCAGAGATGATCTGCCAGCAGGAGATGCAGCTCAGGCTGACCTATGACGGCGGTGTGATCGCCAGCTTCCGGTGTAATCTTGATCAGAACTGTGTAGAGTATGTAGACGGAAAAGTCCGGAGGGAGTATTCTCCGGGAATGACATATGAGGAGCTGATGGTGCTTCACAATGAAAGTATAGCCAACGAGGAAGACAAACTGCGTCTGCTGAAACTCATGAACCGTGAGGCGCTTTGCAGAGCCTATAAAGAGGGAAATACAACCATTAATTTTGAATACCGCAGAAAAGAAGGCAGCGGCAGGCTGTCCTGGGTCAATGCCGTGGCCCGTCTGGTGCGGGATGTACAGAACGGAGACCTCTATGTCTATGGTACACTGGAGGATATCAACGAGAAGAAAAATCTGGAGCTTGCCCTGAAATTCCGGGCGGAATATGATGTGCAGACAGGTGTGTACAACAAAGATACCGCCATACAGATGATAGGTGATGCACTGCTGAAAAACCACGGCAGAAGACAGTCCTATGCGCTGCTGGTATTCAATGTGGACTTTTTCACAAAGCTGGTACATGAAATCGGCTATGTGGCTGCGGATGATGTGCTGAAGGAGATAAGCAACCAGTTAAAAATGAGGTTTATAGAGGACGCCATTATTGGCAGATTCTACGGGGATGAGTTTGTAGTCTTTGTGTATAACAATCCCAGGATGGAATTTGTACGGCAGTGCGCGGAGGAGGTTGTCAGGGCGATTGCACTTCCCTATATGTTTCCCAATATCAGCCGGGCGGTCAATGTGTCCTGCGGTATTATTTTTGACAGCAGGTCCGACAATATTTTTCAGGGACTGTACCAGAAGGCAAGGGCAGCCTTGGAGACAGGCGTATCCATGGGCAGGAGCGGTGTCTTTGTCTACAGCGAGCAGTTGAAGAAATATAAGCCGGATAATCCCGGCATAAGGGGAACCGGGCAGTGTATGCCCCATACAGAGCATGACAGTGAGGGAGAAAAGGTGGTGCTGCAGAGTATGTTTGCGCTGACCGGCGCGATGGATTTTGGGCATTCGCTGGAACAGGTGCTGGAATCCCTGGCTGTCTATTACGGCGCGGACCGGGCGTATGTGATCGAATGTGAACCGGAGAGCAGAGGTGTCAGGGATGTCTATGAGTGGAAGAAGGAGGGAGCGTCTTCCATCTGTTCCGGCATGAGGCCTTATCTGTACCCGGGAGGCCCGGGCGGCTGGAGATGGGAGGAATTAAGGCAGCTTCAGTACATTCGTGATGTGGAACCGTGGAGGGAGAAGCGCCGGGGGCTGTATAAAGCTATGAAGAGCCTGGGTATTGAGTCCTGCTTTACGGCAGGGCTTGAGGAAGGGGATAAGCTGATTGGCTACATGGGCGTTGACAATCCCACAAGAAACACAGAGCATACGGCAGTTCTGAGTACCATGCAGTATTTTATGGCAAATGAACTGACAAAGCGCAGGCTGCAGGAAAAGCAGGAATTTCTCATGCATCACGATGAGCTGACAGGCGTGCTCAACCGGAACAGTTATAAAGAGTATTGTTCCGGTCTTAAGGAGGAGAGCCTGATCTCACTTGGCGTCGTTTCCCTGGACATTAACGGGTTAAAGGATATCAACAGGGTATATGGAAATGCATACGGTGACAATGTGGTACAATTTACTGCGGGTATCATGCAGGAAGAATTTCCGGCGGCAAGGATCTACCGTTTTACCGGTGACGAGTTTCTGCTGGTCAGCGAAAATATATCCCACGACTCTTTCATAAAACGTCTGAAGAAAATGAGGGAGAGGATGCGGGATGTGGCAGGCATTTCTGTGGGAAGTGCCTGGTCGGATACGGATATCAGCCTGGATTTTCTCATCGCCAGTGCGGACGAGCGCAGAATGATAGCAAAACAGGATTACTACAGTGAGCATCCTTACGCAGAAGTCCACAGAAACGCAGGGGTATTGAAGGCGCTGTTAAAGGAGATCGCAGAGGGAAGGTTTACAGTCTATCTCCAGCCTAAGATTGATACATATAATAACAAACTCTGCGGTGCAGAGGCATTGGTGCGCTACCAGGACCCGGAGAAGGGAATCGTGCCGCCCGGGAAGTTCATCCCTTATCTGGAGACAGCGGGCCTGATACATTATATAGATTTCTTTGTCTTTGAAGAAGTGTGCAGAATCCTGAAAGAGTGGGAGCGCAGAGGTGTGGAGCTGATTCCCGTCTCCCTTAATTTTTCCAGGGCAACCCTGCTGGAGGAGCAGCTTATAGAGCGGATGGAGGAGATCATTTTCCGCTATGGCGTGGACAAACGGTACGTGGAGATAGAGATCACGGAGAGTATGGGGGAGGTGGAGCGCAACACAGTGGCCCAGATCGGAAAGCAGATCTGCCAGGCAGGTTACCATATAGCTCTGGATGATTTCGGAGCCAAATACAGCAACCTTTCCTTCCTGTCCGCAATCCGTTTCAATCACCTGAAGCTGGACAAGGGGCTGGTCAATAATCTTCTTACCAATGAAAACGCGCGTATCATTGTGAAGAACATCCTGGCGCTCTGCCAGGAGCTGCAGATGGAAGTGGTGGCTGAGGGGGTGGAGAACAGAGAACAGCTTGAAGTGCTGAAGAATCTGGAATGCTTCTATATTCAGGGGTATTATTTCAACAAACCTCTTCCCAGGCCGGAATTTGACAGGCAGTACCAGAAAGCGGGAAGTCAAAAGGGCAAGGATCAGAAAAGCTGAGTGAAAACAGGAGAATGCGGGGCATCTTGCGGAAAGATGTCCCGCAACTCTGCTTTTATAAAGGAATATATTGACAAGTTGTGTGCTCTGTGCTATATTCTATACAAGCAATCGAAAGGGAGTAGCTGAACGTTCAGAGATGAACGGGTTTGAAATCGTCAACCGATACCGAGAGGTGTCCGTATCAAATGAGATAGCAAGACTTTTATTGTGGCGGATGTCATAATAGAGGTCTTTTTTTAGTTCCATCTATTTTCAGCACACCTTCCAGATATCCGCCGCAGGAAAGCCGGCTGAAAAAATGGAGGAAAAGAAAAATGAGAGACGAAGTGAGAAGAAGAGAGATTGAGGAAGCAGCAGCGGCAGGTGAGAAGGCTCTTTACAGCCTGGAAAATGCAAGAGAAAAGCTTCAGGGAGCAAAGAACTGGGGAATCTTCGATATGCTGGGAGGCGGGTTTTTCACAGACATGGTAAAACATTCAAAAATGTCGGATGCCACAGCTTATATGGAGGATGCAAAAAGTCAGCTCCTTGTTTTCCAGAGAGAACTTAGGGATGTCCAGGTTCCCCTTGACCTGCGCATGGACATCAGCTCATTTTTGAATTTTGCTGATTTCTTCTTTGATGGGATCGTGGCTGACTATCTGGTGCAGAAGAAGATCAATGATGCCAGAGAGCAGGTGGATGACGCGATCATGCGGGTGAGAGCGATTCTCGGGGAGCTGAGAGACCTGTTGAATGAATAAGATAGAATAGGAGGGAATTATATGGGATGTCTTGGAAATGTACTGTGGTTTGTGTTCGGCGGCTGTATCAGCGGGCTGAGCTGGTGTCTGGCAGGGCTTTTGTGGTGTGTCACGATAGTAGGTATTCCTGTGGGAATGCAGTGTTTTAAGTTTGCTGCACTGGCTTTTTTTCCTTTTGGGAAGGAAGTGCAGTACGGCGGAGGGGCAGGCTCCCTGCTTCTCAATGTCATCTGGATGATAGTGACAGGAATCCCCCTGGCTCTGGAATCTCTGCTGATCGGCTTTTTGCTCTGTGTCACAGTGGTAGGTATTCCTTTTGGAATGCAGCATTTTAAAATCGCCAAGCTGGCACTTATGCCGTTTGGAGCGGAAGTATACTAAATAAAAGAAAAAATCGGGGCTGCACGAGCGGAGGATTCGTGCAGCCCCGAAGGGTTTTAAACGTATTTTTCCAGTGTGCTGCGGACAGCGCCTGTACCGGCTGTCATCTGTGAGAAGTAACTGCATACAGTGTCAGCCATGCCCACATCATAGAGGTTCACACCGAAGATCTTTTCATTTTCCAGAACCGGTTTCAGCAGTTTTTCCGCATCCACGGCCTCGCCCAGTTTTACGTCTGCAACGTAGGGGCGTACGGTATCCAGAAGCGGGTCCGGACTTAATTCAAAAGCATTGCCGTTGTCATCCACACCCATCAGATAGCGGAACCATCCTGCGAATACAAGGGGGATCAGCTTCAGGTCTGATACATGCAGCTTGGGGGAGGCCTGATATGCCTTGATGGTCTCACCGAAACGGATCGCCAGCTTCTGGGAAGTATCTGTGGCAATACGCTGCGGGGTATCCGGCATGAACGGGTTCGGGATACGGACACCAAGTACCGTGTCAATGAACTCTTTGGGGTCCAGAATGCCCGGGTTTATAACAACCGGCAGGCCTTCTGCGTAGCCGATGCCCTCTACCAGCTTCTTCAGGGTCTCGTCCTTCATCTCTTTGGAGATCAGGTCATATCCCAGAATGCAGCCGAATACGGCAAGGGCGGTGTGCAGAGGATTTAAGCAGGTGCAGACTTTCATCTTCTCCACCTTGTCAACGGTCTCACGGGTGGTGAAGATCAGGCCGCCTTTTTCAAGCTCGGGTCTTCCGTTGGGGAAGGCATCCTCGATGACCAGGTACTGGCATTCCTCTGCGTTTACGAAGGGAGCCACATAGGTGTTCTTAGAGGTTACCACCGGCTCTAATTCTTCCACGCCGTCTTTTTTCAGGATCTCTTCCACGGACGGGTCAGGTCTGGGAGTGATCTTGTCGATCATGGACCAGGGGAAGGAGACTTTAGCCGGGTTCTCGATATAGTCCACAAAGGCTTTGTCTGTCAGGCCCGTCTTTGACCATTTATCAGCAAATGCGAAGACTGCGTCGTGGAGTTTGCTTCCGTTGTGGGAGCAGTTGTCCATGCTCACCATAGCGATAGGCTTTTCGCCTGCCTGGAATCTGGTGTACAGAAGGCTTACCACTTTGCCGATGTAGCTCTCCGGTTTTTCCGGGCCTTTTTCCATGTCAGCCACAACAGAGGGGAGCATCTCACCTTTTCCGTTAACAAGGCTGTAACCTTTCTCTGTGATGGTGAAGCTGGCCATCTGCAGGGAGTCTTTTTTGAAGATCTCACGCAGACGGTTGAAGTCCGTGTCATTCTCGGAGTCAACGGTGAGAGATTCCACAACACTGCCCACAACGGTTTTCTCTACAGAGCCGTTTGCTTTTAAAGTCACAAGGATATTGTAGCCGTCGTGGGGACGGTTCATTTTCTCTATGATCTCATAGTCAAATCCCTCTGCAACTACCAGGCCGCGGTCCAGAACGCCTTCATTTAAAAGGTTCTGCACCACATTTGCCTGAAAGGCGCGGAAAATGTTGCCGGCGCCGAAGTGGACCCAGAACGGATTTTCCATGGTCTTTTCCGTTACGGCTGCTCTGTCGAATTTCGGAAGGGAATAGCCTTTACATTCCCACTGTTCTCTGTTTTTTAAACCCAGTTCATTTACCTGCATGACTATCTTGCTCCTTTCACGATTGCTTCCCAGAGTCCGTTTAAGTAAGTAGCGCCCAGTGCTCTGTCATAGAGGCCGTAACCCGGCATTGCCACTTCGTCCCAGATCATGCGGCCATGGTCAGGGCGGACAGGTCCTTCAAATCCGATGTCGTAGAGTGCTTTCATGATCTCATACATATCAAAGGTTCCGTCTGTGGAAAGATGGGCAGCCTCCTCAAAATCTGTAGGAGAGTTGAATTTCAGGTTACGCACATGTGCAAAATGGATTCTGCCTTTTAAGGAACGGATCATATCCGGCAGGTCATTTTCCAGGTTGGTGCCGTAGGAACCGGAGCAGAAGGTAACGCCGTTGTGCGGGTCATCCACCATTGCCATCATGCGCAGGATGTTGGCTTTGTTGATGATGATACGCGGAAGGCCGAATACGCTCCATGCAGGATCATCGGGATGGATTGCCATATTGATGTCGTATTTGTTGCAGACCGGCATGATGCGCTCCAGGAAGTATTTCAGGTTCTCGAATAATTTTTCGTCGTCAATGTCTTTGTACATGTCGAACAGCTCTTTGATCTTAGCCATACGCTCCGGCTCCCAGCCCGGCATGATCGTGCCGTTGGTGTCGCCTGCGATGGATTCAAACATGTTCTCCGGGTCAAGGGCGTCAACCGCTTCCTGTGTGTACGCAAGAACTGTGGAGCCGTCCGGTCTTACACGTGCCAGCTCTGTTCTGGTCCAGTCAAAGACAGGCATGAAGTTGTAGCATACCAGATGGATATCTTCTTTTCCCAGGTTTTCCAGAGTTTCGATATAGTTGTCAATGTACATGTCTCTCTCCGGAGAGCCTGTCTTGATGGCATCATGGATGTTGACGCTCTCGATACCGGAAATGTGAAGGCCTGATGCGGCAACTTCCTCTTTCAGGGCAGCGATGCGTTCCCTGCTCCATACTTCGCCCGGCTGTGTGTCGTAAAGAGTGGTGATAACCCCTGTCACACCTGGGATCTGGCGAATCTGTTTCAGAGTCACTGTGTCAAATTTAGAACCATACCATCTTAATGTCATTTCCATAGTTTTTGTATCCTTTCTCTTTTCCGCTTGGGATTCATTTACTTTGTTATCTATTATTATAATTACTGCAGAGAAAAAGCCAATTGACTGATTTGTTGTTTACATTGCAAAAGTTGCGGTTTCGTGATAATCTATAAAAAATGACGGAGGTGACAGGTGTGAAAAAAAATCTGCAGACAGCGTTCAGCACCAGGCAGTATATGCTTTCCAAAGATTTTGAGGTCTATTATTACAGTGATTTTTATCTGTCCCAGGTAAAGGACCATGCGCATGACTACTATGAATTTTATTTTTTCCTGGAGGGGAATGTGGGTATGATCATCGAGGGGAAGGAGTATTCCATGAGGCAGGGGGATATTGTACTGATACCTCCGAAAGCGCGGCACCACGCTGTGATTCGGGACCAGGAGCTTCCATACCGCCGTTTTGTATTCTGGATCACGGAAGAATACTGCAACAGTCTTATGGAAATTTCATCGGATTATGCCTATCTGATGCAGCATGTAAAGGTGACGAAGAATTACATTTTTCATACGGATGTGGTGATTTTCAATACCATCCGCTCTAAAGTCTTCGGGCTTATTGATGAAATGCGCTCCAAACGGTTTGGCAGGGAGGCGAAGATATCCCTGTGTGTCAATGACCTGATCCTGCACTTGAACAGAATCGTCCATGAACAGAATTATCCGAAGAGTGAGCGGGAGGAGCTGAACCTGTATCAGGGGCTGGCTGATTATATAGAAGAAAATCTGGATGGGGATTTGTCCCTGGAGAATCTGGCGAAGCAGTTTTATGTGAGCAAGTACCATATAGCCCATGTGTTTAAGGACAGTACGGGACTGTCCATCCACCAGTATATCACCAAAAAAAGGTTGTCCGCCTGCAGGGATGCCATACTGGGGGATGTGGGGATCAGTGAGGTGTATCCCATGTTCGGGTTCGGGGATTACTCCAGCTTTTACCGGGCATTTAAGAAAGAGTATGGGATATCGCCAAAGGAATTTAAGGATATGCAGGTGACGCTGTAATATAAAATGTCTGGAAATAGTTGACAAAATGAACTATTTGGCGTAGTATATCTGGATAGTTAATAATGTTAACTAAATAGAACCACAGGGACATTTCACAAATTCGTATACAGGAGAGAGAAAAATGGAATACGACTGGATAGAAATGATGGAGAGAATGCAGGATATCAGGCTTTTTTGCAGTCTGCATGTAAGGCGGGCAAAAAAAGGCGGGATCTCCTCTGCACAGGAACTGGATCTGCTCTCCAGGGTGGCGCTCTCCGGGGAGAAACTTACATCCCATATGCTCTGCGCAGGGATGGGTATCAGCAAGCCGGTAGTCAGCCGTCTGGTGGATAGCCTCTGCAGAAAGGAATTTCTGGAGAAAGAGGCGTGTGCAGCAGACCACCGCAGTTATTATCTGTGTATCACAGAGAAAGGGCGGGAGGAGCTGGATCACACATATAAGTATTATCTGGAACCCCTGTATTCCATGAGGCGCAGGGCCGGGGAGGAGAACTTTGCCCGGCTTATGGAGCTGATCCGCCTGGTGAACCATCAGGCAGGGGAATCCGGGGAAATGAAACAATAACAGAAATCAATCATTCAGGGAGTTGATCATTTGAGTATTTATCAGGAACTACAGTTGAATCAGGCCGGTTCAAAGGCACTGATCCGGAACAGTAAAGACAGCAGGGAAAAGAGAAGGCATCTTCTCATCTATGTTTTCAAAGTATTTCTGACGCTTGCATTCTGCATGGCATTTGTCACAGCTTATACAAAGATATTCGGGGAGGACAACAGTGTGGCCGGGGTGGTAGTGCTGCTTACCGTGATGGTGTTCCGGTCCGCGGATCTGGGAATCAAAGCCTCTCACGGTATGGGGGTTATTGTCATTTTGTTTGCCGTTCTGGCCGTGGGGCCGAGGCTGACCCATATGGTGCCGGCGGGATGGGCGTTTTTACTGGATTTTGTCTTTTTGCTTCTGCTCCTTACGCTGGGATGCCACAACATTATCATGGCCAATCACGCTACCTGGGTTCTGGGGTATCTGCTGCTTCAGGGAAATGATGTGTCCGGACATGCGTATTTCATGCGGGTCCTTGCGCTGGCATTGGGCGCACTGCTGACTGCGCTTGTCTTTTACAGAAACCACAGGGAGATTACCTATAAGAGGGGACTGAGGGATCTGCTGGGGGAATTTGCCCTTTCATCAGCCAGGACGAAATGGCAGCTCCGCATGGCCCTTGGCATCTCCTCCGGCATGTTTTTTGCGCAGCTCCTGCATCTTCCGAGAGTGATGTGGGCGGGATTTGCCATGATGTCCATTATCCAGCCTTTCCGGAAGGATCTGCTCGATCGGTTCAAATACCGTTTTCCGGGAAATGCCATTGGGTGTGTTCTGTTTTTCGGGCTGTGCGCGGTGCTGCCGGAGAGCTTTTACGGCTGTATCGGTATGCTGGGCGGCGTTGGTGTGGGATTCTCGGCAACCTATCTGTGGCAGACAGTGTTCAACTCCTTCGGGGCCCTTGCCATGGCTACGGGAATGTTCGGCATGACAGGGTCCATGGCGCTGAGGCTGGCAAATAACCTGTTCGGCGTGGTATATGGTCTGGTGTTTGATTTTGTGTTTGAAAAGGTATGCTGTGCGGCGGAACGTATCTCCCGGGGAACGGAATCCGCGGATGCGGCATAAGTGTGTTCTTCTCATTTCAGGAGGGAATAGAGCTGGGCGTATTCCTCCCGGAAAATGGTATCTTTGCGGAACACAAAGTTAAGTCCGTGCAGCAGGTGGAATTCCTGTAATTTGATCTCTTTTAATTTTCGGCTGCGGAGCTCATGTTCCGCGGCTTTTTTGTACAGAAAAGTGATGCCGCACCCGGAAGCGGTCAGACGCTTGATGGCGCCGATGCTGCCGTATTCCACCACGCGGGCAAAGTCAGCGAGCCTTAAGTTCTGCTGTGCCAGGATGGACTCCAGGATATCCCTGCTGCCGGAACCTTTTTCCCGGGTGATCAGGGTGTAGGGCAGCAGGTCCTCTAAAACGCAGGGACACTTGGGAAGGGGAAAGTCCGCGGCGCATACAGCAATATAAGGCTCTTTGCTGTAGGGCAGGAAGTCGTATTCTTCCTTGGGAAAAGAGCCTTCCACCACGGCGAAGTCAATGACCCCTGTATCGATCTGGCGCAGCAGCTCTCTTGTATTCTGGACCGTGATCTTCATGCGGCAGCCCTTGTCATCGCTTAAGATTTTCGTTATCTTCTCGGGAAGGATATATTCGGCTACGGTGAGAGTGGCGCCGAAATGGTATTCTTTTTTGGGCTGCTGCGCATTTCTGAGCCTGCGGCGGAGATGAGATTCATCGTTTTTCATGGTCTGGGCAGAGGCGTGGAGAAGCTTTCCGGCCTCCGTCAGATATAATTTCCGGCCCTGTATGGTGAAAAGGTGTGTTCCGTAGGACTCTTCCAGAAAATGGATGTGCTGAGAAACAGCCGGCTGTGTCAGACCAAGCTTATGGGCTGCACGTGTATAATTCAATTCTTCGCATACGGTTAAAAACGTTTCCATACGAAAATCCTGCATTTTCTTATCCCCCTCTAAAAATATATTCTGGTTATAGTATAAAGTATTTTTATAGAAAAATAAAT